>Ga0315275_10007199_pt1 | contig 10735 bp, 9 predicted proteins | sample YL17G03_0_MG_FD_205557 | JGI IMG/M metagenome (GOLD analysis project Ga0315275, IMG submission 205557) | Sediment microbial communities from Yellowstone Lake, YNP, Wyoming, USA - YL17G03_0 | ecosystem: Environmental > Aquatic > Freshwater > Lake > Sediment | place: USA: Wyoming | collected...
CCTGGCATTCTTTGCTCCCTGCCTGAACTGGTGTACTATGTCCGGGATCTCACCGGATGAGAGGGCCCGGGGGACCGGGATTTTCTTCTTTCCCGTCGGGGTATGAATTTCTTCCAGGACGGGAACTGCCGACGGTGCGACCGGCATCCCGCCACCGAGATAATCAGGGTGCGACATCCGCCCGACATGCCAGAGCTGGAGGAATATCTTCCCGCCGCCCTGGTGTACAGCAGCGGTAACCTCTTTCCAGCCTGCAACCTGCTCCGGGGAGTAAATCCCGGGCGTGCGGTTGAAACCGACGCCCATTGAGCTCACCTGGGACCCTTCAGTGATAATCAGACCCGCGGATACTCTCTGGGAATAATAGGTTTCGGTCAGCGGGCCCGGGACATTGCCTCCAATCGCACGGCATCGGGTCATCGGGGCCATCACCATCCGGTTCGCAAAGGTCAGATCTCCCATCTTGTATGGCGATAACAGACTCATCATGTTCACTACCTCATCCCGGGACAAGTTTCCAGATCTCACCGCTCAATGCCTTCGGGTCAGGCCCCGCATTCCTGCTGGTCAGGACATACATCTCGTGATTCTCGTCCTCGCCGAATCCCCGCACAAAGGCATTCACTCTCCCGTTTGTGCTGGTTGTAATGCTGAACTCCTGCGTGGTCCATATCCGGTTATCCTGCGGTGTGATCGCATTCATTGCAGACGGGTACCTGCTGACAGTATACCCGGAAGGCGGGGTCGAGACCAGGATTGAACCATCACCGCTTCCGCCGAACGTTTTCGACCAGTCGCCGAAGATATATGTCCCGTTGAGCGCGGGCAGTACGCTGCCGCGGTAGATAAAGCCGCCAATGATGGTATTCCCCACATCGTGTCCGAGTTCAATGACGGGCCCGATTAAAGGTTCTTCGCGGGATCCGACGACAGGACAGTCACGGGTAAGTGGCACTGCATCATTCGCAGGATCGAAACAATGGGTTCCCTCCCTGATGTTCCACCCGTAATTGCCTCCTTTTGTGACAATGAAGACCGATTCAAAAAGACTCTGGCCGGCGACCGCAGCCGTCAGGTGGTGGTTTGTGCCGGCATCAAAAGACATGTATGCAGGGTTCCTTAACCCTGATGCATAAATTTCCGGAAGGATGCCGGCAGTGCCCACGAACGGGTTATCCGGCGGGACAGAGTACAGGGTTCCCCCGGCACCCGGCGTATCAATATCAATCCGCAGTATCTTGCCAAGCATCGTAGTCATATCCTGGGCATTACCGGTACCCCGGGTATGACCGCTGCCGGTATCATCTGCACCGCCACCATCACCGAGAGCGAGATAGAGATACCCGTCATCCGGCCCAAAGAGCATCGGCCCGCCATTATGGTTCGATTGTGGTTTATCGACCGTGAGCAGGATCTTTTCTGAGCTCATATCCACGGTATTGGTACTAGCCGGGGTGATCCTGAACTCCGAGAGGCGGTTGGTGCAGCTCCAGCCAAAGGGTGCCCCCGCTCTCAAGGGGGCAGAGTAATAGATGAATACGCGGCTATTGTTCCGGAAATCCGGGTGGAAGGCAATTGAAAGAAGTCCCCGTTCATCATACGCTGTGTTGAGACCGACCAGACGGTCCCGCAGATCGAGGAAAGGTTCGTCAAGGAGTTTTCCATCGCCTGTGATGATTCGTACGAGCCCGATCTGGTCGACGACAAACATCCGCCCGCTCCCGTCATCGGGGACAGCAATCATCATGGGCGAGGAGAGGTCACCGCTGATCTTTTCAAGACCGATCCGTGGCTGGCCCGGAGCAAAAGAGGTGAAGGATGTACCATCACGGAACACCGCCGCCAGGGGAGAGTTCTGGTTGGTCAGGTCTGGCTGGACGCCTGCGGTCGTTCCGGACGTGACAGCCGCTCCCACCGGGGATGTTACGGCAGGAAGGCCGTTGTCCGGGGTCCTGGCACATCCGGCGATTATCACCGCCATGATAACGATGGCGGAAAGGATCACGCTCCCTGGCAGGTATGTCATGGTGAGGACATACGTACAGCATTGAGATAATTATTTGCCTCCAGGACCTTCTTCTCTTCCTGTACTGCCTCAGTGACGGAGCCAGGCACCGTTACCCGGGAGATTCCTGTCTCCGCATTTCCTTTCCGGAGTATGCCGTAACGAACCACATTGTCCTGAAGGGATCTATCCGGCACCCGGTGGTCAGGTTCATGATTCGGGATTATCAGGGCATTATTCCGACCCGGGCCCGCGTCAGCTGGATAGTCTCACAGTGCGAATGCTGACCAGAAACCGGATCAATTCCGAGCTTCCTTCATCATAACCTGGGGTGTCCACTCTGCGAAGTGACCTGCCATGGTGTTCATTACACCCTACACCGGATCGCGGAGCAGGGGGCAGGTCATACAATGCCCGCCACCACGCCCGCGGCTCAGCTCAGATCCCTCAAATTCCAGCACGTCGATACCGGCCTTGCGGAAATTCCGGTTGGTGGACGTGTTCCGGTCTGTCGCGAGAATGAGACCGGGCCTGATTGCAAGGATATTATTCCCGTCATCCCACTGCTCGCGGGCAGCTTCATAGGTATCGCCACCGGTGGGAATGACTTCCAGGTGGTCGACATCGAGGGCATCGGCAACTGCACCAAGAAAATTCTCTTCCTTTGTTACCGTGAACATTGCCCACCCGTCAGCGGGGCGGATGCTGTATGCCTGCATCCCGTTGACGACATCCGGATACACGGTAACCTTGTCGAAATCAAGCATGGTAAAGACCGTATCCAGATGCATATGTGCCCGGTCCGGGCTCATTCGGGTAACAATGATCCGGTCAGCCGCGTGCTCAGTAAACAGGGAATGCGCCAGCAACTCGATCATCTGGCTCTGCGTCCGCTCACCCATGCCAATGAGGACCGTCCTGTTCCCGATAGGCATGACATCGCCACCTTCCAGCGAGGACCGGGTATAATCCATGTTACCGCCCTGCTTTTCATCCCCCTGCGGCGGGAACCAGAACCTGAAATCTGCATCATGGAACATCGGGTGATGGTGATAGACGGTTGCTGCATTCAGCGCCTCCGGTCGCCGGGCAGGCCAGTACATCGGGTTGATAGAGACACCTTTATAGATCCAGCTCGAGGAATCGCGGGTAAAGAGCGTGTTGGGGAGCGGCGGGAGGATAAAGGCATCCGGCCCGGTAACAGCAGCAGTGAGCGAGGAGCGGGCCAGGCCTTTCATATATATGCATTCGAGTTCGCTGACTGTGAGCCCCCCGATCAGGTGCCGGGCGAGATCGGCAGCTTCCATCTCCATCAGGCATGTCCGCACTGCGTCTGAGGCAGAGATCCCCACGGACATGCCGTCCGACACCCCTTCGATCACCTGACGGCGGATCTCCTCGCCTGAGGACAGTGCTCCGGCGAGGAATTCCTGCAGGTAAAAGACTTCTACGCCTTCATTGCGAATGAGGTGCACAAACCCGTTATGCTCCTCGAGTGCCCGGTCAACCCAGAGGACATCATCAAAAAGGAAGCTGGTATGGTTTGAAGGCGTAAGCCGCCGGAGGCTGAGGTCAGGCTGGTGCACCATGACCTTCCGAAGTTTCCCCACTTCTGAATAAACGCCAAATTCTGTCATGTTCCCTCACACACCGGGCGTACCATTGTCCCTGCATCACCCTCAACGATTGCCTCGATGTCAGCAAGCGCCCCGATAGCCGCCCTTTTCCCGGTCTTCTCCACAAATGCACAGGCAGCTTCCACTTTCGGACCCATGGAACCAGCCGGGAACGCGTAGCGTTTCAGCTGCCCGGGTGTTGTCTTTCGGACGAGGCGGGCAGACGGTTTTCCCCAGTTAAGGTACACGCCGTTCACGTCCGTTGCCATCACGAAGAGATCAGCGTCGATCTCCTGTGCAAGAAGGCCGCTGGCAAAATCCTTGTCGATGACTGCCTCAACCCCTGTCAGCGTGTATTCGTTCGCCGGCTGATATATGACAGGGATACCACCTCCGCCGGTACAGATTACAATTGCTCCCTGCTCGAGCAGCCAGCAGATCGGGCGGATCTCAAAGATCCGCTGAGGCCGTGGTGAAGGGACAACCCGCCTGAAGAGTTCCCCGTCCTTGTGAAAAATCCAGCCTTTTTCCGCTCCAATCCGGTCCGCATCGGTCCTGGTATACTGGGGACCGACAAACTTGGAGGGGTGGGTAAAGGCCGGGTCGGCAGGGTCAACCTCAACCATGGTAAGAATAGTAGCAAACGGGACATTCCGGGGTAGAAGGTTCCGGAGTTCCTGCTCGATCATGTACCCGATCATCCCCTCCGTCTGGGCATCAAGAACATCAAGAGGATAGGGTTCGACGCTGGTATACGCCGCAGCCTGCAACGCGAGCAGCCCGACCTGCGGTCCGTTCCCGTGCGAGAGGACCAGTTGATGCTTGTATGCAAGCGGTGCAAGTGCACGGGCGGCCGCACGGACATTGATACGCTGGCGGTCTGCAGTCATTGGCTCGCCCCGTTTCAGGAGGGCATTTCCCCCAAGAGCGACTACGATTCTCATCTATTCTCCCTCATGTTCCGGAAGTATTTAATCGGATCTTCCGGAGACCCTTATGGGTAAAACCTCTTTCACCCCCGACTCCTGTAAAACCGGATTTCTTTTTCATCTGCCCTTAGCCATAGGGTTTCAGACCAGAGGTGATTTAGGCAAAGTGAAGGTTTGAGGCAAAGTGGAGGTTTTCCCTGCCTCCCGGTCAAGGATACCTGTTCCGGAAAAGCAGGTAGTCCTTCCCGTACAAGCTATCATTTCACCGGTCCCGGACCGGGAAATACCGCACCTTCACGATCCCGGTGTTGTAAGGCACACTATCGATGAGATTCAGGGAGACCTCCTTCCTGAGCCCGGTATAGAGCGGGATCCCCTCCTCAGGATCACGGGAACGATGAACTGGATGATCTCATCGATCAGCCCTTCGTTAAGGAACCGGGAGACCACCTGGCCGCCACCGACAATGTATACGTCTTGTTCCGATTCCTTCCGGATCTTTTTTACGAGGTCTGTCAGCGGGCCGTTCCAGAACTCTGCATCAATACCGGGTGCTGGCGGCAGGGACCTGCTTGTGAGGATGTAGTTTTTCAGGCCGGTGAGAAGCCGTTCGGGATGAATGAGCGACTGCTCATAGGTCCGGGCACCCATCACCGCCGTGCCGATGTTTTTCATGAAGTCTGCATATCCGTAGTCTTCACTGCCGGCACTGAACGAATCGAGCCATGAGATGTCATCATCCTTCCGGGCGATAAACCCGTCGAGGCTGGTTGCAATATATACAACGACCCTGCACATAGAGCGCCGGGTAGGCCATGTCAGGTCATAAAGGTATAGACACCCGGATGGTACCACCCGGGATACTTCAGGACCTCATCTCAGCTCAAGCCCTGCTCTGCTGCGTCCCGGATCACAGCGTTCATTTTTTCAAACTCCTGCTTTGTATCGCGAAGAGTTTTGGAGAGAAACGGAAGGAGAATGCCGCTGAATGTCTCACTCTGGACAAGGCACGTTATTTTTTCAGTATCCGCCCGGATCTCAAAACTATGCCCACCGTTAAAAAGCCCGGGGATCCAGAGATAGCCTTTCCACCGGATTTGCCGGGAAGGGTCTATGGCAAGAATCTTCACGGTCAGGGTCACACTCCTGCCACCGGAACTCATGGGCACGCTCAGGTTCTGTCCGATCTTATGGTCACGTATGGCGTTCCTGATCTCCATGGGAATAACCGGGGATACGACCAGTGCCTTCCAGATAGTTTCCGGCAATGCCTTAATGGGGACTTCGGTATGAATGGTCTGCATGTTCGCATCTCCCGTTTATTCTGTCCATCCCGCTCCCGTTCGTATCAGTTCAGCAGGTAATGGACAGTCCACTGGGTCTTCCGTATGAGTTCAATGTGTCTGAAAAATCTGAGCCAGCCCAGTTTCTTTTCTTCAGAATCAAAGTAACTCCATTCGTCAAGGAACTGTATCCCGCTGTGCCATTGTTCCATCTCCCGCCCGTCACGGATACCGGACCGGAACATGGCACCCTTTCCCAGGTGCACCTGCCGCTGCAGCTTGTAGTCCAGCATCTTTTTAAACGGGGACCCGAGCCAGAGCGAATTCACCACTTCACAAGCCAGTTCGGAGCCCGGGAATGTTTCCTGGATCTTCAGCACCAGCGACCGGACATCTTTGCCGTCCAGGTACATGAATACTCCTTCTGCCATGAACAGGAACGGTCCTTTGTGGCGCAGGACCGTCGTCATCCAGTCAAAATCCAGTAATGAGGAGGCGATCAGGTGATACCTGTCAGTCTCCTGGAAAAAGGTTTTTTTGATCGCAATTATTTCCGGCAGGTCAAGATCATACAAGACCACACGCTCGTTATCGATCCGCAGGAACCGGGAATCGAGCCCGCAGCCGATATTGACGACAACGCCGTCCGGAAACTTCTGTAAGAAATTCCGTGCATAGTCATCGTATTTTTTTGCCCGGATTGCAATATGGACAACGAGCCTCCTGTCCAGGGTTCCGGCGACAAGGATCCTGTCCAGCATATGGTCCGGGGGGGAGAGCGTTTTATTCAGTTCGTTCATGATCCCGACCGATTTCGGGTCGGACAGTATGGGGTCGTCTGAAAGAGACTCAAGGGCATGACAATAGAGCGTGACAAACGACGTAGCTGCGATATCCCCCATTCCTGTCAGCATGAGTCCCCCTCCGGAATCAGTCACGGAATTAACAGGTTATTGGTGCTGATTACCTAAAGGTTTTTATAAAACCGGGTTTGGAGTTGTCCACGAAGGCTATTGGGAGATGACCAGTGTGATCCACAGGCGGGACGTGACAGCCGGATCACGGGGAGGGGCAGCGTCTTTGCCGTTGCCGGACCTCGCGATTCCGAAGTATTTAACTGCGTTCCGGATTGGTAGTGAATCATGGAGGAGCAGCAGGTATCAGGATATATTATGGCGGGTGTCGGATTTGTCATGATCCTGATCAATGCATTGAGTTATCTTCTTGGCTGGGATCTGAAATCTCCTGCTTTCACTATACTCGGCCTTGTCCTTATCGTCATCGGTGCCAGAACTGCCCGGAAAACCTCATAGATCCAGGCGTGGATCGTCAGGCATATACGCGTAATTGTAAAAGGTATGCAGTGATTCGCTGTTTTTAGAGCTCGGTTTGTTGATTGGTAAATCCGGTAGAGCATGTATTGTCAGATGGGGCTGAATAAGGTTTATTTCTTCAAGCCTGTAACTAACCCATGGCCCCCGAACCGGCGGGTCATCACCTGTCCCTGCAAAGTAACCAAACCAGAAATTTAGATTATTACTTCATCCCTTAGCACAGAAGTAACCGATGATAAGCTTGTTTTTCGCAAATACCTCACACGCCGGGCAAAAGCAACTGACTGTTTTTACGTTTGATGGAGTCGATGATCTTCCCCGTGCGCAGAATAGTTCATTTGGTGGAGATTCTGAAAGCTTGTTACTCTTGAACGTAGGACAAGCTCCACAATACTTTCTGCATATCTGCATATTCTCTGCGGTATCATTCACAGGTTTAGTTTCATCCAGTGTTTTCATGGTAACGTTCACTACGAAGTGATATAGCCATGATATAATAATATCCTTACTCCGAAGCTCATCCACGTGCCCTGCCCGAACTGCCAACTCCCGATTCATCATAACCCTATTCGCGTCTGTCGGTGCCTCGCCTCGATCGGAGCGGCGAAACAGGTTCTGATGAGGCGTGGGGCATCCGGAGCCTGCAGGACAATGTTTTTCTCGTCATATCTGTATGGAGTAATGTGAGTGATGCAGTATGTGTTCCATCGGTGGCCCCACAAATCTTGACATGGATGAACTGAAGTGGTATAAGTACCGTTGCACCAGATGTAACCACGTCTATAAAAGCACGGGAAAGAAATCTGCCTGTCCCAGGTGCAGGTCTGAGGATGTAGAGAAAGTGTAGGTTTTTCTTATTTCTGCAGTTCGGGATTAAGACAGTTATGTTTGAGTGATGCTGCCCCTTTTACCCGGGAAGCATGGATCGGTCCCCCAGCTCCTGCAACAGCAGCACCTGGGTAACGATCATCCGTTCCAGTTCACCGAGATCAACACTCTCGTTCACTCCATGGATCCTTGAATGTTCGTTGTCCTCGCATCCCCAGAGGATAAACTCTGCTCCTGGGACGACACGTTTCAGCACGTTCATGAGTGGGATAGAACCGCCTGCCCCCGCCTCCTGGACCGGGCGGCGATAGACCGCTTCCATAACCTTTCTGGCCGTTTCAAAGCCGTGTCCGCCGGTGGGGCAGATGAAACCGGATGAACGATGAAACTCGCTGATCTCCACCCGGACATTCCAGGGAGCATGAGAGCGGAGGTGGTCTGCCAGGAGCCGGAGCTCGTGCTGCGGGTCCGCTCCCGGCGCAATGCGCAGGCTGATCCTGGCACGAGCCTGCGGGATGAGGATGTTTGAAGCGTCCCGGACAGCAGGTGCATCGATCCCGATGACCGTGACGGATGGCTGAGACCAGAGCCGGGAACTGATGGTACCTGTACCGATCGTATCCACGTCATCAAGCAGGCTGGAGAGCCGCCGGTACAGGTCTTCGGAATATTCTGCACCGGACCAGGGGCAGGAACAGAGGCCGGCAACGGCAACATCGCCATGCTCGTCATGAAGGGTGGCGAGTGTCCTGATGAGCGCGACCAGGGCATCGGGTGCCGGGCCTCCGAACTGGCCTGAATGAACGGCATAGGCAAGAGTTTTAACGGTGACAACACAGGAAACCTCGCCCCGCAGCGTAGTGCTCAGCACCGGTTCGCCTGCGACCATCTTTCCCATATCCGTGATGATGAACAGGTCGCAGCGGAACAGTTCCGGGTGGGCTTCGGCAAATGCCTCGAGGTGGCTTGCCGTCTCCTCCTCGCCCTCGATAATTACGGTGATGCCGACCGGGTATTTTCCGGAGAGAGCCCTGATGGTCGCGGCGATGGTGGCAATTCCTGACTTGTTGTCGGCAGCACCCCGCCCGTAGAGGCGCCCGTCTTTGATAAGCGGTGTCCACGGGTCGGTTTCCCACCCGTCTTCCTTCCGTGCCGGCTGGACATCATAATGAGCATAGAGCAGTACCGTTGGTGCGCCCGGTGGGGCCGGGATATCGCCGGTTACGGCAGGATAACCCCCGGGAATTTCGAGCAGGCGGGCATTCGACAGCCCGTAGCGTCTCAGGAGGTCTGCTGTCGCTGCCGCCATCCGCTGCACCGGTTCCGAAGGATACCCCGGAAATGCCACGGACGGCACCGCGATAAGTTCTTTGAGATCCCCGATAACATCGGGCAGGATTGTCCGGACATTCCTCTCCATTGCATCGATGTCAGCGGGATGCATTTTACCACGTTCCATGTCTGAACAGGATATATGGTCTTGTATGATGATGAATTCTTTTTTGCATATCCCTCATGCCGGGGGCCAGGTCAGATGATGTGCCTGAATATACTCAAGAGATCGGATCCCGGACCGCTCTGATGCCTGGATCAGGCCTCGGGAAGACCGGTTCTGTTTAATGCGTTACTATTTGAGGAAGCGGGGGATACACTATCAGGAGCATTTCTCTCTCTTCACTCTCTTGGTTTTACCTATGAGCCGCCTTCGTACCATGCTGGAATGGACTGTCATCATCGTCCCGCTCCTTATCATCGGATTCCTCATCTTCTGGTTCATCTCTGGCGCAGGTACGCATCAGCCCTCCGGACTGCCTGATGATAACGGGGGCTTCTACCAGAACCCGCTCCCCCGGCCCCAGCAGATTACAAAAAACGTGGGCGACTGGCGGTTCGCCTTCCCTTCGTCCTATTCCTACACCCTCGCCGGCAAGGTCGTCGGGAGGCATGAGTACCCGCCCGCGATGCCGGACGGCATCATCCCGCTCGATCTCGCGGTGGTGAACGGCGACCTCCTCAAGCCCGGTATCCTGTCGTATTTCAAAATCACGATGGGGTACCACACGCTTGAATACAGCTACGATGTTCCGGCATACACCGGTCTTACGGAAGAGTATATCGATGAACACATCAGCAACAGCCACCTTGTCTTCCTGGATCCTGCGCTTGAGAGCGATGTAAAGAATGCGCAGGTCGACAGCTGCCTGATAATCAAAGGCAGACTGGTGGACATCCGGGGTACATCTCCGGGCAAATTGTACGTTGCCAACACAAGTAGGGTGAGAAACGATACGTACCCCGCCGGCTGTGAGATCATCCTTGTAGAATCGTATATCCCGGTCAGTTGCGGAAATTAGAGCGGTGGTACGTTCTTTCCAGAGAGCTGCAAAGGCTGGTTCTCTTCATTTTTACTGGATCCGGATCGTTTGTCTGTCCGGAATACTACACTCTTTCATTATCTGGCAGGGAGTATTACCTGTCATGGGAGTTTCAACATACACGATTAAACAATTTGGTGTCGCCAGCGTCGGGAAGTTCTTCGCAGTCTTTGGACTGGTCTGGGGCTTCATCGTGGGAATCGTTCTTGCTATCGGTCTGGGCGGAATGGGATCCGTACTAGGTACCCCGGTTCTTGGAATCGGTGCGGGACTATTCGGACTTGTGATAATGGTGATCGTTGGAGGAGTTGCCGGGTTTATCGGTGGAGCAGTTGTTGCGATCATCTACAACATTGTGCTTGGTA
>Ga0315275_10007202_pt1 | contig 10732 bp, 8 predicted proteins | sample YL17G03_0_MG_FD_205557 | JGI IMG/M metagenome (GOLD analysis project Ga0315275, IMG submission 205557) | Sediment microbial communities from Yellowstone Lake, YNP, Wyoming, USA - YL17G03_0 | ecosystem: Environmental > Aquatic > Freshwater > Lake > Sediment | place: USA: Wyoming | collected...
GGCCGGGGAAACAGGTGGTCATAAATATGGCTCCTGCAGATATACGAAAGGAGGGATCTTCGTATGATCTTCCGCTTGCAGTCGGTATTCTGGCGGCAGACGAAAAGATTACCTGCGGAGAGATCGAGTCATATGTAATGATGGGCGAGCTGTCGCTTGATGGCACATTACAGCCTGTCAAAGGAGTGCTTCCGATAGCGCTGAGAGCAAGGGATGAAGGGTTCAATGGTGTGGTCGTGCCTGTAAAGAATGCCCGTGAAGCTGCAGTAGTCAGTGGTCTGGATGTCTATGGCATGGAAAATGTAAAACGTGCGCTGGAGGTTGCTGCTGCTGGTCATCATAATCTCCTGATGTAATAATGAGTTTTATTAGTCGACTTGCTATAATAAACTTGACTTTGGCTTAAACAAGGTATAACTTTGCTTTATAAATTTCAATTAGTAAAACAAAAGGTTATGAAAAAACTGTTTCTGACAATTACCTTTCTTTTTATGGTTATAATAATAAATGCTCAATCGCTCGAAGATATAATTAATAAGTACACTATTGCCAATAATCTTGACAGTATTTCCAGATTTAAAACAATTAAGGTTACGGCCACGACCAAGTCAAAATTATCATTTATTATGACAGAAATGTTTACAGAAACGTGGATGAAAAATCCCGATAAGATAAAAACTGTCACAAGCGTTAACGGACAGGATATTTTACAGGTTTTTGATGGTGAAAAGGGTTATACTATAATCGCTTCAAAAAAGCCGATAGAAATGACTTCAGAGATGATGGAAGATTTCGCTAAAAACAACTTATTCCAGAATCATATAACTAATTATCTGAAGAACGGACAGCTCACTCTTGAGGGAGAAGATATTGTAAACGGGAAACCTGCCTTCAAGTTAAAAGTTACTCTTGATGGAGGTAATAATGGCTATATGTATATTGATAAAGATTCCTTTCTCCTTGGGAAAATGGTTGCTTTTAGTGACAATAAGCGAGGAATGGCAAATACTTTTGAGTCCTACCTGACTGATTATACTGAAACCAATGGAATTTTATTGCCCATGAAAACAACAACCACGGCAAACAGGATGGAGGTCGTTACTACAATCACAAAAGTGGAATTTGATATTCCAATTGGTGACAGTGAGTTTAAGGTAAAATAATACCATGAATTATCCTAATATAGCAAAATGTATATAAAATGCAGAAAATAATTGTTGTTATTTGTTTATTTCCATTTTTGGTTGGATGTGCGCCTAAGTTTATGTCTTCTTTAAGAAGCTCTCAACAACTTTGGGATTTGATATCATCAAACAACGAATTAAGTATAAGTTTAAATTCAAGTAATAATTTCAATTCTATTTCTTATAAATATAAATATGAAGATAAAAATGTTAATGATTTATTTATAGAAACAATAGCTCAAAAGCTAGAAGATAAGAAGATATTTAATAAAATATATATAATTTCCGGAGTTGAAAATCCAAAAACTGATTACCTGCTGGAAATAAATTTAGAGTTTTATAATAAAAAAGGTTGGTTTGAAAGGGCATTTGAAGGTAAATATAGTGAAATAGGAATTTATGGGAGATTAATTAACTTGAGAAATGATAAAGCAATTCTCACATATTCAGAAGTAAGAATTGGTTCAGGTGCTATATTACCAAATATTTTTCAGTTGGGACATGATTTAGTTTTAGGTGGAGTTTTAATGGCATTCCCTCGTGTAGTAGGATCTTATATCGTATATCCCCCACAATATTTTATAGGTCTCCGTATGGCTGCTGTTGGTGCTGGTATGCAAATAGCTCAAATAATATTATCTCCTTTTACTCCAAGTGAAAAAACTTTGATGAAGAAATTCATTGATTGGAGTGCAGAAGATATTGTAAAAATGATTGAAAAAAATATGAACAAATGAAAAAAATAACTATTATATTATTTTCTGCCATTTTGATAATCTTATTAAGTAGTTGTACAGTACTCCATTTAAGAATTGATAGAAAAGTTTTATTTAATAAATCTGGTATTGACATAAATAACAAAATAAAGCTCAATGTTGGCATCTTTTTAGCAGAAGATTTTATACAGAAAATGCCTCTCTATGAAAAAGATAACGAACTATGGGCTTGGTATTTTACAGAAGGACTTAAACCTGCATTCGAAAAAGTATATATTATCAAAGACCTACAGGAACTAAAGAACAATCCTGATATTAATTTAGTAATTAAACCGGAATTATGGTCTTGGTTATTTTTTCCCCATCATTGTGTTTTAGGATTTAAGTTTTGTTTTATAGATAAATCTGGCATAGAACAATTCACAATTAAGCTTGAAGAGAAAAATACATTTAGGAAAAGTAACGCTAATAATTTGGGTCAAGTTATGGACAAAATAATGGAACGATTACAAGAAAATATCGTAGGAAGAAAAAATGAAATTATAAATATTAATAAATAAGGTTATACTAGGCACAGCACTGTCGCCTCTCTTACATAACAGTCATATTTGAACCTGGGGCGACACTTCTTCTTTTAAACAAAAGTTTGCAGCGAGACATTTAATTCACACTTCAGGGGATGCCGTTTCTTTATTACATCCATTTTCCTAATTGTACATCGCTTACATTTTTCTCCCTTATTTTTATACACACATCCCCCTGCCCCCACCACAAAACCAACCCTGCAGGTTTGCTCCTTCTTAGCAAGTTGACGGATTATTAAACCTGTGACTTCTTTAAAGTCCCTATTTGGGGGGTGTGGGGTGATTTTCTTAGAGAACTTTTATCTTCTTCCTTTTGTGTTTTATCTTGATTTTATTATATTTGATACTGTGTTTCCTCAAACGTGCTGTTAAATATATAATATGTTAGTAAGGACATTTGCCAGTGCTGTCACCGGTATTGATGCCGTTACAGTTACAGTTGAAGTCAATGTATCGCGCGGAATACGCTTTTTCCTCGTTGGACTGCCTGATGTGGCGGTAAAGGAGAGCCAGCAGAGAATTGAATCATCATTACGGACCCTCGGGTTTAAATGGCCGGGGAAACAGGTGGTCATAAACATGGCTCCAGCAGATATACGAAAGGAGGGATCCTCATATGATCTTCCGCTTGCAGTCGGTATTCTGGCGGCAGACGAAAAGATTACCTGTGGAGAGATCGAGTCATATGTAATGATGGGCGAGCTGTCGCTTGATGGCACATTACAGCCTGTCAAAGGAGTGCTTCCGATAGCGCTGAGAGCAAGGGATGAAGGGTTCAAGGGTGTGGTCGTGCCTGTAAAGAATGCCCGTGAAGCTGCAGTAGTCAGTGGTCTGGATGTCTATGGCATGGAAAAGCTGGGTGATGTGCTCGATTTTTTCAATGGGCTGCGGAAATTCGATCCGGTGAAAGTTGACCTTCAGGAAATATTCAAAGGCGAAGCAAATAGATATGATGTTGATTTTTCTGACGTACGGGGACAGGAAAATGTGAAACGCGCGCTGGAGGTTGCTGCAGCTGGTCATCATAATCTCCTGATGATAGGTCCTCCCGGATCAGGCAAAACAATGCTGGCAAAAAGATTAGGTACAATAATGCCTCCGCTTACGCTTGAAGAGGCCCTGGAAACAACCAAAATACACTCTGTGGCCGGGAAGATTGACGACCACACAGCACTGATGACGAAAAGGCCCTTCAGATCGCCCCACCATACAATTTCGGATATCGCCCTGGTCGGAGGAGGTACATTTCCCCAGCCAGGAGAAATATCCCTCGGCCATAACGGTGTTCTGTTCCTTGATGAACTGCCTGAATTCAAACGGAGTGTCCTGGAGGTGATGAGACAGCCTCTGGAGGACAGGATCATAACAATCTCCCGTGCAAAATCAACCTGTGATTACCCTGCAAGCTTTATGCTAATTGCGTCAATGAATCCTTGTCCGTGCGGTTTTCATAACCATCCCGAAAAAGAGTGCATGTGTTCTGCAGGAATGGTGCAGAAATATCTGAACAGGATTTCCGGCCCTCTTCTTGACAGGATTGACATTCATATCGAAGTAGTACCTGTTAATTATGACAAGCTTTCTGATACCGGAAAAACCGAGAAATCAGCCGTGGTAAGGGAAAGAATTGTAAAAGCAAGGGCAATACAGTCAAAACGGTTTGAATCGGTGAAGGGTGTTTATGCAAACGCCCATATGTCGACATCGATGCAAAGGAAATTCTGCCAGCTGGATGAAGCAGGAGGAAGGCTGCTCAGAACTGCGATGGAACTGCGCGGCCTCTCGGCCCGGGCTTATGACAGAATACTGAAAGTGGCAAGGACCATTGCTGATCTAGGTGAATCGGAGAACATTACAGCCGAGCATATCTCAGAAGCGATTAATTATCGTAATCTCGACCGTGAAGGGTGGGCAGGATAACCAATTATTCAAGGAGCAATGCTGCGGCACCAATTAATCCGGCATCCGCTTCGGCTTCAGACCTGACAATTGCAATAGGATCAAAGATCATATCCCTTGCAAGCTCGTAAAACTTGCTTTTAATCCGGCTGAAGTAAAATTCTCCAAGGTTCATCAGGCCCCCTCCAAGAATAATTAGGGGTGGATTAAACACCTGGAAAATATTGTAAATGCCAATCCCAATATAATCGGCACAATCCGCAACAATTGATTTTGAAAGAGGATCATCTGTATCAAGGCCTTGCTTTATCAGTTTACCATCCACTTTCGAAAAATCAAAGTTATCACCGAGAAGTAATGTCGTTCTGATCCCTTCTTCAGTCTTTTTCCTGAAGCGCTGTGGCAATGTCAGACCGCAGGCACATCCCATAAGACATCCCCTGTTGCCGCAGGTGCATATGAAATCGCTGTCGGGATCAACAATTGTATGTCCGAACTCACCTGCAGTTCCGGTCATTCCGCGGTAGATCTTCCTGTTGAGCACTATCCCGGCGCCTATGCCGGAGCTGATCGTCAGGAAAATCAGATCATCATATCCTCTTCCTGCTCCGAATTTGAATTCGCAGAATGCCTGGGCGTTTGCATCATTATCAAGCCTGACAGGAATAGAGAAATTTTTGTTCAGCGAATCACGCAGGGGGAAGTTTTTAAACCCTTTCAGGTTAGATGTGGTTATTGTATATCCGTCCCTGTAACGTATATGTCCCGGGAATCCGATTCCGATTCCCTCAAGATCAGATTCATGAAGGCTGTTGAACGAAATAACCTGCCTGGCCAGTTGTGTTATATAATTAACAATAGCCTCTTCATTCTTTCCGACGTGATCATATACAATGATCTTATCGAGGATCCTTCCATCGGGATACACCAATCCCACCGAAAGCTTGGTACCTCCAAGGTCGACGCCACAGAGAAGTTTTTCCATAGGAATATGTTATAGTGACTGTTCTGTTCTGGCAATTATATCGTCCTGAGTATCGGGCGAAAGAGTTGTGAAGAATGCTGAATATCCTGCAACACGCACTACAAGATCCCTGTAATTCTGAGGATTCTTTTTAGCGGCAAGCAGGGTATCCCTTGAAACAATATTGTACTGGACATGCCAGCCTTTCAGAGTTGCAAAGAAGGTCCTGATTATAGAAATAAGCTTTTGCTTCTGAGTTTCATTTGTCAGGGCAGACGGTGATAATTTCTGGTTCAGGAGAACCCCTCCAAGGATTTTGTCAGTGGGCAGTTTTGAAACCGATTTGAATACGGCCGTGGGCCCAAGCGTGTCAGTGCCCGATGTCGGAGAGCATCCTTCGGCAACCGGTGTGAATGCTTTTCTTCCGTCGGGAGTAGCCGGTACAACCGAACCTGAAGGAACATTTGATGAAATGCTTGAGGTTCCGGCATAATATGCACAGCCAACCGGCCCGTGTCCGAACCGGGTCGTATGATACTTTTTCAGTTCATCAATAAAATACATATATGCCTCCACAAGCAGATTATCGACGTAATCATCATCATTGCCGTACTTGGGGGCATAATTCAAAAGGATCTGCCTTATCTTTTCTCCCTCCTGGCCTTCAAAATTGTTCTTCAGATTCTGCATCAAAACCTCTTTTCTGATAATTCCATCTTCAAATACAAGCTTCTTTACTGCAGCCATGGAATTGCCGAGATTGGCAATACCAACCTGGAGACCGGAAATAAAGTCATAGACCGAGCCACCCTCCTTGATCGTTTTGCCTCGGGCTATGCAATCATCAACGAAAGCGGAACAAAGTATATCGGGAACAAGCTCCTCCAGTGCAAGATCGACCGCAGTGTCAATTTCGACTGACGCCTTTGCATAGAGCCTGACCTGGATCTTCCACGCGGCCATCAGATCATTGAAGCCGCTGAAATCCTCAAAATTACCTGTTCCCGGGAAGAAGGTTTTTCCGGTCATAGTGTCCAGTCCGTTATTCATTGCTGCCAGGAAGACGCGCATGAAATTGAGAAAGCTCATCCCTGTGCACCTGTATCCCCATTTCCCGGGAACTGCAATTTCGATACAGCCTATTGCAGAATAGTTATAAGCGTCCTCCCTGGCAACACCTAAGTCAATAAGAGAGGGTATCACAATTTCATCATTGTTGAAAGCAGGCATCCCGAAACCTTTCCCGATAACATTAACGCACTGGTTGAGAAATTCAGGATTAATGTTCCTGTGAAACCTGACTGAGAGGTTTGGCTGGGTCAGTTTCATCATGCCAACCGAATCTAGAATGAGAAAGCTCAGATCATTTACGGCATCTTTGCCGTCAACGGTCTGACCTCCGATAGTTACATTCTGATAAAGCGGACCTCCTGCAGAAAACCTTGTGTGCGACCACGGCCTTATCTTATTCACTGACAACAATTTGAGCCATGTATTTTCAAGAAGCTCAAGAGCAAGATCCTCACTGATCCTGCCCGTTGCCAGATCATTCTTATAGAAATTCCACAGATACTGATCCATTCTCCCGAGTGAAACAGAATGGCCGTTGCTTTCGATCTGCAGTACTAATTGAACAAACCATGTTAGCTGAAGCGCCTCATAGAAACATGAAGGCGGATTGTGAGATATGTTCCTGCAGTTTTCGCTTATCCTGACAAGCTCTGATTTTCTTATGTTGTCTGTTTCCCGGAGTGAAAGTTCATTTGCAAGCTTTCCATATCTCCCGATAAATGCCTGAAATGATTCAATTCCAATTTTCAGGGATTTGTAGAAATCTTGTTTCTGAGCCAGATTTTTATCAGTATTCCTGAGTGATCTTTGAGCCCCTTTTATTTCATTCAGGTAACCAGCCAGCCCGATTTTCAGTATCTTTTCAAAATTCACTGCAATATGTGCATCTCCTGATGTCAGATTGCCTTCAGCCCTTATAATTCCTGAATCATGGATCTCCCTGTTCAAAGGAGACATTTTTGAGTAACCTTTCTCGATAAGGGTCTTTCCTTCCCACCATTTGCACAGTTCTCTCAGTTCCTTCTTCTGCTCTTCAGTTACAAAGAACGCATCACCCGGGCGTTTGTCAAACTCATCCAGCTCGTTTATTATCCATGAAGTGACATATTCAGGGAAGATAGGAGCTGCCCTTAGCGCTGATGACTGATTCCCAACAATCAGTTCTCCTTCATCAATAAAAACCGACATCTTTTTCAATGTCTTTTCAAGGGCATACGCCCGTTTCAGGATAACCGGAGAACCTTCATGCTCCTGGTAGGCTTTTGTGTAAATTTTAGCCCGCTCGGTGCAGATAGTCGATTTTACCGAAATAACCTTCTCTTTAAGCCTGGCAATTCTTCCGGTAATCACTGCTGACTGCGCTTCCGTTCTCATTTTAATTCATAATTTTGGCTGTCAGACCCATTTTTTCTGCATATTCGACATATGGAGCTAATTCAGCCTTTTCAATAGGGCTGTGATTTTCAAAGATATATTCTTTTCCCAGCATTGCATATTTTTCCCTTGCAAGTGAATAGAAGGGAATGAAATTGATTTCGAGTGCATTTTTTAACCCGGCAGCAAAATCGATTATTGACCAGAGTTCCGGTTCAGAGAAATTAAAATACGGGATAACAGGAACTCTTACAATAAAAGCTTTCCCTTTCCTGTCAAGTTCCCTGAAATTATTTATTACAAGTGCCGCATTCCCGCCGGTATACCTGGCAAACTTCTCATTGTCTGTATGTTTCAGGTCGGCAAGAAATACATCTATCAGGTCGAGGTATTTATCAATTGTTTCCCAGGGAACGTGAAGTGATGTTTCAACAGAAACATGTATCCCCCTTTTTTTCAGTTCAATAACCAATTCTTTAAGATCAGGATCATGTGAAAAAGGTTCGCCTCCCGAAAGGGTAACCCCACCCCCGCTCATCTCGTAAAATGGAATATCTTTCTCAATTTCATCAATGATCTGACTCACACTCTTTGTCTCTCCTGTAACGATCAGGGCTTTGGAGGGGCATATATTCCTGAGGGATTCGAAATCCGTAATTTTCTCCCTTTCTATTTTAAGCTTGTTGTCTTTGGAGACAATATATCCGTTACCTGCCCTGATACAATCTCCAAACATATGGCACAGCCTTTCATCGAACATTATGGAGGGGAATGGATCAATACTTTCCGGATTATTGCACCACAGGCAACTAAGGGGACAGCCTTTGAAGAAGATATTTGTTCTCACTCCGGTACCGTCGTGTATTGAAAATCTTTGTATGTTAAAAACCGTGAGCAACTGACAGAGATTGATAGTTTTTTGTTTAGACTTTGACTTTGTCAAGGTCCCCCAGGATACTCTGCCGCTCTGAGGTTAATTCTTTGATGAGGGCCGGATTGAAGATTCTTGTCAGGCTGAAGCGCAGGGTCCTGATCCGTTCCCAGAAAATCTCCTGGTAATAAAGAACAAAATAACCTGACATAGGAACGAGCAATGACAGAATGAATCCTGTCCATCCGGCAAAGATGGCCGCAAGAATAAGCAGAACTGGTATGTAAATCAGATAAAGAACAGTAAATGAACCTATGAAGACAGAACTATAGAACCTGGGATCCTTTATAAGCCTGTCGCAGATTATTTTTGGTATGATGAAAGGGATAAAGTTGGCGATAAATCCGGCAATAAATATGGGGAATCCGGCAAGAACTGCAAAATATCTTAAAAATCCCCAGTCGAGTTTCCGTGCCACATTCTCATCCCTGAGTCTGTTTTTTGCAAGAAGATTGACGTAATTTTCGACTTTTTTAGATAGAGATTCAAGATCAGCCTGAGATGTCCTGCTCAGCTGATTTAGCTTTTCGCTTACTCTTTTTTCAGCCTGTCTTCTGTCGTCAGTATCAAACCGCCATCTGAAAAAAGGCAGCACCATATTACGGCGCTCCATCTTTAGAAGCTGTTCAGCAAGCCAGTCATTTTTGGGATCTTCAATTATGATAACTTCCTTCCGCAGACTGATATCACATTTCTCGTTAAAAGCAAGCAATGCCTTTGCCGGGTGTTCCTTATACACATCTTTAAGTTCATTGATGCTGAATGAATCGTGAAAATTTATCATTACCTCCTTTCGGAACCTGGAAGGATAGGTGTAATTTATTCCAACCGGCACAATGTGCACATCGAGACCAAATTTCTCCTCAGCTCCGAAAGCCAGCCTGGCAGTACCTTTTCTAAGCTTCTGAAGACGTTTTTCCTGTATACAAATACCTTCCGAAAACATGATGAAGTTTCCGTTTTTCTTCAGGATCTCATAGATACTGCTGAATGCTTCAAGGTTTTTATGAACGTTCTCAAGTCCCTCTTCAATCCTGTAAACCGGTGAAACATTCAGCTCGCGAAGACAAAAACGTGCAAATGGTTTCCTGAACATATCTGCCCTCATAGTAAAATGCAACGGTTGAGGAAGATACGAACCGACAAGGATACCGTCCATAAATGAGTTCTGGTGGTTCCCTACAAAAAGCAATGGTTTGTCAAGCGGGACTTTTTTCAGGTTGGCATAAAAAATCCTTCTGAAAAAAGCTCTGAAGGTAAATGGAGGAACGATAAATTTTAGGAATCTGCTGAACATCAGTCAATTAATTCTCTTAAAGAAAGCATTAGTACTCATCTTTCCTGGCGGTCAAGTTACATTAAAAATTGATCCATTATACTTTTCGGCGGTGTATTTAGTTTGTGTTATTAGCCGATATTGTTATTTTTGTCATGAATAAACCCGCCAGATCTTTTTTCCATGGACATTACCCGTACGATTCACGATAAGATGAGGAAAGAGCGTCTTCTGTTTGTTTACAGGGGAGAAATAACAGACAGAAATTCTTTGCCTCTGCTGACACTGCTTGAAAATGAAATGATGGATGATTCCTATGGATTCGTAGGAAGGAAAAGACTTTTTATGTATGTGCTTGAAAGCCTTCAGAATATTGTTAAACATGGTGACCATTCAGGCCGCGGTGGCATGTCGCTTGTTACTTACTCAAAAACAGATGACGGGTATACAATAACTACCGGAAATATAATAGCATCTGATCATGTAAATGATCTGAAGAAGAGGCTCGACAGGGTAAACAGGCTGGATATTAATGAGATCAAAGATCTTTACAGACAGATCCTGAATAGTTCTGAATTCAGCATGAAAGGAGGAGCCGGGCTTGGATTGATTGAAATGGCTATGAAAACCGGAAACAGACTGGATTATGATTTTGTTGCTGTGGATAAAAAATATTCGTATTTCATTCTGAGCAAAACAGTCGATTCGAGCGGAGTCGGAATACATGCCTCCA
>Ga0315275_10007203_pt1 | contig 10732 bp, 4 predicted proteins | sample YL17G03_0_MG_FD_205557 | JGI IMG/M metagenome (GOLD analysis project Ga0315275, IMG submission 205557) | Sediment microbial communities from Yellowstone Lake, YNP, Wyoming, USA - YL17G03_0 | ecosystem: Environmental > Aquatic > Freshwater > Lake > Sediment | place: USA: Wyoming | collected...
GGGGATTTGGCGGCGCCGGCCGAAGAGGGTCTTCACCGAAAGAGAGGCCCCTGCCTCTTTCAGTAGATCCCCAATGAAGCTCTTCACCCCGGCATAATGGGCGAAATACTCCTCCATATAACGCTTGGCCTCTGCCTGGGGGACTCCCAGTTCGGCGGCCAGCCCGAAAGGACTCATGCCGTAGATGATCCCGAAGTTGATGGTCTTAGCCATCCTGCGCATCTCGGAGGTGACCTTTTCCGGGGCAACTCCCAGGATCTCCGCCGCAGTCCGGGTGTGAATGTCTTCCCCATGTCGAAAGGCCTCTATCAGGGCTTCATCGCCTGAGACGTGCGCTAGGATGCGAAGCTCGATCTGGGAATAATCCGCGGATAATAGGAGGCATCCCTCCTCCGACACGAAAGCCTCCCGAATCCCGCTCCCGATCTCCGAACGAATCGGGATATTCTGCAGATTGGGCTCGCTACTGGAAAGCCGGCCCGTGGCGGTCACCGTTTGGTTTAAAGAGGTGTGAATCCTTTCCGTTTCCGGAAGAAGCAGCCTGGGGAGGACATCCACATAGGTCGATTTTAGTTTCGCCAGGCTACGATAGTGGAGGATCTCTGCGGGCAATGGGTGGACAAGCGCCAGCTGCTCCAATACATCCACATCGGTGGAATGCCCGGTCTTGGTCTTCCGAATGGGGGTCAATCCTAACCGATGAAAGAGCACCTCGGCAAGCTGCTTGGGGGAATTGATGTTGAACTCCCCCTTCGCCAGATCGAAGATGCGGGAGACAACCTCCCCGAGCTCTTGCTCCAATTCCCCGGACATCTTTTGCAGAAGCCTCACATCGATCTTGAAACCATTACTCTCGATTTCCGCCAGCACTTCGATCAAGGGCATCTCGATTTCCTGAAAGAGGACCTCCAGCTGACTCTCCGCCAGCAGCGGATTCAGTGCGGAAACCAATTGCAGGACAGTATCCGCAATCCTGCAAGAATAATCCGTTGCCACCGGAAGGGCTACTCCCTCGAATCCGGAATCCTTGCCTCCCACGATTTCCCCCCGGTTTTTCATTTTCAAGTTCAAGTAGTCAAGGGCCACATTTTCCAGACTATGGCTGGATTTGTTGGGGTTGAGGAGATAAGACGCAACGGTAGTGTCGAAAGTCAACCCCGACAAGGAAATCCCCTTTCTTTGCAGAATCAGAATAAGGGATTTGAGGTTATGCCCAACCTTCTGATACCTTGCCTCCTCCAGGAGTGGCCTCAATCCTTCCCAGACAAGACCTTCCGGCAATTGTTGCGGCACATTCGGATAGCAATGGCCTAAGGGGACATAATAGGCCTCCCCGAATCGGGGCGCCAGGGAGATCCCTATGATCTGAGCCCGCAAAGGATCCTTGGAGGTTGTTTCGATATGGAGGCTGAAGCCCTCTGCCTCCCTCAACGCGGCCACCATGGTCATAAACGAGTCATCCTCCAGAACGGTGAGATAGCGGTCCGATTCCAAAGACGCCGGAGGAATGATCTCGCGCAGGAGGTTATAAAACTCCAACCGGCGGAGGAGGTCACCTAATGCGGCCAGGTCTGGATCCTTTCGTTTCAGATCCTTGATCTCCATACCCAAGGGGAGGTCGTCGTGTAAGGTGGCCAACTGGCGACTCAGCAGTGCCTGATCCATATGCTCCCGAATACGCTCCTTCAGCTTGGGCTTCTTGATTTGATCCAGGGATTCTCTGAGTGCATCAATGCTTCCAAATTCTTGAATCAGGGAGGCCGCGGTTTTTTCTCCCACCCCTGGCACTCCCGGAATGTTGTCCGAGGAATCTCCCATCAGCCCCATGATCTCGACCATCTTTTCCGGGCCCACCCCATATCGCACTCGGACTTCTACCTCCCCCAGAAACACATCCCGCATGGGGTCGTAGATACGAACAGAGGGGCCGACCAGTTGTAGGAAATCCTTGTCACTGGCCACGATGATCACCTCATACCCTTCGCGCAGAGCCTGCTTGGTCAACGTCGCGACGATATCATCCGCCTCGTAGCCCTCCACCTGGAGAGCTGGTATCCGGAAGGCCTCCACCAACCGATATATATAGGGAAGCTGCAGAGAGAGACCCTCTTGCATGGCGGGCCTATGGATCTTATAGGCGTCAAAGGTTCGGTGGCGATGAGTCTTTCCTTTATGATCGAAGGCAATGGCCAGATAATCCGGCCTTTTTTCCCTCAGGATCTTCAAGAGCATGTTGGTGAAACCGAAGACCGCATTGGTGGGCTCGCCCTTGGAAGTGGAAAAATAGGGGATCGCGTGAAAGGCCCGGTAGAAATAGGAACTGCCGTCTACCACATATAAGGAGGGACGCGAGGGTGCGGGAGCGATCGAAATGTGAGTCAATTATTCCTTCATGGAAGGACCGGGGAGGGGAAATTGGATCTCCACTGTCGTCCCTTTGCCTTCTTCACTCTGAAGATGAAACGAGCCCTGATGGCAATCCACGATCCCCTTGGCCACCGGAAGCCCGAGGCCAAGCCCGGAAGCAGATCGAGTGATGCTCATATCCGCCTGCGTGAAGGGTTTCATCAGTTCCGCAAGCCGATCCTGAGGGATTTCCCCCCGGGTGTTGATAATGCGGAGGGCCATGGTATTTTGGGCGGGCACGAGTCCGGCTTCCACCATCACCTTCCCCCCTGGCTGGTTGAACTTGACGGCGTTCTCCAGAAGGTTGTAGATCAAGATCTTTATCTTCTCCGGATCCGCAAGCAGTGGGGGGCACTTCGGCGTGAAGTCCTTTACTATGATAAGCTGTTTTTCCTTTGCCTCTTCCGACAGCTGCTGCACCGCTTCCTCCACCAGGCACAGAAGGTTCACTTGCTCCCTCCGTAAATGGATATCGCCCAATCCCAAATGGACAAACTCCAGGAGGTTAGTGATCATTCTGCCCAACCGGAGGGCGCTCTCTTTGATGGATTTCAGCCCTTCCGCCTGCAAGGCATTCGGGGCGGCCTGATCGTCCGAGAAAAGATCGATCCAGCCATAGATGACGGTCAGAGGGGTGCGGAACTCATGAGAGATAGCTCGCAGGAGATTCCATTTGATTTGATCTACCTCGGTGAGCCTTCGGTTGATCTCATTCAATTGGACATTTTCCTTCTGTAATCGCTGTTGTTCCAATGCGCGCCTTACCACGTGCAGGATTTCGTCCAGCTTGAAGGGCTTTAGGATGTAGTCGTAAGCGCCGCCTTTGAGTGCCTTGATGGCCGTTTCGATCGTGCCGTACCCACTCATGAGGATCACGACCAGATCTGGAAATAGCCCGTGCGCCCGCTCCATGAGCTCGATGCCATCCATCTTGGGCATCATCAGATCGGTAAGCACTACCTGAAAATCCCCTTTTTTCAGGATCTCTAACGCCTCCACTCCATTCGCTGCCAGAGAGGGTTCAAACCCTTCACTTTGGAAGGCGGCGTAAAGGGGCACTCGGAGGCCTTCCTCGTCATCGACTATTAAGATATTCGCCACCGCCATGAGCTGCCCTCCTTCCCCATAAAGGACTGGACTGATAGCCTGCTCTGTCTCCCGGCCACAAGGACTGCCTAAAGGTCAAACCGGACCTCTTTCTCCTCCCTTTCCGAACCTCCTGATCCCCCAATTTCGCTTCGGCCAAAGATCTCCTCCTTCCCCGATTCGCTTTCCCGATCGATAGGGAGCAGGAAGGTGAAGGTGCTCCCCTTTCCCAGTTCGCTCTCCACCCAAATCTTTCCTTGATGATTCTCGATGATCCGGCGGACCACGCTCAGTCCCAGCCCCGTCCCTTTCCCCGGGAGTTTCGTCGTGAAGAAGGGATCAAAGATCCGGGAGATCAGTTCCGGAACAATGCCAGATCCGCTATCTTGAACAGAAACCTTTATGAATTGATCGTCGCACCTTCGGGCTTTGATCCAGAGATGTCCTCCACTAACCATGGATTGGGCCGCGTTCAAGAACAGGTTCAAAAGCACCTGCTCCAGCTCCAGGTGATTCCCCCGGACCAGAGGAAGGCTCTCTGCAAATTCGCAGCGGACCTCAATATTTTGAAACAAGGAATGCCTTTCCAGAATCCCCAAGGAATTCTTTATCACCCCCACGAGACTCAGAGCGCAGAGATTTCGTGAAGCGGGGCGCGAGAAATCCAAAAGATTGCGGACGATCTTGGCCATTCGGTCCACATTCTCCCCTATGGCCAACAGGTAATTCTGGGCCTCCTTGTCGATCTTCTCCTTCCGTCCCAAAAGTTCGGCAAAAATAGAGACGGAAGCTAAGGGGTTATTCACCTCGTGGGCCACGCCCGCTGCTAACTGGCCGAGGGAAGCCAGCTTTTCAGCCTGGATCATCTGAGATTCTAACCATTTCTTCTCCGAAATATCCTTCAGTTGATGGATGACTTGAAGGACCCTCCCTGGCATTACAATAACCGGGAATGCGGAGACTTCCCAGATTCGCTCTGCACCATTTGCCCCTTTTTCCTTCTTCTCCCCTCTCAGCGAAATTCCCTTCTTCATGACTTCCGGAACCAGGCAATCGGGACAAGGCTGGCTTTGACCTCGCAATGACTCATAACAGATATGACCTACAATCGACTGGGGTGTCCTTTTCAAGAACGCGGCGTATACCCGATTGATCTGGGAAACCCGAAAGTCTTGATCAACCACATATAAAAAGTCGGTGATCGAATCGACCACCGCCATGAGCTTCTTCTTGCTCTCCAAGATCGAATTTTCCATCCGGGCTATCTCAGAAATGTCCTTGTGGATCACGGAAATCGCCTGAGGGCTCCCCTTCTCATCACGAATCAGGGACCAGGTAATAAGGAGAGGAACAAGGTGACCATCTTTGCACCGCCGATATGCCCGCCAGTCCTCTCCCGCGCCCTCCTTTATCACACGGCCGAGCCTGTCCGCCTCCCTTTGCCAGGAGCCTTCCGGATAAATGATTTCCAATGATCGCCCCCGTGCCTCCTCGGCAAGATAGCCGAAGATCTTCTCTGCTCCCTTATTCCAAAGGGTTATGATTCCTTTCAAGTCGATGCTGATGATGGCATCATGCGAGTGTTCTACCAGGTTGCTAACGTACTCTCGCGCCTCCCTGACTTGGGTATAGGCTTGCGCATTGTCGATGGCAAGTGCTGCATGGTGCGCAAAGGCAGTAATCAGGGCCTCGTCTTCCGCAGAAAAGGATGCCCCCTGATAGCCGGCGAAGTTGAGCACTCCAATGAGTCTATCTCCCGCCATGAGGGGTACCCCCAAATAGCTGGTAATTCCGAATTTTTTTGCAAAAGGAGCAGACCGGTATGGGTATCGACTGTCAGAGCAAGGATCCAATACGGAAAGCGCTTTCTTGTGCTGGGCCACCCATCCGGATAGGGACTCGCCTACTTTCAAGGGCTTCTTCCAAAGATCCTCCAGCCATTCCTCCGGCATATTTGCCTGAACGGTGACGATCAGCTCGCCCTCCTTGTTGAGGAGCATGATATTGCCGCATGCGAAAGGCCAGAGTCGCTGGGAGGCCTCGATGATCGTGCGAAGGGTTTGCTCCAAATCCAAACTCGAAGTGACGGCGGTACCTGATTCGATCAGGGCGGAGAGTTCCCGGTTTCGCTCGCTGAGCCGTAACTCAGCCGTTTTGACCCGCAGCCAAAGTCGGATTTTTGCCACCAGCTCTTCTTCGGAAAAGGGCTTTTCCAGGTAGTCCTCTGCCCCCAGTTTCAGTCCCATCACCCTCTCTGGAGCTGACGATCTTGCAGAAAGAAAGATGATCGGCAGATCCTTCCAGCGCTCCTCTCCCTTGAGGGCTTGAAAGACTCCATACCCATCCATGCCAGGCATGATAATATCTAAGAGGATGAGGTCGGGTGCCCCTTTCTCCATCAGGCTCAATGCTTCTTCGCCAGAAGCGGCCAACAGAGTAGCGTAGCCCTTCTCTTGCAGAAGCATCTCAAGGGCCTTTCTCGTGATCAGATCATCGTCGATCACCATGATGATCGGGCGGCGATTCCTCCCTATGATCTCCTTCGTTGCCTCCATGGAACTCGACCTTTCAAGAAAGTTAAGAGATGTTATAGCTGAAAGAGAGCAGAGGATGTTTCTCTTGACCCCGCAGGACATAACCTCGGGCAAGGTCTTCCTTGCTGTAGAAGAGGGAAATGGCCTTGCTTACCTCCTCTCCCGCGGCCCTTCCGATCTTCTCGAGAGCTTCAGCGGGTCCGATCGCCACAAAAGTGGACTCTCCTCGATGACCCAGAAAACAGGAACGTCCGCCCCACCGTTCTACTTGCTCCCGGAGGATATTCGCAGTCATCACCAAGAACTCCTCCCATTTCAGGCCCCCATACTTCTGTTGGAAGATCAAAATCGCTTCCTCCGGGAAGCGCATCTGAAAAATGGAAAAGTCCTCCTTCGCTTCCTTTCGCCTCTTGATCTCCATTTCTATGGAGGGATGGTTCGGCAACTTGGTGAGGGGATGGTAGCCTCTGCCGCTCTCCTTCAACTTCAATAGCTGGGTTACCACCTTTCCCAGCTCCAAGGGATCGAAAGGCTTGGTGATGTAGTCGTCAGCCCCCGCATCCCTCCCCCAGAATTTATCTTCCTTCTGCACTTTCGCAGAGAGGATTATGATCGGAATCTCTCGACATTCTTGACTCTGCTTGAGCTCGCGGCAGACCTCAAACCCGTTTTTCTTGGGCATCATGATATCCAAGATGATCAGATCGGGCCCCTCCCGCTTCGCTTGATCCAATGCCTCTTCTCCGTCCATGGCCAAAATAACCTCAAAGTCCAATGTTTCCAGGGTCATCGATACCAGCTCCAGGACGTAGGGGTTGTCATCCGCCACCAGGACTTTCTTCTTCATGTCTGACTCCTTTGGGAAGGTTCTCCCGGAGGGAGAGCGAAGTGAAATTGGCTCCCTTCCCCCACCTCGCTCTCCACCCAGATTCGCCCTCCGTGGGCTTCGATGATCTCTTTGCAGATCGACAAGCCGAGGCCGGTTCCTGGGGTGGAAGCAGTCGAGGTGCTATCCACCCGGTAAAACTTTTCGAAGATATGCGGAATGTGGGGTTGCGGGATGCCGATTCCGGTATCGATGACGCTCACCTGAATATGATTCAGCGAGGCCTGCGATTGCGCATCCGGCAGGTCATTGTAAACCGCTCGGATGTCTATAGTTATCTTTCCACCCCGCGGAGTGAACTTGATAGCATTGCCCACCAGATTATAAAACACCTTCTGCACTTGGCCCTTGTCCGCCCGTATCCGCGGAAGAGTGGGTAGGCCGATCTGCTCCATCTTCAATCCCTTTTGCTCGGCCACCGTCTTTAAGCTCTCCGCGCAATCGGTGAGGATCTCCGTCAGGTCAAGCTCCTCCTTTTTCATCTCGACCCTTCTTCCCTCCAGCTTAGCCAGCACTAACAGATCATCGATGAGCTCGGCCAGGTGGGAGCTCTCCGCAACTAAAATCTGTGCCAGTCGAGTCTGCTTGGGGTTCAACTCCCCGATCTCCGGACGCCTCAGAAGCTCAGTTGCCCCTTTGATCGAGGTCAAGGGAGTGCGCAATTCATGGGAGACGTGAGAGACGAATTCCGACTTGAGCTGGTTGACTCGCTCCATCTCGGTGATGTCTTCCAGGACCCCCAACGCCCCTACGATTAAGCTCGCCTTATCCCGAATCGGGACCATCTTGGCGTAGAATACGCGCTTTTCTGCCCCCTCCAGAACGATCTTCTCATTCAGGGGAAGGCCCCGGCTCAGGGTGCCCTGCAACGCCTTTTGAAAATGATCCCAGGCCCGATTCTCCGCAATAACGTCTCCATCCGGAGTAACTTTTGCGATCTGAAAGAGCTCCTTCGCCCTCTGATTGAAAAGGAAGAGACGGCTCTCTTGATCCAATACTACGACCCCTTCCACCATCCCTTCCAGTATCGCCTCCATCGTGCTTTTTTCTTTGGAGATCTTCCCGTAAAGTTTCACCATGCCCTCATAGAGGCGGGCGTTCTCCAAGGCAATGGCGATCGGATGGCAAAGGCCTATGAAAAGCTCGAATTCCCGTTCGCTAAAGCCATCTTGGCCGATCTTGTTGATGGCCTCTGCTACGCCGATGACCTTGCCCCTGTAAAGGAGAGGGGCAGCAATGAGAGATCGCGTTACAAAGTGAGTTTTTTCGTCCACTTGGGAGAAAAACCGAGGATCGTTTTTGGCATCGGAAACCATCACAGGCTTTCCCTCTTGAGCCACCCAGCCTGCAACTCCCTCCCCCTTCTTCAGCCGAAACTGCTTTACCTCTTCTCCCCTCTCACCCAAAGCTACCTCAAAGATCAGCTCGCCGCTTTCCTCTTCCAACATGAGGAGAGAACAGGCCTCCACCCCCATAACCTTCTTTACCTGGTCCATGGCCTCTGTCAAGACTTCTCTTAGGTCCAGGGACGAGCCGATCAGCTTGCTTACGTGGATGAGTGTATTCAGCTCCATGGCGTTCTGCCCCAGATCCGTGAAGAGGCGGGCGTTTTCGAGGGCCGAGACAAACTGCCCACAGACTAAAACCAAGTCCTGGACCGCCTCAGGGATGAATGCCTCATACCTCTCGGCTCCCAACACCAATAGAGCGATGACCTTCTCTTTGATGACGCATGGCAAAATCAGGATTGATCCCGTCTTCTTCCGTCCGTTCCCCAGTAAACCAGAAGGGATCTCGACCTGGTCGAAGTGAGGGGCATAGTAATGGTTCTTCTCGTTAAAAAGACATCCCTTCATATCAGTGGGCAATTGCGAGAGAGCTAATCTCACATTCTCCGGGTTCTCCCGAGAAGGATAGCTCCTTTCCAAAAAGAGTTGGCCGGAACTCTCTTTAAAAAAGAATATCGCGGCATAGGAAGCCATATTCGCCTCTGAGAAAAAGGCCAGGAGTCGATCGCACATCTTTCCAGGATCGATCGTGGAGTTTAAATCCTGGCTCAAGCGCATAAGGCGTTCTGTCTTTTTACGAGAACCCTCCTCTTGATTAGAACCTGCAGCCAAGAAACTAGCAAAGACAGAGATGACGTAGAGCAGCGGAAGCCGAATCAGATTGGATGGCTCTAAGAGGTCAAGCAAGGACCTGCTCTTCAAGAAAAGGAGGAGGTAAAGGAGGACGGAGACGGTTGATATCAGAAAGCTCCAGCGGAGATCTCTTCCCAGCGCAGCAATCAGGAGGGTAAGAAAGAAAACAAGATATAGATCAAAGTCCGCAGAGAGGAAAATCATGGAAGAGATCAAAAGGGTGTCCAGAACTACAATCGGATACTCCAGGCGCCATTTCTGAAATTTATTGCTGGGGATGAAGGAGAGAATTAGATTGGAGAGGATGAGGAGCGATAGGAACCCGACCTTAACCCCGAAACCCACCATTCTTCCCCCGAATGCCACGAGGTATCCCAATACCAGGATCATCAGCCATCGGAGGAGGATAATGTTGCCCTTCTTGGAGAGAAAGAAGGTGTTCATATTTTTACAGCCCGTTGAGCACGACTTCGGTTTTACAGTGGGAACAAAGGAAGGCATCCACCGCCCGAGGATCGAATTGAAAGCCAGATTCCCTTCTCATTTCGACAATTGCCAGCTCCTGGCTCTTTGCCTTTCGATACGGGCGACCGATGGTGATTGCGTCGAAGGCATCGGCCACGGCGATGATTCGAGCGCCCAAGGGGATTGTCTCCCCTTTCAGTCCACCAGGATATCCTGTTCCGTCAAAGCGTTCATGGTGGTGCAGGATGATGGGATGGAGTGGGGCCAGATGGCCCACGGTGCTGATGATGTTGGCTCCTACTTCAGGATGCTGTTGAATCTGCCTGCGGTCTTCCTCGGTGAGTTCTCCCACTTTGCGCAGGATCTCCGTGTGAATTCCGATCTTGCCGATATCGTGCAAAAGGCCAGCCAATTTTACATTCTCCCTCTCTTGAACCTCCAGCCCCAGCTGGCTGGCGATGGAAACGGAATACTTCATCACGTTCTCAGAGTGGCCTCGAGTACAAGGGTCCTTGGCGTCGATAGCAGCCACCAAAGCCCGGACAGAATCGAAGTAATTCCGTACTAGATCTTGATGGAGGCGAGCGTTTTGGATGGCCACCGCGGACTGGCCGGCGAAAATGGAAAAGAGCTTTCCTTCTCGGTTCAGTGCCCTTTCTTTGGGAAGGTCAAGAAGGACGCAGAGAAGGCCCAGGATCTTTCCCTGCGAGGAAAGGGGATAGCAGAGGGCGTCTCCGGGAAAGGGCATCCCCTGCAAGTCTAGCCAAAAATAATCCCTTTCCCCCTCTCCGGTTTTCACGAACAGGTCAAGACTTTCTCCCAGTTTCTCTTGAAGGGCCCGTGTCGTCGGCCCAGGAATTCCCTCCCAGGCGCCGACTCTCAGCCCAACCCCTTTTTCTTCACAAAAAAATAGCCCCGCCCCTTTGGCCGAGCTATTCTGCAAGATCAGCCTCAAAACCAGACCAAGGACCTCATCGAGGTTGAGCGTGGAGTTGATCAGCTTGCTTGCCTCGTAAAGCCCTACCAAAACCTTCAGGTCTCCCACTTCACGCGACAATCTTTGTCTTTCCAGGGCCTGGACCAGGGTCAGATTCAGATTGTTGATCTTGAAAGGCTTGGTAATATAGTCGTATGCTCCCAGCTTGATAGCATTCACCGCGGCCTCAATCATTGGGTAGCCCGTCAGCATGACTACCTCAACCTCCGGATGCTCG
>Ga0315275_10007204_pt1 | contig 10732 bp, 7 predicted proteins | sample YL17G03_0_MG_FD_205557 | JGI IMG/M metagenome (GOLD analysis project Ga0315275, IMG submission 205557) | Sediment microbial communities from Yellowstone Lake, YNP, Wyoming, USA - YL17G03_0 | ecosystem: Environmental > Aquatic > Freshwater > Lake > Sediment | place: USA: Wyoming | collected...
AAGAGCCGCCTCCGACGCGAGAAGAACCGCGCCGGTGTACATCCGGCTCCCCGCGATGATGACCGAGGTCCCGCACTGGTACTTGTGAGCGTCCTCGGGGCGAGGGGGAAGCCGCCGCGCCGCCTGGCCGCGGTCATTGAGATGAATCCCCAGCGAATGCACCTCGAGGAGCTCTTCGGGAAACCCCAGATCGGCGACGACGAGGTGCCCGACGTACGCTTTGCCCGGGTGAAACAGGAGCCCCAGCTTGGGATAGCCCATGGTGACGGTGCTGTGCGCTCTCACGGCACCCCCGAGCACTTCTCCGGTGTCGCCGTTTATTCCCGACGGCGTGTCGATGCTCACGATGGGGACCCCGCTCTCGTTGATCATTCGGACCACCTCGAGCGGCCGGGCTTCGAGGGGCCGGGAGAGACCCGTGCCAAAGAGACCATCCACGATGACAGAGGAATCGGCGAGCTCCTTTCCGATGAGATTTACCCAGTCGGATCGTGTCAGACTTATTTCCTTGAGATGTTTGTAGTCGCTCACTCGCTGCTGGAGACGCTGGTAGTTCTTCAGCGCGTCCATGGTGAAATCCTCGGGAGCGTTGAGATAAAGAACTGAGCACGCCCGACCTTCACTGCTCAGTTGGCGCGCCACGACGAGGGCATCTCCGCCGTTGTTGCCTGGCCCGACAAAGATCGCCGCCTTGAACCCCTTCTCGGGAAAACGAGTGAGGATGTACTCCGCCACTTTTCTGCCCGCCCGCTCCATGAGCTCCAGACCGGGGCAGAAACGGGCGATCGTCTCCTCGTCGATTTTCTTCATCCGCGCATTCGTCAATACATCCATGTGAGCCTCTGCAGGTTGAGTGGAAAGAGCTCAGGTACCGCTGCGGTTCAACGTGTCCACGATCTCCACGACGTCGATGACATCCGTGATATCGTACTCCGCGCCGCTTTCAACGGTCCCGAACGTATCCCCGTACCTGGCGAACACCGTCGTGATTCCGAGCTTCGCCGCACCGGTGATGTCTCTCTCCGGCCAGTCGCCCACCATTAAGGCCTGGTCCGGCCGGACCCGAAAATGGTCGAGAACCTGTTGGAAGGGTGTCGGGCTCGGCTTCCTCTCGCCTGTATCGTCGAACGTCAGCACCTTGTCGAACATGTGGTGGAGCTGGAGATAACAGAGCCTCAGCCACGCCTCCTTGCGCGGAGCGTCCGACACGACGGCCAGTCGGATCCCCCGTTTCATCAGTTCGAAAAGGGCGACCCGCACGTGGGGATAAAGCACCAGGGACGCCTCCCGGGCACGGCGGTAGGCCACGATCCCCGCGGCGAGGATCTTGTGGTCCACTTCGCCGATGAGCTCTCTCAAGACGTCGTCGAACACGCTTTGAAACTCGATGCCCTCCCGATCGTAGACCTCGAATATCTTGTCCTTTATCTTTTCCGGTGGAAAGCGGAGACCGGCATCGACCATCGCCTCGACGGCCGCGTCCACCGCGCTCTCTTTCATCCGTTTGAAATCGGTGAGAGTGTTGTCGAGATCGAATATCACCAGTTTGATCATGGCGGACTAGTTGTTGGATGTTCGATGCTTTTGCTCTAGAATACGGGACGACCACCGCCGGCGACACACGATAGAGTTCAAAGCTGAGTACGGGTTGCGAAATGGAGGATCCGGGCCGACAACGCAACGGTAAGGGTAATGGAAGAGAAACTCAAAGGCAACCCCGAATTCGAACCGGCTGACATCTTTGCGGTTTTCAACAATTACTTTCTTCTGTTCTTCGGGTTCACATGCATCCTGAGCAGCGTTTTAATCCAGCAGCTGTTCGTCATGATCGGTCAGACCCGCACGGGAATCATCGTCGCCCCGGTCCTGGGCATCATTCTCCCCGTGTACCTCGTCACCCGCCGGTTTCCCGCGGGGTTTCGAAGACAGCTTCTCATCCGTCGCCCCGGGGTTCTTCTCGCGGGGCAGGTTCTTATCGCCACGTTGTTCGTCGTCGTGATCATCGATTACATCTACGCGGTATCCGAGAAGTTTACGACCGCCCCCCTGGATTACATCGAGGGGTTGAAGGAGCTCAAACCGTCGGGAGCCACGGCGATCGTCCTCACGTACCTGGGGCTCTGCGTCTTCGTTCCCCTGGCGGAGGAGATCGTCTTTCGCGGTCTGATCCAAAGGGTCTTCACACGGAACATGGGCGGAGTGCTGGCCATGTTGCTCGCCGGCGCGTTTTTCGGCGTCATCCACTTGACGCCCCAGCTCCTTCTGAGCATGATCGCCTTTGGGATCTTCCTCGGATACCTCTTCTTCGCCACATCGAACCTCACCTACCCGATCCTGGCGCACTGCGTGTTCAACACCGTCTCCTATGTCCAGCTCGTGACCTTGCCGGCGGAGAAACTCGCCGCCGTTCCCCCTTACACCCGGAACCACTGGGTCCTCCTGCTGACGCTTGCCGCCGTTGTGTACCTGCTCGTCAGAATAAAAAAGGGAGGCTCCGTGTCAGCGAAGACTCCCCATGACTCCTCGAGCGATTCAGATGCGAGTTAGCACTACTTCACCGAAGTGCTGATGTCCCTCCCCACGCTTATCTCGCCGTTGTCGATTCGGATGTTGAAACCACACTCTGGATTGTTGCAGACCCACGCTTTGTACATGATGGTCGCTCCGTCGCGGCCGTAATCGGAAAGCGGCAAGAGCACGCCATTGCGACACTTCAAACAGGCCGTAAACGTCTTCTCCATATCCAGTACCGGATCCATATCAGCCCGGATTCTTCACCTCCAACCGCATCACACAGGACTCCATTGTTCCGTACACCAACATGCTCACCACACCACCCATCGCCCCGTCAAGACAGGTTTCCCCCCGCCACAACAGGAACGATGGATCGCGATCATTATTCCCCAAATGCGCCGGGGTGTCAAGTGGTTTGTCCCCGCGGTGAAGCTGCGGGCTCCCTGCCGCGGGTCCTGTCGGCCATCCGCCCGCTGCCGTGCTCGCTAAAGCTCCGCGCGGGCGCGGGCGCCCGTGGCCGCCACCCGCGGCGGGCGATTCTCGCTCGTTCCCGCGAAAGGGTTTGTAATGACCCATCATCTCGCCTATGTCTTCAGCTTTTTTTTCTCCGCGGCGGGAAAGAGCACGTTGTTGAGGATCAAACGGTATCCCGGCGAATTGACGTGAAGCGCCAGGTCGGTCGGAGGGTCGCCGATGGCGTGCTGATAGTCTTCCGGGTCGTGACCGCCCAGAAACGTGAAGGTCCCCTTCCCAAGGTTGCCGTGGAAGTACTTGACCTCCGTGTGCGCGGGATCTTCGCCGAGGATCACGACGCTCTTGTTGATCAGGTTCTTTCGAAACCCCGTCGTTTGCCCGAGAAACCCTTTCACCACGTTCACATGGTCCTGCGTGAGCATCGTTGGAACGGGATCGTACTTGGCCGAGAACTCGAAGAGACTGAAGTAGTCCACGTCGGGACCGCGCGCCTTGGCGTAATCGCTCGTATCGATGTTGGAGAACTCGTAGACCAGAGGGTTCGATATGATCCGGAACCCCGTGAAGGCGAAGCAGCGGTCATAGTCGAGCTTTTCCTGAAAACCCGGGGTCATACCATCGTGGTCGAATTCGCTTGGGACGATGTCGACGCCGTGCGCGGCCAGCGCCAGATCGATCGTGTCGCACGCCGAGCACATCGCGAAGAGAAACCCGCCGTTCAACGTGTATTCTCTGATCTTTTCCGCCACCGCCTCTTTCTCCTCCGACACCTTGTTGAACCCGAGCTTCTTCGCCAGCGCCTCGGACTCGATCTGCTCCTGCTGGTACCAGTCCGCCAAACGATACGCGCCGTAGAACTTCCCGTACTGCCCGGTGAAGTCTTCGTGGTGGAGGTGGAGCCAGTCGTAGTTGGCGAGCGCCCCGGCGAGGACCTCTTCGTCGAACACCTTGTCGAAGGGGATCTCCGCGTAGGCCAGCGCCAGGGTTACCGCGTCGTCCCACGGCTGTTTGTTCGGCGGGGTGTAAACCGCGATGCGGGGCGCTTTTTCGAGGATGACATCCTCCATGTTCTCTCTTTCGATCTCGGCGTAGATGAGCGACACATCCGACCCGGTCACCTCCTGAAACGAAACGCCTTTGAGCCTCGCCTCGAGGACGAGATCTCGATCCGCCGGCATGAGAAAGCTCCCGCCTCTATAATTGAGCAGCCAGTGGACCACGTTTCCGCCCTGGAGGGCGTGAAACGCCAGCCCGTACGCTTTGAGGTGGTTCGTCTGAGTCAGATCCATCGGGACGAGAAGGGACTGCGCCCTCGAGAGTCCCGGAGCGAGCGCCCCCGTGCCGGCCAAAGCCACACAGATCCAGAGCGAGATCTTTCGAAACACCATCTTCACATCACCGCGAATCATCCTGAAGCGCCTGCCTTGTTCCGGAGTCTCATGACGTCCTGGCGAACATCGTCCAGAAAGATGTAATAGGGATACGAAAGAAGTATATCCTCGTACTTCTCGAGGGCGCGGCTCGCCTCGCCGTATCCGTATTCATAAACCTGCCCGATCCGGCGCTCCGCGTCCGGCACACGAATATCCGTCGGATAGTCGCGGATGAACGTATCGAACGCCCCCACCGCCTGGTCGAACAACCGCGACCCCTGGTACAACTCGCCGACCTGGAGGAGAGCTCTCGATCGGAGGGGGGTCTCTGCCGGACGCGTGATGATGTCATTCAACGCCTCGATCGCCCGTGTGGTGTCCCCCGCGAACTCGCATCTCAGAGCGCCTACGTACCCGCCAAGTACCTTCTGGTCTCCCTGGAGTCCTTCCTCGATCGCCCACGCGAGGTCGATGGCGTCGTTTGTGAACGGCGACGACGGATTCGCTTCGGCGAGCGCGGAGAGCGTATCTCTCGCCGCCTCGTACTCGCCGTTGATACCGAAGAGGAGCCCCGTGTAGTACACCCCCGCCTCGTGGAGTTCCGGCTCCTTGCGTTTCACGAGCTGCGCGAAGTATGTCCCCGCGTTTTCATAGTCCCCGACGACGAGATAGAGCCGGCCGAGCCTTTCAGCGAACGCGATGGGACGGTAGCGCGCCTTGGAGAGGCCTTCCTTGTAGATCTCGAGCGCTTCGCGAGGCTGCTTCTCGATACGAAAAACGACGTCCCCTTTTTTTAGATACGCCTCCTCGGCGTGATCCGTTCCGGGAAAAGACGCGATCATCCAGTCCAGCGCCTCGATCGCTTTGGCCGTCGCCGTCTCGAGCTCGAGACCGGGGCGCGTTTCCACACGGCCCGATGCGAGATCGACGAGGAGATCGACGAGCAACAATTTCGCCCGCGGGATCTGCGGCGAGCGGGGGTGGCCGTCGATGAACGCCCCGAGAGCCCGGAGCGCCATGTCGAAATACTTCGAACGGTCTTCGCGCGGCCGGCGCCGGTACTCGCCGGCGGTTCTGTCCGCGAGATTGAAAAGCACCTTTCCATCCGATGCCTTCATTTTCTCCGCTTCGAGAGCTTTTTCGAGCGCGTTCTCGATCATACCCTGCTGGAGGTACGCGAGCGCGAGTGTATTCATGATCATCTCACGCTGCGGGGACTTTTCGGCGGCGTCGCTCAACTGGCCGAGAAGAGTCTCCGCGTTCGCGCGCGGATCCTCAATCAACTCGAGGATCCTGTCGCGCGCCAGAGGGTACTGGTTCGGCGACGTCTCGAAGAGGTAGACGTATTCGCCGAGCGAGCCCTCGAAATCCCCCATGGTCTTGCGAAGCTGTGCGATATCGAACGTGAGGATGTAGTCGGGTTTGGTCTGCTGCCGGCCCTCCTCGTACATCCGCAGAGCGAGATCGTAAAAACCGCTCCGGCTGAGCGTCGCCCCGATCGTGCGGTAGGTATTCACCGAAGGGCCGGTCTGGAGAATGAGATCGCGGAACACCGCTTCCCCTTTCTCACGATCGCCCCTTTGGATCTGGAGCGTCCCCAGCGCCGCGCCGGCGCGGACATCCCCCGGATGGACGGAGAGACACCGCCCGTACGCAACGATCGCCGAATCCACCTGCCCCAGCACTTGATAGGCGTCCCCAAGAAGGTTGAGGATCTCGGGGTTGTCGGGATACTCCTGCCCCAGCGTCTCGAGCATTCGTACGGCGCGATGCGGGTCCTCGCGCACCAGGGACGTGAGCACGTTGAGCGAGGCGCGTACGTCTTCTTTCCGGGGAGAGTCCAGAGGGAGCGGCGTCTGACCCAAGAGAACCGTTCCCCCGCACAGCCACACGGCGATGAGGGCTGCAACGAACGCGCGTATGCGGGTTGGGGTTCGCCTCACCGAATTACTCCATCCCCGGCCCCGCCGATGTTTCTTCGGCCAGCGCGCGGAAGTACAGCCGTATGAGATCCTCGAACTCGCCCGGAGCCTTGAGCGCCATCGCGCGCCGGATCTCCTCCCGCAGCATCTGTGAGGCCGGCTGAACCGACGGGCCCCCGCCCGCTTTTGAGAACACGTCACCGGCTGTCCGGCTCACTCTGTCCTTTTCGTAGTCCCTCGTGTGGACCGACCGCTGGGCGTCGAGAAGACGGCTCAGTATTCTCTCTTCCTTCTGCAGCGTTCTCTCGTTTAGATCTCCGCTTTCGAGATCCTTGATGACCTCATCCATCTCCTCGGAGATTTTGTCCATCCTCCCCAGGACTCGCTCGTTCTGCTTGAGGTCCTTCTTGATTTGCTCCGCGATCTCCTTGAGCGAGCGCTGCTCTCCGGCGACCCTTTTTACATCGGCCTGCATCTCCTGGAGAAGCTTCTCCTGCGCGGCGCGGAGCGCGAGCAGATGCTCGGTCTCCTTGAGCACCTGCTGCTGACCCGAGAGAAGTCTCTGGAGAAGAGGCGATCCCTGCGGCTTCCCCGACCCCCCACTCGAGCAGTTCTTGCACGTCCGGAGGAGCTCGATCGTAATCGCGTTGAGCGTCGTCGTCGCCTCCGACGCGCTCGCGGCCGACATGAACGCCTTGTTTTGTTCGAGGAAAAGAAGCGAGTTCTCCATGCTCCGCCTGCAGCTCCCCAGCGCTTCCATGAGACTCCCCGGCACCATGAAGGTCCCCTTCGATATCTCGTAGAGCTCATCGGCGATCTGCCCGACCGCGCGGGAATACATCTGCTGCTCTTCCGCAAGCTCGCGAATCGTAGAACGGTCCGGATCGTTCTCGGTTGAGATCTGCTCTCTCATCCGGCCGGTGAGGCTCTCCTCCTTGAAGGAGATGTCGAGAGTGTTGTTCGCCAGCCGCTGGAGGTTGGCGCTCAACTGGTTGTTCGAAGCCATCTGCATCTGAACCTGAAGATTCGCCAGGCTGCCGAAGAGCCCGATGAGATTTTCCATCGCCTGCTCCTGGTGCGACATCGCCTGGTTCTTCTGGCCTTGCTGGAGCTGGCTCGACGCCTCTTTCATCTCTTTGGACGTCCGGCTCATCGAGTTTTCTTCCGACGCTTTCTGAATCTTCTCGGCGAGCTCTTCGTCGTCGAGCTCCTTCGAGACCTCATCGAGCTTCTTCTCGAGTTCCGCCGCCTGCTCGGCGAGCTTCTCCTGCTCGCGCGAGATCTTGTCCATCGACTCTTTGTCGCTCGCCCGCGCAGTGCTGTCGCTCAGTTCCTCCTGCGCTTCCATGAGATCCTTTGTGTTCCGGACGAGTTCCTCCATCTGCTGCTCGCGCTGGATTTCTTTGAGAAGGGCCTCCGTCCGCTCCAGGTTCTTGAGGAGGTCTTCGGTGTTCGCGCTCACATTTTCGAGGGCCTGCTGGATTTGTTTGGGGTCCAGTTTCTCCATCGCCGCGCGCATCTCCTCGATGTACTTGTTGAGAACGTCGCTGTTGATCTTCTCGATCAGGCGGCTGATGTTTTCGAGCTTCTCCCCGATCTCCTGCGACGTCATCCGGTTTTCGGAAAGCGACTGGAGCGTCGCATCGAGCGATTTCTGGATCTCTCCGAGCATGTCCTGGATTTTTTCTTGAGAGGCGATCGCATCGTCGACTTCTTTTTTCTGGCTCCAATCCATCTCGCCCGTTTTTTTCACCTCACGCGATAGCTTCTCCACCCGCTCTTTGAGATCGTTCCCCTCTTTGAGAGCCTCTTGGACCATGTCGCCGCGCTTCGCCGTCTCGTCCTCAACTTGTTCGTAAAGCTCCCCCATCGTCGGGACCGAGATGTGAAAGACGGGGCTCTTGGTAACGCCCGGACCGGTCACCACGTTGTTGTCCTTGACCTCCACGTAATACTCCACGTACTCGCCGGGGAAAAGCGTCGTCCCTTCCAGGCTCCATTCGTACGTCACGAGGAGTTCCCTGTTCCCCGCGTAAGAACCCAGTGGAATCCCCGTCTTTTGAAACTCCTCGTCACCGCCTTTCCGGTGGAACACCGCCGCCTCCTGGACCCCGTAGTCGTCCGCAGCGGTGAATCCCAGATTGACGAGGAGGTTTCTCGGGAGAAGCGAATCGTCTCCCGGTTCGAGAACGTCGAGGACCGGCGGATGATCTTCGAAAACATCGATCGTATAGACGACCGGATCCTCCGTTTCGTGACCGAGCGTGTCTCTCAAGGCGATCGAGTACGTCCCGTCGCGGACGGCGGTGAAATCGATGCCGAACCTTCGCCCTTCGGTGCGGGCGGGTTCTTTTTCTCCCCCATCGAACTCCACCCACGCCCCGGAGAGAATGTTGTTTGCCTTTCCAGAGACCGCCACACGAGTGCCCTCGAGCGCGCTGACGTTTCCACCGCTGTCGACGAGCGTATCCGGAGCTTCGCGCGTGTACGCCGGCGGTGTGAGAACGAGCGAGAGGTCGGTCACAACGGGTTTGTGCACCACGGTGATCGTGTACGTGGGTGTCCGTCTGCCGCCCCGTTCGAAATAGTACGAAATGTTCCCGCGGACATCCTTGAACGTGTACACGTGTTCCTGGAGGTCCGTGTCGCCGCCCGCCGTGGTCTCTCGCGACGCCGCGGGCTCGGTTTTCCAGAAACCATTCGATAGGGTGTACGAGAGTGTCACCGGTTCATCCGATCCGCCGTAGTCCCGGACGACGACATCGACGTCGGCGCCGGCCAGCACCCTCGTATTGCCGGGCATGCAGAAAAGATTCGCCTGGTGCGCGACCGCGCCGATGCTCCGCGGCGTGACGATGGCCCGCGCGGTGTCGAGGAGCACCCCCGGCGAGATTACGGCGATGAGAACGAGGGAGGCCAGCGCCGCATAGGCCACGGGAACAAAAACGAGCTGCCTGCGATCGATGAAAAGAAAGCGGACCTGCAGCCCCGCGACCGACCGGACGGCTTGCCGGATCACTTCGCGTATGAGTTCGGGCGAGTAGCGGTTGAGCGCCTCGTCGTTCTGAGAAAATTCATACCCGGCGGCGACGAGGTCCTGGAAATCGCGCCGGCTCTCCAGCTCGAAGGCGAGCTTTTTCAGAGTCGGCACCCGCGAAAGGGGAAAAGCGACGACCACGATGAACGCGAGAACGAGCACGCCAATGATCACACGGCTCAGGACGAGCGCGTGGGCGAGCGAAAGATCGCGCGTCAGGGCGACACAGAGGACGCCGGCGAGAAACACCCAACCCGCCAGGGCGACGAACGAGAGGAGCCCCACCACCGCGCGTAGCGCGATCGTCTTGGCGAGGATCTTCCTCAGCTCCCGGCGGAGCTCTCCTCCAAGAGTGTCGGCCGCCTTGGTCGTCATCGAGCACCCTGCGGGTTAGGGGAGCGCATTCTGTGTGATCGCGTACATAAGTGTATTTACCGCCATTCGAGCGGCCAGTTCCCTTTTCTCGGGCGGGTCGTTGTGTACCCTCGGATCCTCGAGACCGTCGCCAATGTCCGTTTCGTAGGTGTAGAAAAGAACGAGCCGCCCGTCGACCGTGATCCCGAGTCCCTGGGGCGGTTTCCCGTCGTGTTCGTGGATCTTGGGTAGCCCTGGGAGGTCGTAGACCACGTGGTAGATCGGGTGCGAATTAGGTAGCTCCTCGAGTTCTTTTTCGGGAAAAAGCTCGCGGACGAGCTTGCGGAACGAAGAGTCCATCCCATAGCAGTCATCGGCGCAGAGAAATCCTCCCGATTCGAGGTAGTCGCGAAGAGTCTCGATCTCTTCCGGGGTCAGGCGGACCGTCCCGTGCCCCGTCATATAGAGAAAAGGATACGCCCGGAGGTTCTCGTCCATGATGCCGACGACTTTTTCCTCCGGGTAGGTCTTTATTCCGGTGCGTTTCTCGAACTCGCGCAGCCAGTTGGGGATGGACGAGGGATCGGAGTACCAGTCCCCGCCCCCACCGTACTTGACCCGCGCGATCCGGACACCGTACTCCTCGGACGGATCGCCGCCGATCGCCCCGCTCACACCCACCGGAGAGATAACGAGAAGTATGGCCGCGGCGAGAGGCGACAGGAGGAGGAGCGGCGCGGCCGCACGCCCGGACGGACACGGTCGCGCCAGGCGAAAAAAGCGCGTCGTTACGCGCGCCACAATGCGGGTAAGATTATTCAGCCACACGAGAAATCCTCGCGATCGTATGCGTCGAACACTCTCGAATTATAGGAGAATCAGTGGCTCGGCGCAATCGGGCTGTCGTCGCGTGAAGCGGGTTAGGAACCTGTCCTCTCCCCGCGCGGGTCCTGTCGGCCATCCGCCTGCTGCCGTGCTCGCTTCGCTGCGCGCGTGAGCGGGCGCCCGTGGCCGCCACCCACCCGCGCGTGATCGGCAGTCGGCGCCACACGCGGCCG
>Ga0315275_10007205_pt1 | contig 10731 bp, 13 predicted proteins | sample YL17G03_0_MG_FD_205557 | JGI IMG/M metagenome (GOLD analysis project Ga0315275, IMG submission 205557) | Sediment microbial communities from Yellowstone Lake, YNP, Wyoming, USA - YL17G03_0 | ecosystem: Environmental > Aquatic > Freshwater > Lake > Sediment | place: USA: Wyoming | collected...
GCAATCACTACCGCCACTATCCTGGCTAATGCCGCATTCGAGGATGGTAAGTATGCCTTATCCTTTCCTACCTTTGGGGCGGCAAGGATGGGAGCGCCCATGAATGCCTTTGTGCGTATTGGCGACGCTCCGATTCGCGTGCGCAGCCAGATTTACAAGCCAGACTATGTGCTTGTGCAGGACCCCACTCTGATGAGGGGATACGATGTGGTCGCCGGGTTAAAACCCGATGGACTTGCAGTGATTAACACCAGCAAGAAACCTTCAGAACTGGGGCTCAAGACCCAGGCCAGGGTCGTGACAGTCAACGCAGCGCGGATTGCTAAGCAGATTATGGGTCGAGCCGACCGGGTCAATACTGTTCTCATCGGTGCCTTCATTGCGGTCACGGGTGAACTGAGTGTGGAGTCAGTCCAGAGGGCGATTAACTCCCGTTTCTCCGGGAAGGCAGCAGAGAGCAATGGGAAGGCGTTTATAGAAGCTTACAATGAGGTCAAGAACAGGGGGAATGGCGCATGAAGATAACGCTGGGAACGGTGACAAAGCCGGGGGGAAGCCGTGCAAACAAAACAGGGGCTTGGCGCACGTCGGTCAAGCCGCGCTTCTTACATAAGAATTGCATTGCTTGCGATGTCTGTACTTTGAGCTGTCCGGAAGGATGTATCTTTGGCACTGGCCAGAGGACTTACTATGCTAACGAAGACTTCTGTAAGGGCTGTGGCATCTGTGCCAGTGTCTGTCCAGTTCACGACATTGAAATGATACCGGAGGGGGGCGAAGATGCTTAAAGGAAGAATGATTCAGGGTTGCCGGGCAATAGCTGAGGCTGTGACGCTATGTCGTCCCAGAGTGATCTCGGCTTACCCTATAACGCCGCAGACGCTGATAGTGGAGGAGTTGGCCTCGATGGTAGCTGAAGGCGAGTTGCAGGCTGAGTTTATAAATGTGGAGGGAGAGCATTCGGCGGCCTCACTGGTCTTGGGTTCCAGCGCCGTCGGGGTGAGAGTTTTCACTGCGACTTCCTCACAGGGGCTTCTTTACATGGGCGAGGTGGTCTTTAACATCGCAGGCATGCGACTTCCAATCGTGATGATCAATGCCAACCGTGCGATATCAGCACCGCTCAATATCTGGAATGACCAGCAGGACTCGATTAGCATGAGGGACAGTGGCTGGATTCAATTATATGCTGAGAATAATCAAGAGGCCTGCGACCTGGTTTTTCAGGCTTATCGAATCGCGGAGGACCACCGTGTGATGTTGCCGGTGATGGTCTGTGTGGATGGCTTCGTGTTGCCTCATGCCTTCGAAGTGGTTGATCTCCCCAGCCAGAAAGAGGTAGATGCATATTTGCCTCCTTATCAGCCCATATACAAGTTGGATCCCGACAACCCGTTGACTATGGGCGCTTTTGCCGAGCCGGACAAGTACATGGAAACTCGGTACATGATTCAGCGCACTATGGAGACATCCATCCCCATAATCGAGGGGGTGGCCCAGGAGTTTAAGCGCACATTTGGGCGCACAGCCGGCGGGCTCTTTGAGAAATACCGCGTTGAAGATGCCTCGACGGTGGTAGTGGCTTTGGGTTCCATGGCGGGTACTATTAAGGATGTGGTTGATGACCTGCGGAATAAAGGGCAAAAGGTTGGGGTGCTGCGTCTCATAACCTATCGTCCCTTACCCCAGGAGGCCCTATATGAGGCGCTGAAAGGCGCTCAAAATATAGTTGTAATCGAGAAGGCGCTCTCACTGGGTGGCAGCGCTCCTCTTGCTGTTGAGTTGAGGTCTGTTTTTTATGGCCGTCCAGCCTCCCCCAGGATAAGCGGCTTTGTCATCGGCTTGGGCGGCAGAGATGTTACCGTGGACGATTTGAAGTACGCCATAGAGAAGGCTCAGCAGCAGTTCATAGATATGGAATTCATCGGCTTAAGGACAGACCTCGAGTTGGAGGGTATAAATGCCTGAGTTAGTAAAAGAGCGTGATGAACTTGTTGACCATCTATTATGTTCGGGACATACGGCCTGCCCTGGTTGTGGCCAAGCATTGGCAGCTCGCCTGGTGGTCAGAGCGGCCGGGCGCAATGTGATAATAGTGAACTCCACCGGATGTCTGGAGATATTCACCTCCAAATACCCCGAATCGGCCTGGGAGGTTCCCTGGCTCCACTCTCTGTTCCAGAACACTGCTGCTGTTGCGTCCGGTGTTGAAGCGGCGCTGAAAGTCATCGGGCGACTTGATAAGGTAAGGGTGATTGCTCAGGGCGGTGACGGTTCCACTTTCGACATTGGGTTTGGCGCTATCTCAGGCATGTTCGAGCGGGGGCACGACATATTATATGTTTGCTACGACAACGAAGCTTATATGAATACCGGCATCCAGCGCAGCGGCTCGACTCCCACCTATGCTCGTACTACTACCAGCCCTCCAGGCAAGGTCTCGTTGGGCAACCTGAGGCCAAAGAAGGACTTACCACAGATTGCTGCCGCCCACGGCATACCTTATGTGGCTGTTGCTTCAGTGGGCTATCCCATGGACTTGGACAGAAAAATCAGGAAGGCGCTTTCGATACGCGGGCCCAAGTATGTACAGATTCATGTCCCCTGCCCTCTGGGTTGGGGTACTGAGCCATCGAAGACTATCGATTACGCCAGGCTGGCGGTGAATACCGGACTTTGTCCTTTGATTGAGATAGAGGACGGCGTGACGACTGCAATAAAGATTCCCGCGAGGGTTCCGGTAGAGGAATACCTAAAGGGGCAGACGAGGTTCAGGCATCTTCTCGAAGGGGCGGGCAAGAAAGAGGAGATTGCGGAAATCCAGAGGATGGCCGACCGGAATATCGAGGTGTATGACCTTATCGCCAAATAGATACTCGGATATTGAGTATAATGGTCTGTCTTTGTAGGGGCGTTCAATTGAACGCCCCTACGTCTGTATGGTCTGATCAATGTGTATGCCCATCAGTGGCTGATAGATTATTTATGTCATTGCGAGGAGTCCTTCAGCAGGAAGGACACGAAGCAATCTCGGGGAATGCTGAGAAAGAGCGATGGGATTGCTTCGCTACGCTCGCAATGACATGAGGCATAGGGGGCATTCAGGAGGTTGATTGACTGTAGGATGAATACAGGGATTTACAAACTTGTTGACACCCATGCCCACCTCGATGAGGTTGAAGACCTCGACAAAGCTATAGACGACGGGAAGCGGGTGGGTCTTGTCGCCATCATCGCTGTGGGCCAGGATTATGAGTCTAACCTGAAGGTATTGGACATTGCTGAAAAGCATAAGAATTTCGTCTACCCCGCGCTGGGCTTACATCCCTGGAGCCTGGGTAATATGGATGCTTCGAAAGTAGATCTCACTTTGCGACAGATTGAGGATAATATCGAGAAAGCGGTTGGAATCGGTGAGATTGGCCTGGATTACGATAAGAGAGTCATAGCTCGGGCAGACAAAGAGCGCCAGAAAGAAGCCTTCAAGTCTGTGTTGGAACTGGCTGGAAGATATGATAAGCCGGTCAGCGTTCATGCCAGGTACTCCTGGAAGGACAGCTTCGATTTGGTCAAAGCCTCCGGCGTGAAAAGGGCTGCTTTCCACTGGTATACCGGGTTCTCCAGCGTACTGCGCGAGATAATCAACGAGGGCTACTTCATCTCTGCTACACCTGCGACGGAATACCACGATGAGCACAGGAGGGCTATCAGGGAAACCCCGCTGCAGAACCTTCTACTGGAGACAGATTGTCCGGTCACTTATGGCAGGGAGACCAAATATCAGGCGCGGCCTGCAGATGTTATCAGGTCTCTCAAGGCTGTGGCACAAATAAAGGATATGTCAGAAAACGTTGTCGCCGATAAAACTACAGAGAATGCGTTGAAATTTTTTGATTTGCCCGGGTGGACCAAGAAGGTCTGATTTACAGATTTAGCTGTTATCCCATACCGGGTTAATCACCAGTCCGGCGGGTGTCTTGGGGTAAAAGTAGGTGGATTTCTGGGGCAATCTCTTGCCATAGTCGGCTGCCTCAAGTACCGTCGAGACGCGGGTGGGGTTGATGAGGAAAGCCATCTGATATGCTCCTGAGTCAACCTTTGATATAGCCTCCAGCGCATCTCGGGTGAATTCCAGGTGCTTAGCCTCTTTTTCCAGGGTATCTATACCCAGTGCGTCTCTCAAAACGATTTGCTGCAGCAAAGCCACATCTAGCTTCTTCCATAGGCTGAGCTCCTCCGATGTTATGAGCTTCTGCAGGTCGGCGTTTCGTTTCAGCTTCAGCAAGCATAGCTTTTTTTCGTGGAGACCGTAGAGTCCCAGGACATTGCCCCGTTTCCCCTCCGTCTCGAGCGTGCGTAGCCAGCTCTGAATAGTCTCTGAGAGGGTTGGCAGGGAGGGAAGCAAGCTGTCCGCACTGAAGTAAGGGGATAGCGTCTGTTCAAGCTGCGCTAGCTTTGGGGGTTCTAGGCCTTTTATCAGACGATGGGTGGGCAGCATAACTAAGCCGGGGTCATGTGAGTCCATCAGGCTCATCATCACGAAGTTGAAGGGTTCTTCTCCAGTGTAGGAACTGAGACCTGCGCGCTGCTCGTCTCGATAGCGCAGGGCTGTCTCGTATCTGTGGTGGCCGTCTGCTATATAGATGACCTTATCAGCAAAGAGCTGTGAGACTTTCTGGATAGCCGTACCGTCGGATATGACCCGTACTATGTAGTTTACACCGTAGCTATCGGTGGCGCTGAAATCGGGCTCTCCCTTGGTCAGCCCGCGCAGCAGCTTCACCATCTCACCTTTTTTGGTGCGTACCAGCCCCATTATCGGGCTTATGTTGGCGCGGCACGCCCTTAGCAGGTTGAGGCGGTCGATGGCAGGCTCTTTCGTTGTTTTTTCATGCGGACGGATGTGCCCCTTATTATCGAGTTCCTCCAGACGCACCCTGGCGATAAGGCCGAGCCGGCTCTTTATTGTGTCCTGATAGGGGAAGTTGTGTTTGATGACATACAAGGCGGGTCGCTCTTCCCTCGTTAGTATCTCTTCTTTTAGCCAGGCATTGAGTATGGCGGCGGCGCGTGTGTACTTGTTATTATCTGCCGAATCACCGGGCTGTTCTTCACCATACTCCAGCCTGATGACGTTATAGGGGCTTTTGCGATAGTATGCAAGACGCTCCGTAAGTGAGATTACATCATAGGGTGGTGTTATGATTGAGGAGAGAGCGGGGACTTGCTGCAAGTTGTAACGCAGGCCGCAAAACGGTCGAACATCACACATTTGTTTTAGCCTACCATGCCTAAATATGCGCTGTCAACCTGTGTTAGATGGACCTGCTTGCATTGTCTAACTTGAGTGAAGGTGATAAAATAGCTTCGATGCTCCTTTTGAGAAAGCAAAGCGTACTTCGAATTAGGGGAAAAGGATGGAGGGTTCTGCATGGACGAGATGAAGAGCGCCTTTGAGCGGGCGATGGAGAAGGCCGAGAGCCTGGGTAAAGCCTCGGAGGAAGACCTGACAAAATGGAAGTATATCCCCGAAGGGGAGAAGCTGGCCGCCAGGTATCTTAAAGAGGAATACGATATCTCAACTGAGCTCGGTAAGTATGATGAAAAGGTGCGAAAATACGTTGCCGAAGGCGCTCAAGCGGTCTTTATCAGGAACATAGACCTGCCCCGGAGCGACGTGGCCAAAAAGAGAAACAAGAAGGTCATGGAAGCCATCAAAGAGGTGAAGCGCGACAAGGTGGGCATCGAGAATGTGTATACCAAGATGAGGCGTGTTTTCAGTCACTATGAGAAAGAGGGCGAGCAACAGAGGAGGCAGACCTACGAGTCCGTGAAGAGGGATTTCGAAGCCAAACTCATCCAGGCAGCCCAACAGCAGCGCGGGGCATCTCCTCCGTCCAAGATAAATGTTGAGAGCCATCCCCAGTTTCAGCAGGAGTGGCGACGGATACTGGCTCAAATGGATTCGCAGTATTTGAGACTGCTTGAAGAGTATAAGAAGGAGATACTGAGCATACGTTAGCGCGAGCATGGAAGTAGCCTTGGAGGTGGTGTGATGCCGGCAAACCTGCCGCCTCAATATCACGAAGCTGAGAAGATTTACAGGTCTGCCAAGACTCCCGAGGAGAAGGTGGAAGCCCTGGAGGCTATGCTCGCCATCATGCCCAAACACAAAGGGACGGACCATCTGCGTGCAGAGCTGAGGAGGAGGATAGCCAAGCATCAGGAGGAAGCGCAGAGGAGGCCGTCTGCTGGCAGGAAGGGAAGCTCCTACAATGTCAGGAGGGAAGGGGCTGGGCAGATTGTATTAGTAGGCCTTCCCAACGCAGGCAAATCTCAACTGGTGTCTGCTCTCACCGACGCAGCCATTGAGGTAGCAGACTATCCCTTTGCTACCAAGGTTCCTGCACCGGGCATGATGAGATTTGAGAATATCCAGATACAACTTGTGGATATGCCGCCATTAATTGACCGCGAAGCGAAGCCGTGGCTTTCTCATTTGCTGCGTAATTCGGACGTTTTGCTGGTTATGATCGACCTTGGCGAAGACCCTTTGATACAGATGGACACTATATTGGCTGAGTTGGAGGGAATGAAGGTCAAGCTCATTGGGATGGAAATGACAGATGAGCTTATGATTGGCGTGGCTCTAAAAAAAGCGCTGATTGTAGGTAATAAGAACGATTTGAGCAACGCAGCCAAGAACTACAACCTGTTGAAATCGCGCTATGGCGATAAGTTACCGTTGGTCTCTATCTCCGCACAGAAGGGGATCGGGTTGGAGGAGATGAAACGGGCCATCTATAATTTGCTTGACATAATTCGTGTATATACCAAGTCCCCTGGAGCGAAAGCTGACCTGCATGAGCCCGTTGTACTCAAGACAGGGAGCACGGTTGAAGAAGCAGCGGCTTCCGTACACAAGGACTTCCTCAGAAACCTGAAATATGCTCAGGTGTGGGGCTCAGGGAAATTCGACGGGCAGAGGGTCAGCAGGGGATATGTCCTCGAGGACGGCGATGTAATCGAGTTTCATATCTAAGAAGATTGGCATGGAATTTAAATGAGATGAGTACTGACGAAAGAATCGAATACGCTATAAGTCACACCGAGGTCTTGCGCCATCCAAAGCAAACCCTGTCTACCTTCGGCGCTACCAACATTTACTATTACCTGCTTACTGAGCCATCGTATAAGGAGCTTGTGGAGGGCGAAGAGGAGACAGTGGTAAGGGAGGGTAGGGTGCGGGCCGAGAGGCCTAAGGTGGTGACACCATCATATCTGATTAACGTCGAGGGATTCAGCGAACATGCTAGGAGATACCTTGAGATGATAGCCAGAGAGTACGGTACAAATACCACCGGCCTCTTCTATGGCTATAAGAATGAACCCAAGGAATTGAACATAGTATCCTCAGGCATGGATTCTGTGGTGCGTAATCTCGATGAAAGAATAGACAAAGAGGGGAACCGACTCGCTACTATCATCAAGGGAGTTGATGAGCTTTGGGATGTCTCCCTGCTGAAATTCATCTTCGACATGACCAGGTATTCTGTAGGCAGCAATATAACGGAATTGGGAAGGAGGGGTCTCCTCGATGTTGACCGCAAAGGAGTCCCCATGGAGGCCAGGCAATCAATCGAGCAGCTATTCGACGAGGTCAAAAATGGTGAACTGGACCCCTCTGCTTTGAAAATGGAGCTTGATAGATGGGGTCTATTTGAGGAATACGAAGATAGGTTCTTTCGTTTGTTCGGCAAATAATCAGTATGGGCATCCGCCTCAGGCGGATGCCCATACTCTCTGTCCTCCGCGGTTTCTCTCGTTACCCAGCAGTTAGTGTCGAAAGGTGCTTGATTCGCTTCAGCATATTGGGATGCGTGCTGAATATCTCCATCAGCTTATCTGATACACCGATGCGGACATTCTTGGACCTGAGCGCCATAAGCTCATCGGCGTCTATAGTCCCGCTCATATCCAGGTCAATCTGTTTCAGTTCTCTGATCTCGTTCCAAGCCTTGGAGGGGTCATTGACGAAGAACGCTTTGAGCCCCTCGCCCTGCTTCAGCGCCTCTTTGGGCATTCTGGCGTTGCTGTAGACTAGCTTGTAAAGCGCTGTAGCAAGCTGGTGGGGGGCGTTTCCCACCTGGACGCTCCCCAAATCTGCGTAGTACTCTCTGATCCGGGAGCCATAAAGCACAAGCAGGTTGGTTATGAAGTAGAGCAGGAAAGCTCCGATCCCGATGAGCGCTGTATAGCCTCCATTGCGGTCTCGCCCGCCTCTGGCCCACATCAATCCCCAGGCAATGTACCAGCAGATCATGGGCACGATGCTGAGAAGTGTGATCAGGGCCATATCCCGATGCTTGAGGTGTGATATCTCGTGACCCAGCACTGCCCTTAGCTCGTCTTTTTTTAGTAAACGGAGGATGCCTTCAGTAACGCAAACCCTGCCGTCACCTTGCCATCTGCCGAAAGCGAAGGCGTTGGGTATGGTCAATTTGGATATGCCGACCTTGGGCTTGGGTATCCCTGCGGCCCGGGCGAGCTCGGCCACCATTCGGTGTAACTCAGGTTCTTCTTGTTCGGACACATATCTTACCTTCATTGCCCAGCCTACTATCGTAGGGCCGAGCAGGTATTGAATGCCTACCATGACAAATGATAGGATGGCGTAGAAGATGAAGTTGGAATAGCCGAGCGCGGCAGACACTCCTACAATGAGGCCATAGAGAAGCCCGAACATTAAAGCAACCAAAAGGTATAATCTAATTTGTAACCACATTTGCTTGTTACCCCCTATTTGCCTGCAATTTCCCTCTAAAATTTCATTATGTTACGTCTCTGTATTCTTGTCAAGAATCATTATATAGATTCGAGGCTAAGCACTGGTTGGAGTAGAGATTTGATGGTATAATATTCACACTCATTGCTCTCGGGGTAAAAAGGTGACAAGTCTCTATTTTTAAGAAGGAGTGACAAATGGCAAAAGAGGTGAAGCAGAGTGTATGCGGCAGTTGCCAAATCTTCAAGCTGGAAAAAGGTAAGAAATTCTTCAATTGCGTTAATGCCAAACATGGCGGCCTTAAGTATGGGATGCAGGTGAGGATAGACTCGCAGGCTTGTGATGCATTTGTCGCCAAATAGGGCGAAATAAGTTAGGAGGCCTTTTTTAACCCGTTTATATTCGCTCGCAGCATATCGTGTCTGGCCATCTAGTATATCGCTTGCCATTCTGGAAAGGCCTTGAATCTCCCCTTCCTGGTTTGCCTAGCAGCCGGCCCGATCCTCAGGTGTTGAGGACTCAATGTAGCTTGAGGCTGTTTCAGTGATCTTCATGATATGGTATTATGGGTTGGGGAGGAGATACTTATGATTCTGATTCTACCGAGAACAAACCTTTGCCCCAGGTCCTGTAAATACTTTCAAGTGGAAACTGGTGAGGAAAGCATTGTTGAATACTGCCACCTGCCCGATGGCGAGTGGGTGTTGAAGATAAGGCAGGAACAGCTTATGGAATGTCCACTAGGCAAATGGAATCTCAAGGCAGAAATGGGGTATGGACCACTCGTTTTCTGATTACCACACTTTTGGCTATACTTAGCAGTAGCTTGGAAACCGCTGGTAGTCGGGTGTTTATCCTAAAGAAGATGAATCAGGATGGGTCCGCAGGGAGACTCGATCCCCCCGATATTTCCCATTGTTATCAACCTCGATAGATATCCAGCCGTTGCGCAGTGCCAGAAACACAGCATGCGCCCTATCGTTAGCATTCAACTTGCGCAGGATAGCACTGACATGATTTTTGATTGTTTGCTCGCTGATGCCAAGAATCGAGGCGATTCGCTTGTTCGTATTCCCTTCGGCAATATAAGTGAGGATCTGTACCTCTTTAGAGGTAAGTGGTGTAGTTATATCCTCTATCGTCATCCCCATTGCTGCTATGTCTTGAAATTGCCTTAATACCCTCCAGGCAACCTTGGGCCTAATGCTTACGCTGTCGTTTATGGGGTATTCGCCGTGGGAGGCTCGTTTTATTGTATCAATCAGCTCTGTTGGAATGCAGTCCTTGCTTCTAAGGTACGCTGCTGCCCCGCTCTTGATAACCTCGAAAAGTTCCTCGTCATCATCGTTAGGGTTGGAGCTCAGCATCACTACCTTGGTGGCTGGGAAGCCGCGAGCTATCTTTCTACCCAGGTCGAGCCCCCTAAGCGTGGGATAACCAATGTCCAGCAATACCACATCGGGCGAACTCGCAGCGATTTGTTCGATTGTTGTTTTCTCCCCTTCTTCCGGATCAAATTCCAGTATCTCTAGACTATCTTGTTGAGATAGCGCTTGGTGTACGCCGGCCCGGAAGAATGGCTCACCATTGATTATCATCACAATTGTTTTACGCATTGATTACCTCGACATCACGTACTCGTCTATTCTTTTATCTATTTCCATCGATCCGTTTGCCTTGGTCGGAAAGCCTTTGCTCTCCTCCAGTAATAGCAGACCTATGTCTTCTTGTTTGAACCTTCGGTCGCCTCGGGGCCCAATGCGATACGCCTTTATTATCCCCAGGTCGCTCCACCTTCTCAGCGTGTTGCTATGGACATGGAGGATTTGGCTTACTTCTCTTACGGTGAGCATGTTGTTTGGTAAGTTATCTTTCATCATAGCTGTCCTCGTTCATATCAAAGCTATTCTGTTATTACTATAAGCCTACCTTATTTAGCCACACAA
>Ga0315275_10007206_pt1 | contig 10730 bp, 5 predicted proteins | sample YL17G03_0_MG_FD_205557 | JGI IMG/M metagenome (GOLD analysis project Ga0315275, IMG submission 205557) | Sediment microbial communities from Yellowstone Lake, YNP, Wyoming, USA - YL17G03_0 | ecosystem: Environmental > Aquatic > Freshwater > Lake > Sediment | place: USA: Wyoming | collected...
GGCTCAGAGCTACCAGGTCGGGGCCGTGCAGACGCAGGCACGCAATTTCACACCTGGAGTGACTCCCCCGTTCGGAACCGTGACACAGCCGTTACAGCCGGCGACCACGGCGGTTGAGGGGAAGAAATTTTCCGATCTCTGGATGCGGGCCGTGATCGGCAATACGACCCCTCAGTCCAGGCCGGCTCAGTTAGCGGATGCCGCGTTTGGCCGGGGCACCGGTCAGCAGCCTGCCATTAACCAGTATCTGACCATCGATGCGTTTTTCGATCCCTACCGATCGTCGGTGAGTCAATTCAACACCGACTTCCGGGTTCAGCAGTCCAACTACTGGTATCTCCAAGTGGGGCAGCGTTTTACGCACGAAGGTAATCGTGCACAACGCGGAGATGTGTGGAATCCGATTTCGTTTAGTCAGGTCTACGCCCCAACTCCTGAGATTCAATTTCTCACAGCGGGAGGGGCGTTTCGCACGCCGTGGGGGTGGACGATCGGCGCCAAGGGCTACTACGATGTGAAGAACGGCAGGAGCCCGGAGTATGATGTCGTCGCCCTCTATCAGAATCCCTGCAAGTGTTGGTCGCTGGGACTCTACTTTTTGGAGTTCCCCGATCGTCAGCAGTATAACTTCATGCTCAATCTAACCGGGGTTGGATGGACTGAAAACTTCGGAACGGCCGTCATCAAAAGTATTCTCAGTCCGCTGCTTATCGGGGAGAAAGGTCTGCCCTGGGCTGCGCCGGGAGGGCCGTATGGGAGGCCACAATCGACCATACCCCAGCCTGGGATGGATGGGAGTGGACGGTGAACAGATTTTTGCACGAGACACGCGAGGACCGGCGGGAAAGGCGCGGCCTGAAGTTCGAAGTTCAGGGTTCGAAGTTCCGAAAACCTCGAACTTCGGACCTCGAACCATTGTCTTTCTCGCTCGTCCCGTCCGTCTCGCTCGGCTATCCTGTTGACCCTGGTCATGGCATGCGCCGGTCCGTGGGATTTGACTCCTCAAAGAGGGCTGGTATACGATGGCGTACTGATGTAAAAGTTTATCCTGTACTCAGCGAAGGAGGAATGCGACGTGGCAGGTGATGCACTGAAGGTCGAAGATGCAACGTGGGACGCAGACGTCATGAAAGCCTCTGAACTCGTGATGGTGGACTTCTGGGCCGTCTGGTGCGGTCCTTGCCAAATGGTCGCTCCGATCGTCGAGGAATTGGCTAAAGAGTATGCGGGGAAGGTGAAGGTACGGAAGCTCAATACCGATGAAAATCCCGAAGTCGCAGGCCGCTATCAGGTCATGAGCATCCCGACGATCCTGTTTTTCAAGAACGGCCAGGTCGTGGAGAAACTCGTTGGGGCGCGACCGAAGCGGCAGTTCAAGGAAATGATCGATTCGCTGCTGGCGCAACCAGCCGGCTCAGCCTAAGGAATGTAGCCACCAGCCGCAATGCTCGCCGAGTTGCGCATTGTCAATTTCGCGCTCATTGAGCAGCTCAGTCTCCAATTCCAGTCCGGGTTTACGGTCCTGACCGGGGAGACCGGGGCCGGCAAATCTCTCCTCATTGATGCCATCGCCTTGTTGGTCGGCGGACGGGCCTCGACCGACCAGATCCGTTCCGGAGAAGACGAGGCCCAGCTCGAAGCAGCCTTCCACCTCCCAGACACCCATCCACTCCTTCAACGCCTGCGGCTACACGAAATCATCGGTCAAAACGAGTCTGAGCTGATTCTTCGGCGCGTGCTCTCCCGATCGGGTCGCCACCGGGTGTACGTCAACGGCAGCCTCTGCCCCCTGCGTGTGCTCGAAGAACTGGGGGGCACCCTCGTCGATATCCATGGCCAGCATGAGCAGCAATCGCTGTTGGCTACCGCCAAACAATTAGATGCCCTCGATGCGTTCGGACGCCTTTTCGAGCTGCGCGGGAGGTACGAGCAGGCCTACCAGGGATGGAAGGAACTCCGCACGCAGTTGGATGCCTTGCAGCGTGACGTCGTCGATCGTGCAAGACGTGAAGATATGTTGCGATTCCAGGCCCAGGAGATCGAACAAGCCGGCCTGCTGCCTGATGAAGAAGAGCGGCTCCGTAGCGAGCGGCAGCGACTGGTACATGCGCATCGGCTCAGGGAATTGGCCCACGAGGCTCATGCCGAGTTGCAGGCGGATGAGCAGGGGGTCCTCACCAGGCTTGGGCGGATCGGGCGGGTCCTTGCAGAGTTGGCCCAGACCGATCCGGCGATGGGCGATTGTGAACAGGCTGCCGCGGAGTCGGCGATCCAACTCAAAGAACTTGCCGGGCGGTTGCGCGACTATGTGCAACAGTTAGAGGCCGATCCTGACCGACAGGCTGTCGTGGAGGATCGACTCGATCTGATCCAACGGTTGAAGAAAAAATATGGAGGGTCGGTTGAAGCGGTATTCGTGACTGGCAGACAGGTGCAGGAGGAGCTTCAGTTATTGGATAATCGTGAAGAGAGAACTGCTGAGTTGACCGCGCGGCTGGACGAAGAGGCCCGCCGTCTCCGCACGCTGGCACAGCAGCTGTCCAAGAAGCGAATTGAGGCGGCCAAGCGAATGACGACGCTTGTGGAAGCCGAGCTGGTGGCGTTGAAAATGGAGCAGGCGATCTTTCAGGTCACGGTCTCAAGCGATGAGTCGGCCGAGGGGCTCGGACCGGCTGGGCGTGATCGAGTGGAGTTCCTTCTCTCAAGCAATCCGGGTGAACCGCCGAGACCGTTGGGCCGGGTGGCATCCGGCGGGGAACTCTCGCGTATCATGCTGGCGCTCAAGACGGTGTTGGCCGAGATGGACCAGGTTCCGGTCCTGGTATTTGACGAAATCGATACGGGAGTCGGTGGGGCAGTTGCTGCAGCCATGGGAACGAGACTGCGCAAGCTCGGGGCGTTCCATCAAGTATTTTGCATCACCCATCTTCCTCAGGTCGCGTCCCACGCGGAGCATCATCTGCTGGTGGAAAAGGGGCTGGAGAGTCAACGGACATCCACGTCGGTCAGAGCGCTCAAGGGGATGGGGCGAGAAGAGGAAATCGCCCGCATGTTGAGCGGTCTGACCATTACGAAAAAAGTGCGCGAAACGGCAGCGGAACTCATCGCGGGGGCGAAGGGGAAGCGGTCTGAGTGAAGGAGCAGGCTGCGGCTGAGGTCAAGGTTGAGGGAAGATCAGACTCTCTTTATCTCAACCTTAGCCTGAGCCTCAACCTTCTTCGTGTTGGCGGACTTTTTCAGCATCCTGTTAAGAATCGGATCGGTCGGTCGGGGTGGTCGCCATCGCCATGGCAGGAAGGGATGCCTTGCATTCCTGGACCACGCGCGCAAAGAGTTCGGTCAACTTCGGTTCGAAGTGGGTGCCGGCGTGCGAAAGCATCTGTTGGCAGGCGTCATCAATCGAGAGGGGCATCCGGCCAGGAAGTTCCGCGGTGAGATGGTCGAACGTTTGGGCTAGACAGACGATGCGGGCCAGTTGAGGAATGCCTTCTTCCTGAAGTCCAAATGGATTACCTGAGCCATCCCACCGTTCATGGTGATAGGCAATAATCTGTCCCACCTCAGCCGGGAGTCCCAGCGGTAACACGAGTTTCGCACCCTGCTCCGGGTGGTGCCGATTGCCGGCAGACTCCCCAGTCACAGCGATTTCATCGTCGGCAAATTGATGGGTCTCAGGCCCGATCTTGCCGATATCGTGGAGGAATGCCCCCAGCGCCAACGATTTTTGCTCAGCGAGTGTCAGGTTGATGCGGTTGGCCAAGAGTGTGGCGTAGAAACTGACTCGGCTGCAGTGGTTGAGCAACTGGCGATCATTGGCTTCAAGCAGGTCGGAGAGCACCGGGAGAAGGTCCGGCATTTCTTCAGCGTGGGAGGCATGATCTGATGCAGATTTTCCGATCGCCTGGTATCCCGCGAGTAATTTCTTCCACGCTTGCGCGCATGCTGTTTCTGATCCCCAGAGGCCGGGTGATGTCTTGAGAAAATTTCTGAGAAAATCGAGCCGTTGTTTCTTTTCGAGTGTCTGGTTGACGAGGGAAAGCAATTCCGTGACGTTGAAAGGTTTGAGCAGGTAGCCAGCGGCGCCATGGCGTATCCCTTCCATGGCGGACTTTAAGCTCCCATATCCGGTGATGATGATGACCTCAATGTCGGCGTGGTGCTGCTTGATTTCCTGAAGGAGATCTAAGCCCTGGCGATCTGGAAGCCTCTGATCGAGTGTGATGAGGTCGATCGGCTGGGAGTTCAGTACGTCAATCGCTGCACTGGCTGATTCCGCTGTCTGGATATTGAAAAAGGGGCGGAGAACCACCTGCAGCGCGTCACGAGGTCCTGCCTCGTCGTCAATCACGAGCAAGGTCGGCTTATTCTTCGCCGACTCAGGAGTCACAGGTCGGTCCATATTATAAAGCATACCACTAACTACGTACTTTGTAAAGCAATTATTGTTCCGTTTCAGTGAGTTAGCATCCTGTCTCAATGAAGTATGGCCGGTGCATGATTGAGACCCATATGTAGTTTTCTTAAAAGAAACACTACGTACATCAGTGAGGAAATCCCATGCCCAACTGTGCAAAAAAAAAGGACGCAGTGGGGGGAGTGGTGGTGCTATTCCTGCACTACGGCCTGAGTTTCGGTGCTGACTCCCTGGTCGGGTCGGCCGATTCCCAACGTATCCATGCGGTATTTGAGCATCCGGCGGCTGATTCCCAGCAGGTTGGCGGCATGGGTTTGGATGTAGCTGGTTCGTTTCAAGGCATCCAAGATAATCTCGCGCTCGAATTCCATCACGGCTTTCTCGAGCGACAGGCGCCCGGCGAGGGTGTCGTCGCGAAGTGAAGAGGATCGGGTGTCGTTTTTGAGAATGGTCGGGAGATGTTCGGGGGTGATGGTGTCCGATCCCTTGGACCAAATGAACGCCTGTTCGATGATGTTCTCCATCTCTCGCACATTGCCCGGCCAGGGATAGCGGCTTAACAGGTCGATGGCATCTTTGGAAAACTCTTGGGGCGGCCGGTTCTCTTCTTCGATTCGTTTGGCCAGAAAATGTTTGGCGAGGAGGGGAACGTCTTCACCACGTTCCCGGAGCGGGGGCAAATACAGCGCAATGACGTTGATGCGGTAGTAGAGGTCTTCGCGGAATTGCCCTTTGCGAACGAGTTCCTCGAGATTCTGGTTCGTCGCCGTCACGATGCGCACATCCACCTTGATGGATTGCACTCCACCGACTCTGGTGAATTCTCGTTCTTGCAAGAAGCGCAGCAGCTTGGCTTGCGTCACGGCGCTGAGGTCGCCGATCTCGTCGAGGAAGAGCGTGCCGGTATTCGCGAGCTCAAATTGCCCGACTCGACGAGCCGTGGCATCCGTGAACGAGCCTTTCTCATGGCCGAACAGCTCACTCTCGATGAGCGTTTCAGGAAGGGCTGCGCAGTTCAGCGCGATGAAGGGGCGCTCGCGCCTGCCGCTATTATAGTGGAGCGCCTTGGCGACCAGTTCCTTGCCCGTGCCGCTCTCGCCGGTGATCAGGACGGTCGTGCGGCTGTCGGCGACTTGTTCGATCTTGGTGTAGATGTTCTGCATCGACGGGCTCTTGCCGATCAGGTTGTGAAAGGCATAGCGCCGAACGACTTGCGCACGGAGTTGTTTGACCTCCCGTTGGAGTTCCTGGTCCTGGAGCGCGCGCTCGACGATGATGCGGAGTTCTTCCACATCGAAGGGTTTCGAGAGGTAGTCGGCCGCGCCGAACTTCATTGCATCGACGGCGGTTTTGACTGATTTCGTTCCCGTCAGCATGATGACCGGTGCCGTACGGTCCTCGGCGCGTAGGGTTTGGAGTACCGACAGCCCGTCGGTGCCCGGCAGGATGACGTCTAGGATGACCAGGTGGGGGGCTTCCTTGCGAAACAGCTCGAGGCCTTCCTGGGCGTCGGCGGCTTGGATCGTTTCGTAGGTCGGCTCCAGCACCGCTTTTAATGAGGCCCGAACCCGGGCCTCATCATCGATCAACAACACTCGTTTTTTCATACTGCTGTCCATAGGGTGTTGGCGGCTATGCGGGTAACGCGGGCAGGCTCACGAAAAACGTGGTACCGACACCGACCGAGCTCTTCACCCGGATCTCGCCGTGATGCTCTTGAATAATTTGATGGACGATCGTCAAGCCAAGTCCCGTTCCTTCGTGTTCTCCACTCTCGTGTTTCGTCGTAAAAAATGGGTCGAAAATATGTTCGAGATTCGTATCCTGGATTCCCACACCGGTATCCTCGATTTCGATGTGGGCCCAGACGTCCCCTCCCGGCTTCACCAGCTTGCGGGTCTGAACGCGTAAACGCCCACCTGCTCCTGCCATCGAGTCCATGGCATTGAGGAGGAGATTGAGCAGGACCTGCTTGATCTGCTGTCGGTCCAGCATGACACGAGGCAGGTCGGACGCCAACTCTTTTTCAATCTTGATCCCACGGCTGTCCGCCTTGACATCGATGAAATAGAGGCATGAGGTGACAATCTCGTTGAAGTTCTCGTCCGCCAGCTTGGGTTCCATGTATCGGGCGTAGTCGAGAATTTCCTGGATCAGCCGTTCGATCCGATACACATCGGCAAGCACGATTTTGCTGAACTCTTGAATAAATTCGGGATCGTCTTTTCGTTCAGGCACCAATTGAATAAAGATTTTAATCGACGTGAGAGGGTTCCTGATTTCATGGGCGAAGCCGCCGGCGATCGTCTCAAGGGATTTCAGCCGATCCGTGCGTTTCATGTGTGTGTGAGAGCGATGGAGGTCCTCGTACAGGACAATGGTGTCAAGCGCATTCGTGGCGGTTTGTGCCAGCGCGGCGAGCACGGACCTGGTCAGTGCATTTTCTCCAGCCATTGGAACTGCTGCGCCGAGGAGTGAGAAGGCGATGAGACGGCCTTTATTGAGGTGTGGCACGATGCGTGTGGCCTGCATGGATTCCATGGTCGCGCGTGCGCCGGTTCCGGAGTCAGTTTCTTGGAGGTCTGCAGCCGAGTCGGCCTGCGTCATGATCCGGTTGGTTGTAATCAAGTATTGGGGCAGGGGATGGCTCACGGCCAGCGTCGGAGGAATAAGGGTGGGGGCGACCGGGCCAACCATGCTGGCGCGGCGATAGCATTCGTGCTCGCGATCCAGCAGGAACAGCGTCCCATGGGTCGTGGCGCCTGCGAGACACAGCTCTTGGATAATGCGATTCCCGAGTGTCGTCAGGTCGGTCATCGTTCCCAGGTCGGCTGCAAACCGTGTGACGATGTTCAAGAGCTCGCTGGAGGAAGGCGCCACAATGTCGGTACTCGATGGGTGTGATGTCATGATAAACAGAGGGCGCAGGGGCGCCGTGTGACCCGCCATCGGAAATGCAGATTGAGCATGAACAGCTTATGTGTTCAAAGATGTACGGGGGAGTATACACGGCTTGGGCACGTTCAGCTAGCGGATTTACCTTTTCCGATGACAGCGAAGAGGGCATGCCCATCGAGCGCAGGAAGGATGCGGGGTGTGAGGATGTCGGCTTGCTGGAGGAACGAGGCCAGTGAGGGCCGGTTGAAGGTGTGCAGCAATCCATGCCGGATGGCCTCTCGGAGTCGCCCCAGGTAGTGCAGGACGATGTGGGCTTGTGGACTAAATTCATCCTGATTCGCTCTGTGCAGATGCCGGCGATAGAGCACCGAGAGATCGGTGTCGGGGTGGAAGACCGTGAGGACCAGACGCCCCTGCGGATGGAGCATGCGGTACAGCTCCCGAATCGTGACCAGTGGAGAGGAGACGAACGGGAGTGACAGATTGCAGACGATGCGATGGAGGGAGTGGTCCTTGAAGGGAAGGCCCTGCGTCCAATCCGCGTGCATCCATGCGGTGGTCAGGGGAGGGTGGATGGTCAGGGTGCCTGCGAAGTCGCTGTCGAGTTCCCGATGCAAGGCACGAAGACTCTGTCGGGCCTGCGTCAGCGAGTCTTGAGAATGTCCCAGTCCGATCACGTGAACGGGACGCTCCGGACTCCATCCACGCTGTCGCGAGCGGTAGGCCTGGTTGACCATCGTGGCTCGGACCACATCGCCGTGGCCGACTCCCACGTCCACGAGCATGGAACCAGGATCGAGCGGGCTGAGCAGCCGGTAGAGATCGTCCAAGAGCTTCCAGTGCTCATGGAGGTTCCCGAGTTGGGGCAGCTGCTGCAGATGCGCGACCCGCAAGGCCTCACGCGTGATCTGCGAGAGATTGTGGCGAAGACGGGTGCGCTCCATTTCGATGCGCTGTTGACGGGCCAGCATGTGACGGGTGTGTGCGCGGAATTCAGCCGGAATGGTCGGCAGCGAGACGGTCGTGGCGATCTGCTCGAGGATCTGCCGGAAGGCCGGGGGGTGTTGTTTGTTGAGCGGGAGTTCCTGGCCGATCAGCGGTGCGGGGACTGTTGCCAGACGGGAATGGGTTCCCAGCGCGTTGAGAAAAGCCTGCGGGAGGTCAGCCGGAGGCAACGGCCCGAGCGGGCTGCTGGGAATCGTGACAATGGCTGATGGAGAGCAGAGGAGGCGCAGATCCGCAATTGTGGAGGCCAGATCCGTAAAGTGGCCTGCGACGATATCGCCGACAAAGCGATCGACATTGACGTTGAGCCCGAGCAGATTGGCGATGCCGCGTCGAAGTCCGTATCGGTGGTCGGCCACGAGGTCATGACCATGGACAGTCGTGAGCATGGCCTGAATATCGACGACCGGATTGATCAGGAGCAACAGGTCGAGGGGACGGCATTGCACCGCCATCTTGAGCGCGACGCGTGCGGTGATATCGCTCGCCATGACGATCAGTGGAGCAGTCGGCCACGTATGTTGCACAAACTCCACAACTTTAAGGAGGTCGGCTTGCATGCTCCGTAAGGTCGTCTGTTGCAGCTCGCCGTCGCTCAGCCCCACGTGGTTCGTGTGGTCGTAACGCAAGATGCGGAGCCGGTGATGTGCCAAGTAGTACGCCAAGGTTATGGCGTCCAACGAGGTCTGGCCATAGCCGGGAGCGATGATGACGACCGGTGTGTTCGGTGCGAGCGACTGGCGGAGATGGTCGTCGGTGATCATAATCGCCTGGCCACGGGGATTCCGGCACTCTCGCGGAATACTGACGACCGACGCCTGCTGCGAGGAGGATTCCGATTCGCCCGGGGACGTCAGATGTTGTCGGACGACACGGTGTACTTCGCGCTCTGCGTAGGGTGTGAGTCTCTGAAAACGGAGGCCGGCCCGAAGGGCAGGGTCGGAGCCTTGGTCACGAAATTCGCTGGGTGCTGTGGGATCCGGAGCCGCCCAGATGATCCGGGCGGGAAGTGCGGAGTCCGGCGCGCCCGGTTCATGGGTCCCGGGGTGGTTCTGGGTCTGTGTGGTGGCGAAGTGTAGCATGGCGAGGCCGCTCAGGAGTTCAGGGCGAGCGTTGAGGTGAAGACAGGCACCGTCCCGGCTGAGGTTGATCGTCAGCGCCGCCAGACGGTGAGGGTGACCGGTATGGTCCATCACATCAAGCCGGACTGGGAGCTCCACGACCACCCGAACCGCCTCACGCGGGTCGTAATCTTCCTGCTCGCTTGGTACGAGGGGGGCGACGGCAGTCAGTTCGAGCTGCGGCCCTGCCGCAAGCAGTAGTTCAAGGGAGAAGGGCAACGTCTGCTCCTGCGCAGCCTGGATCAGTGAGGCCAGGACGGCGGCTTCTTCTCGCTTGGGCGAATCAAATGCGATGACGAGATGGGAAACCGGCGTCCCGGAAGGGAGCGAGAGGGGCCGTTCCTGCGCCTCACCTTGGAGTTCGAGGATCCCCACGGCGGTTTTGAGTACAACATAGGCATCTTGTGGCGCAACGGTGGGGAAGTCGTTGGGGAGTGTAATGCAGATGCCGCCGCCGCTGAGGTTGGAAATAGTGCCGTTCCAGGTCGCTGACCCGACGGTGATCGTGGCAGGCAGGGTGGTTGGAATTCGAGGTGAATGGCGCCGCTCCTGTTGTCGAATGCCAGAATCGGTTGTCGGAGCAGGTGCCGTCGTGGCGCTCTTTGTTTCAGGAGCGAGTGCGGGCGGGGCGGCAGAGACGGCCATCGGCAGCGGGAACATCTCGAGGGGGGGGCGAGAGGCGACCGGCAGACGGAGGACCATACGAAGGGGGCCCTGTATCGGTGCCGATAAATCAAAGGTGCCACACAATCGGCGGACGAGCTGATACGACTCGAGGAGATCAATAGACGGGGGTGAAGGAGCCGGTGATTCTTCTACCGACCACACCATGTCTGATTCGAGCAGCTCGACTTCGACCTCGCTAGGTGGGGCGAGGGGAAAGAGTGCGGGGGCGTCTGCTGAGATGGGGGAAGGCCCAACTGCGCGCGTGCTCAAGATGAGTCGATGCGCACGGCCGATCGTCAGTAAATAAGTCTGCGCGTAGTTCAGGAGATGGCGAACGAGTTTCGTGACCTGCTCGCGATCGCCGACGAGAGGGGGGAGGTGTGAGGAGAACTGTCGTATGATGCCCGCACCATCCACGATCGCCGGGGTAGTGGACGTGAGTACGTCGTCAAGGACGTCGTTGACGGTGTGTCCTAAGGCGCCTTCCTCTCTCTCGTGAAGGGCCTGCGCCAGCTGTGCTCCGAGTTTCGTCGCTTCTGCGGCGTGGCTGGCGAGTGTTTCGGCTTGGTTGTCCAGACGTGCGTCGCGAATGGTGGTGAGGAGTTGGTGGGACTGTGTCAGCAGTG
>Ga0315275_10007208_pt1 | contig 10727 bp, 9 predicted proteins | sample YL17G03_0_MG_FD_205557 | JGI IMG/M metagenome (GOLD analysis project Ga0315275, IMG submission 205557) | Sediment microbial communities from Yellowstone Lake, YNP, Wyoming, USA - YL17G03_0 | ecosystem: Environmental > Aquatic > Freshwater > Lake > Sediment | place: USA: Wyoming | collected...
ACCTCCTTCTCTTGATCAACCATTTCGTCGATAAGTACGGCCGGGAAATGGGACGGGAGAAGACCTATGTCTCTCCCGGAGCGCTGGAGATTATGGTGAACTATCCTTGGCCCGGGAACATCCGGGAGCTCCAGAACGAGGTCCAGCGATGCCTGATCCTGGCCGGGGGGGATCGTCTGATCCGGGAGGAGCATCTGTGCGCCAAGATCAATCCGCAGCGGGAGCCGGCTTCTCCGGTCACCTATAACTACTTCCTGGCCAAGGCCGAGTTCGAAAAGAGGTTCATCCATCAGGCGCTCGTCCGCTTCGGCCACAACAAGGCGCGGACGGCGAGGGAGATCGGCCTGACCCGGCAGGGACTTTTTAAGTTATTGAAAAAGCATAAGGTCGGAGAGAACGCGGAGAGCTGAGAAGATCCCTCTTTTAACTTTTTGTTTTTTTTGCTAGATTGAAATTACCATGACCGAAGGCAAAACGAAGGCCGGGGTCTTCGAGGTTGTCTGTCCGTGCTGCCAGTCCGTCCTCTGGGTGGACGGAATCAGCCGGGAGATCGTCAAGACCGAGAGGCCTGCAGCCAAAAAAAAGGGGTCCTTAGACGAACTCCTGGAGAAAGAGAAGAAGCGCCGGGACGAGTTCGGGCGCAAATTCGAGGCCACCGCCGAGCTCGAACGTCAGAAGAAAGAAAAAGCTAAAGAGACTTTTGAGAAGGCTCTGGGCAAGGTCGGGAAAGAGGAATGAGATCCCCGCGGCGCAAGCGCCTCGGGATGACATTAATTGTACGGCCGGATGTCCTCAGCTGCCGGCCTGAGTCTCGTCCTCGCGCCTCTTCGGGGCCATCGTGAACCCGGTGAAGCCGAATGCGGCCAGGATAAAGAGGGCCGCCCAGTTGGCGACCGCCCAGCCCGCATAGCTCAGGACGGGTACCCCCAGCGCACCCGTAATGTACACCCCGGCCATGCTCCAGGGTATGAGCGGCACCATGATGCCGCCGCACTCGTCGATGATCCGCGAGAGGTTCTTGGCCGCCAGTCCTCTGTCTCTGAAGGCCGGCCCGAGCAGCTCTCCCGGGATGATGACCGAAAGATAAGAGCTTCCGGTGACGAGCGCCGTCACGACGCAGGAGCCGATCGTCACCGCCACCAGGCTGCCGACCTTCCTGGCCACTTTCATCGTCCGGTCCAGGACGACGCCCAGCATTCCCGTCTTCTGCATGATGCCGCCGAAGCTGAAGGCCGTGAAGGCCACGAGCTGGGTCTCCATCATGCTCATCAGGCCTCCGCGCGCCAGGAGCCTGTCCACGGCTTCGACTCCGGTCGCTGCGGGATAGCCGGAATTCACGGCCTGGGCGATCCGGACGATCGACTCCTTCTGGAAGACCAGGGCCAGAAACGCGGCTGCAAGCGACGAGAGGAGCATCCCCGGGATCGTCGGCTTCTTGGTGAAGGCGAGATACAACACGATGAGCATGGGCAGAAGGAGGAGAAGGTGGAACCGGAAATTCCTCCGGAGTGTGTCCAGGATGAGGTTCATGGTGTCGGTAGCGATCGTCCCCGCCTCATACTTGAGCCCGACCACGAAATAGACCGCCAGGCTCAAAAGCCAACCCGGAACGGCCGACCACATCATGTGCTTGATGTGGTCGAAGAGGTTGGCCCCCGCCGTCACCGCGGCCAGGTTGGGGATGTCCGAGAAGGGCGACATCTTGTCGCCGAAATAAGCACCGGCCACGATGGCGCCTGCGGCGAGCCCCAGAGGCATCCCCAGTCCCATGGCGATCCCGATAAAGGCGACGCCCACGGTGCCGATCGTCCCCCAGGACGTCCCTGTGGCCAACGCCGTGATGCTGCAGACGAGGCAGGCCGTGACCAGGAAGAATTTAGGCGAGATGAGCTTAAGGCCGTAATAAATGATCATCGGGATCGTCCCGCTGGCCATCCAGGAGCCGATAAGGATACCCACCGTGAGCATGATCAGGATGGCCGGCATGGCTTTGGAGATGCTCTCGACGATGCCCTTCTGCATGTCCTCCCAGCGGAACCTGAGCAGGACCCCGAGGCATCCGGTCAGGAAGGCCGCAGCGACGAGAAGCACCTGGGGCCGGATCTTGTAGACTCCGTAGCCCACCCCGAGGAGAAGTCCCATAGCAATGAGCGGCAGGACCGCTACGCCAATGGATGGGGTTTTGGATCTCGCCATGATTAGGTCTCGCCGTCCGGGCTGAAGGTACCGCGGGCCGTGACCTTGCCGTCGGCCATCAAGCGACGGCCGCGCGCAAAGACATCGCACAGTTCCCAGCCGCCGTCGAAGACGGCCAAGTCGGCATCTTTCCCCGGCCGGATCTCTCCCTTGGCCGCAAGCTTGTAGAAGGCTGCGGAGTTAGCTGAGAAGAGTCTTGCCGCGTCTTCCACACCGATAGTCTGCCGGCGGAGAAGAGACTGGAAGGTCCTGAGCAGGTCCTGCTGAGTGGCGATGGTCAGACCGACCAGCTTCCCAGCGCGGTCAAAGACGGGCAGGCTCCCGTTGCTGTCCGAGCTCACGGTCAGGCGATCCAAAGGAACTCGGCGCTCGAGGCACAGGGCGATAGCTTCTTCCACGCTCACTTCCGGGTTTCCCGGTTCAGGCACTGGCCCGACGGTGAGGTCGATAAACCCGCCCGCCAAGGCCCACCGGAGCGACTCCTCGAAGAGCTCGGGATTCCGGTTCACGTGGGTCGGGATCACCTGCGTTGGCGGGATCTCGGTCTCGCCGGCAAGACGGAAGACGAGCTCCAGGCGTCTCGGGCCGTCGCCGAGATGGAGGTGCAGGACGCCGGCTTTTCCCCCGAGCATCCCGCCCACCCGGCAATCGGCCGCCAGCCGGGCGATCTCCTCGAACGTTGGCTGGGAGGAACGGTGGTCGGAAATAGCAATCTCTCCGGCCCCGATGACTTTGTCGATGAGGACGAGGTCGGAGCGGATGCTTCCGGTGATGGTCTTCGGCGGGATCGCGTAGGAGCCGGAAAAGATAAAAGTCGTTATCCCCTCGGCATCCAGCGCCCTGGCCTTGGCCAGGAGCGATTCCATGTGCCGGGTGATTCCATCCGTTCCCAGGCACCCGATGATCGTAGTTACGCCGGAGGCGATGATCTCTTCGACCCGGATCTCGGGCGCCCGTGTTGCCGGGCCGCCTTCACCTCCGCCGCCCAGGATATGGACGTGGGGGTCTATGAGGCCCGGTACGATGGTCTTCCCCGAGGCGTCTAGGAGTTCAACCGCAGGGCCCCTGATCTCGATTTTGCCCGGCTCATCAATGGCCAGGATCTTGCCTCCGGCGATCAGGATGTCCTTTTCTCCTTGGGGTTCCGGACCAAAGACGGCGCCGTTTCTGATCAGGGTGATCATCATATCCTCCCGGGTCATGGTTTGGATATACCACGACCGGAAGCCGGGGTCAAACCTCCTTGGGCGATTCCTTTTGTCCGTCGGTTTTGCTAGAATAGCCAGGCGACGAGCGGAAAATGGAAGATTTCGAACGAGCCCTGAGACGCATCGAGCCCCGTCTCCAGCGATGGCTGAGCCTCGTCCTTTTTGGCAAGAAGATCGAAGTCCAGGGAGCCGATAACCTCGTCAAGGAAGGGCCCAACATCATCATCGGCAATCACTGCGGTGCGGCCAAGGATATCGCCGTGCTGCTCAGGATCAGGGTCCGGATGATCTATTTCACTGCCAACAAACTGATCTTCACCCGCGAGGGCTTGGACAGCTTGGTCCAGAAACACATGCGGCGGCATCTCAAGGACCTCGGCCCGATGCTCAACTCGATGGTCCGGCCCCTTAAGACGCGGCTCATCGACTTCGTCTCTGGCAACATCACCAGGGTCGGGACCATACCCGTCGCCCTGGAAGCCAGCAAGCGCGAAGCGATGAGGCTGTGCGAGGACTACTTGACGAAGGGGCGGGCCATCATCACCCTGCAGGGACGGGGACGCGTCCATCCCGATGCTCCCCACCCCTACGTCAACGCCTTCAAGAGAGGACCGGCGATCCTTGCCTATGTCCTTTATAGGGAGGACGGCGTCGTCGTCCCGGTGACGCCTGTGGCCATGTTCGGCACGCACAAGCCCTGGGTGACGCCGGGAACCATTAAGGTGAATGTCGGGACCCCGATGAACATCCTTCCCCACTTATCCGATGATTTCAGCAGGAGCATCGAGGATTTCAGGAAGGCCCTCGAGGACCGTGTCAAGGCGCTTTTCCTGGAGCTGATTAGAGACTAAGGACAGAATGGGCCGCTCTTGACGGTGACTCTTCCCTCGGCCCGGATGACGGCTGAACGGGATGAGGGCCCGGCCGAAGGGGCTACTCCTGGCTCTCGAAGCGCGAGAGGATATCGTTGCTGACCTGCATGAACAGATTGTAGTTGATCTTGACGTCCTTCTCCGCCCGCAGTTTGTCGAGGTAGGCCTGGAGGAACCTGTTTTTCTTGGCCTCGAGGAAGTTCGTCAGTTCGGTCTGTCTGTTCTTCTCGAATTCCTCGCGGCTGGCCTCTTTTCTTTCCAAGACCCTAACCAATGCGTATCCGGTTGCGAACTCGACAGGCTCGCTTGTTTGGTTCAGGGGAAGGGAAAAGGCCAGGCGGTCGATCTCCGGGCTTTCTCCGATAACCCCCAGGTATTGTTCTTTCTTGTGCTCGGTGACTGATTTGAACTCGAGCCCCACTTTGGGAGCGATCTCTTCCCAGTTTTTGCCTTCCACCTGGGCCCGGGCCGCCTGGATCTTTTGGAGCGTGATATCTTTCTGTTTGCCGGCCCGGAGGTCTTTCTCGACATCCTGGCCCACCTCCTCAAAGGTGGCCGGCCTCGGGGCCTCGACCTTTTCCAGCTCGGCAATCCCTGTCCCCGAGAAAGCGTAGATTGGGGAGGAAATCTGCTTTTCCTTGAGTCCGAACAGTGCCTGGCTGACCGATCCGGATGGATCGAACTCTTCTAGGGCCTGGCTTTGTTTAAGGAGACCTGTGCTCTTAACTTTCAGGCCCATTTTCTGAGCGGCCACGTCCAGGCTCTTCTCCCGGCGGGCGGTCTTCTCGATCTGGCCGATCCTCTGCGCCGCCAGTTCCCTGGCTCGTTGATCCTCCATCGTGCTCTTGACGCGCGTCTTGACTTCATCCAGGGTCTGAGTCTTTTCCGGCTCTTTTTCACTGACCTTGAGGATGGAGAAACCGTCGGTCGTTTCGACGAGGCCCGACATCTGGCCGGTAGATAGTTTCTCGATTTCTTCCCTCTCCTTGGCGGAGAGGCGGCGCCAGTCGTCGAAGCCCCAGTCGCCACCCTCCTTGGTCTTCTCATCCTGAGAGGATGTCCTGGCGGCCTGGGCGAAATCGCTTCCGCCGGTCAAACGGTCCAGGATAGCCTGGGCGTCCTTCTGGACCGCGGCCTTGTCCTTGCCCGCGGCGGAGAGGAAGACCCGGCTGACCTTGATTCTTTCTGGCTCCTTGAACTGACCGAGGTTGTCCTTGTAGTACTTTTCGATGTCGCCGTCGCTCACCTGAGCCTCTTTCTTGAAGTCCTCGGTCTGCAGAAAGATATAAGACCCCTGCCGTCTTTCGGGCAGAGAATATTTTGCTTTGTTCTTCTCGAAATAGGATTGGACCTCGGCCGCCGCCAAGGGCTGGTCATATGTGACCTTGCTCTCCTCGAGCAGCAGGTATTCGATCTTGGCGCTTTCGTTCTGCTTCCTGTAGTTCTCCCAGAGCTCTTCCGGAGTGGCGGTGATCCCGGCTGTGAGGAGCTGGATCAGCTTGTTAAGGACGATCTCCTGCTTGAGACCATTTTCGTACTGCGACATGGAGATCCGGTTATATTCCAGGATCTGGCGGTATTCGTCGAACCCGATGAACTTGCCGTCCCTCTGGAATAGGGAGACGATGCGGTCCCGGACCTCTTGGCTGGAAGCCGTGATCCCCATGGCCCCGGCCTTCTGGCCGAGCAGGTTCTGTTGGACCATCTGTTCGAGAACCTGCTGCGGGATGTTGAGCTGCTGGATGAAGCTCTTGTTCAGCCCGCGGAATTCCTTCTGCAGGGCCTCCAGCCGGCTGCGCAGGGCCTGGTAGTAAGAGTCCATAGAGATGTGGTCCCTGCCCATGGTGGCGATGGTCTGTTCCTGGTTTTTTTCGCCCAGGCGGCCGGCGCCGCCCCAGATGGCGAAGATGGAGATGATGAAGGTGGCGATGACGATCCACAGCATGGGCGCCAGGGCCTTGACGTTTTTTCTCATCGTCTTTAGCATGATCTCACCTCAAACACACACTCGGAATCTCTATCGGCTTCGGAGCTCAGGACTCTTTCAGCAGTTTCCGGGCGATGACGAGCCGCTGGATTTCCGAGGTTCCTTCATATATCGAGAGGACGCGGGCGTCCCGGTAGATCCGCTCGATCGTATACTCCTTGGAATAGCCATAGCCGCCATGGATCTGGAGGGCCAGGTAGGCGATCTTGTTGGCCGCCTCTGACGTGAAGAGCTTAGCCATGGCCGCCTCTTTGCTGAACGGCCTTCCCCGGTCGCTGAGATCGGCCGCCCGGTAGGTCAGGAAGCGACCGGCCTCGAGGAGCGTGGCGATATCGGCCATCATGAATTGGATCGCCTGGAACTCTGCGATTTTCTTGCCGAAAGCCTCGCGCTGCTTGGCGTAGCCGACGGCCAGCTCGAGGGCTTGCTGGGAGAGGCCGACGGCCTGGGCGGCGATACCGATGCGGCTGCAGTCCAGCCCGGCGAGGGCGATGGCCGAGCCCCGGCCTTCCTCCCCAAGCCGGTTTTGGACCGGCACCCGGCAGTCTTCGAGAGAGACCATGGCGGTCGGGGAGGAATGGAGGCCCATCTTCTCCTCGATTTTGGTAACTCTGAACCCGGGGAATCCTTTTTCTACGATGAAGGCGCTGAGCCTCGGAACCCCGGCCTCGGCTCCCGTCTGGGCGATGACGATCAGGGCGCCGGCCTCGGCCCCCGTGGTTACCCATGCCTTAGTGCCGTTGAGGATGTATTCGTCGCCGGACCTCACCGCCTTGGTCTTCAGGCTGGTGGCGTCCGAGCCGGCCCCGGGCTCGGTCAGTGAAAAAGCGCCGAGGATTTCGCCACGGGCGGCGGCCGGAAGATATTTCTGTTTAAGGACGTCCGATCCGAACTTGAGAATGGAGTTGCAGAAGAGAGAGACATGGACGCTGACGATGACGCAAACGGTCGCCGAAACCCTGGCCAGTTCTTCCAGGGCCAGGATGAAGGAGAGATAGTCAGTCCGACACCCGCCGAGCTCAGCAGGGATGGTCATGCCCAGGACTCCGATCCCGGCCAGCCGGTCGATGATCTCCTTGGGAAACATGTGCTTGTCCTCGAAGGCACCGATCTTCGGCGCGATCTCCTGCTGGGCGAAATCCCGGACCAGGTCCCGGAGCATGATCTGGTCTTCGTTCAATTCGAAGTTCATGGTCTTCTCCCCGGCCGCCGGCCCTCTCTCCGAAAAAGTGGCAGCAGCCGGTCATAGGTGCTGTCGAGGTCCTCGATCAAGACCCGGGTCTGGCTGACCAGCGGCATGAAATTCGAATCGCCGTGCCAGCGGGGGATGACGTGGAGATGGTAATGGTGGACGACACCGGCCCCGGCGCTCTGGCCCAGGTTCATCCCGGCGTTGAAACCGTGGGGACGGACGCTTTTCTTCAGGATCTTCAGGCTCAGCTGAAGGAGGCTGGCCATCTCGGCGCTGGCCTCTTTACCCACCCTGTCGAATGAGGCCGTGTGCCGGAAGGGAGCGATCATCAGATGGCCGGGAGTGTAGGGAAACTTATTGAGGAGAACGAAATTGTATTTTCCCCGGTAGAGGATGTGGGCGCTGCGGTCGTCACGGACCTTGAGGGCGCGGCAGAAGACGCAGCCCCTCATCCGGTAGACTTGTCGCACGTACGGGCCTCTCCAGGGAGCAGAGATGTATTCCATCAGGAGTTGATCAGCTCTTTGAGCAGCTTGCTGGGCTTGAAGTAGAGGACCTTCTTGGGAGGGACCTTCACCGGCTCTCCGGTCCGGGGGTTCCGCCCGGAGCGCGAGGTCCTCTTGCGGAAGCGGAAGCTCCCGAAACCCCGGATCTCGATCTCCTCTCCCTGCAGGATGGCCTCTTTAATCGAATGGAAAAAAAGGTTGACGCCCTCTTCAGCCTCTTGCTTGGGGATGTCCATTTCCCTGGCAATCTTGTTGACCAGGTCTGCCTTAATCATTTTTTCCCTCCTTTTCCTTGGCCTCTTTTTTTGGAGCGCGGATTTTCTTGAATCGGTCCCCCATGATGTCGCCCAAGGTGAGCCTGTTGTCTTGGCTGCTGATGTATCTCTGGTATTCGAGCTTCTGGATCTCGAGCTGGGCGAGACGGAAGCTGAGGGAGATCTTCTTTTCCCGCGGGTTCATCTTGATGATCTTGGCGCTTCTCTCCTCGCCGATCGAGAAGGCTTCGGCGGCGTTCTCGATCTTTCTTTCGTCGAGCTCGGAGAGGAAGACGACGCCCTCAATGCCGGGAGTGATCTCGACGAAAACCCCGAATTCGGCGATCCGGACGATCCGGACCTTGACCAGTTCGCCCACCTTCTGGCGGCTGAAAAAGTCCTCCCAGATATCGCCCTCAAGCTGCTTGATGCCCAGGGAGACCTTCTGCTTCTCCACGTCGATGTTCAGGATTACGGCCTCAACTTCCTGGCCGACCTCGAGCTTGTCCCTGGCGTGCTTGACTTTCTCCCAGGAGATGTCGGAGACGTGGATGAGTCCTTCGACACCCGGCTCAACTTCCATAAAGGCCCCAAAGTCGGTGATATTCGTAATCTTTCCCTTCACCCGGGCGCCGGGACTGTATTTCTGCCGCAGGAGCTCGAGCGGATGCGGACTGGCCTGCTTGAGACCCAGAGAGATGCGCTTGGTCTCGGGGTTGATGTCGAGCACGGAAACGACGACCTCTTCCCCGATGGAAAGAAGTTTCTTGGGGTGGATGAGCTTGCGGGACCAGGAAAGGTCAGATACATGGACCAGCCCTTCCACTCCCTTCTCGAGTTCGACAAAGGCCCCGAAGTCGGTCAGGCTGACTACCCTGCCCTTGATTTTTTGACCGGCGGCATATTTGTCCCGAATATTTGTCCAGGGGTCTTCGGTCAGCTGCTTATAACCGAGGGAGATGCGTTCGTCCTTTTCATTAAAGCCCAGGATGACGACCTCGACTTCCTGGCCGGACTCGAAGAGGTCGGAGGGATGGCCGATCTTCCCCCACGACATGTCGGAGATATGGAGTAGCCCCTCCACGCCGCCCAGGTCGATGAAAGCGCCGAAGCTGGTTAGGGACCGGACCTGGCCCTTGATCTTTTCTCCCTTGACCAGCCGGTCGAAGACCCTTCTCTTTTTCTTCTCCCGTTCGTCCTGGAGGAAGAGCTTTCGCGAGAGGACGGCGTTTTCGGTCTTGCGGTCGAACTTGATGACCTTGAACTTGAAGCTCTGGCCCAGGAGTTTGTCCGGATCCTTGACCATCTTGACGTCCGCATGGGAGTCGGGCAGGAAGGCGTCGATGCCCACGTTGACGGTGTAGCCGTTCTTGGTTTTTTCGGTGATCTTCCCGGATATGAAGCCCTGGGTGTTGAAGGCTTTCTCCAGATGGTCGAGGGCCCGCAGGGCGTCGGCCCGCTTCTTGGAGAGGATGAGATAACCCTCCTTGACATCCGTCCTTTCTAGGATGGTTTCGATCTCATCACCGGGCCGCAGCTTTTTGACATCCAGGTCGGCAAACTCTTCGATCGGGATGACGCCCTCGGACTTGAACCCAATGTCCATGAGCACCCCGGTGGACGTCGCCTTGATCACTTTGCCCTTGATGATCTTGCCGGGCGTGATCTCTTTGGCGCTGAACTGGTACTTATCGAGAAGGTGTTCGTAGTCCTCGGAGGAGATCTTTTCCTCCTTGTCCGCCTGTTCCTTTAGCTCTGCCATTGGATGATGCTCTCCCTATGCGATTGGTGTTCGAAGCCACTCCTGATCTTGGCTACGGCTTCCTCGATGGCCTCGGGCGGGGTCGACGCTCCCCCGGAAATGCCGATTCTCTTCGCTCCCCTCAGCAGGCGCGGCGTGATCTGGCCGGCGCTCTCAATAAAATGGGTGTTCGGCTGCACCCGTTTCGATATCTGGTACAGCTTGTGCGTGTTAGAGCTGTTCTTGCCCCCGACGATGAGCAGGGTGTCGACGCGGGCGGCCAGCTCGGAGGTGGACCTCTGCCGAGTCTGAGTGGAACGGCAGATGGTGTTGTAGACGCCGAGCTCTCCCGTCCGTTCGAGGAGGGCGGCCACGACCCGGCCGAAGAGGAACGGGTCTTGGGTCGATTGTGCCAGCACAAACCTCTTTTTCCTGGAAGGCAGGCGGCGGGCCTGGTCTTCGTCCTCGACGATCCGTCCTCGGCCGCAGCTGTAGCCGACGAGCCCCTTGATCTCGGGGTGCTCGGGGTTGCCGACGATGATGATCTCGTCGCCCCTTTTGGCCAGACCCTTGACGAGTCTCTGGATCTTCTTGACGATGGGGCAGGTGGCATCAACGATCTGGATCCGCTTTTTTTTCAGGGCCCTGTAGACCGCCGGAGCCACGCCGTGCGAGCGGATGATAACCGTTCCTTCGCGGATCGCACCGGGATCACGGACTGCCCGGATCCCCTTTTTTTCCAGGTCGGCGATGGCCATGGGGTTGTGGATG
>Ga0315275_10007209_pt1 | contig 10727 bp, 8 predicted proteins | sample YL17G03_0_MG_FD_205557 | JGI IMG/M metagenome (GOLD analysis project Ga0315275, IMG submission 205557) | Sediment microbial communities from Yellowstone Lake, YNP, Wyoming, USA - YL17G03_0 | ecosystem: Environmental > Aquatic > Freshwater > Lake > Sediment | place: USA: Wyoming | collected...
GCTGCGCCACGGCCGGTCGGCGACACGTTCCGCGAGCGCGACGAGGCTGTCGTAGCCGGTGCGCGCCAGGGCGTAGCGCATCAGCCTTCCGTACAGCTCTCCCGCCAGCGCCACCTCCGCCTCGGCGGTGCCTTCCCGGCGCAGGACGCCGGTCTGGTAATCGACGAGTACGGGCGCGCCCGGCAGCGCCGAGCACACGCGGCAGATGAGGAAGCGCACGTCGGAGCGGCGGGCCGCCACGACGGGCACCACGTATCCACCCTCGCTGTTGCCGAAGAGGCCCAACTGGCTGGCATCCACGTCCCGCTGGGTGCGAAGGAAGTCGAGTTGCGCCTCCACGTCCGTGGCCCAGTCGGCGTGGCCGAGACCGTTCCACTGGCCGGTGGAACCGCCGGTGCCGCGCTTGTCCGTGACTAGTGAGGCCACGCCGTGGTACGCCAGTAAGTCGGCGACGTAGCGCGGGATGCGGCGGGTCAACGCTCCCGAGCCCGCCACCCAGACAACGGCAGGATGCGGCCCCGGTCCGGGGGGAAGGATCAGCGTGCCGGCCAGGCGGACGTCGCCGTTCTGGATGGTCACCTCGCGTTCGACGAGCGGCGCACGGCGTCCGGCGAGGCTTCTGCCACCTTCCTCCCACGTAAGGGCGGGCGCGGGCCGCCGCGTCTCGTCGAAGCGCAGGCGATAGGCGACGGGGTTCCGCTCGAACCAGCCGCTGCCCGCCTCGAAGCCGACCGGGCCTGTCGGGTACAGTGCCCGCGCCCGGCCGGAGGCGTACTCCGTCACCGACAGCACGGTGCGGCCGCCGATTTCGTCGCGCAGGTCCACCACGTGGATGACGCGACCGTCCTCGAGCACATAGAGGCCGGTGAGCGCGTCGGCACGGGCAGGGGAGAGGAACGTGGTGTCGGGGAACTGCGCCCAGACGGGGGCGGCCACCACCAGCAGCCGCAGCAGGAACAGCAGTAGGGTGCGCATGATCCACAGTACGGAGGCCGCGCGCCATGGTTCTGACAGGCCGCTGTCAGCCGGATGACGATTCGATGACGGCCCGCCCCATCGGCAGCGGGGGCGGGCACGGTGGCAAGGCGGTCCTGGCGGGTCAGCGCGACCAGTTCACGATAGGGAAGACCGGGAACTGTCCGCCCTGCCTGATGATGTTGATGAGTCCGATCTGCACGCCGTGCAGTCGCTGCGCGTAGTTCACCAGCCCGAACTGCAGTCCGTTCCAGTTGGCGGCGGTGTTCACCCCACCCCACTGCACGCCCTCACCCTGCTGCGCCGATGTGTACCACCCGCTCTGCAGGCCGGTGAACGGGCCGCGTGTGACCGCAGCCGCAGCGGCCTGCCAGCCGGTGAAGGACCCGCGGTTGAAGGCCACGAATGCCCACTGCACGCCCGACGACGGCCCGCCGCTGGTGACGTTCACAAAACCGAGGTCGATGAGCTTCACCGACCTGTTGACGGAGTAGATGAGGTTGAGGCGCACAACGCTCACGCTCTGACTCTCGGGCACGAGTTGCACCGGGGTGAACAGCGCGAGCTGGACGGGATTCTCCTGCGCGGCCAGGGGCATCGCCACCGCGCCCGCGAGCGCGACGGTCGCAACCACGGATCGGACTCCCACGTTACCTCCTTGCCGGAGTGCGCTGGCGGCGGCGCTCCCGTGCGTGACGGGACGAGTCGCCCTACGAACGTGCTTGTCGGTGTTGGCCGGATCGCCTCAGTATCCGAGCGGAGCTTCGGCGCGTCAAGGACGATGCCCTCCAGCTCGGCCCACGAGGCGCTCGGCGTGCCGGGGAACGACGCGCCGGGCCGCTGGCATGGTAAGTGAAGGGATGGCTACCGCGCGCGCACGACCGTACCCACTGGAAGGGGGGCACGCTGCCCCCGTCCGGATCGAAGAGGAGCTTCCTCGTGCCTGAACTGAACGCGATCGTCACCCAGCGGATCGATTTCGCCCCGGGCCTCATGGTCCTGCGGGTGGCGCCGGACGCCTGGGAGCTTCCCCAGTTCACAGCCGGCCAGTTCTCCGTGCTCGGCCTTCCGGCCTCCGCCCCCCGCAGCCCGGATTCGGATGTGGAGGATCCGGCCTCGGCTCCGGACGCGTTCATCCGGCGGGCCTACTCCATCGCCTCCTCCTCCCACGAGCGGGAGTACCTGGAGTTCTACATCGTGCAGGTGCGCAGCGGCCAGTTCACGCCCCGCCTCTTCGCCCTCAGCGTGGGGGACCGGGTCTGGCTCGGCCCCAAGACCACCGGCATGTTCACCCTGGACCAGGTGCCCGGGGACCAGAACCTCGTCTTCGTCGGCACGGGTACGGGCCTGGCGCCCTACATGTCCATGATCCGCACCCACTTGGAGGCCAACGAGCCCCGCCGCTTCGCCGCCCTCCATGGCGCCCGCAACTCCTGGGACCTGGGCTATCGGACCGAACTGTTCCAGATGCAGCGCCTCGCCGGAAGCTTCGCGTACATTCCCACCATCGCCGAGCCCCAGGACGAGCACGTCCCGTGGAAGGGCCACGTGGGGTTCGTCCAGAGTCTCTGGGTCAAGGGTGAGATCGAGAAGGCCTGGGGTTTCAAGCCCCTGCCCGGCAACAGCCACGTCTTCCTGTGCGGCAACCCCCTCATGATAGACGCCATGAAGGAGCTGCTCCACGCCGAGGGCTTCCAGGACCACTCCAAGGACTCCCCCGGCCAGATCCACCTGGAAGAGTATTGGTAGGGCCCTCCAGCGAGATCAAGCGACAGAACGAGGAAGGCGGATACGATGGTCTTTGCGGATCGTGTGAGCACGCTGACCCCCGAGGGGGCGTACGTAGTCTTCGAGAAGGCCCAGGCACTGGAGGCGGCCGGTCGGACGGTCATCCACCTGGAGATCGGCCAGCCCGATGCGCCGACGCCGAAGAACGTCGCCCAGGCTGGCATGGACGCCATCGGTGCTGGTCACACCCGCTACACCCTTCCGGCCGGGCTCCCGGCGCTGCGCCGAGTCGTTGCCGAAGATGCCGGGCGGCGCCGTGGCCTGCGGTTCGATCCAGCCCAGGTGGTCATCGGCCCAGGCTCCAAGCCGGCGCTCTTCTTTCCGACGCTGGCGCTGGTGCGCCCCGGCGACGAGGTGATCTATCCCGACCCGGGCTTCCCCACCTACAGGGCGATGATCGTTGTGGCGGGCGGGGTGCCGGTCCCGGTGCCGCTGCGTGAGAGCGAGGACTTCTCGCTCGACCTGGACGCCTTCGACCGGTCGGTGAGTGAGCGCACGCGCCTGATAGTCCTCAACTCGCCTAGCAACCCCACCGGCGGCGTGATGCCGCCGGCCGCGCTCGATCACATCGCGGCGGTGGCTCGGCGCCGGGACATCTGGGTGATTTCGGACGAGATCTACGCCCGGCTGGTATACGAGGCGCCCGCCCCGAGCATCGCAGCGCTGCCCGGAATGGCCGAGCGCACGATCATCTGTGACGGCTTCTCGAAGACGTATGCCATGACCGGCTGGCGGTTGGGCTACGGCATCATGCCCGAGGCCTTGGCCGAGCGGGTCGAGTTGCTGCTGACTCACTCGGTGGGCGCCACCGCCACCTTCACCCAGATTGCCGGGATAGAAGCCATCCAAGGTCCGCAGGAGCCGGTGGAGGCCGTGGTCCGGGAGTATCGGCGCCGTCGGGACGTCCTGGTCGCCGGGCTGAACTCCATCCCCGGTGTCAGCTGCCGCACGCCGCAGGGCGCGTTCTACGCGTTTCCCAACATCAGCGCGCTGGGCAAGTCGTCCAATTGGCTTGCGGAGCATATCCTGGAAGCAGCCGGCGTCGCCGTCCTGCCTGGCTCGGTCTTCGGCGCGAACGGAGAAGGCTACCTGCGCCTGTGCTTCGCCAACTCGCTGGAGAACATCCGGGCCGCCCTGCCGCTTCTGGCGCGAGCGATGCAGGAACTGAAGCCGTCAGCCTGAAGGGGGTCGCCGTGCCCGAGTTCCGCTACTCCGATCTCTTCGCCCTCGAAGGTCCTGACACCACCCGCTACCGCCCGCTCGGGACCGAGCACGTCACCGTGGAGCGCGTGGGCGATCAGGAGGTGGTCCGCGTCGCGCCGCAGGCGCTCACTCTGCTCGCGCGCGAGGCGTTCCGCGAGATCTCCTTCTTCTATCGCGAGCGGCATCTGGCGCAGGTGGCCGCGATCCTGGGCGACCCCGAGGCGTCGGCCAACGACCGCGGGGTGGCCCTCGCGCTGCTCCGCAACGCGGCGATCTCCGCCGAAGGCAAGCTGCCGATGTGCCAGGACACCGGCACCGCGACGATCCTGGGGAAGAAAGGCGAGCGGGTCTGGACCGGAGGGGGCGACGCCGAGCACCTCGCCCGCGGCGTCTACGACACCTACACCACCGAGAGCCTGCGCTACTCGCAGACCGTGGCGCCGTCGCTGTACGAGGAGAAGAACTCGGGCACCAACCTGCCGGCCCAGATCGACATCGCGGCGGTGGACGGCGAGCGCTACGACTTCCTCTTCGTCGCCAAGGGCGGCGGCTCGGCCAACAAGTCGCTGCTCTTCCAGGAGACCAAGGCGCTCCTCAACCCGGCCAGCCTCGAAAAGTTCATGGCCGAGAAGATGCGGTCGCTCGGCACCGCGGCCTGCCCGCCCTATCACCTGGTCTTCGTCATCGGCGGCACCTCGGCCGAAGCGACGATGAAGACCGTGAAGCTCGCGAGCGCCGGCTACCTCGACCGGCTGCCGACCTCGGGCAACGAGCTGGGCCGCGCCTTTCGCGACCCGGAGCTGGAGGCCAAGGCTCTCGAGCTGGCGCAGCAGACGGGCATCGGCGCGCAGTTCGGCGGCAAGTACTTCGCGCTGGACGTCCGGGTGATCCGGCTGCCGCGCCACGGTGCCTCGTGCCCGGTCGGTGTCGGGGTCTCGTGCTCGGCCGACCGGAACGCGCTCGGCAGAATCGACCGCCACGGCATCTGGCTCGAGGAGCTGGAGCACGACCCGGCGCGCTTCATCCCCGAGAAGTATCGCACCGGCAGCCACCGTCACGGCGTGACGGTGGACCTCAACCGCCCGATGGCGGAGATCGTCGCCGAACTATCGAAGCACCCGGTCTCGACGCCGCTGCTTCTCACCGGGCCGATCGTCGTCGCGCGCGACATCGCCCATGCCAAGCTGAAGGAGCGCCTCGACCGGGGCGAGGACCTGCCGCAGTACTTGAAGGACCACCCGGTCTACTACGCCGGGCCGGCCAAGACCCCGGAGGGGATGCCCTCCGGCTCCTTCGGCCCCACCACCGCCGGCCGGATGGACTCGTACGTGGACCTCTTCCAGTCACGCGGCGGGTCGCTCGTGATGATCGCGAAGGGGAACCGGGGCAAGCAGGTCACCGACGCGTGCAAGAAGCACGGCGGGTTCTACCTGGGCTCGATCGGCGGCCCGGCGGCGCTGCTCGCCCAGGAGTCGATCAGGAAGGTCGAGTTGATCGAGTACCCGGAGCTCGGCATGGAGGCGATCTACAAGATCGAGGTCGTGGACTTCCCCGCGTTCATCCTGGTGGACGACAAGGGGAACGACTTCTTCCAGAAGGTCGCGCTGCCGGTGGTGGCGGGGTAGGTGCGGCGGTGCTCGCGCGGCTCCCGGCCCGCGACATACTGCCCGAACACAGAGCCGGCCCCGGATGCTCTCCGGGGCCGGCTTGGTCTTGTCTTTCTGATGGCTGACGGCTGACTGCTGACGGCTACTTCTGCTTCTCCAGCCACCGGTTGAACAGCCACAGCGATCCCGCCGACACCAGGCCGATCCCCGTCAGGATTGCCCAGCCGAGCATGTTGTTGGCCGGGACGAGCTCGAGCAGGCCGTCGGGCCGCGTCGTCGCGCCCTTCGCCATTATCTCGTTGAAGAGGAATGCGCCGGCGAAGCCGCTGACCAGCGCGCCGAGCGCGAGCGGCAGGTTGGCGTAGCCGAGGAACAGCCCCTCCTGGCCCTTGGGCGCGAGCGAGCCGATGTACTCGTACATCCGCGGCGACGTGAACAGCTCTCCCAGTGCGACCAACCCGACCGTGAGGATGATGAAGATCGAGCCGAGCGGCAGCCAGTGGGCCATGACGGCCTGTGGCCCGCCCGCGGAGTAGATCGGCATGACGTTGATCAGCATCGCGATGCTGATGACCACGGTGCCGACGACCATCGAGCGGATCGGCTTCATCTTGCCGAAAGCGTTCGAGAGGATCAGCTGGAAGCAGACGATCACGAAGGGATTGGCCGCCGTGTAGAGGTCCATCGCCGGGGCGGCCTCGACGACCCGCTTCACGTACAGCGGCAGCACGTTGTAGACCTGGTTGTAGATGAAGTAGAACCCGGCCATCACGACCAGGTACAGCGAGAACCTGCCGCTCCGCAGGACCAGTACCATGTCGAGCAGGATGCGGCCGACGGACCGCTTGGGCTTCGCCGGGCTCGTGTCCGCGGCCGGCTCGCGGTAGAAGACGAAGACGACGAGGAACGCCACGGCCGAGGCGAGGGCCGAGACGGCGAAAATGTAGGAGAGGCTGGAGGCGCCGACGCCGGCTCGCGCCGCCACATCCCTGCCGAAGAGCCAGGCCACCGAGAGGGCGGCCAGGACGACCGCCGCGGTGAAACCCGCGGTGGCGACCCAGATATCCTTCCTCGTGCGCTCCGCCTTGGTCGTATGGCGGACCAGCATCACGATGGCGGCGGCGGCGAGCGCCAGCACGGCGACGGTCGCGATGATCGTCCCGAAGCCGGCCCCGCGCCGCACCACGAACGCGGTGCCCCGGCCGAACAGCGAGCCGATGTTGATCACCATGTAGAAGATGGCGAACCCGAGCGTGGCTCTCGCGCCCGAGACCTTCTGCACGGTCCCGGCGATGCACGGCTTGATGACCGACCCGCCGATGCCGATCAGCAGGATGGCGGTGACGATCAGGACCGCGTCGCGCACGCCGACGGTGACCTCGTTGTGGATCTGGGGGGCGAGCGTGCTACCGCCGAGCCAGACGGGGTAGCCCATCAGGAAGTAGCCGGCCGCCAGCAGGACGAACGCTATCAGGAGCGCCTTCCTGAACCCGATCTGGTCGGCGATCGTCCCGGAGAGGATCGGCAGGAAGAAGACCAGGAACCAGAGCACGCTGCTGCTCAGGAAGCTCGGCCAGTAGTTGCCGAAGCCGAGTTGGCCGAGGTAGATGACCAGGAAGCTCGCCATCGAGTAGTAGGCGGCCCGCTCGAACAGTTCCGTCACGTTCGCCGTCCAGAAGACGGTCGGGAACGGCTTCACCTCGGCGGGTTGTCCAGTCGTCTCGGGGGCCATGTCACTCCTCTGAGGGGAGACGGCGTCCGTTGCGCCGGCCCGGCACCGTCTCGGGGCCGACGTGTTGCTGTCCGATGGTCAGATCGTGCGATCGTCCGCAGCGCTACCGCAGTCCCTGCATCACGCTCTGGAGGTTCAGCGTGCTCGACTGCGCGCGGATCTGCTGTTCCACCCTCGGGTAGATCGTCTTCGCTTCCTGCTGGAACCGGGTGAACAGCGCGCGCAGGTCGGCGGCGCTGAGGGAGCGGCCCTGCCGGTAGTACTGGTCCGACGCGTGGCCCAGGGCGTAGGTGGCCGCGAAGGTGATGACCGCGCCCGTGGCGACGCGAGTGGCGCCGCCGACCAGCCCGCCGAGGAGTCCGCCGGCGATCCCGCCCGCGATCTTCAGCACCACGCTCTCCATCCCCTGGGCAACGGCGCCGAGTCCGAGCGTGGCGGCGAGGTCCTTCACCTGATTGACGTCGAGCTTCTGGCCGTGGCGCTGGCCGATCTGGTAGACCAGGCGCAGCTGGAGCGGGAGCACGGCGATGGTGGCCAGCCGGTCGGGGAGGATCTCCAGGGCGCCGGTCAGCATCGCCTGCTGGAGGATGAAGTCGTCGAGCGGCCCCGCGGGCGGCGTGCCCGTGTGCACCTCGGCGACCGGCGCGCCCGCGAGCGCGCCCGCCGTCCTCGCGGCTTCGGCCACCGACTCGGCGCTGAGGCCCAGCGCGGCGCGCAACTCCTCCAGGAAGGCCAGCTCGGACGCGTTGGTGACGCCGTCCGAGTTGCAGATGGCGAGCGCGCCCTCGTAGGCCACGCGGCGCGCCTCGTCGTCGGAGAGCCGGGAGGCCAGATCCGCGACGCGCAGCTGCCCGGCGGCGACCTGCTGGGTGAGGCGAGTCACGTCCGGGTTGCCGATGCGCCCGACGACGGCGTCGACGGCCTTCTGCTCGGTGCTGTCGGTCCGGCCGTCGGCGCGGGCGGCCAGCATGGCGATGGCGATCAGGGGGGCGTGGTCGGTGGTGTTCATGCGGGGAATGATAGCGCGCGTCGAGTGAGGCGCATAGGAACCTCCGTCGCGTTTGCCGGGGCAGCTGGGCGGGGTGTCGGAGCGTCACTAAGGTGGCGGGTCGGGAGACGGGGCCGGACCCGAGTGGGCGCCGGCCCCCCCGGGTCCGGCTCGTGTACCAGCCGTAGTAGCGCGTCATCACCTGGCCCGGGTCGGGGATGTGGGTGAGGAGCCGGGGCATGCCGCATTTCAAGCGGCGGGTGCTCTGCGGGGAGAGCGCGCTCAGGGCTCGGCGACGATCTTCGTGCCCCGGGTTTCCGGGAGCATCCATACCCAGGCCCCGGTGAAGATCGCGAAAAACGAGGCCAGCGAGATCCCGCCTCCCAACCCGTAACGCGCCGCGACCTGAGTGATGATCAGCGGTGTGAAGAACTGCACGCCGCGCGCGAGGTTGAAGGCGGTTCCCATCGCGGTGTTGCGAACCTTGGTCGGGAAGAGTTCGGAGAAGATCGGCCCGTAGCCGGAGAAGTTGCCGGTGCCGAATCCCACGATGAACATGAAGGCGAGTGTGAGAGCTGGCCACACCGCGATGCTGCTCCAGAACCACGTGATCGCGAGCAGGCCGACGGCCCATATCAGGGAGAAGCCCGAGTATGCGACGCGCCGCCCCAGCCAGTCCGCCACGACCCCGAACGACAGGTAGCCGAGCAACCCGCCGGCCTGGGTGACCAGCATCCACAGTCCGGATCTCGCCATCGAGAAGCCGAGCTGCTCGTAGAGGTACCTCGGCAGCCACGTGTAGGTGAACCAGTACGCGGACATGTCGGTGAGCGCCAGCACCAGGCCGAGCACGAACACCCGGCGCAGGCTCGGAGTGACGAGCAGTTCCCTGAGGTGGCCGCTCTCCGCCGCGTGCTGTCGGTGCCTCCGCTCCTGCCACACGTCGGATTCGGGCATGTGGCGGCGGATCACCACCACGAGCAGCGCCGGGAGCACGGAGAGGAAGAAGCAGGCACGCCAGCCCCACTCCTCGCCGAAGCGGGCCGCCAACGCGGGCTCGACGAACCCCCCGACCAGCGCGGCGACCGCGATCCCCAGCGGGGCGCCGGTCTGCATCACGGCGGCGAAGCGGGCACGCATCCGGGCCGGGAAGGTCTCGCCGACCAGGGTTTGCCCGGTGGCCCACTCGCCGCCGACTCCGAACCCGGTGACCACACGGAAGACGAGCAGCCACGTCGCCGTCTGGGCGAAGCCGCACATGAACGTGCCCAGCGAGTACACGAGGATGGTCCACGAGAGGACCGTCTTTCGTCCGTAGCGGTCGGCGAGGTTGCCGAAGACAATGCCGCCCAGGGCGGTGGCCGCCAGTGAGGCCCCGAGCAACAGCGCGAGCGACGCCTCTCCGAGGCCAAGGGTCTTCTTGATGGGGACCAGCAGGAACGAGAACAGCATCAAATCGTAGAAGTCGAAGAGCCAGCCGGCCCACGACATGCCGAGGATCACGAAGTGCTTGCCGGTGGGTCGCGCGTGCTCGTTCAGGAAGCGTAGGCCGCTGGCGCTCTCGCTCATCCTGGCTCCCGTCGTCCTTGCCGGCCACCACGGGTAGGAGTTTCCTTAGCGTCGGCCCGAGTATCTAGGCGGGGCGTCGGCGCGTCAAGGACGTAGCGGGTCGGTGGGTGGGGACGGGACCCGGGTGAGTCGGGGGTGTCCGGGGACGGCACGGGTTGCGGCCCCCCAGGTCCGGCTCGCGTACCAGCCGTCGTAGCGCGTCATCGCCTGGCCCGGGTCGGGGATGTGGGCGCGGCGAAAGGCCTCGATCCCGACCTTGAAGTCGGGCTTTCTCGTGGTGGCGCGGACGTTGCAGGTGCTCGTGGGCGCAGACGTCGCAGTAGACTCACCCCATCCGAACCGGGCCGCGCGGTTGCGGTCCAAGGACGTGTAGCCATGAAGGTTCTCGTCGCCGACAAGTTCGAGAAGAGCGGAGTCGAGGGTCTCAAGGCCCTCGGTTGCGAGATCGTCCACGAGCCGGACCTGAAGGACGACACGCTGAAGGAGGCGATCGCCGCGACGGGCGCGGACGTGCTGGTGGTGCGGTCCACCGTGGTCACGGAACCGATGCTGGACGCCGGCCGCCTGTCGCTCATCGTGCGGGCGGGTGCCGGCTACAACACCATCGACGTGAAGGCCGCGAGCAAGCGGGGCATCTACGTCTCCAACTGCCCGGGCAAGAACTCGATCGCGGTGGCGGAGCTGGCCTTCGGGTTGCTGATCGCCCTCGACCGGCGGATCCCCGACAACGTGGCCGATCTGCTGCGCGGCAAGTGGAACAAGAAGGAGTACTCGAAGGCGAAGGGCCTGTGCGGGATGACGCTCGGGCTCCTCGGCTTCGGGAAGATCGGCCAGGAGGTGGCGAAGCGGGCGATGGCCTTCGGCA
>Ga0315275_10007211_pt1 | contig 10724 bp, 11 predicted proteins | sample YL17G03_0_MG_FD_205557 | JGI IMG/M metagenome (GOLD analysis project Ga0315275, IMG submission 205557) | Sediment microbial communities from Yellowstone Lake, YNP, Wyoming, USA - YL17G03_0 | ecosystem: Environmental > Aquatic > Freshwater > Lake > Sediment | place: USA: Wyoming | collected...
AAGGAAACGATAAAGGGCAACATTGAGAAAATGAAAGGAGGCCCGGGCCTTTTCGGGGGAATCCGCTGGTTCTAATAAGAAAAGATGCCAAGGGAGGGATTTGAACCCTCGACTTCCAGAATGCGCCACGGCGCCTACTGGAAACGTACTGCCTCCATCGGCATATACGCCGCGAGTCCCACAATTTCATGCATGGACTGCTTCAAACTCCACTCGAATTCCGATTCCAAACACGAGCTAATCCGCGCGTGGGTATCCAACCTCGAGCAAAAAGAAATATCGGATAAGCGGGTATCCGATTACGGGTTTTCCAAAGAGTCAAAGTCATGCTGGCTAAGGCAACAGCGGCCTGTTCCAATCGTAGTGCTAGAAAATGTGAATAGCTCGCGGATAACCGGGCTTTGCGTGCGGGCAGGAAAAAACATCTGTAAACCGCCAGCTCTGACTCCAGAACTTGCTTATCTAGCCGGTGTAATCCTAGGTGATGGGCACGTAAAGAACTACTTGCATCCAACCGGCTACCCTCAGCACGTCATAATAATCGAAAAGATGAGAACGCCTTATACCGAAAGCTACCTGCCGCAGCTAATCAAAGCAGTTTTCGGCATCCGCCCCAGAGTATATACACATAAACGAAAGAGCGAACTAGTGCGCATCAGTGTGGCGTCCAAAATAATTTGCCGAGTTTTCACGAAACTACTTGGGTTTTCAGTTGGAAAGAAAGACGATGCCCCCGTAATCATTGCAGAAAAGTGGCCAGACGAACTGAAGCTCCAGTTCCTTGCAGGTCTTTTTGATACCGACGGCGGCAAATCAGGGAATTCATACTCACTTGGCAATACCTCAAGAAGAATGATTGATTTTGCCAAACGGCTCCTCGAAAAGAACCACATCAAAACACGGATATACACGCAAACGTTCCCCACTTCGGATTACTGGCACCTATACGTAACGCAAGAAAGCAAAACGGCATTTCAAAAGCTAGTTCCAGTCCGAAATAGGCGGAAGTTCGTGTAAGAAGGAAGGCCCCGGTAAAAGTGCCATGGGGGAGATTTGAACTCCCGACTTCTAGCCCCCGGGGCCATGGGTTTCCAGATTGCTCAGTCCGGTGAAGTCCGCATCATCGCCTTGCGGCTCATCACTCATATAGTTGGACTTATGAGTTTTGTCTCGCAGATTAACTGCGAACTGGCACTCTAACCAGGCTGAGTTACCATGGCGCAAGCAGTAGTTTCAGCAGCCAGGTTTTAAATTCTCTCTACATCACGTCTGAGAAGACCTCTCCGCTTTCGAGCGAGCCGAGCATCCTCGCGATGTCGGGCTCGCTCCTGATCGCCTCGGCGAAGGCGGCGAAATTGAGCCTGTTCATCTCATCCTCAGCAAGCGCATCCAGCTTCCTGACCCACTCCAGGGCCTCCTTCTTCAGCGTCGCCTTCCCCTCAAACTCGATATCCTCGTAATCCTCGTTGGACCTGATTGCGGTCTTCACCAGCATCCCGTCCCTGCTCAGCCCGACCGCGAGGTCCATCTCGCCGCCCTTGAAGACCCTCCCGCTAACCTCGAAGTCGCCGCTGCTTGTCCTCCTCAGCACGACCATCACGTCCGGAGGCACCATTGCGCCAATCTCGCGCGAGGTCACCCTGAATTTATCGTCAAGCGCGACCCTGAAATACAGCAGGTGCAGCCCTGCGGCGCCTCCGGTCACCCCCTCGTGCTCGACCTCGATTAGCGTCGCCTGGGGAAACAGCCGCGCAGCCACCCTCCCCACCTGCGGAGTGGAGCCGAGCTCCAGCAGGATGCAGCCCTCCTCCGGTATAATCTCGATGTTCAGGACAGGCTGCCCCGCGATTATAAGAAGCGGCGGGCTACCTGCCATCTACCTCACGTTTTTCACTGGTTTCTTATGCGGCTGCAGCGGCCCCTGCAGGAATGCCTGCTCTTTCGCCTGCTGGTCAAGCTTCCTAATCGCCTCTGCGGGAGTGTCAGTCCCCATATTGTTGATGTCAATCTGCTTCCCAGTCAGGTAAGTGACAACGTCAGCGTAGCGGGGATGCGCCCACCTGTTCTTGATAGCATCAACTATCGCCTTCTCGCCCCTCGGGTCGCCGAGCACGGCGAGCGCCTCGGCCGCATATTTCGCCTCGTCCGGCGCCGTGTCCGGCACCCCGCCAGTCGGCCTTTTCAGGAACGGCGTGAGCTCATTGAAGACAAGCCCAGTCGCCTCTTTCGAGCCTTCTAACCTAATCCTCTTGATCTCGTCCAGCGCGGCAGTCCGCGTCCCGAGGTTCGGGCTGGTCGCCCTGAGCGCCAGGTCCTCAGCATCGTCTTTGCTAATCTCCATCATCAATATCACCGTCGTGTCAAATTCCGAGCCTCAGGAAGATAAACCCTCCGCCCGCCGGAGGGGAAATGGGCCCGCTGAGAATCGAACTCAGAATCTACTGCGTGTAAGGCAGTCGTCTTAGCCATTGTCGAACCGTCTTTTCCGTCAACGCTTTTGCGCGCGAGCCGACGTGGAACATCGGCGAGCTCGGAAAAGGGTTATTCGACTACGGGCCCGCGGCGGATATTTCGCAGTTGGCATATATTTTAAAAGCGCCTGCGAAACCTAGCTTGTGGTCCGAGGTCTCCTGGTTTTGCTCCTAATTGCAGCCATTCCGCTTATCGCCTTTGCCGTATCCCCCTGCCAGCCGAATTACTGCCTCGACGGCACACTCTACTACAACTGCTTCTACAACGAGGCGATGCAGTGCAAGTGCTCGGCCCAGGCCTGTGACTACGGAAAATGCACTGAAGACGGGACTGCCTGCTACACCCAGCCAGCAACACCGACTCCAACGCCCTACTGCGAGAGCAAGTACTGTTCCGAAGGGATAATGTACTACGATTGCTATTACGACGAAATGAAAGGAGGCTGCCAGTGCTCCTCCTCCTACTGCCCATCCGAGAAATGCAACAATGAAGGGACTGACTGCTACGTTCCCCCGGCAACCCCAACCCCCACGCCACTTCCGACCGCAACCCCTGCCCCGACACCCACGCCCTCGCCAACCCCGACTCCTGTTCCTGGCCCAACTGGCATCGTCGTTCTTCCTGGTCCATCAGGGGGCTGCTTCAACATAAGCGGCTTCGTCAACGGCTTCCCCTACTTGAGCTCGTCCATTAAAATAAAGATAAGAAGGATGAACGAGACCAGGTGGGCGAGGGCGCCGTTCAAGGCGAACCCATTTGACTATGCGACGAGCGGAGTCTATTTCGCCTCGCTTTCGCCCACGGACAACATGTTCCGCCTCTCATACCAATCACCTTGCGTCCCGGCAGGCCTGTATCTCGTCTATCCCGAATATGACAATTCCTCGGGCGACTGCGTGTGGAGTGGGAGCTGGAACGTCACGTATTACCTGGTCGATTTCAGGACGACGAGCACCGCGACGAACAAGAACTTCGCGTTCACGGCTGATGAGACGACCCCGCCGGTTGTGCATGCGCTGGCAGTCAATTCCAACTACCTGCGCCCCACGGCCGGATTGCTCAACATCGTCCCGGAGCCGCCGCTGAACTTCACAATGGATGCGACGGATGCGAGCGGCATCGCGAAGACGGGCGTAATCATCAGGCGGACGGACACCAATGCGGTAATCGCGCAGGCGAGCTGCAATGGAAACAACTGCTCGGCCAACAGGGTGAATTTCACGCCGGATGTGGCGCAGATTTACTTCACAGCCTTCGCCTGCGACAACGCGGGAAACAGGCAGCAGGTGGAGCAGAGGATAGACATCACATCCTGCTTCGATGCGAAGCAGGACGGGAGCGAAACGGGCGTTGATTGCGGCGGCCCTTGCCACGCGTGCATCACCTGCACCTGGTGCAACCGCGATGTGGTGCCCATTGTGATAAACGGCAGGCCAGACGATGGCAAGATAGACGTGGTCTTCGTGATGGATCCGTCCTACAATGGCAACCGCGACCTCTTCCTGAACGACACCAGGAAGGTGATACGCGGCGCCTATTACAGCATCGACGAGCGGGCCAACTACGCGCTGGGGCAGGACACGCGCCTGAGGTTCAACTTCTACTACTGGAACGGAACGAGCGCCCGCGCGGCAAACATCAGCCTAGCGGACACCCACGCCTGCTGCGACAAGCCGCTGCCACCGAACTTCTGGGCGCGGGCATCCTTCGCGGACGCGGGGCACCTCTTCGTGCGCGGAGGGCTGGACTGCGGCTGCTCGAACCTGGCTCCCCACGGATACTACCGCTCCGAGATGGGGATATGGTACCCTGGCGACCCGTTCCCCAACGACTTCAACATCCTGAACATCGCGACGCACGAGTCCGGGCACGGAATATTCGGCCTCATTGACACTTACTGCCCTGGCTTCACGTACTACATGCAAAACGACCCATATCCGAATGTGTGGTCATCCCTCGCAAACTGCCGGGCCGACCCTGACACTTCCCGCTGGAGGGACGGCTACTGCCACCAGATAAACGATACCGAGTCGTACCGTGGCACGCGGCCGAGGCCGGACTGGACATATGAGAACTACACTTACAACGTAACGAGATGCAACCGGTCGTTCTACGCGTTCGACCGCGCCCTGGGCTTTGACATAATGGACGGCGGGTACCTGTACGGGCCCGCCGGAATCCGCCGCCTCGGCTATACGTTTAACCAGTTCCTTCCGAGATGATGATATGAAGGCCTGCCTGTTGGTTGCACTGTTCGTGTTCCTCTCCGCAATGGCCATTGCCCAGGCACAGGACACTTCGAAGGTTGTCGTGGCCAACATGCGCATAACCAGCTCCGGGATGGAGCAGGTAAACTCATCCGTCGAGTACGGGCTTCCGCCGGATTGCATTGTGGGCGAGGGCCCCTATGACTATTCAGCACGCGCATCAGGCGTGGTAATCAGCGAGTGCGGCTTCTCGGACCCGCGCCTCTCAACTGGCGACGTCGTCGCACAGAATGGCAGCCGCGAGGGCATAACGGACGTGCAGCCCGAGGCGGACTTCACGCTCGTCTTCCCGTTCAACCCCGCGATGCTCACGCTGGACATCAGGAATTCGACAACAAACGAGACGATTTTCCAAGCAAACCTGTCAGGGGTTGCGCGCGACTTCTGCAATTCCCACCCGCAGGATGCGGACTGCACGGCCTTCCAGGCAACGCCGACGCCCGCGCCGACTGCTCCGCCGACCACGCCTGAACCGACGCCTGCCCCGAGTGGATGCCCGCTTGGGTTTGCGCTGATGATTATTGCAGGGCTAGGAATCGCTGCTTTTGCGAAGAAGTAGGTTCAGGCTACTTCCGACTCCCTTCCCGGCTTCCTCTTCGCCCCGTAGTCGCTCATCCCCGCCTTCCACCAGGAGTCATACCTCGCGCCGACCTGCTCCTCAATGGAGAGCGACCTCTTCTTCGCCATCTCAACGTGCTTTGCAGTGATGAACTCAGCGCCCTCAACTACGGCGATGTCGCCAGCCAGCTTCAGCAGCCCGCTCAGCCCCCTCAGCCTAAGGGTGAGGCAGTTGGGCTTGTCATCAATGGACTTCGCCCTTTCCTTCGCCTCCTTGATGAGCGCCTCAATCGCATCGCGCGCAGCATGCGGAATCTTCCCGTCCTTTATTATCTCCTGCGCGATGAACTGCGCGAGCTTCGTCCTGTTCTCATCCGTGTCAGGCATCGTGGTGTTGAGAAGCACTTCGTAGCCGTCCCCCAGGATGCGGGAGCGGAGTGCCGGAAGAATCGCGCTCATGTCATTCGTGTTCAGCGCGCCCGCGAGTATGAAGTCGCACGGCACGCCGTCAACGCGGACGGAGGCGCCCGTGCTCGTCGCGTTCCTCCCGGTGATGGGGAACCTCTTCTCCTGCATCGCGGTGAAGATGAACCTCTGCAGGTAGCCGAGCGTGGACATCTCGTCAATGAAGAGCACGCCTTGATGGGCCTCGTGAATCGCTCCGGGAACCACCCGCTGGTAGGGCGGAATCCCGACCTCCGGATGCCCGCCGTATGGGTCGTGCCGCACATCCCCGAGCAGCTCGGTCTCGCTCGCGCCGGTCGCCTGGACGAAGGTGTTCCTGTTGAGCGGCAAAATCACTTTCCGCGGCATGTGCCTGCGTGCAGCCTCAATCTCCCTCAGGTCCTTCTCGCTGAGCACGCGCACAGCATTCCCTTCAGCGCGCTCGTAGGCGACAGGCTCCTCCTTTCCGCTCGGCAAAACCCTGGTCGTGCGCACCGTCTCCTCCCGCAGCTCACCGCTCGCGGAAAGGACCAGGTCGTCAAACGGGGAAGACGCGCCCCTGTACTTGTCCGCGCCGCACGTCGGGCAGACTGCAGCGGATGCGGAGCTTATCCCGCCGCACCTCCTGCACCTGTAGCCGAGCCTCTCCGCGGCAATAACCGGAATATCACGGACAGGAACCAGCTTTCCCAAGCTTCTTTCCCTCTTCATCTCCTGCTTTATGCTGTCCGCCTCGCGCACCTCAATAACGGGCCTCTCCGGGTTTTCGGGGTTGTGGATTACCGAGACTTCCTGCGTGGGCCTCGGAAGAAGGTAGGCTATGGCCTGCGCAATCATGGACTTCCCAGTCCCTGGGGGGCCGACAAGAAGGAGGTGCCTGCGCTGCGCAGCGGCGATGCGCGCCATGCGCACCGCCTCGTCCTGCCCTATGACGAGGTCTAGCGGATTTGTGGGAATCTTCACTTCCCTCGTGCTGTCGGGCAGGCGCACGGAATCTTATTGGCAGCGCAGTATTTTATGCCTTTCACGCCTTCGTGGCGATTGCCATCCCCGCGGGCCTCTTGAAGATGTTGCCCATCTTCACTCCCACAAGGATTTTCACGCCCTTCCCGTCAGCAAGGTCGACGAGCCTCTGCGTGATTATGCCGTCAAGGACAATCGCGTTGACCCCTGAGCCCTCGGTGAGCGTCTTGATGAGGTCGCGCACCGGCACCTCGCTCTTCAGGCCCATCTGCTCATCGTAGAGCCTTGCCCTCAGCGTGTTCTCCAGCTCCCCAAGGCTCTTCATAAGCCCCTCGGGGACCTGCGCCTGCTCGACAGGCGCTGGTGCTGGCGCAGGCGCGGCAGGCGCAACGGTTTCCTGCATCGAGGTCGCGAAAGTTGGGGCAGAAGCGGCCTCATCGCTTGGCAGCTGCAGCGGGACGCTCCTCACCCTCTTCTCGGGGAGCGGCTCGCCGGAATCCGCCTTCGGCTTCGGCAGGCCCTCTATCTGCTCGGCAGGGACCCTTGCGCGCAGGCATTTTATTATCTCCTTGCGCGTGAGCTCCTCAACCTCCTTTCCGCGCGGCGCCCTTGCGACAAAGTCTATGTCGCAGGCGTGCGCAAGCTCGCGCAGGATGATGTCGCCCCCCCTGTCCCCGTCAAGGAACACGGTGGTCTCCTTCGCGCGGCAGATGGCTGCGAGCGTCCTCGGGACGTTCGCCCCGCCGACAGCCACGACGTTGTTCACGTCGTTCTTCAGCAGGTTCAGGACGTCCGCGCGGCCCTCGACTATCACAACCGAGTCGAAGGAATCCAGCTTCGGCCCTGAAGGAAGCCTCTCGGGCCCGTACTCGGAAATCTCCGCAATCTTGACCTCCTGCCTGACAAGCTCGGAAATCTCCCTGCTCTCAGGGATTTCGGTCGTCAGCAGGTTCTTCAGCAGGCTTTTCGCCCTCTCAACCACCTGCTTCCTCTTCACGTTGCGCGTGTCCTCTATCTTCTCAATGCCGATCCTCGCATCGCAAGGGCCGACACGGTCGACAGTTTCCAGCGCAGCCGCAAGGATGGAGGTCTCCACCATGTCAAGCGAGGACGGGAGCAAAATCCTTCCGATGCTCTTCCCTCCCCTCACCTGCAGGTCGACCTCAATCCTTCCAATCCTGCCGTTCTTCTGCAGCTCGCGCAGGTCGAGCTCGTCGCCGAGCAGCCCCTCGGTCTGGCCGAATATGGCGCCCACTACGTCGGGCTTCTCCACCATCCCGCCAATCTCAAGGTTCGCGTAAACGACATATTTCACAGTGTCAATGTACGTCTTTGCCATAGTTTTCACCTATCATACCTCTCAATCTTCTCCTTCAGCTCGAGCACCTTCCTGTCCAGCTCCTCGAAGAACCGGACGCCGAAAAGCGCGCGAAGCTTCCTCCTTGCGTCAAGGTCGGGCTTCACGCTGTGCGATTCCAGCGCCTCAACCATCCTGTGCGCCAGCTCCTCGCCGGCATCGTCGAAGTCCGTCATCACCGCGGCGGTTTCCGCCCTCGTGGCGACATCCGCGGCGACGTCATCCGGCCTCCTGCTTATCAGCGTGATGCGGTTTCCTATTCCGACCTTCTGCAGCGCAATCCTGTCTCTTTTTCCCTCCACGAGAACCTCCGCGCCGGATTCCTCCAGCTCCATAAGGAGATTCCCGAATTTCTTCCACTTCTGCCTGAGGCGGTGCTCCTCGCGCGGTTCAGCGCGCATCAAATCGCCTCCGGCTCCGCCTTCGGCGATAACTGCGCAACTCCGTCGCGCATCACACCACTCCCCTCCTGCCCGCCGCCTGATTTCCTCCAGCGGAAGGCCTACCCGTAGCAGTTTCCTCCTGCCTTTCTGCCCGCGGAGAATCTCCACCGGCGCACCGAGCGCCTTCGAGAGCTCCCTCACGAGCTCGGCGTTCGCCCGCCCCTGTTCCGCCTTTTCCGTCAGGCAGACCGTCAGCCTGCTGGCTTTCCGGTCCCAGCCCATAGAAAACCTGCGTGAACCTGGGCGTACCGACGCTTCCAATTCCGCCATTCTTTGCCTTCATGAAAGGATGAGCAGGAGAAATGAACTGCTCGGATAATCATGTGCTCTGCGATGTTGACTGTCGTTCATCGCCTGTCGAACTCCCGTGGCCATCCTCGCAGAGCGCATATATTGCCCGTCGTAGGTATTTAAACCTTGACACGCCGTGCCTGCGCAGAGCAGGCGCACCAGTCACAGCGTGTCACTAGACCTCGTGGGCCTCCTCGCAGTCCTCGCATATGAGCTTGCCGTCTATCCTCTTCAGCACCTCGGAGTAGTTGAAGCAGGACTCGCAGAGGCCGGTGAAGGTCTCGGCCTTCCCGAAGCGCTCGATTTCCGCCCTCTCCCTTATTATGTCAAAGAGCGCGGGGCTCACGCGGACGATGTCCGTCTCGCTCAGGATGCCGATTAGCTTGCCCTTGTTGCTGATGACGGGGAGGCGCTTCACGCGCTCGTCGCGCATGATTTTCGCCGCCTCCTCCATCTCCACTTCCGGCCCCACGGCCTTCAGGGGAGAGCTCATGACCTGCTTCAGCTTCACCTTCTTCGGGTCCTTCCCCTCCGCCATCACCTTGAACACCAGGTCCCTCTCGGTGAGTATGCCGACCGGCTCCTGCTTGTGGACGACTATGACGCTGCCGATGATGTTGTCCTTCAGGGACTTCGCGGCATCCGCCGCCGTAGCGTCCTGCGGAAGGGTTATCACGCCCTTTCTCATTACGTCTCCTACCCTTACTTCCTTCATGGAGGGGTATTGGCTGCTGGCTTTTAAAATAGTTCGCGTGCCCCAATAAGCGCGTGGCGAATTACGAGAAAGGCGCAAGAAGCGAGCGCGAGCTGATCCATATGCTCGAGGGGAAAGGCTTCTCCGTGGTCCGCGCGGCGGGCTCAGGGGTCGCCGGCGGCTGCCCCGACCTCCTCGCTTTCAAGGGTCCCAGGCAGTTCGCAATCGAATGCAAGGCATGGGGCGGGGAAAGGGTGGCAGTAGACCACGCGCATTACGCCTCCCTGAAGAGATGGGAGGAGAACACCGGGATTACGACGATGGTCGCATGGAGGATGGACCGCGCGAGCTGGCTCTTCATCTACCTCCCGGAGCTTGAGGAGAACCCGCAGTCCTACTCAATCACGAGGAGAAGGGCCGAGGAGATAGGCCGCACTTTCAGCGACGCGGTGCGATAAATTATAAAGCCTGCGGCGCAAATCATTCAGGGGTAATTCTTATGAAGGAACTAGTCCTAGTCACGAAGGACCGCGTAGGCCTTCTTGCCGACATCTCGGACGCGCTCGGGAAGGGGAAGGTGAACATCGACAGCGTCAGCGCCGATGTCGTGGGCAAGAACGCGGTCGTGAGGCTGCTGGTGAGCGACGACAAGAGGGGAAAGGTCGTCCTTGCGAAGGCCGGCTTCAGGCCGGTCTCTGAGGACACGATAATAATAACGCTTGACGACAGGCCGGGCGAGCTCTCACGCGCGGCCCGCATCCTCTCCGAAGCGGGGATAGGGATGAGGAATGTCTTCCACCTCAGCAAGGAGAAGGGCAAGGCCCTCATCGCGCTGACGGTGGAGCCGAGCGACCTTTTGAAGGCCAAGAAGCTGCTGAAGGAATTCCTCTGATTTTATGAGGCGCTACGACAGGCATCCCACGAGGGCAGGCAATTCGCTGCAGGAGTGGCATAGGGTGAAGAACCCGCTAGCCGTCACCTGGAACTTCCTCATCATCTCCCTGTGCAAAATCATGCCGTCCCTCTCGCTGAAGCGCTTCCTCCTCAGGCTGACGGGGATGAAGGTGGGGAAAGGCGCGGCAGCCGGCCTTGACGTGCAGTTTGACATATTCTTCCCGGAGCTGATAGAGCTCGGGGAGGACTGCGTAATCGGATATGGCGCGGCGATTCTCTCCCACGAATACCTGATACGGGAGTACAGGACGGGAAAGACGCGCATAGGGAAAAAGGCGGTA
>Ga0315275_10007212_pt1 | contig 10724 bp, 10 predicted proteins | sample YL17G03_0_MG_FD_205557 | JGI IMG/M metagenome (GOLD analysis project Ga0315275, IMG submission 205557) | Sediment microbial communities from Yellowstone Lake, YNP, Wyoming, USA - YL17G03_0 | ecosystem: Environmental > Aquatic > Freshwater > Lake > Sediment | place: USA: Wyoming | collected...
ATTTTGAACCGATAGAAGAACTCCTCGACGAACATTCGCTGATAGATTGCCTTTCGATCCTCTACTTTCGGAAAAGAAACTATCTCCGTGGATTTCTCACACGCTTGCGAGAGCTTGAAGCGCAAGGACGAGTTACCATTATTCGACAACAACGAACCTATTCAGGTTCATACTACATCGAAGGGCACGCGTTAGTGGTCTGGAAACCCAACAGATAGCTGTCCGAAGGAAAATAGCTATGACTGGTTCATATATACTAAGCTTTTCGAAATAGTATTGACAAAAACTTGCCTTTCGCCCCGCTTTTAAAGCCAGAATCGTACAGAAAGGACCAAAAAAGAGCGATATTTGTCAATACTAATATGCAAACCTTAGTAAGTGTAGGAGGCCCGGGTCATCTTTTTCGGTCCGCAACCATTGCTTGTCATCTACCATGATTTTTTCTTCATCGAAAAGTGCTCAATAAAAAAACCCCTCCCGCCGTCCGGGAAGGGTCCTTTTTGAAAGGGCCTGAGGAGTTTCTACGGCGTGATCAGCTGCGGGTCCGTGATGACCCCGAGGTAGCGGAAGCGCCCGCCTTTCACCTTCTGTACCTGGACCTCCTTCACCACCTCGCCCTTGTTGAAGCCCTTGATGACGCCCGTCAGGCCGTCGTAGTCCTTGGTGGCGGCGATGGCGTCGCGCATGGCCTTGCCGGTGGTGCTCTTGGCGCGCTTGATGCCGTCGCAAATAATCATGAACGCATCGTAGGCCGAGGCACCCACCATGTCCGGCTGGATCTTGAAGCGGCTCTCGTACTCCTTCAGGAACTCCTGCACGAACGGCCGCTGGTCGTCGCGGTTGAGGTTGGTGACGATGACAAAGCCCTCCGCCGCATCACCGGCGATCTCGACGGTCTTGGGGGAATCGGCGCCCTCCTCGCCGATGATCTGAGACTTCATCCCGAGCTCACGCGCCTGCTTGAGCACCGGGCCGGTCTGGAAGTAGTAGCCACTCGAAAAGATCACGTCCGGATTCACTTCCTTGATCTTCGACAGGTAAGGTTTGAAATCCTTCTCGGACATCGGGTAGGTCAGGGTGATGACGACCTCCGCCTTGCCCTTGGCAAACTTGGAGATGTACTCGTTGAAGCCTTCGGCCAGGGTGCGGCCGAAGTCGTTGTCGCTGGTGAGGAGAGCGATCTTTTTGGCTTTTAGAAGCTCCACTGCCGTGTAAGCGGCGCCGCGACCCTCCACCGCCCCGAGGAACCCGTTGCGAAAGTTGAAGTCCCCGGCCTTGGTGACGTCAGGGTGAATTGCGTAGGCCGCCACCAGAGGGATGCCCTCGTCCTGGAACAGGGGCGCCACGGCCCGGGTGGGCATGCTGTAAGATCCCGCGACCAGGCCGACCACCTTGTCCTGCTGGATGAGCTTTTGGGCGAGGGCCACGGCGTCCTTGGCATCGGCCCGGTCATCATAAGTCACCAGTTCGACCTTTTTCCCGAGAAGGCCGCCCTCCTTGTTCACTTTTTCCACGGCCAGGTCCACGGAGTTCTTCACACTGAGGCCATCAGCCGCGGCAAAACCGGTGAGTGGGGTCAGCAGGCCGATCTTGATCGTGTCCGCAGCATTAGCTGTCGCAAATGCTGTGCAAAGGATAACCGCTCCATAAAGCATAAATTTGATCAGTTTCATAAATCCTCCTTTCGATAGTTTTAAGTGTTAAGTTTTAAGTGAAGGGAAGCGGGCATTTTTTTCAGGCTATCGGCTTTCAGATGCTAAATGCCAGGAACGAGATCCATACCGAATACACCGTAATACTTAAAACGTAAAACTTAACACGTTTTTATTCGCCCAAGTACGCCGCTTTGAGCTTCGGGTCCTTCAACAGGTCCTCGGCACGACCCTCGAACACGCACGTGCCGGTCTCGAGCACATAGGCCCGGTGCGAGATCTCGAGGGAGGCCACGGCGTTCTGCTCCACCAGGAGGATGGTCAGGCCGTGCTCGCGGTTGAGCTGGGCGAGCACCTCGAAGACCTGGTCCACGAGCTTGGGCATGAGCCCCATGGAGACCTCGTCCACCAGGAGGAGTTCCGGGTTTGAAATGAGCGCCCGGGCGATGGCCAGCTGCTGCTGCTCGCCGCCCGACAGCGTGGATGCCGGCTGGCCGCCGCGCTCCTTCAGGATTGGGAACAGGTCGTGCAGCCAGGCGATGCGCCGGCCGACGTCGATCTTGCGGCGCAACCCGTAAACCCCGGTCATCAGGTTCTCCTGCACGCTCAGCCGGGGGAATACCCGCGCGCGCTCCGGGACGAGCCGCATGCCTGCCCGCGCACGCTCGAACGACGCCAGCCGGTTCATTTCCCGGCCCTTGAAGCGGATGCTGCCCTGGCGCACCGGCACCATGCCCATGATGCCGCCCAGGATGGAGGTCTTGCCGGCGCCGTTGGCGCCGATGATGGAGACGAGCTCCCCCTTTTCCAGCGCGAAGCTGACCCCCGACACCGCGCGGATGTCGCCGTAGGAGATGCGTAGATCGCTCACTTCAAGCAGCATGCGCGCTCCCTTTCCGGCCCAGGTAGGCTTCGATCACGGCCTCGTTCGCGCGTACTTCCGCTGGCCGGCCCTCGGTGAGCTTGCGGCCGTGGTCCAGCACTATCAGCCGGTCGCACAACCCCATGGCCACCCGCATGTTGTGCTCGATCAAGAGCACCGTCAGCCCGTCGGCGCGGATGGCCCGAATGAGCGCTTCCAGCTGGGAGATCTCCTCGTGGCGCAGTCCGGAAAACGATTCGTCCAGCAGCAGCAGCGTGCGGCCGACGGCCAGCGCCCGCGCGATCTCGAGCCGCCGCAGGTTCCCCAGCGGCAGGAGTCCGGCCCGGCGTTCGGCCAGGTCCGCGAGCCCCACCCGTTCGAGCAGGCGCAACGCCTCGCGCCGTTCGGCCGGGGTCTTCCAGCTCGACCAGATGTTCGGCAAACTCCGGTAGCGGGCGATGCCGCGGGCCGCGAGGACGTTTTCAAGGACGGTCAGGTGGGCGAAGGGCTTCACGATCTGGAAGGTGCGGCCGATGCCGAGACCCGCGATCACGTGGGGCGAAAGCCCGTCGGTGCGCTGCCCGTCAAAAGAAATCTGCCCCGCGGTGGGTTTGTAGACGCCGGAGACGAGGTTGAAGCAGACCGTTTTGCCGGCGCCGTTCGGCCCGAGCAGCCCGAGGATTTCGCCGCGCTGAATGTCGAAGCTGACGCCGTCTACGGCCCGCAGCCCGCCGAAGTGCTTGGACAGCCCGGTGATTTCGAGCAGCGGCCGGTTCATGGCTTGCCCTCGGGCAGCATTTTCGCCAGCACCCGCCGCGCCGCGCTGTTCTCGCCCAGAAGCCCGCCGGGTTGGAAGCGGATCATCAGCAGAAGCAGCATGGTGTAGAAGAGGATGCGGTAGTCGATGAGGGGCCGGAAGACCTCGGGCAGCACCCCGATGATGAACGCGCCGAGGATCGGTCCCCACAGTGTTCCGATGCCCCCCACCACCACCATGCTCAGCAGCGAGACGGACAGGGGGAATGCAAAATCGGAGGCCGAGATGAAGCGCATGAAATGGGCATACAGCGCCCCGCCCAACCCCGCCATGCCGGTGCCGATCACGAAGGCCAGGAGCTTGAAGCGCACCGGCGAGATCCCCACGCTGGCGGCGGCCGCCTCCTCCTCCCGCAGGGCGAAGCAGGCCAGGCCCGCCCAGCAGCGCGTGAGCCACCAGCAGACAACCATCACGACGACGAGGAAAAAGAGGCACAGGACCAGAAATTCCGTGCCCCGGAGCTTGAGATCGAACAGCTCCACCCGGGGAATCCCGCCGATCCCCAGTGCACCGCCGAAGAATTCGAAGTTGTTGAAAATCGCCTCCACGATAAAGTTGATCCCGATCGTGGTGATGGCCAGGAAGTCCTCGCGCACCCGCAGGCTCGGGATGCCCAAGAGCAGCCCGATGAGAGCGCTCACCGCAATCACCAGCGGCAATGCCGCCCAGAACGACAGCCCGGCCTGGGTGGCCAGCAGCGCGGCCGTGTAGGCGCCGATTCCAAAGAACGCCGCATGGCCGAGCGAGATCTGCCCCGCGAAGCCCACGATGACGTTGAGGCCGCAGGCCACGATACCGTTGATGGCGATGATGGTGCCGAGTGTGATCAGGTATCCGCTCAAACGGCCTCCTCAGCGCGAGCCCAGCAGCCCCTGGGACCGCCACATGAGCACGCCGATCATGGCGATGAACGCGAGCGCATCCCGGGGCAGGGGGATGTTCGCGTAGCCGATGAGAAGCGTTTCCGCCATCCCGAGCAGCAGCGATGCGACGACCGCGCCGGGCACCGAACCCAGGCCGCCGACCACGATGAGCGCTAGGGTCTTGTAGGCCGGGATGGCTCCCATAGTCGGATAGACCTGGTTGAAGTAAATGCCCACCAGGATCCCGGCGACAGCCGCGATGGCCGAACCGATGACGAAGGTGATGCTCACGATCAGGTGGCTGTTGATTCCCATGGCATCGGCGACGGCGATGTCCTGGGCGGCGGCCCGCATGGCCAGCCCCAGCTCGGTTTTCGTCGTGATGAACCAGAGCAACAGGAGCACCGCAGCGGTGATGCAGTACACCGCGGTGATCGTGGAGGTCACCGTGACGCCGGCCATGTGAAACTCCGGAAACGGCAGCTTGGCGTTGAACGTGAGAATCTGGGGCCCGGCGATCAGCCGGCACAACTCCTCGACGGACAACAGGATCGCGATGCTCGCGATCAGGGGCACGAAGGGCGGGTATTTCAGCAGGGGGAAGTAAACGAAACGCTCGATCGAGACCCCCACCAGGGCACAGACGGCCATGCTCCCCAGGACGGCCAGGAAGAGGCTGCCGGTGAGGTCGAAAAACAGGAGCCCCACGTAGGCGCCGATGGTGAAGACCGCTGCGTGGGCGACGTGCAGGATGCGCATGATCCCGTAGACCAGCGCCAGTCCCAGCGAGACCAGGGCGTAGATCGATCCCGTCGCGAGGCCGTTTAATAGTTGTTCGAGAAATAGCTGCATCGGTTCCGCAGTCTCTCTCTTTTCGTGGGAGCGACTTCCAGCCGCGATCTTTTTTATCGCGGCTGGAAGCCGCTCCCACCATCAAAACACATTATAACTTCACCAGGGACAGTATCTCTTTCTCTCTCGCTTCCGCCTCGGCTTCGAGCCGGTCGGCTTCGCGGCGCAGCTCGGCGGTGAACGCCTCGTCCTGGATGGAGCCGAGGTTGATCCGGACGTTGTAGACCGCGGCACGCGCCGCCATGCGGGCGGCGAGCACCCCGGCCGCCCCGTCGGAGGTGGCGTTGGGGTTTCCTTTCGATATGACCGTGCGGCCAAGATCCATGATTGCCACGGCGTCCCGGGCGACCCCCAACGGGACGAGGGCCGCCTGCTTGAAGGCCTGCTGGACGGCCCGGGTGCGCTCGGCCTTTTCGGCGTCGGTTGCCTTCGGCAGCTTGAATGCCGTAAGGACCTGAGTGTAGGCATCCGCATCGCGGTCGACGTCCGCCGTGAGCTTGGAGCGAAAGCCTGCGGCCTTCTCCGCCACCGAGCGCATTTCGGCGTCGACCGCCTCGAAGCCTTTGCGGCCGGTAGTGAGGTTCGCCACCATCTCGGTCAATGCCGCGGCCAGCGCGGCATTCAAGGCGGCGGAACTGCCGCCGCCGGGGACGGGGTCACCGGAGGCTGTTTTTTTCAGGAATTCCCTGATCGCAAGGTCCGTCAACACCGGGTATGCCCTCCGCTTTGCTTGTCGAAAACCAGGTTGCCGTTCTTGATCACCTTTTCCACGGTGCTCACCCCGATGTGATAGGGGATGAACCGGTGCGATGCGTGTTCCAGGATGATCACATCGCCTTGCTTGCCGGGGTCGAGGCTGCCGATGCTGTCCGCCCGCCCCAGGGCGGCCGCACCGTTGATGGTGAGCGCCGTCACGATTTCCTCGGGCGTGAGGTTCATGTAAAGGGCGGCCAGTGCTGCGATCAGCGGGATCGATTCGCAAAAGCAGCTGCCGGGGTTGAAGTCGGTCGCCAGGGCCACGGCGCAGCCGGCGTCGATCATGAACCGGCCGCGGGCATAGGGCTCCCTGAGGCTGAAGGCCGTGGCCGGCAGAAGGGTCGCCACGACACCGGCCCCGGCCATGGCACGGATCCCGTCGTCGGAGACGTGCAGCAGGTGATCGGCCGAAACCGCCCCGATCTCCGCCGCTAGTTCCGCGCCGCCCAGTTGGACGATCTCATCCGCGTGCAGTTTCGCTTTCAAACCCGATGTGGCAGCGCTCGTCAACAACCGCCGGGACTGCGCCACGGAGAAGACGTTCTTCTCGCAGAACACGTCGCAGAACACGGCCAGCTTGCGCGAGGCGACCTCCGGCACGACTTCGGCGAGCACAAAATCGATGTAGGCATCCTCCCGTCCCTTGAATTCGGGCAGCACCGCGTGGGCCCCCATGAAGGTCGGCACGACATCGAGCGGGTGCAGTCGGTTCAGATCGGCCATGACCTCGAGCTGCGTGATCTCGGTCGCGCGGTCCAGGCCGTAGCCGCTCTTCGCCTCGACGGTGGTGACCCCGAAGGCCAGCATGGAATCCAGCCGCTTCAACCCGGACTGGACCAGCTCCTCGCGCGCGGCGCTGCGGGTGGCGCGCACGGTGCTGAGGATCCCGCCGCCGCGCTGCAGAATGTCCATGTAGCTGTCGCCCTTGAGTCGCCAGGCATACTCGTCCGCGCGGTAGCCGCCGAAGACGAGATGGGTATGGGAGTCCACAAACCCCGGCAGGACAGCCTTGCCGGAGGCATCGACCGTTTCGAAGCCGGAAAGGTCCTTGCCCGAGGTTTTTAGCTCAGCCATCACGTCGGCCGTGCCCCCCACCCGCGAGATTTTTCCCTGCTCGATGACCACGGCTCCGTCGCCGATGATGCCGAGCTCGGACATCTCTTTACCATTTTTGGCAGTGAACCCGGTGCAGGTCACCAGTTCGGAGGCGTTCTTGATGATGAGGTTTCCTTGCATTGCTTTACCTCAGGTGTGGGAGCGGCCTGCGGCCTCGATGAGCCGACTTCGCCAAAGCAGCCTTGGCTGCGGCGGCTGAATCGCGGCTGGAAGCCGCTCCCACATTATCTGTTTTTATTTAGGTATCCAGCATCCGGTAGTTACTCATAGATCCTGGATTCGAGCACCTGTTCGATCTTGAAGTCCTCGAGCTGCAGGTAATAGACGGCCGTGTCGACCAAGGCGGCCATGGGGACAAGCCCCACGATTTCGCTGCCCACCACCGGCACCCCCCAGCGCCGGGCCTCGATCCGGATCAACTCGAAAGCCCGGTAAAGGGAGGTGCGGTTGTAGTCGGTCATGTTCATCGAAACCTGCACGATGCCCCGGTCCTTGAGATCGATGCCGATGGCCTTGCAGTAGCGCAAGCCGCCGCTTAGATGCCGCACCTTCCGGGCGATGTCGTTGGCGATGTCCAGGTCGGAGGTGCCCAGATTGACGTTGTAGGCGACGAGCGCCATGCGCGCGCCCACGGCCGTGACGCCGGCAGACGGGTGCACCGCCGCCGGGCCGAAATCGGGCGTCCACTCCGGCTGCTTGAGCTTCTCCGGCATGCCCTCGAACTGGCCTTTGCGGACGTCCGCGAGGTTTTTACGGTGCGGGGCCGAGGCCGACTCCTCGTAGAGAAAGATGGGGAGTTCTAATTTTTCTGCCGCCGCGGCAGCCACCTGACGCGACAGCTCGATCGCCTCCGGCATCGTCACGTTCCGGACCGGGATGAACGGCACCACGTCGACCGCGCCCATGCGCGGGTGCTGGCCCTGGTGGTTCCGCAGGTCGATTGCCGCAACCGCCAACCCCATGGCCTCGAGCACGGCGTCCTTGAGCGGCCCGGGTTCGCCCACCACGGTCACGACGAGGCGGTTGTGGTCCTCGTCCCGCTGGTAGTCCAGCAGCTTGACGCGGTCTTTGCCCCTGAACGGCTGGACGATCCTCTCGATCCTTTCCAGGTTGCGGCCCTCGCTGAAATTGGGGACGCACTCGACGATTCTGGTCATGCCGGACATGGACACCCTCCCTCTAAAAGATGTGAGACATTTTTCGTTATTTCTTTTTCAGTTCAGCGAAACCGTCTGCCACCAGTTTCTTCACCATCCCCTCATCGGCCAGATACGGCAGCGTGATGTGGTCTGAGCCTTTTCGCAGATCGTTGTACTCCATGCAGGTTTCGAGGGAGGCCTCGTTGCAGGCCCAGGCGCGGCGCGCTACCCCGCCCATCACGTCCCAGGGGATGGCGCGGCGGATGATCGCGTCGACCCGCGGGCTTCCGTCCAGCACCAGCCCGAAGCCGCCGTTGATAGCCTTGCCGATGCCCACCCCGCCGCCGTTGTGCAGTGCCACCAGGCTCATGCCCCGGGCGGCGTTGCCGGCAAAGCAGTGGGTGGCCATGTCGGCCATGATGTTGCTGCCGTCGCGGATGTTGGCCGTCTCCCGGAAAGGCGAGTCCGTGCCGCCGGTGTCGTGGTGGTCGCGGCCGAGCATGACCGGCCCGATCTCCGCGTTGCGGACCATGGCGTTGAACTTCAGGGCGGTCATCATCCGGCCCATGGCGTCCTGATAGAGGATGCGCGCCCGGGTGCCGACCACCAGTCGGTTCTTTAATGCATCGCGGATCCAGTTGTAGTTGTCGCGGTCCTGGAAGCGCCGCTCGGGATCGATGCACTGCATGGCGGCCCGGTCGGTCTTGGCGAGATCCTCGTCCCGGCCGCTCAGGCATACCCAGCGAAACGGGCCGTAGCCGTAGTCGAAGAGCAGCGGCCCCATGATGTCTTCCACGTAGGACTGGAAGATGAACCCGTCCAGCGGGTTCTCGCCGTTGCGGCAGATGTCCTTCACCCCGGCGTCGTACACCGCCTTAAGGAAGCTGTTGCCGTAGTCGAAGAAGTAGGTTCCGCGATCGGACAGAGTCTTGATGAGTTCGTAGTGATGGCGCAGGGTCGCGTCCACCATCTCCTTGAACCCGGCATGTCCGCTGCGCAACAGCTCGGTGCGCTCCGCGAAGCTGATGCCCTGGGGGCAGTAGCCGCCCTCGTAGACCGCGTGACAGGAGGTCTGGTCGGAGAGCAGGTCGATCGGAACATGGTGGTCAACCGCGTACTCCAGCAGATCCACCACGTTGCCGTAAAAGGCGATGGCGATCCCCTGCTGCTTGCGCTGAAATTCGTTGGCGATGGCGAAGGCCTCGGCGGGGCTGTCCGTCGCCCGGTCGATCCAGCCCTGGTCAAGGCGCGTCTGAATGCGGGAATGATCCACCTCCGCGATGAGGCCCACCCCGTTGGCGATGACGACGGCCTTGCCCTGGGCGCCGCTCATGCCGCCCAGGCCGGAGGTCACAAACAGCCGGCCCGCCAGATCCTGGTCGGCCGGGATGCCGAGCTTGGCACGGCCCGCGTTCAGGATGGTGCTGTAGGTGCCGTGCACGATGCCCTGGGGGCCGATGTACATCCAGCCGCCGGCCGTCATCTGCCCGTAGTTGGCGACCCCCAGCGCCATGGCGCGGTGCCAGTTGTCCTGGTCGTCGAAGCAGCCCACCATCAGAGCATTGGTGATGATGACGCGCGGGGATTCGGGCGAGGAAGCGAAAAGACCCACCGGGTGCCCGGAGGCCATCACCAGGGTCTGCTCGCGGGTGAGGACCTCCAGGTAGCGCTTGATCAGTCGGTACTGCATCCAGTTCTGGCAGACCTGGCCGGTCTCGCCGTAGGTCACGAGTTCATAGGGATAGAGGGCCACGTCGAAATCCAGGTTGTTGTCGATCATCACCTGGAAGGCCTGGCCCTCGATGCATCGGCCTTTGTACTCGTCGACGGGCCGTCCCTTGATCGGGCCGGCCGGGCGGAAGCGGTAGCCGTAGATTCGCCCGCGCGTCGTCAGCTCCTCCAGGAACTCCGGCGCCAGCGTCTTGTGCCACTTCTCGGGGATGTAGCGCAGGGCGTTCTTGAGGGCGAGCTCGGTGTCTTTTTGGGACAGGTTGAAATGCCGCGCCGGCGCCCGGCGGATGCCTTTCACGAACTCCGGAACGGCGGGGATCTCTTCGAACAGGGCATCAAGCTGGACCGACATCGATCGGGAAATAATTTCGTTTGATACCATTCTGCTCGTCTCCTCTTTCGGAACCGATGCCTCGGACGATTCCGCAGAAAGTCAAGTTTGTTTCTTCTTAGCCGGAGATGCAGGGAAATTCAAGAACCTGGCGCACATCGACTCAGTCCCCTCGAGAGCTCAACTGACGGTGATCCGTCAGGACCAGGGCTTGTGTCATGGGGATGACACTGAAGTAGGCTTTCAGCCGCTCATAGCCCTCCACGACGATGGAGCTGTCGTGCGTGCCGCCGAGGTCCATTGGCACCCGGTCCGGCTCCTCGTGGTTGAACGCTTTCAGAATCCGTTCGCGGCTTGTCAGGGTTTCAGGCATTCATCATCCGCCTTCGCAAGGTGTGAACCCTTTCAAGAAATTCAAGACGTGTATCACTATCAGCAAGTTAAAGAGTGATTCAAGCAAAAACATTCACGGAGTGCCATGCACATGCAATGGGTCGTTTAAAAGAGGTTAAGGCTTGACAGGCTGGTAGGATGTAGGATATCAGACAACTCTCGCTTAGGGGGTTTGCGATGGCCGTCAGACCGCTAAAACCCATCAAGAAAGA
>Ga0315275_10007214_pt1 | contig 10723 bp, 8 predicted proteins | sample YL17G03_0_MG_FD_205557 | JGI IMG/M metagenome (GOLD analysis project Ga0315275, IMG submission 205557) | Sediment microbial communities from Yellowstone Lake, YNP, Wyoming, USA - YL17G03_0 | ecosystem: Environmental > Aquatic > Freshwater > Lake > Sediment | place: USA: Wyoming | collected...
CCGATAACGAGGAGGCCGACCGTGAGGACGATCGCGGCCGTTTTGAACTTCTTTTCGTGTTTCATGTCTTTTCCGTCGCTCATTTGATCCGCAGGAGCCTGAGGATGAGAGGGACCATGACCAGGAGATAGAGCACGAGGTCATCCTTGCTCTTTTTTTCCCGGACGAAATTCCAGAAGAGCAATCCCGCCAGGAACGCGCACAACATATAATACGCGATCATGATGACGAGGCTCATTCAAGGCTCCTTTTCATATCCAGCTTGTCCGGCTTTTCTCGCTGCTGTCATCACATGCTCCATTTGACCAGGAACGCAAGCTTTGCGCTGAAGATGACCATGAGCAGGCCCACGGCCGTGATGACCAGCCAGGGGACCCACGTGCTTTTCAGGAAGGTCCTGTAGGACTCCTTGTTGTCGGTGACCATGAGGCTCAAGCGGCCGATGAGGGCGGTGGGCGGGAGCCCGTCGCCCAGGGGCCAGAGCAGGCTGAGGCCCGCGATGACCACGGTCGCGTGGTAGCCCAGCGAATCCAGGTACCAGATCAGGGGAATGCCGATGATGGCCGCACCGCCGTAGGTGAGGACCCCTTCAGAAAAGGGGATAATGACGGGAAAGAGAATAAAAAGGAGCGCCAGGGGGATGGAGATGACTGCGTAGGACAGGAGACCGCGAACTCCCGTGGCCGTCATGACCTGCTGGAGCATTCCGATGACGACCATCGAAGAAAGGAGGGGAAGGAGCCGTCTGACCGTGACCCGGGACACGGCGAGGATATCGATCTTCCGCGGGCTGAGGGCCCAGGCGACGAAGGAGGCCAGGACGAACTCGAGGGCCAAACCGAAGATCGGAGCGGCAAAGGGCTTAACCCTGTAAGCGATGACGAGGCCGAAAAAGACGATGAACGGGAGGGCGACCCTCCACCATCTCATGCCCTTGGGGGCTTCCGGCATCTCGTCGAGGGCCTGGGCGATGTCCTTGCCGCCTTCTTTTTTCCAGCCGAGGAAAATCACAGTGAACGCGCCGAGGACGAGGACCGGGATGCCCAGCGGGAGTTCGAAACCGACATAAGGGATCGCTGTTCCGGCGCATAGGACCATGGCCCAAATGTTGACCGGAGGCGCTGCGGCGCTAAGGCCGGCCGTGATGAAGAGGATCGCAGTGATCTTCTTCTTCGGGACCCCCAGGCCATCAAGGGCCATGGCCACCGGCGCGCCGACAACGAGAAGCGACACGCTCCCGGCCCCGGTCAGGGCCCCGGGGATAAGGACGATGATCATCAGGATGAGAAGGGCGGCGAGGCGCCGGCGTCCAAAGTGTTTGAGCGTCGCCCGGACGGCGTAGGTGATGCCTCCCGATTCGCTGACGATGGCCATGAACAGGGTAGCCGTAAAAAAGACGAGGACGACATCCATATAAGTGAAGGCGCCTTCGACGAGGTGTCGCGGAAGATCGGCGAGAGGAGGGGTTTTGAGCAAGGCCCCGGCCAGGCCGCCGGCGACCGCGGAGCAGAACATACTCAATTCGACGGACAGCTTCCTTCGCTTGGCCAGGACATAGGCGGCGATCATGACCGCCAGGATGACGACGATCTGTTGTGTCATGATGAATTCTCCGCCATCTTACTGCAAACGGCAAAGCGAGGTCAAATGAAGCTACGGACCGCGACCGGAGGGCCCTTGATTTTCAGCAAATATACTATATAATAATTATAGGATTTATAGGATAAAGCCGATGAGCCGGTTCCCAGTCGGATGCCCTCATTTGAAACTCAAACGCTTGCCGTGTCGTTATAGTACCAGGAATGGAAATTGAAGACGGCCGAGAGACGACGCCCGCCGGTTCGGTTTTGCCAGATTACCGCTTTTGGGGTAAAATAGCGTTATAAAGGAGGACTAAGATGAGTTTCCGTTTACGCATAAGGCCTTTAGCACTTGTCCTGGCATTAGCCTTCGGGCTTACGGCCCTGAGGTCTCCCGCCGCGGCCCAATACTTCGGCCGGAACAAGGTCCAGTACCAGCGGTTCGATTTCAAGGTCATGAAGACCCGGCATTTCGACATCTATTTCTATCTGGAGGACCAGGAAACAGTCAAGCAGGCCGGGCTGATGGCCGAGCGTTGGTACGCCCGGCTCGCCCGGATGTTCAACCATGAACTCAAGGGCCGTCAACCGCTCGTACTTTACTCGAGCGGCCCGCAATTCCAACAGACCACGGTCATCCCCGGGACAATGGGGGAGGGGACCGGCGGCGTCACCGAGTCCTTTAAGCGCCGGATCGTCCTTCCTTACGGAGCTTCGATGTCCGAAACGGATCACGTCATCGGACATGAGCTGGTCCACGCCTTCCAGTACGATATCATGGCCCAGGGGCATTCCGACAATCAACGGCAGAATTCCGACTCCCTCAGGATCCCCCTGTGGTTCATCGAGGGCATGTCTGAGTTCCTGTCGATCGGCCCGGTCGACCCGAACACTGCCATGTGGATGCGGGACGCGACCCGGAGGAAAGACCTGCCCCAGATCAACAAACTCGAAAATTCGAAGTACTTTCCATACCGTTACGGCCATGCCCTGTGGTCCTACATCACCGGCCGCCTGGGCGACGAGGTCATCGGCAAGATGATGAAGACCGTCGGCCGCTCCGGAAGCTTTGAGGCCGTCCTGGAGATGAGCTTGGGCGGCAAGCTGAAGAAGATCTCCGAAGACTGGCACAAGGCCATGCAGGACGCCTATACACCGCTCTATGATAAGACGCAGACCCTGGACAAGACCGGAAAACCCCTCGAGATCGGGACCGAGATGAACGTCTACAATATCTCTCCGGCCCTGAGCCCGGACGGGAAGGAAATGGTCTTCCTGTCCACCCGGGACCTTTTCTCGGTGGACCTTTATCTGGCCGACGCGGAAACGGGGAAGATCAAGAGAAAGATCGTTTCCACGGCCGTGGACCCGCATTTCGAGAGCCTTCAATTCATCCGGTCCGCCGGTTCCTGGGACTTCAAGGGCGAGCGGTTCGTCTTCGGCGCCATCGCCAAGGGCCGGCCGCTCCTCACGGTGATCAACATCCGGATGAACAAGATCGAGCGCGAGATCCCGTTCCCCGAACTGGGAGAGATCCTCAACCCCTGCTGGTCGCCTGACGGCCGTTTCATCGCGTTCTCAGCCCTGGCCGGAGGGATCTCGGATATTTTCATCTACGACCTCAATACATCGACCGTGAAGCAGATGACCAGAGACGTATTCGGCGACCTCCAGCCTGCCTGGTCCCCCGACGGCCGCCAGATCGCTTTCATCACCGAGCGCTTCTCGACCAACCTCGACTGGATGGACATCGGCAATTATGAGCTGGGATTGATGGACCCGGAAACCGGTCAGGTCAAGAAGGTCCTGGCCTTCCCGACAGGAAAGAACATCAATCCCCAATGGTCACCGGACTCGAAGAGCCTTTATTTTCTGTCCGACCAGAACGGCAAGACCGATCTTTACAGGACCAATTTGGCGAGCGGCAAAATTTATGAAATTACCAACCTCTACACGGGCATCAGCGGAATCACCGACCTGAGCCCGGCGATCTCTGTGGCTCAAGCCACGGGCCGTCTTGTATTCAGCGCCTACGACCAGGGCCGTTACTCGATCTACGCGATCGACTCCCCGCAGGTCCTCGAAGGGCAGTCCTTCCTGGCCCAATTCGGGGATGTGAACCTGGCCGTTCTGCCTCCCCGGAAACAAGCGGAGGGCTCGTTGCTCGGTCTGCTGAGAAACCCGTTGTTTGGTTTACCCAAGGACACCAACTTCATGGTGTCCGGCTATCGGCCCAAACTGAGCCTTGATTACGTCAGCCCTCCGACGGTCGCCGTGGGCGTCGATCGCTACGGGACCTACGGGGCGGGCGGCATCGCTGCGTTCTGGAGCGATATGCTGGGATACCACACCATTGTCACCATGGCCCAGACCGGCAACCGCCTGATCGATACCGGGGCAACCCTCGCCTACCAGAACAGCCAGCATCGATTGAACTGGGGAGCCGTCATCCAACGCGTTTCCTACCCTTGGCCCTACTATTCGATATACATAGGGGAGGTCTTCGGCGAGCCCGCCCAGATCGAAGAAGAGAACATTTACCGTCAAATCAATTATGACCTGTCCGCGTTCGCCCTTTATCCTATCACCCAAGTCCAACGCATTGAGCTCAGCGGCGGCTACCGCCTCCTGGATTTCAATTGGACGGTCTACACCCGCGCCTATTCCCTGATCGACGGCACATTGCTCCTGAACGAAAAGCAGACGCTGCCCACTCCCAAAAGCCTGAGCTACGGATATGTGTCGGGCGCCCTCGTTTATGACAGCTCGATCTTCGGAGCCACGAGTCCCATCCTGGGTCAGAGCTATATTCTTCAAGTTTCGCCTACCATCGGGTCTCTTTCCTACGTCACGGCGATGGCTGATTACCGGCGCTACTTTGTGCCTTTGAAACCTTTCACGTTAGCTTTCCGGGCCCTCCATTACGGGCGCTGGGGCAAGAGCGCCGAGGACACGCGGCTATGGCCCCTGTATATCGGCTACTGGGACCTGGTCCGGGGTTACGAGTCCTACAGCGCGAGCACCGCAAAGGAATTTGATTACAACCGACTCTACGGCAGCAAGATGATCGTCGCCAACGCCGAGATCCGCTTCCCTCTCTTCAGGGTCTTGGGGATCGGCAAAGGTTATTATGGGCCGTTCCCGATAGAGGCTTACGGGTTCTACGATTGGGGAGTTGCTTGGAATTCCACGAATGTTCCCGGCCTTTACGGCAGCACCGACAAGAAGCCCATCTCGAGCGCGGGCATCGGCCTAAGAACGAACCTTTTCGGCTATTTGATCCTCGGGGTGAACTATGTCTACCCCTTCCAGCGACCGGACAAAGGCTGGCATTTCCAGCTCAGTATCAGTCCGGGATTTTAGAGGGCGGGTTCAGGAGGGACGCGTGGGGTCCCTTTCCCGGCTTTCCGTTTCCCTCGCGGGAACCAGGGGAAGAAGGCGGACGTCTTCCGCGCGTATTCCTCGAACTCCGGATTATCCCGGTATTTCTTTTCGAGCATCGGAATGCCCGAAATCTTCGTGAGGAGGAGGGTGATGACCAAAGGTCCGACGACACCGGTCCAGCCGTGCTCGGCCGAAAGGCCGATGATGAATATTCCCCACCACATCATGGACTCACCGAAATAGTTCGGGTGGCGCGTGAGCCTCCAGAGTCCCTGAGTCATGATCCGGCCCTTGCTCTCCGGGGCCTTTTTAAAACGCCGGAGCTGGGCGTCTCCCACGGTTTCGAACGCGAAGCCCGCCAGCCAGACGAAAAGTCCTAAAGTGTCCACCCCGTTGAGCCCAATCCCAGGCGATCGAGCGATGAGGATGACAGGATAAGCGATGAGCAGAAGGAAAAAGCCCTGGAGCATGAACACCTGAAAAAAGCTTCTCGGAACGAACCATTTTCCCCAGTTCTTCCGCCATCGCGCGTAACGGAAATCCTCGCCGCGTCCCTTGTTGCGGGCATAAATATGCGCCGCCAAACGTGAGGCCCAGATCATGACGAGTCCGCCGGCCAGGAGTTGGCGGGCCGTTACGCCGGGCTCCAGGAAGAATGTTACGACCCAGACCAGGATGAATCCGATACCCCAACCGACGTCGACGATGGAGTTGTCCTTCTGGATGAGAGCCCAGAGGAATAAGAAGGTCATGTAAATGAAAACCGAAGCCATGGAGACGGCGAGATAGGAAGCCATCGTTATTCGTATGTCTGTTCCATCGATAAAATGAAGAGCCGAACTATTACAGCTCCTTTATAAAGATGCTCCGGAAATACGGCGGAGCGACGGAGTCATGGTTCTGGAGACCGATGTAGCCTTCGGCCGCGAAATCCTTGACCTTGCCGCCGGGAACGCCTTCCCAGTCCAGGACGAGCTTGCCGTTGAGTTCGATCTGGAGGTGTTTTTCCTGGAACGTGATCTTCATATGGTTCCATTCGCCGGTCGGCAGAGCGGCGTTGACGGTCGGGGCCTGGACATCGTAGACAGCGCCGGTCACATGTTTCCCTTCGCCGGCATCATAGATCTGGACCTCGAAGGAGTGATAGATGTAGTCGTCGCTCGTCGGGACGTCCGGGACCCGAATGAAGATCCCGGAGTTTGTCTCCTTCGTGGCGCATTTGAACTCGAGGTCGAGGATGAAGTCCCGGTATTTCTTAGCGCTATACCAGAGAAGACCCATACCGCCCTGGCCCTTGAGAACTCCCGTCTTGGGATCAACCTCAAAATACCCGGGGCCGTAATGGTTCCAGCCAACCTTCTCATAGAGACCGCCCCAGTCCCTCTTGAAGATCTGCTCGAAGCCGTCGTAGTAGGTGATGCTCTTGACGTACGCAACGCTCTTCTGGATTGCGGGGATGGGATTCGCGACTTCCTTTTCGTTCTCGTATTCGATCGTCAGGAAGCCATCGAAATCCTGGAGGGTCAGCTCGGCCAGGAGGTCCCGGATGTTGCCCTTGCCTTGGCCCCAAGGGACGTCGTCGACGCCCTTCTTGACGCCGTAGTCGCTGCGGTCTTTGAGGTGGGTATCCAGGATCCGGCCTTCGAGGAGTTTAAACGCTTCGCGGGGGTCGTTCAGGCCGCGCATCCAGTGTCCGTTGTCGGCGCAAGAGCCGATGCGCACGTCGCGTCCCTTGACGTGGCCGTAAACGGTCTCCGGCAGGTTATATTTGGCCGGAGCGGGATGGTTGTGGATGGCGATGCGGATTTCAAACTCGTCAACGAGCTTCTCGAGAAGGGTGAAGTCGTCGTCCGCGGGCTCGGTCACGATCGTCCGGATGCCCATTTTCCGGGCGAAATCGAAGACCTTGCGCATGCTCGCCTCGGTCGTCCCGATATCGCAGACACCGTAGGCCACGACCGTGATTCCGGCCTCTTTGAGCTTGTCCTTGATCCGGGCTATTTGGGCTTCGGTCATGTTCTCGTCGAACCCGGTTTTCGGGAATTCAGCCCCCAGGGGCTGTCCGGGATAGGCCTGGATATACTTGATACCGAGGGCTTTGACCTTGTCCAAAGTCTCGAAGAACGCGAACTTCCGGAACGTCCAGCATTGAACAGCGATCGGGAAGGGCTTGATGCGGACGTCCTGGTACTTCGTTTCCGCGACTTTTTGCTGCCATTCCGGGGAAATGTGGCGGATCTGGGGGGCCGCGGGCTGCTTCGCGGCCCAGGCCGCCGTCGCCATCAGAAGGATGAAGAGTGCCATTGTCAGGCATAGATGCTTTTTCATTCGACCTCCTTGTTTGTCGGGTTGACGGCTGTCATTTCTTCCTGGGGTTCCATGTTCCCTTGGCCACGGCCGGGATAAAGTCCTCAAGGCCCGCGACGGGGAACGTGACGGTCTTTTCCCGTTCAGCGCTCATGTAGGCCGCCATCAGAAGTTCGGTGACGTTCAGGCCGTCGCTGAAGTTCTCCTCCGGCCGTTTGCCGTCCAGGAAGGATTCGACCATGTGACGGTTCTCCGCGGTGTATCCGTATTCCGTTTCTTCCGAGCTCACCACGGGCATGAGGCCGACCTCGGCGTTCTGTTTTTCAACCATATCCTCGCCCGCGGCGCTCTTCACGTTTCGGCTGAAGAAAATTTTGAGCCCGGCGTCCAGATTATTGATCGCCAGCGAATACTCGGGACCGAGGAGCTCCATGCTGAGCCTCAGGCCGGCGCCGACGTAGCACCACGACGTGGTCGTCTCGACGATCAATGGGCTGCCCTTCTCATCCCTGTATTCAACAAGGGAGCGCGCGAAATCCTCGGCGGGGCGGTTGATGTAATCCGTTTTTCCGCCCGAATTATCGGCCAGGACCTTGGCATATTTCGGGTCCTGCCACTTCAGACAGGCTGTATGGGCCGTGATCTTGACCGGCGTGAGGACACCCCGTTCGGCTCCGGGAGGGGTTAGCATGAACCTGGCCTCCTCCACCGAATGGCACATCATGTCGTTAAGGACGCCGCCTCCCTGGAGGGTGCCCTCCCAGAACCAGGGCATGTGGGGTCCGCTGTGCTCCTCGGCCGCGCGGGCGAGGTAGGGCCTGCCGCAGAGGCTCGCTCCCCGGGCCCAGACGATCTCCTTGCCGCGCACCACGGCGGGGGAGAAGACCTGGTTCTCGAGATAGCCGTCGAGGAGCCCGGCTTTACGGACCATCTCCAGCATGGTCTTGGCCTCCTTGACGTTGCGGCCCAGGGGTTTTTCGCAGGTCACGCCGATGAGCTTCGCCTTGCCCTTCTTTCCAGCATGAACGATCTCTTCCATGACCTCAAGTCTCGTGTAGTTGGGCGAGCAGATCCAGACGGCGTCGATGTCCGGATTCTCGATCATCTTGGTCAGCGACCTATAAGGTCTGGCATCGCCGATTCGAAGCTTCTTGGCCAGGGCGCAGGCTTCACGGGCCCGCGTTTCGTCCGGGTCCACGATTCCCAGGACATCGGCGTCGCGGACACCGACCCAGGAGCGGAGGTGGAAGCGGGTGATGAAGCCCCCTCCCACGAAACCGACACCGAGACGTTTGTGAGTCTTCATTCATACCTCCAAAGCCGGGACACGTACTTGAGGTCCATGTCCCCCATGTTCTATCCCTGTTGGGGAGCCGGGGCCTTTCTTTCCTTGAATAGGAGGACGAAGGCTGCGGCGCAGACGAGCGTCAGGACCGTCGGGACCCAGAAGACGTTCCTCCAGTTGGTCGCCCCGCCGGCGGTGAAGACGTTCTGGATCCAGCCCGAGAAGTTCGAGCCGACGAAGTTTCCGATCCCAAGGATGACCACGGCGATCAGGCTTTGAGCCGAGGCCCGGATGTCGGCCGGCGCGATCGTGTCCACGTAGATGTAGGCCGCCGTGAAGAAAAAGACATAACAGAAGCCGTGGAGGGAGAGCGAGGCGATGACCAGCCATGCCGGTCCTCCGATGACGAAGATGATGTATCGGAGCGGCCAGGCAAGGACGCCGATGGTCATGGTCTTTTTGATGCCGTACTTGGGCAGGACTTTGGGGAGGAGCAGGGCCATGACGAAGATCTCGGCGAACTGGGCGATGGTCATGACCATGGACAACCAGGTCGAGGCGACACCGATCTTGGGCGAAGTCAGGAACGGGGCCGTCAAGACGTAATAGAACTGGAGCTCCGTGGCCACGATGAAGGCGATGACCGTGAAGATCAGGAAGTCGCGGTCCTTGAGCATCTTGGCGGCTTCGAGGAACGCCCAGGGTTTGGCCCCCTCCTTCTTGGGCGGGGTGTGCGGCAGGCCGAAGGCCAAGACGCCCATGACGATGGAAAAAAGGCCGGCCAGGAAGAGGGTATCCCCCTTGACCGAGATCCAAGGTGCGGACTTGGCTAGAAAGCGCCAGCCGGTGAGCGACCAGCCGGCGGCGATCCAACCGATCGTTCCCCAGACCCGGACCCGGCCGAAATCCTTCTCCGAATCCTTCAGGTTGATGAAAGCGATGGAATTCGTCAAAGCCAGGGTCGGCGCATAAATGACGCAGTAAACGAGCATGATCCAGATCATGGCTGTATAGCTCGCGACGGCCGCACCGAGGAGGAGGATGGCGCCGCCCACGAGCTGACTCACACCGATGACCTTCTCGGTGGCGAAGTAACGGTCGGCCAGCTGGCCCCCGATTAATGGGGCGATGATCGTGGCGATGGGCAATAGGCTCATGATGAAGCCATACTGGATTCCGGTGAAATGAAGATCGTTCTGAAGGTAGGCCGTCAACACCGGGGCCCAGGCCCCCCAGATGGCATACTCCAGGAACATCATCGCACCCAGGCGGAATTTAGCGCTCATGATGACCTCTCTTTCGTTGATCCATGGGCCTTGAACAAAGCCAACGTTATAAAAATCCGGACGGTTTGTCAACGGAACTTCCGCCCGACCGCCGACGACCCAGGTCTCACTCGAACTTACCGATGATGTTCATGTTCCGGGGGTTACAAATGTCCTTGGCTTCAGGAGTGTACAAGTAGTCAATACGGTTCCGGTAATGCTCTGTGATCCGGCCGCATCTGCTTTGTTGCGAAGGGTTCGCAGTTTCGACTCACGTCCCATCGGCAATTTTGGGTTTTTTAGGAAATTTGACGTTTTTTTCGGGTTTTGGTATGCTCCTCCCCGGGAAAGGACCTCAGACCTGTTGCCGAAACGGTTCGCGGGGGGCTAAGGGAAATGAAGGAAAAGCGCAAAGAGAAAAGAATTTTCGAAGAGGACAAGGTCGTTCTCAGCCTTGTGCCCGAGGGAAATGTCTCCGGTTCCGCGGAGACCTATTATTCACTGACGCAGGACATTTCCGCCGGGGGCGTTCGCATCGTCACTGACTCGCCCCTGCCGGTGGACTCGAACGTCAGGTTCGAGATCGCTCTTTCCAAGACCCGGCGGCTCGTTTCCGGGATTGGGAAGGTCCGCTGGCTAAACCGCCTGTTCGAGGACCGGGTGTTCGAGGCAGGGCTGGAATTCACGGAACTAGGCCCGGAAGGCGTGGGAGCCATTCTGGAACACATCTATAAAAACGGCGCGACATGAAAGCCTGATCATGGTCGCGGCCGAAGGAAGGAGATCTAACGTTGAAGAAAAAGTCCATGTTGAAAACGAAGATCGGGTTATCCGCCCTCTTGGGACTCGTCCTGATCGGGGGAGGACGGGGGAATATGCTTTCGGCCCAAGAAACCGAGGCC
>Ga0315275_10007217_pt1 | contig 10720 bp, 5 predicted proteins | sample YL17G03_0_MG_FD_205557 | JGI IMG/M metagenome (GOLD analysis project Ga0315275, IMG submission 205557) | Sediment microbial communities from Yellowstone Lake, YNP, Wyoming, USA - YL17G03_0 | ecosystem: Environmental > Aquatic > Freshwater > Lake > Sediment | place: USA: Wyoming | collected...
CGTATCGCGCCAAGGGGGATCCGGCGAACGCCGAAGGGGCGTACCGGCGGGCGCTGCGGGCGAACGAGCTGTACGCCCCCGCCTACATAGCGCTTTCCGCCGTCCTCGGCGGCCAGGGGAAGTGGAAGGACGCGGCGTCCGTCCTCACCCGGTGCGTGGAGGTCCTTCCCGACTACGCCTCGGGCTGGATGGAACTGGGGCGCGCCTGGCTCCGGCTCTCGCGGCCGGCGGAGGCGCTGAAGGCGTTCGACAAGGTTCTCGCGGTTTCGAGCGACCCCGAAATGAGAAAACAGGCGGCCGGTTACGTGACGCTCCTCGGATCGGAGAAGCGATGACGTCGGGACCCGCGGGTTCCTCCTGGAAGGAACGCCGGGAATCGATGGGGAAGACGATCGGCCAGGTTTCCGTCGACCTGCGGATCGGCCATCGGTATCTCGCAGGAATCGAGGAGGGGGACTTCGGGGATTTCCCGGAGCGTGTATACTCCGCCGGCTTCATCCGCTCGTACGCCAAATACCTCTCGCAGGATCCGGGGCCCCTCCTCGCCGAGTACGAGCGGTCGATCGGGAGCCGTGACGACAGCGACATGGCGGCGCAGCTGCGATTCGGGTGGGTGGATCGGGACCGGGAGCGGGGGAGCCGCCGGGCGACGTACACCGTTGCCGCCGGGGCTGTTCTCCTCGTGGGGGTGATCCTCGCCTGGGTGACCCTCCACACCGAGCGCCGTCCGTTGTCGCCGACGCCGCCCTCCGCCGTCGCGCTTCCTTCCCCGCCGGCGGTGGAGAACGCGGCGAAAACGGGCGACAACACGGCGGAACCGACCTCTTCGGTGGCGGCGGTGGGCGGGACCGGCCCCCTCGTCGGCCCCTTCCAGCTGTTCCTCGAGGCGAGCGAGCAGGCGTGGGTTATGTACAGTTTCGACGACGGCGACCCGATCGAAGTGACGCTGTACGTCGGCGACAAGATCAGCATCCAGGCGGGGAGACGGATCACGGTGAAACTCGGCAACGCGGGGGGCGTGGCGGGAACGCTGAACGGCCAGCGGCTGGCGCCGTTCGGGGAACGGGGGCAGGTCCGGAAGATCGCCTTCGGCCAGTGATCCGCCCTTCCTTCCACTCCTCTCCCGCTTTCCTCGCGCGCGCCATCGACCTCGGGGAGGCCGACCGCCGCCTCACGTTCTTCACCCGGGACGCCGGAGTTCTCGTGACCGTCGGAAAATCCGCGTGGCGCAGCCGGAAACGGTTCGGCGGCGCGCTGCAGCGGTACGTCCTTCTCGACATCGCGTGGACGCAGCGTACGGGGCGAATGGCTGTCCTTTCCTCCGCCTCCGTGAACCGGAGTTTCTGGGGGATCGTGGAGGATTGGGAGCGCGTGCGACACGCGGACCACCTGCTCGAGATCGCGTCGGAGCTTTTCCCCCAGGCGGGGCCCAAGCCCCGGGCGTTCGAGGTCCTCCTGCGGGGGATGCGTTCCATCGCGGACGGGGAGCCGCCGCCGGAGACCGCCCGAAGGGCCGAGGCCGAATTCCTCGCGATCGGCGGGTGGGGGCCCGACCTGTCCGGGTGCCGGAAGTGCAAGGAGAAGGAGGGCCGTTCGTACCGGTTTCTCGCTTCGGAGGGGGGGGTCCTGTGCGAGGCCTGTCCGCCGGGAGGGGGGTCCCCCCTGTCCCTCGGCGCCGTGAAGACATGGCGCGCCCTGCAGGCGGGGAAGACCACGGCACGGGGTCGGCTCCGGATTCCCGTCGTGATTGCCGAGGAATTACGAGCCGTTATCCCGGAATATGTCGAGTATTGCCTCGGCAAGCAACTCCGGAGTCTGGGCAAGAAGTGACCTTCGAGTGATATAATCCCTCAATTTTCCAATGATTTGGCTTGACAACCCTCCCGCGGGGTGGTACCTATCCCTATCACTTCCACCGGGAGGGAACGGTGTTTTTCCAAGATCTCATTCTGTCCCTGCAGAAGTTCTGGGCCGACAAGAGCTGCGTGATCCACCAGCCGTACGACCTCGAAGTCGGCGCCGGGACGTTCCATCCCGCCACGTTCCTGCAAGCCCTTGGACCCGAGCCGTGGAACACGGCCTACGTCCAGCCGTCCCGCCGCCCGACGGACGGCCGCTACGGGGAGAATCCCAACCGCCTGCAGCACTACTACCAGTTCCAGGTCATCATGAAGCCGTGCCCCACGGATTATGTGGAGCTGTACCTCGACTCCCTCCGCGCGGTGGGGATCGACCCGTTGAAGCACGACATCCGGTTCGTCGAGGACGACTGGGAATCTCCCACTCTCGGCGCGTGGGGTCTCGGCTGGGAGGTGTGGCTGGACGGGATGGAGATCACCCAGTTCACCTACTTCCAGCAGTGCGGCGGGATCGACCTGAAGCCGGTTTCGGGTGAGATCACCTACGGGATCGAGCGGATCGCGATGTATCTTCAGGACGTGAACAACGTCTTCGATCTCAAGTGGGTCGGGGACGTCACGTACGGGGATGTCCACCACCGCGGCGAGGTCGAGTGGTCGAAGTACAACTTCGAGGCCGCCGACATCCCGACGCTCTTCTCCCTCTTCACGCTGTACGAGAAGGAGTGCCAGAGCCTCATCGCGGCGAAACTCGTCCTTCCCGCCTACGATTACTGCCTCAAGTGCTCCCACGCCTTCAACCTGCTCGACGCCCGGGGCGCGATCTCCGTCACGGAGCGAACCTCCTACATCGGGCGCGTCCGGAACCTGGCCCGCGTGTGCGCCGAAGGGTATCTGAAATCGCGCGAGGAGATGGGCTTCCCGCTGCTCGGGAAGTTCTCCGGCCAAGTGGCCCGCTAAGAATCCACCCGCGAAGAGGGATTCCGATGGAACGTGACTATCTGCTCGAGATCGGCTGCGAGGAAATCCCGGCGGGATTCGTCGGCCCCGCGCTCTGGTTCGGAGGCCAGCAGTTCGAGGGGATGCTGAAAAAGGCCCGTCTCTCCTTCCGGAAGCTCGACATCTACGGTACCCCGCGGCGGCTGACGTACGTGATCCGGGACCTCGAAGAGCGCCAGGCGGCGTCGGAAGAGACCGTGATGGGACCGCCGAAAAGCGTGGGGCTGGACGCCGCCGGCAAGCCGACGAAGGCGGCTCTGGGTTTCGCCAGGTCCCAGGGGATCGACGTTTCGGCCCTCTCCGTCTTCCCGACGGATCGCGGCGATTACCTCGGCTTCGTCCGCTTCGACGCGGGCAGCCCGGTCCGGGAGATCCTCCCGAAGATCGTCTCCGATTTTCTCCCGGCCATCCCGTTCCGCAAGTCGATGCGGTGGGCCGACCTCGACGTGAAGTTCGCGCGCCCGGTGCACTGGATCGTCTCGCTGTACGGCGACGAGGTCCTGCCGCTTTCGTTCGGCGACGTCGGGGCGGGGCGGACGACCTTCGGGCACCGCTTCCTCGCCCCCGGGGCCATCGAGCTTTCTTCGACCTCCGAATACCCCGGGCGGCTCGCGGAGGCCCGGGTGCTCGTGGACCTGGAAGACCGGAAGGGGAGGATCCGCGCCGGGATCCGGGAGGCGGAGGTGCGGATCGGCATGAAATGGGTCGAGGACGAGCCGCTGGTCGAGACCGTGGCGAACCTCGTGGAGTACCCCGTGGTCATGGTGGGGCGGTTCGAGGAGAAGTACCTCTCGCTGCCGAGGGAGGTTCTCGTCACCTCGATGCGGAACAACCAGAAATATTTCGTCTTCGAGGATGCGAAGGGGGGGCTGTTCCCGGGGTTCGCCTTCGTTTCGAACATGATCGTTCCCGACCCGTCGGTCGTCGTCGCCGGGAACGAGCGGGTCCTCCGGGCGCGGCTCTCCGACGCCGAGTTTTACTACGGGGACGACCTCAAGAAGCCCCTGTTCGAACGCACGGAGGCGCTGAAAAAGGTCCTTTTCCAGGCGGACATGGGAACGTACTGGGAAAAGATCGAGCGGATGGCCGACATCGCGGAGTTCGTCGCCTCCTTCGGTTTCCCCCCCAAGGCGAAGGATTGCCGCCGCGCGGCGTTCCTCAGCAAGGCCGACCTGACCACGGGCGTCATCAAGGAGTTCCCGGAGCTGCAGGGGGTGATGGGGCGGCATTACGCCTCGATGACCGGCGAGTCGGCCGAGATCGCGCAGTCCGTGTTCGAGCACTACCTGCCGAAGGGACAGTCCGACGACCTGCCGACCACGGACGTGGGGGCTGCGACGGCGATCGCCGACAAGATCGACATGGTGTGCGGCTGCTTCGGCGTGGGGCTCATCCCGACGGGAACCGCGGACCCCTACGGCCTGCGGCGTCACACGCTGGGGATCCTCTCCATCCTCGAATCGCGGGGGCTCCGGATCCCGATCGCGGGGCTGGTGGACCGGTCCCTCGCGACCCTCGCGCCGAAGCTCACGTCGCCGGCCGCCGAGGTGAGGAAGAAGGTCCTTGAATTCGTCGTCGCCCGCTACCTGAACCTCCTGGTTTCCCAGGGGGCGCCGGCCGACCTCGTCGAGGCGGTGCTGGCTCCGGGGCTCAGGAACGTGGTGGACCTTCGGGCGAAACTCGACGCGCTGGTCGCTTTCCGGGCGGACGCGGCGTTCGAGCCCCTCGCGGAGGTCTTCAAGCGCGCGATCAACATCACCAAGGTGTACGACGGTCCCCTCGCGGTCTCGGAGGTGCTCTTCGAACACGACGAGGAGCGGGCGCTCCACGCCGCCGCGGCCGATGTCTCGGGCCGCGTCGTGTCGGCGGCCCGAGACGGGCGGTACGGCGAGGCGTTCCGCGAGATGGCGGGGCTCCAGCCGCTGGTGGCCGCCTTCTTCGAAAAAGTGCTCGTGATGGCGAAGGACGAAACGGTCAGGAACAACCGGCTTGCGCTCCTGAAGGGGCTGTCGGCGGTGTTCTCGTCGGTGGCGGACTTTTCGAAGGTGGCGTCTTCAGGGCAGCCGAAACAAGGATGATCGGAGGAGCGACAAATGGCGGCGAAACGGGTCTTCTTTTTCGGGGGGGGTAAGGCCGAGGGGAACGGCGCGATGAAGGACGTCCTCGGCGGGAAGGGAGCGGGACTCGCCGAGATGACGAACCTCGGCGTGCCGGTTCCCCCCGGGTTTACCATCAGCACCGAGGCCTGCAATCTTTATTACAAGAACCGGGGGAAGCTTCCTCAGGATCTCAAGGCGGAGATCGCGGCGAACCTCGCGAAGCTCGAGCGGGCGATCGGCAAGAAGCTCGGCGATCCGAAAAACCCGCTGCTCGTCTCCGTCCGGTCGGGGTCGAAGTTCTCCATGCCCGGCATGATGGACACGGTCCTCAACCTCGGGCTGAACGACAAGACGGTGGAAGGGCTTGCGCAGAAGTCCCGCAACCCGCGGTTTGCGTACGATTCCTACCGCCGCTTCCTGATGATGTTTTCCGGTGTGGTGCTCGATCTCCCCAAGGGCAACTTCGAGCACATCTTCGACGCGAAGAAGCAGGAGCGCGGCGCCGCCTACGACGTCGACCTCACCGCCGAGGACCTGATGGACTTGTGCGGAAAGTTCAAGGCGCTGTTCAAGGAGCGCTTGAAGAGGGAGTTCCCGCAGGACCCGCTGGTCCAGCTGGAACTGGCGAGGGACGCGGTGTTCCGGTCGTGGAACAACGACCGGGCGAAATATTACCGGAAGACCAACGGGATCCCCGACGACATCGGCACGGCGGTGAACGTGCAGGCGATGGTGTTCGGGAACATGGGGGACGATTGCGCCACCGGCGTCGGTTTCACGCGGAACCCCGCAACGGGCGCGAAGGAGTTCTACGGAGAGTATCTCGTCAACGCGCAGGGCGAGGACGTCGTCGCCGGCATCCGGACGCCGCACCCCATCCGCGACATGAAGCGGGAGTTGCCGAAGGTCTTCGACCAGTTGATGCGGATCACCGCGAAGCTCGAGAAGCATTACAAGGACGTGCAGGACTTCGAGTTCACCGTCGAGAGCAACAAGCTGTACATGCTCCAGACGCGGAACGGGAAGCGGACCGCGGCGGCGGCGGTCAAGATCGCCGTCGACATGGTGAAGGAGAAGTTGATCACGAAGGAGGAGGCGCTCCTGCGCCTCGAGCCCCAGCAGATCGATCAACTGCTTCACCCGGTGATCGACCCGAAGGCGAAGCTCGAGATCATCGCCCGGGGGCTCCCCGCCTCCCCCGGTGCGGCGGCCGGTGCAGTGGTCTTCCACGCGAACAAGGCGGTGGAGTGGGCCACCGAGGGGAAGGACGTGATCCTGGTGCGCAAGGAGACGAGTCCCGACGACATCCACGGAATGGACGTGGCGCGCGGGATCCTCACCGCGAAGGGCGGGATGACGTCCCACGCCGCGGTCGTCGCCCGCCAGATGGGGAAGACGTGCGTCGCGGGATGCTCCACGATCGATGTCGACGAAACCACGAACCGCTTCATGGTGGGCGGGCGGGTCATCCGCGAAGGGGAGTACATCTCGCTCAACGGCAGCACCGGGGAGGTGATCCTCGGGAGGGCGCCGCTGATCGCACCGGCGATGACCGGCGCGTTCGGGGTCTTCATGTCGTGGGCGGACGCCGTGCGGCGGCTCAAGGTGCGCGCCAATGCCGACACGCCGCGGGACGCGCGGGTGGCGCGCGACTTCGGGGCCGAGGGGATCGGGCTGTGCCGCACCGAGCACATGTTCTTCGCCGAGGACCGCATCCCGATCATGCAGGAGATGATCCTCGCCCGTACCCGGGAGGACCGCGAGGCGGCGCTCGCGAAACTGCTCCCGATGCAGCGGGACGATTTCAAGGGGCTGTACCGGGAGATGAAGGGATACCCGGTGACCATCCGGCTGCTGGACCCCCCCCTTCACGAGTTTCTCCCGAAGCGCGAGGAGTTGATGGTCGAGGTGACCAAGCTCGAGCTGATCCACGCGGACCGCTCCATCGTCGAGGAGAAGAAGCGCCTGCTGGAGAGGGTCGAGGAGCTTCACGAGTTCAACCCGATGCTCGGCCTTCGCGGCTGCCGGCTCGGGATCTACTACCCCGAGATCACCCGGATGCAGGCGCGCGCCATCTTCGAGGCGGCGTGCGACGTGACCCGGGAAGGGATCCGGGTCCACCCCGAGGTCATGATCCCGCTGGTCAGCATGGTGGGGGAGATGAGAGCGCAGAAGGAGATCGTCGTCGCCGTGGCGGAAGAGACGATGCGGCGGCACAAGAAGAAGTTCCCCTACACCGTGGGGACGATGATCGAGCTGCCGCGCGCCGCGGTGACGGCGGACGAGATCGCGACCGAGGCGGAATTCTTCTCCTTCGGCACGAACGACCTCACCCAGACGACGTTCGGGTTCTCGCGCGACGACTCCGGAAAGTTCATCCAGCACTACATGAACCGGTCGGAGCTTTGCCCGCAGTGCGGCACGAAGCTGGAGAAGGATCTCTCCTGTGGCGCGTGCAAGGTGACGTACACGAAACGGACGGAGAATATCCTCGAAGCCGACGTGTTCGCGACCCTTGACCAGGGCGGTGTCGGACAGCTCGTGCGGATGGGCGTCGAGAAAGGGCGTTCGACACGTCCAACCTTGAAGGTCGGGATCTGCGGCGAGCACGGCGGCGACCCGAAGTCGGTCGAGTTCTGCCACAGGATCGGGCTCGACTACGTCTCCTGTTCCCCCTACCGGGTCCCCATCGCGCGCCTCGCGGCGGCCCAGGCGGTTCTCAGGGAGAAGAAGCCGGGGAAGGGTGGGAAGAAGTAGCTGTAAATAGAAAGGATTCCTGACGGCGGCCCCCTCGGGCCGCCGTTTTTTATCTTTACATCGCCCGGAAAACACCATATATTGCGATAGGCGGAGTCTGCGCCCACAGCATGTAGAGGTTTGCCCGATCCGGCGCGGCATCGGGCATGGGGTACCGATGAAACTGAAAAAACTGGAACTGATCGGCTTCAAGTCGTTCTACGACAAGACGACGTTTGATTTTTCCGCAGGGGTCACGGCGATCGTCGGCCCGAACGGATGCGGCAAGTCGAACATCGTCGACGCCGTCCGTTGGGTCCTCGGCGAGCACGCCCCCTCGTATCTTCGCAGCAAGGTGCTCGAAGACGTCATCTTCGCCGGCTCGGATGCCGCCGGTCCCCTGGGGATGGCCGAGGTAACCCTCACCTTCGTGAACGACAACGGGAACGCCCCTCCGGGGTACGAATCGTACGCCGAGATCGCGATCACCCGCCGGACCTTCCGCGACGGCGAGAGCGAGTTCTCCATCAACAAGGTTCCGTGCCGCCTGAAGGACATCGCCGAACTGTTCCTCGATACGGGCGCCGGTGCCCGCGGATACGCCATCGTCGCCCAGGGGAAGATCGGCGAGATCGTCGAGGCCCGGCCGGACGAGATGCGCATGATCATCGAGGAGGCCGCGGGGGTCGCCAAGTTCCGGGTCCGGCGGAAAGAGGCGGAGCGGAAGATGGAGAGCACCCGCCAGAACCTCGCCCGCGTGAAGGACATCCTCGACGAGGTCCGGCGCCAGATCGGGGCGCTCGAACGGCAGGTCCGGAAGGCGGAGCGGTACAAGGCGTTCCGGGCGGAACTGAAGGATCTCGATCTCCGCGTCGCCTCCCGAAGGCGTCTCGCGATGACCCTCGCGTGCGACTCGGCGCGGGAGGCGTTGGGCGGCATCGAAATCGCGCTTCTCTCGGCGCGTTCCGACCTGGCGCGGATGGACGCCGGCCGCGAAGAGTCGCGGCTGACGCTGGCGGAGAGGGAACGGCTGCTGTCCGACCTGCGGGACGAGCACGGCCGGCGGAAGGAGGAAGCGGCGCGTCGCGAGGCGGAGTGGGACGGGCTTCGCGGACAGGCGGAACAGCTCCGCCGGATGGTCCAGGAGGCGGGGGTGGAGATCGCCTCCCTCGAATCGGAAATCGCGGCGCTCGATGCGCGGATCGCGGAGGCGGAAGGGGAAGCCGCCCGGCGGGGCGAGGAACTTTCCGGGGCCCGGGCCTGTTGGGAGAAGGAAAACGCCTCCTTGGCGGCGGTGCGCGAAGAGCACCGCCTCGCCCGGGAGGAGGTCGAGCGCGCCAAGTCCGACCTGATCGTGCGCGTGTCCCAGCACTCCGACGCGCGGTCCGGCGCCGAAGGGTTGTCGCAGCGGATCGCGGAGGGGGAACGATCCCTGGCCCGTCTTTCGGACCGGACCTTCGAGGCGGTCGCCGCGGTGGAAAAGGCTTCGCGCGACCTCGACGCGGCGTCTGCCGCCGAGACCGAGGCGCGGGAGGCCCTCGAGACGGCGGAGCGGTCCTGGGAGGAGACGGGGGCGGCCCTCGCCGCCGCGAACGCGAAGCTCGACGAATCGGTCGAGGCGGCCCGGAGCGCCGAGAGCGAGCTTCGGTCCGCCGAATCGCGACGGGCCACCCTTTCCGGGCTCCATGAGCGGATGGACTGGGCCTCCTCGGGGGTTCGGGCCGTTCTACAGCACTATCGCCGTGTCGAGGCCTCCGATAGGGAGGATCGCGCGATCCTCGGTGTGATGGGCGAGATGATCGAGACCGATGCCGCCTACGAGAAGGCGGTCGAGGCGGTCCTCGGCGAGCGGATGCAGTCGGTGGTGGTCCGCGACCACGCCGAGGGACTCTCCGCCATCCGCTACCTCAAGGAGTCCCGGGAGGGGCGGGGAGCGTTCATCCCGGTGGGGCTTCGGAACCGGAACGAGGAACTGGCGTACATCGGGGAGGAGGGCGTCGTCGCGCCGCTCACCGAGGTCGTCACGGCCCCCCCGGAGTGCCGCGATCTGCTCCGGGGCCTGCTCGGGGGAACCCTCCTGGTTCGCACCCTCGACACCGCGATCCGGCTGTGGAACCGCAACAGCGTGTGGAACTCCTACGTGACCCTCGACGGCGACGTGGTGACCGCCGACGGGATCCTGATCGGGGGAGAGCAGGGGACGGGGGAGGCAGGGGTCCTCGCCCGGAAGCGGGAGATCCGCGGCCTGGAGAAGGAAATCGATCGGTTGCGCCTGGAGCTGGACCGGCGGTCGCGGGCGGAAGAGGCGATCCGGGGGGAACGCGCGTCGCTCGAGGAGCGCCTCGCGACGTTCTTCCGGGGACGGGAGGAAGCCCGTTCCGCGCACGCGGCGGCGGAGCGTGCACGGGCGGTCCTTTCCGAGACCCGCGCGCAGGCGGGCGCCCTGCTCGACGGCCGCACCCGGGAAGATGCCTACCTGCGCGGGGAGCTCGCCCGCATGGCGGAGGAACTCTCGGCCTCGCTCGCGACGGCCCGCGAGTCCGAGAATGCACGCGGCGAAGAGGAGACGCGCACCCGGGCGCTCCTGTCCGGAACGGAGGCGAAGCGGGTGCGCGCCGAAGAGATCCGGGAGCGCGCCCACGCCGCCGAGGTTGCGTTCCGGGGCCTCGAGGAAAAGGACCGCGCCGCGGCGGACCTGCGCGCCGCGCTTTCGGAGCAGGCCGAAGGGAAGCGGCTGCTGCTGATCGAGCGTCGCCGGCGGAAGGCCGACCAGGAGCGTGAGGCGGCCTCCCTCGAGGAGGCGATGCGGGCGGCCCGGGAGGCGATCGGACAGGGGGGGATCGCCCTCGCGGCCTTGCAGGAGCGGATCGAAGCGCGGGTCGCTTCGCTCGCGGAATGCGTCTCCCGCCTTTCGGAAATCGAGGCGGCCCTTCGTGAGGCGCGTCGCCGGGAGACGGAGCTCGGCGAGCGGCAGGCCGCGGAACGGCTGGGGCTCCAGCGTTTCGAGATGGACATCGCCGGGCTCGA
>Ga0315275_10007218_pt1 | contig 10720 bp, 12 predicted proteins | sample YL17G03_0_MG_FD_205557 | JGI IMG/M metagenome (GOLD analysis project Ga0315275, IMG submission 205557) | Sediment microbial communities from Yellowstone Lake, YNP, Wyoming, USA - YL17G03_0 | ecosystem: Environmental > Aquatic > Freshwater > Lake > Sediment | place: USA: Wyoming | collected...
TTTGGGGCCATGCAGGTCAACTCTTATGACCGGCCGACCGGGGAGTTTCTCGTCCCTGAACACTTGGCCGCCCAACTTGAGGATCGCGCTTTCGGCCTTTTCTTCACGGACCGCCTGCGACTGGCCGCAGCCGGCGAGACCCACCGCCAGCGTCACGAGCAAGGCAATGTAGCGCATCATGGTATGGTCTCCAGGAAGGAACCTGCTCTGCGGTCCACCCGCTTTCCTTGGCGTGGGACCCAGCGCGGCGGGTGCGGAGACCCACCGCGCAAACTCACGGCCGGGCAAGACCGGCCCCGCCCCAGGCGGGCAGGCCGTGGCACACGACACGGGGCAGAATCGCGCCCGCTTATGCCGGGACGACCCAGACGTCAATCTCGGCCTCGACGCCCTCGGCCAATTTAATCGGCACGCGGAACTTGTCGAGCGTCCTAATCGGCGCCGCAAGGGCCACCTGCGACGGGGCGACCTTGTACCCTTCGGCCGCAAGCGCCTCGGCGATGTGCGCCTCGGTGACCGAGCCGAAGAGGTGCCCGAGTTCGTTGGCCTTGGCCTTCACGGTGATCGAGAGGCCGGTGAGTTTGGCGGCGACGGCCTTGAGGGTTTCGACGCGCTGTTTCTCGGTGAGTTCGCGCGCGACCTTTTCCTCGGCGAGGCGTTTGAGGTTGCCGGGCGTGGGCTTGACGGCGATATTCTGCGGCAAGAGGAAGTTCCGGGCGTACCCTTCGCCGACTTCGACGGTGTCGCCCACGAGGCCCAGGTTCGGCACGTCCTGTCGGAGCAAGACCTTCATCGTATCGTCTCCAAAAGGCGGCGCGCTTGACAGGCGGGCCGCCGGGTCCGGGTTAACTGACGTACGCCATCAGCGAGAGGAATCGGGCGCGCTTCAGGGCCTTTGCGGCGGCGCGCTGATGGGCCGCGCAGTTGCCGCTGCGTTTGCGGCTAAGCATCTTGCCGCGCGTCGTCACCAGTTTCTGGAGCGTCTGCGAGTCCTTGTAATCTATATGTGTGACGTTCTCGCGGCAGAATCTGCACTTGGCTCGCTCGCGGAATCGGACCATCTTGCGTTTTTGCGGTTTCGGCACGGACTGTTCCTCCAAGTTTTAGAACGGGATCGTGTCGTCCTCGACGTCCTGGTTGAAATCGTAATTGGCGGCGGGTGGCGCCTGGTTCTCGGCCCCCGACTGTTCCTGGCGCTTGAGGTCCGGGCCGGCGGCGCCCTCGGCCTGGGCCGGCGCAGCGCGGCCCGGCGCGCCGGCGCCCCTGGGTCCGCCGCCCTTGCCGGAATCAATGAACTGGAATCCTTCGACCGTCACGAGGAGTTTGGAGCGTTTCTGGCCTTCCTTCGAGTCCCAGGTCTGGTACGTGAGGCGCCCCTCGACGAAGAGGGGCCGGCCCTTGGTGACATATTTCGATATATTCTCAGCGGTCCGGCCCCACGCGGTGCAGTCCACGAAGCAGACTTCGTCCTTCATCTGGCCGTCGGCGGCCTTCCACCTGCGGTTGACGGCCAGTCCGAAGTCGCAGACGGCCACCTGGGTGGGCGTGTACCGCAGTTGCGGATCGCGCGTAAGGTTGCCCATCAAGATAACTTTATTAAAGTTGGCCACGTCCCGTCTCCTTTCGCGGCGGATTATAAACGGCTCACTCGTCCCGATCGCGACCGTCGCTCGACCCGGAGGCTCTCGACGGGCGTCTGCGGCGTTCGGTCGGCTCTTCGGCTTCCGCCTCCTCGGCGGGGGAGGCGCCTTCCTCGGCGTCGCTCGAGCGAGTCGGCTTGGCGGCGACGCCTCGACCAGGCTCGGCGCCGGCGACGGCGGCCAGCGCCTCCGGTTCGCCGCGCTCCTCCCTCAGCCGCCTGGCCACGTCCTCGCGGATGTCCTCGCCCAGTTGCAGCCGCATCGCCGCCACCGTGAAGTGGTCGGCCTTGAGGATCAGGACGCGCAGGACCTTCTCCGAGAGGAGGCAGTCGCGCTCGATCTCGGCCAAAAGAGCGCCGCCGCTCTTCAGGAGGAAGAACGCCAGGACGAAAGTGCCGCGCTTCCGCCTCTCGACCGGGTAGGCCAGTTTCCGCTCGTCCCACCGCGTTAGGCCGATGAGTTCGGCCCCCTGGCGCGTGAGGAGGCCGGAGAGGTGCTTCACGAGGTCGTCCCAGACGGCGGCGGCGCCGCTGTCCACCAGGAACATGGCTTCATACACGCGACTCGATTGACCAGTTGGCATAACGCGTTGGCCGTTCGGCCACCTCCTCTTGTCGGTCTAATCCTCATCATCCTTGGGCCGGCCCGCCTGTCCGGCGGGCAGGTTGAACCGGTTCATGGCCTCCGCCAGGCCATGCGTGATCCAGCATTCGGCGGCGTCGGCCGCCCGCTCGATCGCCTCCGCCAGGGCCGGCTTCTCCGAGGCCGCGGGCTCCGAGAGCACGAACGCCGCGTGCTCCGCCGCAGGCGGCGCCGGCCCGATCCCCACCCGCAGCCGCGCAAATTCCTCGGTCCCCAGGTGCGCGATCACCGACTCTAGGCCGTTGTGCCCGCCGTCGGACCCTCGCGGCCTGAGGCGGATGCGGCCCGCCTCCAGGGCCAGGTCGTCGCTGACGACCAGAATGTCCCTCGTCTCCACTTTCCAGAAATCCGCCAGTTGCCGCACCGCGAGGCCCGACAGGTTCATGAACGTCAAGGGTCGGGCCAGGATGACCTTCCGGCCGTGCCAGAGGGTCTCCGCGACTGCCGCATCGAGTTTTTCCCGCCACGAGTCGGCCCCCATCCGGACCGCCAGCGCCTCCGCGACGCGCCAACCCATGTTGTGCCGCGTCGCCGCGTAACGCGATCCCGGGTTGCCCAAGCCGACGATCAGTTTCATTCGTCACAACACGCGCCGCACAAGTGCGGCGGCTAAATGTGTTATTCTTTTTTTTCTTTGGTCTTGGGCTTTTCCTCGGGTTCGGCGGCCTCTTCCTCGCCTTCCTCGGCCTCGACCTTGCGACCGATGACCTCCGGTTCGACGGCGGCGACTTCCTCGGGCGCCGGGGCGGCGGCCACGACTTCCTCGACGATCGTCGTCAGCGTCACGAAGATCACCTCCGGGTCCGTTAAAATCTTGACGCCGGGGGGGGCCTGGAGGACGCCGACCTTGCGGCTCTCGCCCTCGACCATGTCGCCGACCTGTGCGACGATCGCCTCCGGGATGTCCTTCGGAAGGCACTCGACCTCGACGTTCGCCAGGGGTTGCTGGAGGACGGTGTGCTCGACCTTCGGAGCGCCCTTGAGGAGGATCGTGACCTCGAGGGTCAGTTTTTCGTCCATGGCGATGCGGACGAAGTCGGCGTGGACCACGGCGTCGCCGAAGGAATCGTACTGGAGTTCCTTCAGCAGGACGACGTCGCGCTTCTTGCCGAGATGGAGTTCGAACATGCGGCTGCGTCGTCGGACGGCCGTTTCGAGTTCCTCGACGGACACCTGGATCGGCACCGTTTTCTCCTTGTGGCCGTAGAGGACGGCGGGGACCTGGCCCTCCTCGCGAAGGCGGCGGCAGGCGCGCGTTCCTTTGATCTCGCGTTTCTTGGCGTGCAGCGTTTCGGTGGCGATGCCCACTAGCGGGCTCCTTTCCTAGCGTCCGGTCTGCCGGGGCAGCCCCCCGGCTCGGCCGCGGGCCGTGACGCGGCAGGCGGGCTGGCCGGTTTTTCTCAGGAACAACTGGCTTATGGATTGATGCAGATGAATTCGCTTGATGGCCTCGGCCAGGAGGCCCGCGAGGCTCAGTTGCAGGATTTTTTTGACCCTCCTGGCCTCCGGCGAAAGCGGAATCGTGTCGGTCACGGTGACCGCCTTGATCGGCGCGGCCACGATCCGCGCGATGGCGTCGCCGCAGAGGACCGGGTGCGTCGCGGCGACGTAGATGTCGCGTGCGCCGCGTTCCTTGAGGAGGTCCGCCGCCTTCGCGATCGTCCCGCCGCTCGTGATCATGTCGTCCACCATGAGGACGGTCCGGCCCTCGACCGAGCCTATGAGCGCCCCGGCGCGCACGTCCGTTCCGCCGGTCCGCTCCTTGTCAATGATCGCCAGGTCGCCGTCCAGCAGTTCCGCATATACGCGGGCGGTCTTGACGTTGCCGACGTCGGGCGAGACGACCGTCAGGTTCTTAAGGTGCATCCGCCGATAGTGCTCGGCGAAGACCGGCTCCGACAGGAGGTGGTCCACCGGGATGTCGAAGAAGCCCTGGACCTGGTATGCGTGAAGGTGGACCGTCAGGACGCGGTCGGCGCCGGCCACCTGGAGCATGTTCGCGACAAGTTTCGCGCTGATGGGGACGCGGCCCTCGTCCTTGCGGTCCTGCCGCGCGTAGCCGTAGTAGGGGATGACGGCGGTGATGCGTTCGGCGCTGGCGCGGTGTGCGGCGTCAATGAAGAGGAGGAGTTCCATCAGGTTCTCGTTCTGCGGCGCGCAGGTCGGCTGGATGATGAAGATGTCGCGGCCGCGGATGTCCTCGTTGATCTTGACGAACGTCTCGCCGTCGGGGAACGGCGTCAGGGCAACCTGGCCGAGCGGCAGGCGGAGGCGCCTGGCGATCGCCTCGGCCAGCGGCCGGTTGGCGCTCCCGGCAAAAACTTTCAACTGGTCCATGTCGTGTCCCCTTTAAAGACCAGTTCCAAGTTCCCAGTTACAAGTTCCAAGTTAACGGCTCCGTTTGGGCGACCGCTTGGCCTTCTTCTTTGACTTGGAACCTGGAACTTGGAACTTGGAACTTGAAACTTTCTTCATCCGTTTCGCCGGCACGCCGGCGAACGTCTCACCCGGCGGCACGGGATGCGACCGCACGACGACGCTGCCCGCGCCGGTCTCGGCCCGGTCGCCGACCGACGTCGGAGCGACGAGGATCGTGCCCGCACCCAGGAGGGCGTCCGCGCCGATCTCTGTGTGGAACTTCCTGCCGCGACCGTCCGAGTTGGCCGTGATCGTGCCGCACCCGATGTTCGTCCGAGCCCCGACGCTCACGTCGCCCAGGTACGAGAGGTGCCGCGCGCGGGCCCCGGCGCCCAGGCGGGCGTTCTTGGCCTCGACGAACGCCCCGACCTCGGCCCCATCCTCGAGGACCGTCCCGGGCCTGAGGTGCGCCATCGGGCCGATGCGGCAGCCGCGCCCGATGCGCGACGGGCCGCGGATCACGGTCGAAGGCCCCACGACGGTGTCCGGGCCGATCTCGACGTTCCAATCTATATAGGTTGTGTCGGGGTCCTCGAGCGTGACGCCCGCGGCCATGAGCGCGCCATTGATCCGCCGGCGCATCAGGGCCGCAACGAGCGCGAGGTCCTGGCGGCTGTTGACGGCTTCGACTTCCTCCGGCTGGGCGGCCGGCACGGCCACGGCCTTCTCGCCGTCCTGCACGAGGAGGCCGATCGCGTCGGTCAGATAGTATTCCTTCTTGGAGTTCTGGTCCGTGATCCGCCCGAGGACTTTCGCGAGCGCCGGCCAGCGAAACGCGTAAAACGAAGGATTGATTTCGCGGATGGACCGCTCCTCGGCGCTTGAGTCCTTTGCTTCGACGATCCTCTGGACGCGGCCGGAGGCGTCGCGGACGATCCGGCCGAACCACTTCGGGTCATTCAGGATCGCCGTCACCAGCGTGACGGCCGCCGCCTCGCGCCGGTGCGTCTCGAGGAGCGTCCTGACCGTCTCGGGCCGGATCATCGCGGCGTCGCCCACGAGGACCACGAGGTCGCCCTCGAACCCCTCGAGCGCCTCCCTGGCCGCCATGACCGCGTGACCCGTGCCGCGCTGCGGCTCCTGGATGACCCACGCGATGTCCTTGGAGTCGGCGAAGGCGGCCATGATAGCCTGGCGCTGGTGTCCGGCGACGATGAGTTGGTCGCGGATTCCGGCCTCGCGACAGGCGTCCAGGACGTACGAGAGGATCGCCCGGCCGCAGACTTCGTGGAGCACCTTCGGCCGCGCAGACTTCATGCGCGTGCTCATCCCTGCGGCCAGAATCAGCGATTTTACGGGCCGTGCGCTCACGCTTGTTGCCTTATACGCGCCGAGCAATCTCGGCGGCTAAGTGTTACAAAGTATGAATATGGCTACCCGGCCTGGATTCGAACCAGGAATAGGAGGACCAAAACCTCCTGTGTTACCGTTACACCACCGGGTATTGCATCAATGCGAAATTCGAAATGCGAAATGACATACACGCCCATCGTTGCCGTTCATTTCGCATTTCACATTTCGCACTTCGCATTTACTTACATATCGCCCCGGTGCTCGCGCTCTGCACCATCCGGGCATACCGCGCCAGGTAACCGGTCGCGATTTTCGGGTGCGGCCGCTTCCAGGCCTTGCGCCGCTTGTCGAGTTCTGCATGGCCGACCACGAGGTCCAGCCTGCGCTTGTCGAGGTCCACGCGGATTTCGTCGCCGGTCCTCACGAGGGCGATGGGGCCGCCGGCCGCCGCCTCGGGGCTCACGTGGCCGATGAACGGGCCAGCCGTGCCGCCAGAGAACCGCCCGTCGGTCGCAAGGTAAACCTTGTCGGCCATGCCGAGGCCTTTGAGCGCGGCGGTGGCGGCGAGCATCTCGCGCATGCCCGGTCCGCCGGCCGGCCCTTCGTAACGGATGATGATAAAGTCGCCCGCCTTGATCTTCCCGGCCAGGATCGCCGTGTTCGCGGCGTCCTCGCTGTCGAAGACGCGGGCCTTGCCGGTGAACTGTCGCATTTCCTGCGCCACGGCCGATTGCTTGATGACCGCGCCGTCGGGGCAGAGGGTCCCGCGGAGGACCGCTATGCCGCCTTCCTTATGATGCGCCTGCCCGATGGGCCGGATGAGTTCGTCGCTCTGGACCTCGGCATCCTCGGTGATGTCATACGTCGTCTTGCCGCTCGTCGTGATGCAATCCTTGAGGAGCCCGCGCAGGCGTTTCATGACGGCCGGGACGCCCCCAGCCGCATCGAGGTCTTCCATCATCATGTCGCCGGCGGGCCGGAAATTCGTGAGGTGCGGCGTCCGGCGGCTGATCTCGTCGAAGAGTTCCAGCGGCAACTCCATGCCCGCTTCGTGCGCGATCGCCGCAAGGTGCAGCACAGTGTTCGTCGAGCCGCCGAGCGCCATGTCCACGGCGATGCCGTTCGCCAGCGCCGACCGCGTCAGGATCTGGCGCGTCGTAATCCCTTTCTCCACCAGTTCCACGGCGCGCCGGCCGGAGGCATAGGCGATGCGGTCTTTCTTTGCGCTCGCGCATAGGGCAGCGGCACAGTACGGCATGCTCATCCCCATCGCCTCGGTGACGCAGGACATCGTGTTGGCCGTGAAGAGTCCCTGGCACGATCCGCCGCCGGGACACGCCTCGCATTCGAGGTGCGCCAGGTCATCCTCCGTCAGGAGGCCCGCCTTGAACCGGCCGATGGCCTCGAACGTGTCGTGCACGAGGTCCAGCCGCTCCATCTTGTACCGCCCCGCGAGCATCGGCCCGGCCGTGACGACGATCGCAGGGATGTCGAGCCGCGCCGCCGCCATGAGCATCCCCGGCGTGATCTTGTCGCAGTTCGTGAGGAGCACGAGGCCGTCCAGCCGGTGCGCCAGGGTGATGGACTCGACCATGTCGGCGATGAGTTCGCGGCTGGGGAGGCTGTAGTGCATCCCCTCGTGGCCCATCGCGATGCCGTCGCAGATGCCGGGGACCGAAAAGAGCCACGCCACGCCGCCGCCCGCGAAGATGCCATGCTCGATCGCCCGTTCGAGTCTCCGCATGTGGGCGTGGCCGGGTATGAGGTCCGTGAAACTCGACACGAGACCGACGAACGGCTTATCCATGTCGTCGGGCGTGACGTTTCCGGTGGCCAGCAGCAGTGCCCGCGCCGGCATTCCGCGCAAGCGGTCCTTGAACCAATCGTGTGGCAGTTTCCTGGTCATAACCAACCTCAGTTAGTTCCAAGTTCCAGGTTCCAAGTTCCAGGTTCCAAGTGCACCGGCTGCCGAACCCGCGGTCCGCGATGCCGTTTCTTTGCGCCGTTCACTTGGAACTTTGAACTTGGAACTTGAAACTCTCTTTACGCCGTTAACTTGGAACCTGAAACTTGAAACTTGGAACTTTCAACTTGGAACATGGAACTTGGAACTTTCAAGTTGGAACTCTCTTTGCTCCGTCAACTTGGAACTTTGAACTTGGAACTTGGAACTTGGAACTTTCATCTTGGAACTTTCTTTGCAACTTGGAACTTTGAACTTGGAACCTGGAACTTTCTTTGCGCGCGGCCGTTGGGCGTTTCCGAGGCTTGGACTCAGGCGGCCGCAGTCGCCCGGAGCCCCGCGATCGCTCGACCCGTCAGGCCGGTTCCCGGATCCCGGTTCCCGAATCCCGCCGTTGAACGATTCCATTACCCCGTGGGAAACGCATCCAGTGCCTGCCCGCCCCCGCCCCAAGCGGGTCCGCCTTGGGAGGATAGGGAGGGCAAGCGGCCCCATGATAGCGTCGCGGCACGTGTTGTCAACAAAAAGAGGGATAAGGGATTGGGGATTCGGCCATACGGCCCGCATGGGGAACCGGGAATCGGGAACCGGGATTCGGGAACCGGCTTGGTTAGCCGCCGCGCTTGCGCGGCGCGTAATTTGGTTAGCCGCCCCCACAGTTGTCACCCCGAGCGAAGCGAGGGGTCTCGCCGTGGCCTGCATTCTGCAATCTTCCAGTCTCCGCAATAGACTTTGCACCCCGCCGCCCGACGATGTATACTCCGGCCGTCGGGACGTATCTAGAACCGCCGGGTGACTCTGGGGCAAAATAGGATAAATGAGATAAGTATTGTCCCCCGAACTCGTCCGGGCTTAGAAAAGAGATATCATATGGCAACTATGACAATACTGGAAGCAGAACACATTCTCAACATCATCATTAAAGAGGTTCAAAACACAAGCCATCGCCACCATCCCGTTTCTGCCCTTGAAGGGTATGACATTTGCCAGATTGAAACCGCAGCCAAACTGCGAATTGCCAATGAATTTCTGGCTTGTGCGTTAAGGAGTTTGCCTGAGGAGCGTTTTGCGGAGGGGGTGAAGATTTGGGGTGGTGCTGCCGGAATTGTAATGCTGACTTTTGTGTCAGACGACCAAGTCGACGAGATTGGCGCAGACCCTGTCTTTGGTCTTGATCCGGCAACCATGGCTTACAAGGATAAGCGATTTGGTTCGCTCGAAACGGCGCCATCGTTCGCTAATTATTGCAAGTCTGTTGGGGCAAAAGACCCGCTCTATTGGCAGAAGATTTACACTCGCATTGGTCTGGAATACACGGTGGAGTCGCCACGGGGAAACCAGCCCGTGTTCTTCTGACCGGCTGGCGCGGCGTGAGGAGCTGGACCCGCAGGTGTGATGTGACCTCCGTGTCGCCCAACAACGGCATGCAGGAGACGGCGCTTCGCACCGCGCCGACCGCGAAAGGAGAATAGTATTGGTCCCCAGGATATTCTTGTTAGGCAAAGGAAGTGATCGCCGCGTGTCAAAGAAGAGCGATTGGAGATCTCCATGGTAGCATGCATTTCGATATCCGCCATTCCAAGTGATTGCTCTAACCTATTACTTGCTGGAATGGGCGTTCTGGTTGCTGCCGCAGTCGCGTACATAGCCTACCGGCAGCACAGCCTAGCCAAAGAGAAGTTCAAGTTGGATATGTTTGAGAAACGTTTTTCGGTTTACAAAGCCACCCAACGGTTTCTGACGGTCATCTTTCAGAGTACCAGAGTGGATGTGGACAAACTGTTCGAGTTCCGCCGAGATACACAAGATGCAACCTTTCTGTTTGGGCAGGAGATTCCCGCATATCTGGAGCGTCTTGACAAGCAGGCTCTGGACCTCATGGCAATCGCGGACAGGTGTCGCGACCTGCCAGTTGGCGAAGAGAGAACGCGGCTTTGCAACGAGGAAACCCAATTGCTGCAAGCATTGATAGGAGAACTGCCCAACCTGAAGAATGTTTTCGCCTCATACCTAAGATTTAACAAATGGAAGTGACGGGGTTCCGGGTCCAGGATACTTAACTCCCTTTTTTGCGCAGCCTCGGCATGCCCGCTCCCTGACGGCCTGCCCGTCCGTAGCCTGTTGGCGAAGGCGGGTCGCGGCTCGGTTTTTTCAATCCGCAATCCGCAATCCGAAATCCGCAATGGGTTGAATGCGTGGCGGCTGTTTGGCCGTTCACTCCGCAATCCGCAATCCGAAATCCGCAATGGGTTGAGGGTAGGTGGAGATCGCGAACCCCCTTTTTTCTTTTCCCCTGAGCCCCGCCCACGACAACGGCGAAACCGCAGATGAACGCAGATAAACACGGACAGAGTCTATCCAAGACTCTTTTTATCTGTGTCCATCTGCGTGCACCTGCGGTTCCCTCTTTTTCAAGCCCCGGCCACGGCCACGTCGAAACCGCAGATGAACGCAGATAAACGCAGATGAATGCCAAACCAAGCGGGTTCCCTCTGTGTCCATCTGTGTGCATCTGCGGATGATCCGGCCGTTGAGACCACGGCGAAACCGCCACGGCCACGTCGAAACCGCAGATGAACACAGGTGAACTCAGGTAAAAAAACCAAGCCAAAGTTTTACTATCTGTGTCCATCTGCGTGTATCTGCGGTTCCCTCTCTGTTGATGTAAGTCATTTTTCAAAAACGCGACTTACGTCAAAAATATGGGGTCATCTAGTACCCGTTTGGGGGCCGTTGGGGGGGGGGGGGGGGGGGGGGGGGGGGC
>Ga0315275_10007221_pt1 | contig 10715 bp, 8 predicted proteins | sample YL17G03_0_MG_FD_205557 | JGI IMG/M metagenome (GOLD analysis project Ga0315275, IMG submission 205557) | Sediment microbial communities from Yellowstone Lake, YNP, Wyoming, USA - YL17G03_0 | ecosystem: Environmental > Aquatic > Freshwater > Lake > Sediment | place: USA: Wyoming | collected...
GTCGGTAGCGAAGAGGAGCGTCCGCCTCCCCTCGGCGAGGATGGAGTCGACGTGTGGACGAGAGTCGCCTGCGCCGTTGTATATCTCGCAGTTGGAGTTGTAGATCTCGACGCCGTCGTAGCGGGTGAAGTGGAGCATGTCGTTTATGTTTAGGCCGCTCCAGTAGGGGTGGGCGAGGATGGCGACTCCTCCCTGCTTCTTCGCGTCGTCGATGGCCCGCTGGGGGTCGCCGGCTGGGTCGAAGTCGGTGTAGGGGAGGCGCTCGCGTATGCCTACGGCGACTATGTGGTATGTTGTCACGGCCTCGGTTCTTCCGAGGCTGATCTCCATGCCCGGGAGGAGAGTCATCCCCCTAGGGTCTAGGTTGTTGGGATCTGTGAGTCTGCCGTGGTCGGTTATGCTGAGGAAGTCGTAGCCTTTGGAGGCGTAGTGGTCGACGACGGCTTGGGGGCTCTTTGTGCCGTCTGAGGCCGTTGTGTGGGTGTGGAGGTTTCCCCGCAGCCATTTGCCGTCTGTGTTGAAGGGGTCGGTGTATTCGGTGAGCATGTGGGTATCTGTGTGGGTGTGTTTATAGTGGTTCCCTCATGCGAGGGTTGCGATTACGTAGATGCCAACGAAGATGGTAGCGGAGCCGAGTAGGCGTGGGGCGCCGTAGCCCTCGCCGAGGATGAAGACGCCAATCAGGGCGCCGATTACGACGCTGATCTGTCGGAAGGCGAGGAGGTAGCCGACGGGGGTGAGGGTCATGGCTATGAGGACGAGAAGGTATCCGCCACGCATGAGTGCGCCGGATACGGTTATCCTCCTCCAAGTGGTGCGCCACTCGGTTCGGATGTTGTTCCATCCTCTTCTGTGGAGGATTATGGGGGCGAGGAGGAGTGTGATGGCGATCTCCAGCCAGAAGGCATAGAGTATGGGGTCGACGCGTGTCACCGCCGCCTTATCGCTGAGGGAGTAGGCAGTCGTTCCTATGGCGGCGATGAGGGCGAATCCGAAAGCGGGACCCTTGAAGCTGTGAAGGGGTTCGAGAAAGCTGCCTGGCTGTAGTGACTTGAGGTAGAGGATGTAGACGCCCGCGAGGACGAGGAGTATCCCCGCTACGCCGGCGGGGGTGAGTGGATCGCCTAGGAATACCGCCCCCGCCACGGCGACGAAGAGGGGCGCGCTCCTCGCGACGGGGTAAACGGTGCTGAGGTCGCCCGCGTCGTAGGCTCGGCTGAGGGCGAGGAAGTAGACGACCTCCGCGACGGCGCTGGCGATGAGAAAGGGTAGGACGCTGATGGGGAGCGTCCAGTCCCTGAGGAGCAGGATGAAGACGGGGAGTAGGGTGACCTGGCTTGTGAGGTTCATTAGGAGCATGAAGGAGTCCTTCTCGCGTGACCCCTTGGCGAGGTAGTTCCAGGCGGCGTGAGAGGCCGCGCTGACTAGGATGAGGGCTACGGCGAGGGGCTCCACGCTGTGTACGGGGCGATGGGAGTTAAAATCATTAGCAACCTCCCCCACCTCTACCCCATGGCGGACAGGTGCTTCGTCGCGGTCGACATCGACAAACCCGCTCTCAAGGGGGCGCTTCTGCGTGCCCAGGGGGCGATCGTGGCGACGGGGGCGGACGTCAAGGCCGTCGAGGAGGAGAACATCCACATCACCCTCAAGTTCCTCGGGGAGATACCGGAGGAGAGGACGGCGCGCGTCGCGGAGCTGGTGAGGGGGATATCGTTCAAGCCCTTCACCCTCGAGTTCCGGGGCGTCGGCGTCTTCCCCGCCCCGAGTAGGCCGAGCGTCGTCTGGGCGGGGGTCTCGGGGGAGGCGTCGGAGATGCTGGCGGTCTTCACCGAGCTGGAGTGGGGGCTCAAGGCCCTGGGCTTTGAGCAGGAGAGGAGACCGTTCCAGCCCCACGTGACGCTATGCAGGGTGAGGGGTGGGAGGAACAGGACTCAGCTCGCCGAAGCGGTGAAGGCGATGGAGGATGAGGAGTTCGGTCCCCTGAGGGTCGAGCACATCCGGTTGAAGAAGAGCGTCCTCACGAGGAGCGGGCCCATCTACTCGACGGTGGCGGAGTCTAGTGTACTCGGCCAGGATGGATTTAGGGTAGCCTCCCCAAGGATTAGGGGAACAGATCCTTATCCCGCGGCCAGACAAGATCTACCGCTTTAGAAGACTCGTCCCTCCGGTAAGTGTATCCCCTGATGACCGCGGCCGGGACACCCTCATCAGCCTGACCAATAACAAGCTCGGCAGCCCCGGCTAACTCGTCGGCCACGGCTATGTTCTTCACCCTCAGCTCGTAACCAAATAGGTCCCTTTCGCCCCTCCTATCCCTTAGCACGTTTAAACCGGATGCACCGATGGCGACGTTTACCTCGCCGGATCGGTGGGCCCTCCCATGCGTATCCGAGATGATTACGGCTACGTCTATCCCGCCGAGTTCCTTTAGTCTGTCTCGGATTCTCTTAGCGGATTGATCCGGGTCGACCGGTAGCAGTGCGTAGGTCTCGGTTCCGGCTACGTTGGACTTGTCGATCCCCGAGTTGGCGCACACGAACCCTTGCCTCGTCTCGGTTATTAGCACACCCGGGGCCATCCGCCTTACCGCCCTCGACTCCCGTAGGACGATCTCCACAACATTCGGGTCCTTCCCGGTTTGGGCCGAGTAGTTCAGCGCGGCTTGTGACGGCTCTACTGAGGATAGGTCGACGAGTCTGCCTTCGGCCTTCGATACTACCTTGTGGGTGATGACCAGGATATCACCGTCGCGTAGGGTATCTGTGCCGATTGTTGCGTCGTAGATCAGTTGGGCTAAGTCGTCCCCCGGCTTGATCATTGGGAGTTTGGTGATGGGGTGTATCTGGATGACCATTACGATCAATCCTGTATCAGGTGCTAGTATAAACATGAGGTGCTTGGTTGCATAAAATTGTGCTTTGACGCGTGCGCATTATGGTTGCGACGCTGTCGGTAGGCATGTGGGAGGCTTTGGAGCCGAGCTCTTCCGGCATCCTATGCGGTAGATATTTCAACGGTCCCTGCCCCTATGCTTCTCCGGTGATGCCATCCTTGCCGCTACCCGAGCCCTGGCCCAAACTCAAGAGGAAGATACTCGCAGAAGCGAAGCCAAGCCAACGTGAACACGACGAGATAAATACATACATGACGGGGATGAGGGGTAGCCTCGAGGAGGCGCTCAGGAAGGATGGTATCGATGCGGACGTTGAGATCCATGGCTCAGTCGCCCGGGACACTTGGCTCGTCGGGCAACGCGACATAGACACGTTCATCATCCTGCGCCGCGGCTCGGGGCGGAGGGACCTTCTGAGGGTCAACGAGGCCGTGAAGAGGTTCGTCGGCGAGGGCTGGGTCGAGGCCTACGCGGAGCACCCCTACGTCAAGAAGGAGATGGGGGGCTTCGAGGTCGAGTTCATCCCATGCTTCAGAGCCGAGGTGGGGAGGGGACTCATCTCCTCCACCGACCGCAGCCCCCTACACACGGGTTACCTCCTCCCCCGCTTCACCGATCCCCTCAGGGACGACATCAGGGTACTCAAGGCCTTCATGAGGGGCATCGGAGTCTACGGTGCCGAGATCAAGGTCGGCGGCTTCTCCGGCTACCTCTGCGAGTTGCTCGTCCTAGCCCATGGCTCGTTCGCGGCCCTCATAGAGGCGGCGGCGAACTGGGGTGACCACCCCATCATACAGCTTGAGAAGGGCGTGGACCCGGCCAAGTTTCGGGAGCCCCTCGTCGTCGTTGACCCCGTCGACGCGAACAGAAACGTCGCCTCGGCAGTCACGGAAACAGTCCTCTGGACCTTCGTCGTAGCCGCCCGCGCCTTCTCTAAGAAGCCCAGTGAGGGCTTCTTCACCCCCGAGGCCCACGACGCTTCGAGGCTAGAGGAGGAACTAGGCAACAGGGGGGTGGACTTCCTCTTCATAGTCATCCCCGACGAGGACCCGCCCGTCCCGGATACCCTCTGGGGGCAGCTCTACAGGACGGAGAAAGCTCTTGGGAGGGCGCTGGTGGAGAGGGGGTTCAAGGTCTTCAGGTCGGCGACCTGGAGCGACGAGGCTGAGAGGCACATATTCGTCTACGAGCTTGAGGCCATCACCCTCCCGCCCGTCGTGAAGAGGGTGGGGCCCCCGGTCCGACTCGTCAAGGACAGCGAAGACTTCCTCTCAAGATACATCGGGTCCCCGGACCTCGTGAGCGGCCCATGGATAGAGGGCGCGAAGTGGTGGGTCGAGGTCAGGAGGAGAAACGCATTCACGCGCGAGCACCTGAGGGAGGCGCTAGTCAACGGGTACGAGGAACTCGGGGTACCGAAGCGCCTCGCCGACCTCCTGGGGAAGGGCGGAGGCGTATACGTCAACTTGGAGATCACACCTGAGCTGCGGGGAGAGTTCCCGCGGTTCCTCGAAGGCTTCCTGAGGGGCAGGCCTGACTGGCTTGGGTGAACGTGTCCCAATAGACGAGCTCCTCACGCACCCCCAAGGCTTCCTCATCTGCTGGCCCAAGTGGGACGCTGAGGTCGCCCGGATGAAGATCGAGGAACTCAGGGGGATGGGCGTCGAGTACATCGTCTTCGAGGGGCCGCACAAGGTGGAGACGATACCCGTTCTAGGTAAGGGGAACACCTCCATCGTTTTGAAGGCCTTGACCCGCGGCGGCGCCTACGCAGCCAAGCTGAGGAGATCAGACGCCGACAGAGTAGGCTTCGACGAGGAGGCGAGGCTCCTACGGGTGGCGAACGGCGTGGGCGTAGGGCCTAGACTACTGGCCTGGGGGCGCGGAGCCCTCCTGATGGAGCTAGTCGAGGGACCCTACCTGAGCGACTGGATCAAGGTAATGACCCCGTCAGACGCCGGGACGTTACGCTCCGTGTTCCGCAGCCTCGTGGACCAGGCCCGGCGCCTCGACGAGGCGGGGCTCGACCACGGCGAACTCGTCCGGTTGAAGAGGCACACCATGATGCGCGGCCTTGAACCAGTCGTCATCGACTTCGAGTCCGCGAGCACAGCAAGACGCGTCGCCAACGTGACCACGGTGATCCAGTCACTCTTCCTGAACACGCAGGCGAGCATGGTCGTCGAGGGGATAATGGGGCTCCCCGACAGGGAGAAGCTGCTCGGAGCCCTCAGGGACTACCGGAGAGACATATGCGAAGGGAGTTATGAAGCACTCCTGCACGCCGCTGGGCTAGAAAAAGATTTCACCCCCTCCACCCCTCCTTAATCCCATGGAGTACAAGGAAGCGACTCGCCTGAGCATCGACGAGCACAGGGAGGCCCTCATAGGGATCAGCAACAGTATACACGAGGAGCCGGAGCTCGGCCACCAAGAGTTCAAGGCCTCGGCCCTCCTAGTCGAGGCGCTGAGGGGTCACGGCTACACCGTGGATCTGGGCGTCGTGGGGATGAAGACGGCCTTCGTGGCGCGGGGCCCGAAGAGGGAGGGCCCGACCATCGGCGTTCTCGCCGAGTACGATGCCCTCCCCGGGATCGGGCACGCCTGCGGACACAACCTAATAGCCGCCTCTGCCCTGGGCGCCGCCATCGGCCTCTCGGCCGTGGCGAAGGAGCTACCCGGAAACGTAGTCATCTACGGGACGCCCGCCGAGGAGGGGGTCGTCGAGAACGCGGGTGGGAAGGTCGTCATGCTAAACGAGATCAGGAAGGCGGACGCCGCCATAATGGTCCACCCCGCCAACATGTGGGGGAGCTACAGCACAAACAACGCCCGTGAGAGCTTCCTCGTCGAGTTCTTCGGGAAGAGCAGCCACGCCGGTGGCGCCCCCGAGAAGGGGATCAACGCCCTCGAGGGGGTCATCCAGACATTCAACGGGATAAACGCGCTGCGCCAGCACATCAACAGGGATGTACGCATCCACGGCATCATAAAGAGGGGTGGGGACAGCCCGAACGTCGTCCCCGACTACGCGAGTGCCCACCTATACGTCAGGGCCCCCACCATGCCCATGCTCGAGGAGTACTACGGCAAGGTCCTCGACATAATAAAGGGGGCCGAGCTCATGACCGGCACCAAGAGCAAGGTGAGGAAGATCGCGAACACGTACGCCAACTCCCTCCCGAACAAGACGCTCACCGACCTCTTCAGGAAGGAGATGGAGGAGGCGGGCGTCGACTTCCCCGAGGAAAAGGAGCCCCGGAAGGGTGGCGGGAGCACCGACTTCGGCAACGTCAGCCAGGTCATGCCCGCCCTCAGCGCCTACATCAACATCGGCCCAGTGACGCTCCACAGCCCCGAAGGCGCCGCTATGACGGCGACGCCCGAGGCACACGATGTGATGATAAAGGCGGCGAAGGGCCTCGCCTTCACGGCCATCGACCTCCTCACGAGGCCAGGGCTACTCGAGGCTGCGAAGAAGGAGCAGGGGCAGAGGCTCGTCGAGCAGGCGAAGCAGTCATCCTAGAAAGCCGCGCCGATTAACCCCTTTTTAGGGGCGCTTACCCCCCCTGAGCCGAGTTAGTAAGCTTTTTACTGTGGCTGTTGTGTCTAGTGTTGGATTCGGGATCGTGGTCTAGCTTGGTAGGATTCGTGCCTGGGGCGTACGAGTTCGTGAGTTCAAATCTCACCGATCCCACCAACCAATACACTCGACCCACTACTTCGGCTTCCTGAAGAGCTTCGCGTTCTCGACATCGCAGACATACGTGTATCCAAGCTCGATGAGTTCGGTCGCCTCTGGGGCGTTTCCAGTAGTTTTGCTGACATACTGCGTGTGCATGCTTCACTCTCGCGTAAGCACTGCTGTTTCCTACGGCCGATTAATGTTCGTAAGAAGACGTAGAAATAAACACGCGCGGGCGCATGGTTCTTAGAAATCAGAGTTAGGTTCTTCTAGCATCTTTTCAAATTCATATATCTCGTTATTTGTCTCCGAAACTTTTCTCAGTGTTTTCAATGCATTTTTTGGGTCATTAAGCACATTTAGTAGGATTTCCTTGACCTCTCTCTCATTTTTCGCTACCTTGCAAATCTTGTGAACGCTGCACTCTTTGATATTGATGCCCTTCTCCGCTAGTATCTTGTTTAAATCTGAAGCCCTCAGTAACTGAACATTCATCCTCTGTGCATAGGTGAATAAGTCGATTGGGCCTTCTTCCAAAAATATTTTCTCATTAGGATTAAAAGTTCCTCCAGCGAAGACGGGAATCACGCCAGCTTTTATCTCTCGACCTTTCTCTGTATCATAACCGAACTCTTTAGAATTTTTTAAAATGTTAAGAAAATCGTCTACATGCTTCTTCATAACTACGCCATATTTTGCTTCAAGACAATAGGTGATGGGCTTAGAAAGTATTGATGGTGTTATGCTCCAGCATCTATCTACCTCTGCGTTATGCCTCCTACTAGCAACGGGCTTAACGAGATGGATCGTGATCCTTCTATTATCCATCTTTTGGTTTCTATGTGTCTGAGTCATGAATTCGGCGTCAGTGTACTGGTCTATGAAGAAGGAGACTGCCGCTTCCCAGTTATGACCTACACGAGATTTACTTCCTCCCGTTTTCCGAAGGTAGTTTTTCCTCAATTCGATGGAAGCATGAAGTTCTTTCTCATCAAAGGATTCATGATAAAAATGTGCATAAAAATCGAATAGCTTAACCATTTTAATATCAGAATAAAGCTGCATAGTTCTCTTGATGGCGTAATCAAGCTCTGACTTGCTGCATCCTAATTTGTTTAAAAGAAATTCGTGGCTAACTATCTCTTTTAGCTGAGTATAAGAAATCACAATGTCTCGTACCCTTTGAATTCGTTCAATGATTGGGCTTCTAGTCATTGTTCCGAGTAGTATCTGATCTGTCCTTTTGACGGCCTCTCTGATTGAATCATCCCTGATTATATTCCCATCCAAGTATGTGACAATGAACCCATTTTGAAAGGGGGTCTCGTTCTCGCCCGTCTTATACCCTCTAAGATACACTAACCCCTTCTTCTCGTATCTTCGGATATTTGTGATGACATCACTTGGCTTGACGCCTCGATCCTTCAGAGCATCGACAATCTCAGTAGTGTAAAATGCCTTTTCCCTATTATCCTTCAGGAAATTAAGGATAACTTTAGCCTTACTTACGCCACCCATCCCGCCTCTTACGTCGAGATACTTGGCGTCGAATTTAACGAATGAAACCCCTTGATAGCTGTACGTATCTAAACCATCAGGATTCAAAACATAGAGGTGGAAATTCCTCATGTTCTGACGCATTCCACTTCTACCCTTAAAATTCCTTGAAAACTTGTGAATCGCTTTATCTGTTCTTAATAGAATTTCTTCCTCCCACAAACGCCTCAAAACATTTTCGATCGTCTTCTCACTCATCTTAGTAATCTCGATCAATTCCCTGGAGGCTCGAGGTTTCCTGTCAGAAAGAATCCCTAAAACCGCCTCCCTGCTAGTCAACACGCTAAGACCTCAATGATGAGATAGCCCACCATGTAATAAAATATGGGGGTGTTAACCAAAAATGGAATTATAAAAGATAGCAAATTATTTGCTGGAATAAAACAAACCCTTTTCCAAAAATACGCAATATTATTGCCCATTTCACCCTAAAAGGGTGGCGCAGAGGAAGGGATTCGAACCCTTGAGGCTCAAAGGCCACTAGTTTTCGAGACTAGCCCAATAACCGCTCTGGCACCTCTGCCCAGAGATAGGAACCATGAGAGCCCCAATATTAGCTTTCCCAGCCACGCCACTAAAAAGACTAATACCCCCAGGAATAATTTTATCCCATGTTTGACAGGCTCATCCGGGTCGACCTGACGCGTAGGAGATTCTCCACATCACAGCTCGACGCGGGGATTCTGAGGAAGTTCATAGGCGGGAAGGGCGTGGGGCTGAGCCTCCTCGTCGAGGAGGACCGGTCGAAGGACCCTCTCGACCCGGGGAACCCCCTGATGTTTGTGACGGGGCCCCTCACGGGTACGCCGCTGCAGACCTCGGGGCGATCCGCCGTCGTCACCCGGAGCCCCCTCACAGGCGGCTTCCTCGACAGCCACGCCGGCGGCCACTTCGGCCCGGCCCTAAGGAGGGCGGGGTGGGACTACCTCCTCATCACGGGCGCCTCGGATGAGCCCGTCTACCTCAACGTCACCCCCGAGGGAGCCGAGTTCCTCGACGCATGCGACCTCTGGGGCAGGGACACATTCGAGACCGAGAAGACGCTGTGGGGCAGGCACGAGGGGTGTAAGGTCGCGACGATTGGCCCAGCGGGTGAGCGCCTCGTAAGGTACGCCTCCATAAACACCGAACTCTACCGCCAATTCGGCCGAGGCGGTGCGGGCGCCGTCATGGGCTCGAAGAGGCTCAAGGCAGTCGTCGCCTCCGGAAACGAGCCCGTGGAACTACACGACAAGGCGACATACACCGAGCTATCCCGGAAGCTTGTCTCCGACCTCAAGGAGCACCCCAACGCCAAGAGGCGCTACGACGTCGGCACAATGATGTGGATAAGGATGGGACAGGAGATAGGCCACTTCCTCCCCACCCACAACTTCCGCTACGGGGAGTTCCCAGACTACGAGAAGATCACCGCCGAGACCATGAAGAAGGAGCTGAACTGGACGAGCAGGGGCTGCTGGGGCTGCGGCGTCATAATGTGCAGCAAGCTCGCCAAGTGGGAGGGCAAGGAGGTGGAGGGCCCCGAGTACGAGACCACCGCCTACCTAGGCTCCGGCTGCGAACTCAACGACGCCAAGGCCGTCGCCGAGGCCAACAGGCTCTGCGACATGCTCGGCCTCGACACGATAAGCGCGGGCGTCTCCATCAGCTTCGCCATGGAGTGCGCCGAGAGGGGGCTGCTACCCCCAGAGTACTCGTGGATCCGATTCGGCTCCGCCGAGGCCGTCCACAGACTCATAGGGATGATCGCCCGCCGCGAGGGGCTCGGCGACACGCTCGCAGAGGGGACGAGGAGGGCCTCCGCCAAGATCGGCAAGGGGAGCGACTACTTCGCCATCCAGACCGCGGGGATGGAGTTGAGCGGCGTCAACCCCCTAGGTAGCTACTCGATGGGCCTCGGCCTCGCCACGAGCGACTTCGCCAGCCACACCCGCCTCTGGACCGCCACCGCGGAGATGAACAACGCCCTAAGACTCGAGGCACTCCCCAAGGTCGTCGTCGAGGGGCAGGACGAGGTCAACGCCCGCAACAGCATGATAGTCTGCGACTTCCTCCCATACGGCTTCGACCGCCTCACCCCATTCCTCAACGCAGCCACCGGCTTCGACTACACCCCCGAGGAGATAATGCGGGCCGGTGCGAGGATTCAGGCACTGAGCAGGGTCTACACCCTGGAGAGGGGGAGGACACACGCAGACGACATCCTCCCCGCGAGGTTCTTCGAGGAAGCGAGCCAGGCCGGCCTGATGAAGGGAAAGAGGATACCCCGCGACCTCTTCGAGAAGCAGGTGCAGGAGATATTCGCCCTACGCGGCTGGGACGAGGTGGGGCGCCCCACGGTTGAGACCCTCAGGGCATTTGGTCTCTAGTCCCTCACCGGGTCCGGTATTCCACTATATGTCTCGAAGAAGGCCGGGCTCCCCCTCCTGACGAGTTCACGCAGGGCATCCACGCCCTGCATCGCCTCGATCACCTGCGCCATGTGACACCCCGCGACATACCAGAGACGGAAAGGCCTCCCACTGAACTGATCATATATCGCAAGATCATCCTCTTCGACCACCGGTAGTACCTGAA
>Ga0315275_10007223_pt1 | contig 10715 bp, 11 predicted proteins | sample YL17G03_0_MG_FD_205557 | JGI IMG/M metagenome (GOLD analysis project Ga0315275, IMG submission 205557) | Sediment microbial communities from Yellowstone Lake, YNP, Wyoming, USA - YL17G03_0 | ecosystem: Environmental > Aquatic > Freshwater > Lake > Sediment | place: USA: Wyoming | collected...
GACCTCTTCATTGAAAAACTGAATTTGCCAAAAATCCCAACCATGTTTGAGTACATACGTATAAGGTAAATAAAACCAACCTTGAATTCCATATTGTGTTCCCCAACTATTCATCATTAAAAAAGACTGTATCTCATCTACCCACCCATAGGCCGCAACACAATGTCCACCCATGGATTTTTCATCTGGTTTTGGAATAGGAACATTCCCTGTTTTCCAAGTATTCTCGTAACAAAATGATTCAAATATCGATAATCCAAATACGATAGGGTAACCATCCATCAAAGCCGATTTCAAATAATCAAGTCTGTTTGGAATGGAAACGTACTGAAATTTAGGAATGGTTTGAAGTGCTTCGTTTATTGCTACATCATTTGGTTTTATTTTAAATTGATCAATATTATAAGGCCATGTCGGTTCTTTACAGGTTCCATATTTAGCCACGGATTGAATACCATTTCGAATAGATAAACCTGTATCCTGATCGGCTGGAAAATTATGAAGAACTCTTCCAAAATAATAAATAAATAATCGAGATGGTTGAATAATATTAAATTTTTGTTTCATCAAACAATATTTCAATGCGTTACTAACTTCATTTGCAACACAAGAAGCCAATCCCCCTTGATTAAGTATTTCAGGCAGAAATGGTAATTTAAAAACCTGAGGCTGAGAAGTTAAATTTTGTTGAAGTTCATAAATAAAATCCCGACTATCCGGAAAATCACGACGACATAAAAACTTCATTTATATAACCAATAGATTTTTATTGAGCACCATAATTATATTGTCCCTGACGCACATACTTTGCATTCACATCCATTTGACGTTCATAAGCTAAAGATGGAAGCGGAGTTAAATAAGTATTTTTCGGTAAACTCAAATTAGCTAACAAAGGATTTATAGATGGTTTTTTTCCGTCAACTTCTTGTTGATACACATTAGGCTGATTATTTGGAAATATCATATCAGTTTTTTGTTTTGCATAATTTTGAAAATGATTCGTTAATTCCTCCTGATGGTCTTGTTCATCAATGTCCATATCCTGCACCCCAGGTGTTTCGGGTTCATTTTTTTCACGGTCATTGAGTCCATGAGCCCCTTGAGGTTTTGCATTTGTTGTATCAATACGGCTATCCATTTCATTAAAAACACTATTATTTGATTCGTTTGTTTGAAGTTGGATTGCTGGTTATTGCTTTTCTTTTCAGATAATTAGAGGTTGTTAATGTTAATGGTTTTAAAACCCTTGATGTTGTTGCAGTAATTCTTTGAGGATTAATTTCATTTACTTCAGTTTTGAACTTTCCTATTTTTGAGGTAACTTGCTTTGGTTGGAAATAAACAGGGGTTGTTAATGTTAATGGTTTTAAAACCTTCGATGTTGTTGCAGTAATTCTTGGAGGATTAATTTCATTTACATTAGTTATTAACTTTCTTATTTTTGCGGTAACTTGCTTATTTTTAAATACTTGAGGTGGTCCAGGATACGAGATAAATTCCCTTTCAGACATTACTACATCTTCTACACTTTTTCGTCGGTCGCCCATTAGCACATCAGCTTTAGGTATTTCACTAGGTTGTGTAGGCATTTCACTAGGTCGGATTTGTTCATAATCCATAGCTTTAGTTTCTAATTGTTTAATCTGTTCTTTAACTTTTTCAATCTCCTCAACCGTTTCAACGTCTTTCAATCTTTCTTTCATATCAGCCAATTGCTTTTCGACACCTCTTAAGGGTAAAGCAGGTGGTTTTTCTTGCGCGGTTTGTGCGGCAGCAGCATTGTCCTCAGCTCTCTTTCGTTCGTTCGTCTCTTCTTGAGCTATTCTAGCATTACGTATAAATGGAAGAAAAGTTTCCAAAGTAGATCTCACTCCAGGGGTTCCATAAGCAGCTCCGGCAACCCCTACAGCCCCGACATAAGGTGCTACTGCATAAAAATTATGACGTATCCATTTACTATCATTACCACCATAGGTAATTCTATCTCTATTCAAATCAATTTTAGATACATTAGTCGGATATGGTAAAGCATCAGGATCCACTAATTTCTGTGCAGCATCAGGATCCACTAATTCCGTTTCATTTCGTTCTTTACTTCTATCTTTTTTTTCTTCATATGTATTGTATTCCTTACTTTTAAGAACATCATCTGCTTGTACATGTTTTTTTGTTTTTACCATTTATATAAGTGTTCGATATTTCTAAACCTCGTAAGCTTGAGTTGAATTGATGATATTGTCGTTTTGTGTTGCAGCGTAATCTGTATCATTTTGAAAAGAGTCCATTACTTCTGTTTCTGTAGAAGTATCCTTAACATATTCAGGATTGACAAAACTCATATCTAATCCTCTTTTTTGTGCAAGTAATTCATCGCTTACAGGTCCATCATCATCGCCTAATGATCCCACTATACGTGGCACAGCTCCTGAACGTGGAATTCTATCCATATACGGCGCTATTTTCCATGTTTTCAAAGAAGGAATTTTAAATGCAAATGTATTTGTACCACGCTGATCTACGTATTGGCCTACTGAATTATCTTTATGCATAATTTTATAGTTTATATCTTTTTTTCCAACTACTCCGTACGGACCTTCACGATATCCTTTATAATGAACATTCATTCCTTTGCTTCCTGGTGTATATCTGAATCGACCCCGATCAGGGTATCGTCTATATGTTTCATCCATTTCAGTAAGTGCATTATTTTTATTATTATTGAAAATGAAATTTATTAATAAATTCCAACTAATTGTAAATCTTCTTTTGTTGGAGTATAATTAATAGAGGATCGAATCGAATGTAAAATAAGATTTGGAGAATATTTTTCGGAAGGAGATCTAAATTTAGATTCATTATTTTTTGCATTTGAATTAGCCCAATGTGAAAAAGTAAATTGTTTATGAATATAATCTAATCTTTTTGTTTGCCAAATTTTAGTTTTGGATCGAATTTGAATAGGTTGAGCTGAAATATATAAAGCTTTTCTATAACTAGGAGTATTCATATGAAATAATCTAGAATTCCAAATAGTAATTGTGGGTTGAGAAACTTTCAATATTGTTGTTGGACCTTGTAATTCAAATGGTATCTTCCACCAATGTTTATTTGAATGATATTGAGAAGTATCAATTACATGAGAATATGGTTGTATTGTTAGACCACCTTCTGTTGGAATCAAATCAATTACACCCTGATAACAAAGAGTAAAATTATCTTGAGGTTTCAAATCTCGATGTAACCAACTTTTTCTTGTTAATTTTGTTTCTGGAGGATAATAACACGCACCATCTAATGAAAATAGAAGATCTTGATATGGAAATAGAGCTTGAAATAAGGATTTGAAATAATGTTTGGCTTTATATTGAAAAGAAGTTTGTGAAATTCCATAATGTTGATATATACCATGAGATCTTGGTAAATCAAATCCAAATGAATTTCTCCACTGATCAAATTCTATTTCTAATTGATATGCTATATTGGTATCAAAAGGAATCTGTAAATATCCTTCTTTATTCAAAAGATCAAAGTCAATATCAAAAATCATTTTGCAAAAAAAAAATAACCTAAGGGTTTTTCTGATCATGCCCACCAACAAAAAATAATTAATATGTCTTTTAAAATATGAGTTCTGCAATAGTTAAAGTTGAACCCAAAGATTTCAAAGCACATCCGCTTCCAAAATTTCCTACATGCCCACAACACGAGTTCACCATGTTATTAATTGCACCTAAAGGATCTGGAAAAACCAATTTAATTTGTAATTTATTAATGAATCATTACAAAGGCTACTTTCATCAAATCTGGGTATGTTCTCCTTCTGTTGATTCCGATGAAAAATGGGATGTTGTCAAGAAAACCAAACATTTACTTGTAGAAAACAAAGATTTAAGTAAAGCCATAAGTGGTATTCAAAAAAGCCGGAAAAGCCCTCAAGTCGTATTTCCCGGAGAAGGAGTAGGAGATAAATCCGAATACGCAAAATTTGATGGAATTATTCCAGAAGAAGATTTTTTTGAATGCATGGATGATATCTTACCACGCGTAGCTGAACAAAAAGCAATCATTGAAAGTTTGAAGAAACAAAAAGTCAAACATCATAAACAAGTAGCCGATCGTATTCTTGTCATATTGGATGATCAAGCTGGGGCATATCCTGCCGGCACTACCCGAAATCCCATGTCTAATTTCGTGATTAAACATCGTCATCATTCGATTTCTTGTATTTTTGTAACACAAGCATACAAAATGATACCAAGACCAATTCGTGTCAATTGCAATTGCATTATCGCATTTCGTATCCCCAATTTAATTGAATTAAAAATGGTTTATGAAGAAAATCCTGAAGGATTAACTGAACAAGAATGGATGGAAAAGTATAATGAAGCTACAAGTGGTGATTATGATTTTCTGTACATCAACAATAAATTTCCCAAAAACAAAACTATATTTCGTAATATGGATACGCCCCTATTTAAATAAAAATCCTGTTCTTATTATAATGATTAAACATAGAGCTTTAAAACGTAGTGATTCATTTGGCTTTGAACCTGAAAATCTAAAGGTATTAGGGAAACGTAATATTCGTAACGATAAATTTCAATTTGCTGATATTCGTGGTCGTGAAAATAAAATACAAAGACAAGGTGTATTGGACGACATGGAAAACAGAGATTTTAAACCATTACTTAAAAAACATGAAGGACTTATCAGTCAAAAAGAATATAACAAAAACGTACTGGACGAATTTAAAGACATGACTAAACCAGAAAAAGGTCGTGTATTTAGTTATATTAAAGGAAAAGGAAAATATGAAGCGAAACAATCATTTGTAAAACTAGCACACTACCATGTGAATTGGTCATTGGATAATGCAGCAACCAGTCGTAGTTTAAATCGATTGTCTGATAAATTAAAACCAACCTACAAAAACAAAATTAGTGAAGGAATTGCGAAAATAACTAAAGCTATCCCAACTACCTCTATCCCAAAAGCTACTCCAAAACCAACTCCAAAACCAACTCTCCCTTCGACAGCTTTAACAACAACTATTCCTAAAGGAACTCAAAAAGCTTTTTTAAATACAATGAATAATGCAGCCCAAAATTATCAAAAATTAACTATCCTCAGAATCAATTCAGGATTAGTTACTTTAAAAAAGTCAATTAATTATATCCTTATAGGTCAAGCATTACTTGAAAAATTTTTCTTTTATATCCAGATTGGTCAGTTATTGTATGATACAGTTGTAAATATAATCGATCAAAGTCGTGAAGATTCATTTGAGCAATGGGAAACAATTGCCAGAAAAAAATATTCTACTTCTATTGATTTAGTTATTGGAACCAAGAAAAATATATTTGGTCAATCGACTGTCGATAATTATGAACCACAACAATTATTAGATGCAATTTTTAAATTGTATAAATTCCAAAAACCGGATGATCGTAGTTATGTTCGTTATGATGATTTATGGCAATTAATTAAACGTAATCCTCGATACGTAATGGCAAAACAGAAAGTAGATAATCCAAGTCTTACATTTATTCAACAAGTACCTACTAATGGATATACAGGTTTTGCTCTAGGATCAACTCCCGCTTTAATTGAAGTACCCAGAAATATTGGTATTAAAAATGGGACCATAAAACCTACGATCGTATACCTATATGATACTCAGGAAAAACAAGCTGGTGGAATGTTACGCTACATGATATTTCGAACCATGTTAAATGCAACAGAAGAAAGTTCGATTAGTTATTTTCGATTCACACGATCATTTATTCCAATTCAAGTCGATTTTGGTGATGCCAGTTTATACTTGTCAGGTCCAAGTACATCTAATGTAAAAATAGCTGAGTTTGGGCCTAGTTCAGGTGTTCAAAATCAAGGAGATCAAGGAAAAAATCCTGTTGCAAACGGTGTTACGTATGAGGCATGGTTACAAGATCCTAAAAATATTATTAGTGTTGCTCAGTATGAAGCATGGAAAGATAAGTATTCAAGTATTCCCTACAATATTATGCAAGACGCATTCGTTAAAAATAGTACCGAAGATGAATTGACACAATTAAATACGAGTTATGGTTCAGGAAAACCTACCAGTTTAAATCAAATCAGGTATGATAATCAACGTACGGAAATGATTGCAAGTGGTATAGATGAGAAAGATTTAAAAACATTTGACGATCAGTACAAAAAAGATGGAACAGTATTATCCGGAACGGATATTTTAAAATTAGATGGAACTGAAGATGTAGGAACTTTAATTCGATTTCTCAATGTTTATTTAACTCAAGACAATGAACCCTTGTCTGTTTTAAAAGCCTTAGAAGATTATGCCAAAGAACAAAAATTAAATTATATGGATAAAGCAAAAGAAATTTTATTGTCTGTTTTTAATCAGTATCGAATCCAAAAATCTTTACGGCCTATTAATCAAAACGGAGATCCTTTAAATGAAGAAGAACAAAAACAACAAGAAACAATTATCCAAAATATGGAAACTAAAAGTATGGAAACGTATGTCCCATACGGTAATCCATCACATACGGTTCAACCTTCAGACTCGTTCTTTGGGGCTTTTTATGAGAAACAGAATAATCAATTTGAAAAACAATTTCAATAAAATTGACAATATTTTTCATTTAAATATTTATATGTAACTTCTTTGATAATTCGATCCAATAATTCAGGCGAGGCTCCTATTTCATTTTTCTTGATTTCAGCAATTATCGCTAGTAATTCCTTTGAATCCATAATATAAGGGAATATAATATGATAATTTTAAACTACATCTTCCATTAATTGACTCCAACCGGTAATATTCCCAGAGCTAATCTGAAATGTAATATTCGTTATGTTTACAGTCGTAGACGTTCCATTAAATAAGATTGGATATTGTAAAGCAGCTGTCTCAGCAACCCAACCACTAACTGTCACATAATAGTAATAGTCTGCGTAATATACTTGCATATCGATATATTTAGTAGCACCATTTATAACACCTGCTCCAACATATAATTGATCATTAGCAGTTTGATTCGTTGTCCATAAACCGGTTGCAATATCTTGGGCCGAACGTAAAGGTAAAGATAAACTTTGGTTTGTATTATAAAATATCTTAAATGTCAAACTATTCAAACCCGAGCCGGACTTCATCATAATTCGATACCTTTGAAAACGATCAGTAGAACATGTAACTGAGACAGACATAGTTGAAGCTCCATTATAACTAGTTTTGTTCATATATTTAAAGGGTGCATTGACTTTAATAGATGCACTGCTATTCCCTAGAGTTACTACATCAGACGTATCGGCTTCAATGACATTTTTACCGGCTGCAGATAAAATTTTTATACTACCAAGGTTATTAGTTGATAAAGTAGTATTCGTTAGGGTTGTTGATAAATAAGTTGTATAAGGGGATTGCATTGTAGTTGCGCCAGTACCGAGATTAAATGACAATAAATTTGTTGTTGCATCACTTCCTTGTAAAAGAAAATTTCCAGTGCCTCCTATAATTGTTCCAGCCACTACTGTGCCGTTACAATTGATTCCGCCAGAACCAGCTCCACTACCGCCACTTAATGACCCAGGACTAAGATTAATATTTCCCTGATATGTTGCTAAAGTTATAGGTGAAGATGATGAACCTGTAGATTTTATAGTAGTAACTGTGGATGCCAAGTCAGCTGTTGGATTACCACTGAAAGCTGTTGAGGTTATTGTTCCACCTGTAACAGTTCCGCCAATTCCAGCACCACCAGTGACAATTAAAGCTCCTGTACTAGTCGAACTCGATGCAGTACTGCCGGCAACATAAAGACTTTTCGCAACACCAAGTCCTCCATTCGTAAATAAAGATCCATCCAAACCCGTGGTTGTATTGGTCGTATCTGTTATATGGGCAGCCCCACCAACATGTAAATTTTTAACGATTCCAACACCACCAGTTGCTTGAATACAACCGGTATTGATTGTAGTAGATTGTGTTGAATCCGTGACATGTAATTTTCCACCCATATAAACCGATTTCCCGATTCCTATACCACCAGCTGTAATAATACTCCCAGTAGTAGTAGACGTGGAATCGGTTGTACTTGTTGTAGTTATAGGTGTAGTAAATGTGGATCCTCCAGTTCCAGTATTGCCAGTATCGCAACAAAATAAAGATAAATTTGTGGATGATTTTCCACTTAATAAATTATCCTGAGATCCTTTACTCATTTACATAAGATCCTTATAATTTTCATGATATTATTATATATGACAAAACAGCATCCTTGGAAAACAAAAGATCATCGCGGTTTAGATTATATTCGAACTTTATCAAATACAAGATGGAATACCAATGTCAGTAAAGAATTTTCGTTAGGAGATAGTGGAGGTGGAGGTGGAGTTCAAATCAACAAAGGTCAAATTGCAAGTCCATGGGCAACCGTGCCTGATTATACGAAATATCAAGCAATGGCTGCTTTAGCAGGTCCATCGTAATTTTATAGAGCAATTATAAAAATGGATTGGTCTTTATTTATAATGATCTTAAATATTATTGATGAAATAATGGATAGTCCTATTGGAGATATAATACGTCAACATGGTAAAAGACGTGAATAATTTTCGGTTCTTTATATAAATACATGTCATCTTCATTTAAATTCCATTCTGCTGTTCCTGAAATTGTCCCATGGCAGGCTCAATATAAATTTCCCAGTCAAGCAAACAAAATCCGTAAACAAACTGTAAAATTAGTTCCTAAAAATGGTGCGACTTTTGCTCAAAATCAAATTATTCGTTTTGAATTGCCTGCGGATGGATATTGTAATATGTTGAATACAGCCTTGAGTTTTGATGTGGTGACTGCTTTACCTTTGGTTCCTATTGCTGCAGATTCGTCTCAACCTCAAGCTATTGGAACCCCTATTGTTTCTTTACCTCGTGGTGGTGGTCATAATTACATTAAAAGGTTACGTATCTTATACGGATCTTTGGTATTGGAAGATATTCAAGAATACAAAACATTGGCCCGTATGTTTACAGAAATGGGTACGTCCAAAAATTATGCAGCTAGTACTTCATCTATTTTAAATGGAGATGCTGAATCAACCTTGCATAATGTAGATAATCCTTTTGTAATGAATGGAACCGCTACAGGAGCTTCACTTACTCAAACTTCTGCTACTTTTTCATCCAATGCGATTGCAGATAACAATTTAATTCAACAACAAATGATTGGTGGTGTTTGCAATGCTTTAGGTAATTCCGGAGCTGCTGCAAAAACCGTGCAGGCAACTTTTGCGGATATTGGAAATGATCTAGTAGCAGGATCATCATCCGTTACCCGTACATTTACTATTCAATTGTTGTCAGGATTATTAAGTTGTAAAAAACTTTTACCTTTGAAATGGATGGCCTCTCAATTAGCTATTGAAATCACTGTAGCATCCGTTAGTGAATGTGTTATTACCAATATGGTCATTCCTCCAACCGTTACTTTACAAAACATGAATTTAGTAACTGAAATTTTAGAATTCGATTCTTCGTATGATTATGCTTTCTTTGAAGGCTTGAATAAACCTACAGGGGTTCCAATTAAATTCAGTTCATGGCATTATCATCAATTTGCCGTTACTGGTACGAATTTAACGTATCAGATCCATGAACGTTCTCGTTCCGTGAAATCAGCATTTGCAGTAATTCGTCAATTGACACCCCAACTTCAATTTGATGCGGATTGGTTTTTTCATAATGTAAATGATTCTATTTCACCTGCATCCGTGAATTTTCCAACTTCAGGAACTGCTACTGGATTATTAACCCCTGGTTTTACCCGTGGAGCTGTAACAACCTTGGCTTCATTAACAGCTGCCGCAGCTACTGCAACCGGTCAAGCCATTTTAGATTTATGTGCACCTATTCAACAGTACCAGTGGCGTATTGGTGGTCAATATTATCCAGCACAACCTGTACGTGTTGCTGGTTCTTTAGGTAAAAATGGAACCAATATCATTGCTCGTGGAGAAGAAGCGTTTTTAGAATTGCAAAAAGCAATTGATAGTTTAGGCGATGGAACCAGTTCAGGAGGTATTCATCATTGGAATTATACAATAACCGGTACGAATGGTTATAATGGCGAAGGATCTAAATTTATTATGGGAACTTCTTTTGAAACTCCAGGTTTGGGTCCTGAATCCGTCAATGGAATCAATGCAGAAGAACAAAATGATTTGGCTTTATACATTCAAGGAAACCAGGGTGGAACAACCGGAACTACAACCGCTTTAGCGAAAAAATTAGAAGTTTTTATTAATTTCGATTGTTTGTTGTTGGTACGTTCAGGTAACGTTGTGGATTTGGTTTTATAGATTATCACCCGTTTAAATAAAATGGATTTAAACCCCGATATTAATACGACTGATATTTTATTTGAATCAGGGAATGCGGATAATGGAAATACGGATATTCCTTCATTCAATTTAGCTTACTTGAATTTAGATGATGTGGTCGGAATGCAATTTTTATTTGCTAATATTCCGTTCGTGTACAATGTCGTTGATGCAACAAACAATCAATTTATTTTAGCCGACAATGGTGGAACAACAACCATTACTTTACCGGTAGGAACTTACAATTCGACTCAATGGCCTTATATTTTTTCGCAAGCATTGACTACTGCATCTCATGCAAATGCTGCTGAATATTTAAGTTAT
>Ga0315275_10007227_pt1 | contig 10713 bp, 8 predicted proteins | sample YL17G03_0_MG_FD_205557 | JGI IMG/M metagenome (GOLD analysis project Ga0315275, IMG submission 205557) | Sediment microbial communities from Yellowstone Lake, YNP, Wyoming, USA - YL17G03_0 | ecosystem: Environmental > Aquatic > Freshwater > Lake > Sediment | place: USA: Wyoming | collected...
TGTTGGGCCCACCCGTCGGCGTTGGCGGTCATCAGCTGCTCCATTTGCTTCTGCTTGACTGCGGTCAACTCATAGGCGTCCGAAACAACGAAGAGTTTCACCCACTGGCTGCCTTTTTGAGCCGTCATCCAGAATCGGGCGCCGCCCGCATAAACGTCGGTGTAGAGGATATTGAAGCCCGCATTCTTCAACGCAGCCTCCGTGTTTCTACCCAGCTCCAGCGGCGATTTGCCGCTCGGACAGCGGTACACCGTAAACTCGAATTCCCCCTCCACCTGGTGGCCTTTCTCAGCCTTGGTCCGCGGCATCTCGGCCGCGCTGAAATCCTTGTGGTCGCATTGAATAATGACACACCCGGGCATACGGGTAACGACTTTGCTCTCGACACACCCCTTTTTGTCGGCCTGGGTAGGCACTTGCGCCCACACGGCGCACGAGCACACCACGAGGCATAGAAATACCGATCTCATTTCAGCCAGTAGCATCCTCATCGATTCAACCTCCGAAAGAAATGGCTAACCTGAACGATCAATGCGAAGAGGGATGTTAACACAGGCCGGCGACAGCCGTGGTTCAGAATCCTAAACTATTTTGGAATCGGGGCCTGCCCCAGTTGTTGGCCTAGAGCCATCTCGCAGGTGGCGGGGAGCAGGTTGCGGGGGCTCAATCTGAACCACCGGTGCCATTCGAGATCCCGCTGAGACCGCCAAGGCGGGACAGGGTCAGTTTCCGGTTAGGGCGTTACACGGCTAGGTGGAGTCGATCGGACTCCCACTCAAAGCCCGTCCACGCCATCTCGGAACCGCGCCCCTGATCCCTTGTGGGAAGGGTTGTTCCCAACATCTATGCAGCAGCCACGCTGAAGGAATGCCAGTTTCTGGGAAGCCGACTTTCCAGGCAGGGGGAGGGAGTCGTCCGTCAATACTGCGTCGTCACTCGCGATCTATGCCGTGTGCCCACTCGCGGCAAGAGGGGGAGTATCGGTTGACACGCAACGGGGAAAAGAGTAGCGTCCCCGTTCATTAACGTGAATTCGCCTTGAGGGGGTGAACTTTTGGCCGATAAGATGTCACCATCCAATCTGCGCGAGAGCGCGGATTCTTCTCAACCCGACAACAGTCGACGCGAGTTCCTGAAAAGCGCTACCACCGTCGCCGCCAGCCTTATGGTTCCGGCGACGCTCCAGGCAGATACCATAAATCTGCTGCCGACGGTGAGCCTGGGACCACACCGCGTAACGCGGCTGATCGTAGGAAGCAACCCCATATACGGCTACTCCCATTTCAATCGTCAGTATGACCAGCACATGCTGGAGTGGTTCACGGATGAGCGCGTCGTCAAACTCCTGCTGGATTGCGAGAAGGCGGGGATCAACACCTGGCAGGCGAGTTTCAATTACCACCTGAAGCGGCATATCCCCAAGCTCCGCGAGGCCGGAGGCAAGATCCAATTCATCTGCCTGGCGGCGTCGTGGCACTACGACGAAAAGATGTCCCGGACACCGGAAGCCATCCTGGAGGGCACCATCAAGTGCGCGCAGGCCGCGGCGGAATTCAAGCCGATTGGCATCGCCTTCCACGGCGCGGCCACTGACGCCCTTTACCGCGCAGGTAAAATTGACTTGCTTAGGACCTACATTGACAGAGTCCATGATATGGGGACCCTGGCGGGAATCTCCACGCATAATCCCAAGATCCTGGATGTCCTTGGAGAGAAGGGTTTAGCAAGCGACTTTTACATGACGGGGTTGCACTACCTCACGCGGCACCCCGAAGAATGGATGAAGGAAATTGGTACGCTTCCTCTGGATGAGGGCTGGATCGCCGCCGACCCACCAAGGATGGTCGAGGCCATACGCAGGGCCAACCAACCTGCGCTAGTCTACAAGGTCCTGGGGGCTGGCCGCAAATGCGGGTCAGAAGCGGAGAAGCGCAAAGCCATCGAATGGGCTTACAAGAACATCAAGCCGACCGATGCCACGATCATCGGCCTGTACCCGCGATATTCGGACCAGGTCACGGAGACCACGAAAATGCTGCGCGAGATCCTGGCGTGATGACCTGCTGAAAGCAGGAGATCTTCTAAGTTGCGGAACCTCCGACTCGACCAGGGATAGTCTCCCAGCTTCGCCAGCCGCCGACGGCACCAACAAAACCGATCGCATCGTTTGCGGCTAGACCCGCGGTGGCGGGAGATGCTCCACGTTTTCCCCTTGAACACGTCGAAAAGCCTCTGTGTTGACGCCGTGAGGTTAACGATTGCGCGGAGTCCATCATCGGCAGGTCGCCCGGCGGATTCTTATCCCGAAGTCCCCTAGTGGGAAGTTGGAAGCCCCATGGGCGGTTGCTCCCGATTGCGGGCGGATAACGGCGGACTCGGAAAGTACTCGCCGATTCTGGCGCACAGGGTTCAGCCGAGGCTCGGATCTCGGCCTCTCGGCTGCACTGGGGATCAGGGTGCCGAGTGGCAAACTCTGCGTTTGTAGACGGCGAAAGCAGCCCTTCGCACAACCTAAACAGGATAGCGCCCGAGAAACAAGCTTCTCGGACGCCATCAGGGCGCGTCGCGCACAACTGTTGCGAAATCCCTATACCACAAGCAACATCGGCCCGGGATCACTCCACATTGCCCGGAGTTCCAACGGAGGATCCTGAATCGCGCGTCTCAAACGCTCCACGTGGCCACGTAGTCGTTAAACCGGAAACTGTCCCACTACCGCCAAGGCGGGACAGGGTCAGAGTGTCCCTGGCCGGGATGCCCCGGCAGAAACAATCTCGAACGAGTCGCGACTTCCGTGTAAAATGGCCGCTCCGATGCGAGTCAATCTTGAGCCCCTGAGGTGAAGTATGACGAGACGCTGGCTCCTGCTCTCGATGGTTCTGACGCTGGGCGTGCTGCCCGGCCAGGCTTTTGCCCAAGAAGGATGGAAACAACTCTTCAACGGCAAGGACCTGACCGGCTGGAGCCATGTCGGGCCGGGGACGATGATCGTGGAAGATGGGTTGATCAAGACCCAAGGCGGCATGGGCTTGCTTTACTGGACCGCCGAGAAGGTGGGGAACTGCGTCATCCGCGTGGTCTTCAAGATGCGGGACAAGAACGACAACTCCGGCATCTTCATCCGCATCCCCATTGAACCTCGCGAGGAGTGGATGCCGGTCCACTACGGCTACGAAGTGCAGATCGACAACAACCCGGAAGCTGTGGGCGAGGGCGACGCTCACGCCACCGGGTGCCTCTACTCCGTGAACAAAGCCCTGGCGCGTCCCGGCAAGCCCGGCCCGGAATGGAACACCATGGAAATCACCCTCGACGGCCCGCGGACCGTGGTGGTGGTGAACGGCGTCAAGGTCACCGACTTCACCGAAGGCCAGCCGGTTCCGGCGAAGAAGTTTGATTTCGAACCCTTCCGCGGCCCGCGACCGCTCAAGGGCTATTTCGGCTTGCAGAATCACAGCGCAAACGACGTGGTCTTTTTCAAAGAGGTGGCAATCAAGCCCCTCGGGAAGCAGCCTGCGACCCAGTAATTGCCGCCAGGGTTCGCTCCCCCACCCCACGGTCTGGGCGCTGAACCCGGGCAGTTAAATGCGTTCGGCCGAATTTCTTTGGACGGACAGCGCAACGCGCGCGGGACTTGTGTAGAATGAGCCCCGGTCCTGTCATCTTGAAGCTCTGAGGTGAATCATGCTGCGACGTTCGATGCTTATCATCGCAATTCTGGCTCTAGCCGCCGTGCCCGGCTGGGCGCAAACCGACGGATGGAGACAGCTCTTCAACGGCAAGGATATGACCGGCTGGCAGCAGGTGGGGCCAGGCAGCTTTGTGGTTGAGAATGGCCTGCTGAAGCCCGTCGGCGGTATGGGTCTGCTCTGGTACACGCCGAACAAGATCAGCAATTCCGTCATCCGCGTCGTTTTCAAAGTGACGAACGAGAACGATAACGCGGGCGTTTTCATCCGCATTCCGGTTGAACCCCGCGAGGAGTGGATGCCCGTTAATTACGGCGAGGAAGCGCAGATCTTCGGCGCCGGCGATGAATACCACTGCACGGGCGTGCTTTACTCTCTGACTAAGGCGCTGGCCCGCCCCTCCAAGCCGATGGGCGAATGGAACACGATGGAGATTACTCTGGATGGGCCGCACACCATCGTCGTCCTGAACGGGGCGAAAGTCACCGACTACACCGAGGGTCAGCCGGTTCCCGAGCGCGTGAAGGAGTACGAGCCACAGCGCGGACGGCGCCCCGACGCCGGCTACATCGGCTTGCAGAATCATCCGCGCGAAGACAAAACGGACTCCGGCGTTTACTTCAAAGAGGTTGCGGTCAGGCCGCTCACGAAGTAGAGGAACCAACCATACGGGATCGGCTCGCCAAGGTTCGGCGGGCCGGCCAAGGGGGCCAAGATGGAAAAGCCTTATCCTCGTCGCGAATTCCTGCGCACCATTAGCGCTACCGCCATGGTAGCCGCCATCCCCGTGGCATCGCGATCAGCCGGCGAACCACGCGCCGCCGATGCGACCGCCACGGCTGCCAACAAGCCGCGGCTCTTCGCCGGCTGCTGCGCTTACTCGTTCTCGAAGTATCTGGAAAGCAAGCGCATGAGCATGGAGGATTTCATCCTGAAGGGCGTAGAGATGGGCGTCCAGGGTGTGGACATGACCACCTACTGGTTCAAGTCCACCGAGCCGGATTACCTCGCCAGCCTGCGCCAGTTCGCTTATAAGAACGGCATGCCTTTTTCGGGCGCAGCCATCGGCACCAACATGTGCCAGCCGGATGCCTCCAAGCGCGCGGAAGAACTCGCGAAAATCAAGCAGTGGGTGGACCGCACGGAATTGCTCGGCGCGGCGCACCTGCGCGTGTTTGGCGGCGAGGTGCCAGCGGGCGCGAGTGAAGAACAAGCCATCCAGTCGGTGGTGGAGATCATGAAGCCCGCCTGCGAGTATGCCGCGAAGAAGGGCGTCATCCTCGGCATCGAAAGCCACGGTGGGATTACCAGCAAGGCGGCCAACATTATCGAAATTGTCCGGCGCGTGGATTCACCCAACGCCGGCATCAATCTCGACATCAGCAACTTTCCCGAAAACGAATACGCCCAGATCGAAGCTTGCATCCCGTATGCGACGCATGCGCACATTCGCGATAATTTCACGGAGGGCCACGGGCCCATCGACTTCGACCGCGTCTGGCAGCTTTTCGCCAAAGGCGGCTACAAGGGCTACATGTCTGCGGAATACGAGGGCGAAGAAGACGCCATGACCGGTGTGCCCAAGCTGGTCGCCAGGATCAAAACGTTCTGCCAGAAATATTCGACTGCTTAGGAGGCAATCCATGTCCAACCGCCGCAAATTCATGGGGCAGATCCTGGGTGGCACAGCCACCCTGGCTGCGTCCGGCTTGTTTCCTTCCAGCCGAGTGCTGGGAGCCAATGAGCGCGTACGTGTGGGCCTGATCGGCGCCGGAGGGCGCGGTCAGGAGATCTTCAAGGCGGCCCTGCGCTGCCCCAACACAGAAGCCGTTGCCGTCGCCGACGTGTACACCCGCCGCCTCGACGAAGTGAAGAAATTCGCTCCGAACATCACGGCCTACACTGATTTCCGCCGGCTGCTCGATGACAAGAACGTCGATGCCGTGCTCATCGCCACGCCGCAGCACCAGCACGCCCTGAACTTTGTTCCGGCCATCCAAGCCGGCAAGGACATTTATCAGGAAAAGACCATGGCCTTTAATCCCGACCACGCCAAGCGGATGCGCCGGGCGCTGGAAGGCTCGGGCCGGGTGGTTCAGGTCGGCATCCAATCCACGAGCGGCCCCGCGGTGGCGCGGGCGCGCGAGTTCCTTCCTCCCGAGCGCATGGGCACCATTACGGCCATCCACACTCACCACTATCGCAATGCGCCCTACGGCGGCTGGAAAAGGGCCATTCCCGCTGACTGCGACCCGCAGCACGTTGACTGGGAAGGCTTTCAGGGCGAGGCGGAGCACCATCCCTTCGAGGCCAATCGCGTGATCAATTGGCGGTTCTACTGGGACTATTCCGGCGGGAACGTCTTCGAAAACATGGTTCATCAGGTGGGCTTCTGGTACAAGCTGCTGAGCCTCAAGGTCCCCAGCAGCGTGACGATGACCGGCGGCAATTATCTTTCGCCTGAGATGCAACTGCCCGACACCATGGACGTTTCCATGAGCCAACCGGAAAACCTCCTCTTCACCTGGAATTCCATGTTTGGCAATGCGCACTACGGTGAGGGCGATGACCTCGTCCTGGGCAACAAGGGAACCATCTTCCGGAACGAGAACGAACAGGTCCGTTACGAGCCCGAAGGCGAGGAAGCCGCACGCCAGGCGGCCGCAGGACCCGCGAAGGCGGCGGGCAAAGCCCCCGACCTCATCTCCTCTACAGACACCAGCGATACGCACATGCAGAATTTCATGGACTGCGTGCGCAGCCGCCAGGAGCCTAACTGTCCCCTTGAGATCGGCTTTCGCTCCGCCATCGCCTGCCAGATGGCCATCACGTCTTATCGTCAGGGGCGAACGGTACGGTGGGATGAGCAGCGGGAAGAAATTGTGTGATCTGTGGGTTGTTAGGTTGTTCGTTGTTCGTTGTTCGCTGTTCGTTGTTCGTCGTTCGTTGTTCATTGTTGGTTGCTAGCCGCATTCTACCGTTCGTCGCCCATACCTGTGTATCTCTGTGCCTCCGTGGCTGATTCTTCAGGCGAGGTCCCATGTGCGGATTGCTGAACGGACGCCGGTTGCAGGCGAGAACTGGCAAAGCGGCACTCGTGATTCTGTTCGTTCTCGCAGCCTGCGCGGTAGCCGTCCAGGCGGTCAACATGGATAAGAAATCCGCGCAGGATGAAACGGTGCTTCTAGACGAGCCGTTCAACGCCGCCACGTTTGACGCGCGTCTGCACTGGCTGAATCCGCCTGCGACCGTCGAGGTGCGCAACGGGTGGCTGAGCTTCGCGCCGGGCGACCAGACCGACTTCTGGCAGAAGACCTTGGACGGCGGATCACGCGACAACGGCCACTTTCTCTATATTGAACTGAGTGGCGACTTCGTTGCGGAAACGAAAGTCACAGGGGAGTTTCAAAACCAGTACGACCAAGTGGGCCTGATGCTGCGGCGGGACGCCACTCACTGGCTGAAAGCCGACGCGGAAAACGATCCCATCGGCACGCCCACGCTGGGCGTGGTCATCACCCGCGAGACGTCCGACTGGTCCGTCTCCCGCCCTGCCCTAAAGGAGTTCTTCTTCCGCGTGGAACGCCGCGGCGACCTGGTGGAAGTCCGAACCTCTATCGACGGCCGCGAATGGTCGCTGCTCCGCCAAGCAACCTTCCCAATCCAAGATCCCGTCCAGGTCGGCCTCTTCGCCGCCTGCCCCATCAAAGCAGGCCTCCACGTGCGGTTTGATTACCTCAAGATTCTCCGTGCGGCCACACGTTGACACGGAAAAGCGACGAGCGTAGGATGCGCCGCGCAAGGAAGCGGAGTCCATTAAGACAGGAGTTGTCATGAAAAAAGCCATCATGAACCGCCGGGAGTTTGTTGGCACGCTGGCGGCGACGGCCGCGATGCTCGAACCGGCCGCGCGCGGCGGGGCGAAGCCGCAGGAGCAGAAGAAAAGCTCCGGGATGAAAGTCGGCCTCTATAGCATCACCTATTTGGGAGTCTGGTACCCGGGCCGAGCGCTGACGCTGGAGGAAGTCATCCAGCGCGCGAAGCAGTACGGCTACGACGGCGTGGAGTTTGATGGCAAGCGGCCCCACGCCAACCCGCTCGACCTGCCCACCAGCCGCTGCCGCGAACTGCGCCACATCGCCGACGGCGAAGGCATCGAAATCTTTGGCGTCGCTGCGAACAACGATTTCTCCAGCCCGATTCCGGAACACCGCGAATGCCAGATTTCCTATGTGCGCGACCTGATCCGCGTGACCTCGGATTTGGGGGCAAAGACTCTGCGCGTCTTCTTCGCCTGGCCAGGCATCACAAAGCATCCCCAGGTGGCCAAGTACGAGGTGGCCCAGCGTGTGTGGCGCTACACGCACAAACCCTTCACGGCGGAAGAAACCTGGGGCTGGTGTCGCGAAGGGCTCGTCGAGTGCGCGCACTACGCCGCCGACGCCGGTGTGACGCTGGCGCTCCAGAATCACGAGCCGGTCACTCACGATCACAAGGACGTTCTGCGTATGGTGCGGGAAGTCAATTCCCCCGCCCTGAAGGTTTCGCTCGATCCCTGGGGCTTGCCCGTGAAGACTCCGGAGTACATTCGCCAGGCGGCGCGCGACGTCGGACCGCTGCAGGTGTTGTGCCATTACGGGGGCGTGTACGAGCGCGGCTCGGACGGAAAAGTGATAGGTGAGAGTCACTTCCGGCCCTTCGTCGCCGCGATGAAGGAAATCGGCTATCAGGGATATATGAGCTACGAGCTATGCTCCCCGCCGCCCAAGGTGGGCGGGCAGACGGCTGGAATCGAACGCGCCGAAAAGAACGCCCAGCTTGCAGCGGAATTCATGCGGGGACTGATTAGGGAGCAGGAGGGCTGATTCGCACGGCGTTCACACCTCACCTCCAAGGCAGGAACGCGCTAACGCACAGAGGGTCTGAGAAGAGGCGCAGACTCGCCGCAGCGAGCCGATACCAGAGGGGCAAGCGTACAATCCTCGAAGCGGGTGCTTACAGAGCCTTGCAGGGAGCCACCTATGTCGCATATGGGATTGGCAGAATTGCTCGGAGTGAAAGGCAAGTCCATTCAGTGGGAACGTCCGCTGCTGTTTTTTACCGCGCTCGTTGTCTATGACTCGGTCTGGCCAGTTCTCGCGCCTTGTGTGTACAACTGGGGCGTGGCGGGGGGCATATTGCACGCTCTCTGGAAGGACCCGGAATGGCATGAGGTTCAGGACCTCCTGGCCTTCCTGCTGTCAGGCGCAAGGTCGTGGATAATGGCGTTCCTGGGTGGCGCGTTAGTGGCAGGCTTGGCGACGGTCGCGTTGCGATTCATCCCACGCGCCGCCGCTGCGGTAGCAGCCGTAGTGCTCGTCAGCAGTCTCTTGCACACCGCGATATGGCTATACTGGGCGAAATTGATGCAATTGCAACTGCCCGCCGGTATCTGGAAGACAGTGCTTGGCGGACACGCTCTGTGGGTCTGTTGCACGTTTGGCGGGTTAGCTCTTGGACTCCGGTGGATCCGGCCGGCCTGGCTCGCCTTGTTGGTAGGCGGAACAGTCGGCAGCCTGGTAAGCCACGGCACTTTTACAGTGCTCCGTTGGATGTCGTCAAAGGAGGCGTCCTTTGACATCAAAGAATTGGTAGTCGCCCTCGTGGCAAGCGTGGTGCTTGGGGCCGCACTCTGGGCCGGACTCTGGCTCTCCTCGGATCGGCCATCAGTGACGGGCGAAGCCCCGCCCCGTTTGAGGAAAGGGTTCTATCTGGGGACGCTGGTGGCACTATCCGGATTGCTCCTCCTGTTCCTCATCGCCCCCGTTGTCATGGTGCTTACGGAGGTGTGGCGGCAGTCGCGGGATCTGATCTCTGCACTCATCCTTATCGGCATGGGACTGGTGATCGCGACGTATGCCAATGTCGTATGGTTCGCCCTAATTTACAGAATGTGGGCGGCCATCCAGGACGGCCACGCACGGACCTCTCCCGGCCGCGCCGTGGGCTTCCTATTCATACCCTTTTACAATTTCTACTGGATCTTTCAGGCTTTTCCGGGTTTTGCCAAGGATTTCAATGCCTTTGCCGCTCGGCACTCCCTCAAAGTTGCTCGAATGTCGTCCGGTTTGTTTACGGCCTTTGCCATCCTCTGCCTGGTAGCCGTCGTTCCGTGGCTGGACGTGTTGCTGTCTCCGGCCATCGTCATCGTGGGTCTGGTCATGACCTCAAGGGTCTGCGACGCCGTGAACGCCATTCCCCGCAGCCTGCCGGTCGCGCCGACCCCGGCTGCTTAGCGGTTCTTGCGGGCAATGGAAACCACGGCAGCGAGACCTCGGGCAATTCCATTTTAGCATGCGGTCAGGGAAATCCCGGGGGAAGGCCCGCGGAGCCTGCCGAAGGAACGCGGCGACTCAGGGTGCTTTTTCCCGGAACAAGAGGGCAGCGAATTCGGCCAGATTGCGCCGCCAGACCATCCAGGTGTGAGCGCCCGGCGTCTCAATGGTGGTGTGCTGGATCCCCTTGGACTTGAGCCAGTCACGAAACTTGCGGTTGGGCGTGATGAGGAAATCGCTCGTCCCGCAAGCGATCCACAGCAGGCGCAACTGCGTAGTAGCTTTCGCATCGAGTGCGGGGAAATCGGCGTTGAAATCCTCGCTCAGCCCACCCGAGCTGAAAGCGCCAATCCAGGCGAAGCGGTCCACATAATTCAGGCCCGTAAATAGAGATTCAGCGCCGCCCATCGATAGTCCCGCGATAGCTCGGGAGTTACGGCTTTTGGAAACCCGATAAGCCGTCTCGACCTGTGGGATGACTTCGGAGAGCAGGGCTTCGCGGAATTTCTCGAAGTTCCGCTGGCGGAGACTGACATCTCGAAACGACGCGAAACCGCGGGAGACGACCTCCGGCGCGCCGTAGCCGAGCGGCATGACGACGATCATGGGCTTGGCTTTCCCCTGCGCAATCAGGTTGTCGAGAATAACGTGCGCGCGCCCGACAGCGGTCCAGCCGCTCGCGTCATCGCTGAAGCCGTGGAGAAGGTACA
>Ga0315275_10007228_pt1 | contig 10712 bp, 6 predicted proteins | sample YL17G03_0_MG_FD_205557 | JGI IMG/M metagenome (GOLD analysis project Ga0315275, IMG submission 205557) | Sediment microbial communities from Yellowstone Lake, YNP, Wyoming, USA - YL17G03_0 | ecosystem: Environmental > Aquatic > Freshwater > Lake > Sediment | place: USA: Wyoming | collected...
GCGTTCGGCCAGCTCCATCACGCTGACGGCCTTTTGGGATACTTTCAGCGGGACCTGTGCCGCGCCTTTCGTCGCCTCTTCGATTGCTGTGTTACGGTCAGATTCCTCTTTCTCTGTATTTTTAGGGAGCTTGAAGGCTGCCATCACCGCCTCGAAAGCGGCTGAATCTGCCAGCACTGCCTCAGTCAGTTCGGCGCGCAGGCGTTCGGCCTGCTTCAAGATTTCGTTCATCTGCGCCTGGACAGCCTGGTAATTCTTTTTGCCGATGGTCAGGCGCGCCACCATGGCGACCAGCGCTGCACCCATCGCCCCGGCATGAGCGGCGGCCGAGCCGCCCCCTGGTGCGGGGGTCCCAGCAGCGAGATCGTCTAAGAAGTTGGAAGGCTTCGCCCCGGGGCTCACCTCGATGGGTTGGGAAGTTGACGGTTGCGAAGTATCGAGGCGGGATTCGAGGATCTGATCCGGGGTGAAGTCATCTAGTTGCAGGTACCAGCTCGCCGCGTCCAGCAGCGCTTCCTGTGGAATGAGGCCGACCAGTTCGCTGTGATGGATTTTGACCTTGTGTTTTTTTGCCTCGCGGCGGATGGCTTCGACCGCCTGATGGATGGATGTCTGTCGGTAATTGGTCAGGTTCATCGAGACCTGCGCCCGGCCTTCCACCAGCATCCCCAAGGCCTTGACGTACGGCAGCCCGCCCGAAGAAGCGCGGATGTTCCTGGCAATGGCTTTGACAACCGAAACGTCATCTGTATCGAGATAGACGTTGAAGGCGATGAGCGTATGGCGCGCCCCGATGACGGTTGCCCCGGCCGGGCCGAGGCGGGCGGGACCGTAGTCCGGTTTCCGTTCCGGGTTGGTCTTGATCTCCGACTTCAGCCCCTCGTACTGCCCGCGGCGGATTTCTTCCAGATTCTGACGTTCGGGGCGGGTCGCGGCCTCCTCATAAAGATAAACTGGGATCTTCAGCTCCTGGCCGACGCGCTTGCCCAGGCGGCGCGCCATGGCGACACAATCCGCCATGATGACATCTCTGATTGGCACGAACGGCACCACGTCCGTTGCGCCGATGCGCGGATGCGAGCCGGCGTGTTTATTTAAATCAATCAATTCGGCCGCCTTGCGGATGCCCTGGAAGGCGGCTTCTTCCGCTGCTCTCGGTGCACCGACGAAGGTGACGACGGTGCGGTTGTGGTCGCTATCCGAGTGGAGGTCGAGCAGGGTCACGCCGGGGATGGCCGTGATGGCCTGCACGATGGCCTCCACCACTTCGGGGCGGCGCGCTTCGGAAAAGTTGGGGATACATTCGACGAGGGGGTTGGGCATAGAACCTCAAAAAGAAGGTATTCGGGACGAATTGTAACCGCGAAGAAGCCAAGAACGCTAAGGATTTTCCAGGTTCGTAAAGGTATTTTCGCGATCTCCATCTTTTCGCGGTTCGAAAGAGATAGATGTTTCGGAACTGTTGTATGCTTTCTCGCGATTCTTGCGCCGCTCCAACTCGCTGGCATAGCGGACGCCGACGGTATCCTTATGTTCTTGCGTCCAATCGGTAAGTTTCGTTTTACCAGCAGGCAGCGAATTGGTGCAGAGCAGGTCGCCCATCAGCCCCTTCACTTCCGGCCAGGTGATCATCACGTCGCCGACCAACTTGCCGATGACCCAGCCGGCCGCGTATCCCAGCGCGGGCGGCATGGACAGGATCAGGCGTTTGACTCCGATGATCTCACCGATGGTTCTTGCTAATTCTCGGTAAGTAAAGGTTTCTGGGCCGATGGCGTCAATGATGACGTTCTCGCGCCTCTTGCCCTGTTCTACGGCCAGCGCGGCCAAGTCGTCCACGTAAATGGGTTGAAGGCGATAGTTCCCATCGCCGAACACGCCGAAGACCGGCAGGTGGCGCAACGCCCAGGCAATGTTGTTGATCAGGATGTCTTCTTTGCCGAAGAGCACGGTCGGGCGCAGGATGGCGTAGGAGAGGCCGGATTCGATCAACGCCTGTTCCAGCCGCGCCTTGCCGCTGAAGTATTCGAGCGGCGAGTCCTCGGATGGGTTGGTGATGCTGACATGGACGACGCGTTCCACGCCCGCTTTTTTTGCCGCCTCGAACAACCGGAGCGTGTTGTGGACTGCATCTTCGTGTTTGAAGAAGGTGTAGTTGAAACGTACCCAGTAGGTATTATAGAGCACCGTCGCGTCGCGCAGCGATTCAGCCAGCTTTTCCGGCTGGTCGAAGTTGAAGGGATGCGCCTCTACCTGCTCCCCTAACGAATTGGGACGGTGCAGGGAATTGGTCAGCGTGCGGACGCGGCGACCTTCCGCCAGCAGGCGCGTGGCGATGTATTTCCCCGAATAGCCAAACGCACCAGTGACAACGTGAAGTTCTTTTAGCATAACTCCATCTCCTTTCCGGTGTAATTGTAACCGGTCTGAAAGGCGCACACCCATCAGACCGGTTCGGCTGCTGCGACTATCCAACCAAACGACTATCCGACTACTTGACTAATTCCACCTTCACCGCGCAGACCTTATACTCCGGGATTTTCGCCACCGGGTCGAGCGCGGCGATGGTCAACTCGTTGGCCGAGGCTTCGGGGAAATGGAAATTGGCGTACACCATCCCCGGCGGGACGCGGTCGGTGACCCAGGCCTCGGCCTCGATGCTGCCGCGCCGCGATGTGACTTTTACGCGTTTCTTCCCATTAAGTCCGAGCATGGCTGCATCGTCCGGGTTGACCTCGATGAGGGCTTGATCGTAAACCGCCAGCAGCCCTTTGGCGCGACGGGTCATTTGTCCGCCGTGCCAGTGGTAAAGCACGCGGCCAGTGCTCAGGACAAATGGATAATCGTCATCAGGCAGTTCAGCAGGCGGGAGGTGGTCAATCGGGTTGAATTTACCGATGCCACGCGAGAATTTCCCGACGTGGAGAATGGGCGTGCCGGGATGCTCGACATTCGGGCAGGGCCATTGCAGGCGCTCGCCCTTTTCCAGGCGGGCGTGCGTGATGCCGCTGTAAGATGGCGTCAGGGCGTTGATCTCGACCATGATGTCAGTCGTATCCCGGTATTGCCAGGTGGCGTAAGGCGCATCCGGATCGAGGGCGCGGCTTTCCAACAGGCGAACGGCCAGCTCGCGGGTGATCTGCCAATCGGGGCGCGCCTCGCCCAGCGGTTCGATTGCCTTGCGCACCATTTGTACGCGGCGCTCGGTGTTGGTAAAGGTGCCGCTCTTCTCGGCAAACGAGACGCCCGGCAACAGTACATCGGCATAGGCCGAGGTCTCGGAAGGGAAGATTTCCTGCAAAACCAGAAAATCCACCGCCTCCAAACACTTGCGAATGTGAGTTGTATCTGGATCGGACATAACCGGGTCTTCGCCGAGGATGTACAACGCGTGGGTCTTGCCCTCCAAGATGTTAGGAATTACCTCGGTGACGGTCATACCAACTTTATCCGGCAGCGGTACTCCCCAGGAGGCCTCGAATTTTTTGCGCGCCTCTTCGTTGGTCACTGCCTGGTAAGCAGGATAGACATTAGGCAATCCACCCATATCGCATGCCCCCTGCACGTTGTTCTGTCCGCGCAGCGGATTGACTCCGCCGCCCGGCAAGCCCATGTTGCCGAGTAGCATTTGCAGGTTGGCGAGCGTCATTACGTTACGCACGCCGACGATGTGCTGGGTGATGCCCATCGCCCACATTACGGCCATGGGTTTGACCGTGCCCATGATCTCGGCCGCCCGGTACAGGGTCTCGACCGGCACGCCGGTGATCACGTTCGTCTTTTCGGGTGGATACTGCATTACCATCGCCTTGAACTCATCGAAGCCTTCGCAGCGTTCCTGGATGAATTTCTTGTCCTCCCAGCCTTTTTCGAGGAGGATGTACATCAGGCCGTTGAGTAAGGCGATGTCGGTGCCGGGCTTGTGGCGCAAGTGCAGCGCGGCGAAGTCGCATAGGTCAATGCGGCGCGGGTCGGCGACGATGAGTTTGACGCCGCGATTTTTCACCGCCCGACGCAGCATCGTCCCGAAAACGGGATGCTGCTCGGTGGTGTTCGAGCCAATGACGAACATCGCCTGGGCGAAATTGGCGACATCATCCATCGAGTTGGACATGGCGCCCGAACCGAAGGAAGTGGCCAGACCGGCCACCGTGCTAGAGTGTCAGAGACGGGCGCAGTGGTCTATGTTATTCGTCCCGACCACCTGGCGGGCGAACTTGTTCATCAGGTAGTTTTCTTCATTCAAACACTTGGCCGAGGTCAGCACACCGATGGAGTCAGCTCCGTGCGCGGCGCGGGTTTCGTCTATTTTTTTTGCCGTGATGTTCAACGCGATGTCCCAATCGGTCTCGACCCACTCCCATAGGTCACTGATCATTGATAACTGTTCACTGATAACTGGTTTGGGCTTGCCATCCAAAAGATACCGCCTGACTCTCGGTTTGAGCACGCGGTCGGGGTGGTGGATGTAATCGTAACCGTAACGCCCCTTGACGCACAACGCCATCCCGTTGACCGGCGCGTTCGGATTGGACGAGACACCGATAACCTTGCCATCCTTAACCAGCAGGTCGAACTGGCAACCGACGCCGCAATAAGAGCACGTAGTAGTGACTTTGGTCACCTGATGCGCCCGCGCCAGCCCGTAATTCATTTTGTTCGACAGCGCGCCGGTGGGACAGTAGGCCACGCACTGGCCGCAGGACTCGCAGCGCGCCTCCAGCATGGTCGTCCCTGCCCCGGCTACAATCTGCTCTTCGAATCCGCGCTGGGCCACGCCCCACACGTCGCGCACCTGGATTTCGGCGCAGGCCTGTACGCAGCGGCGGCACAGGATGCAGCGGTTCATGTCCACGCGGATGAAGGGATTGGGATCGCTGTCGGCAGGGTAACGCCCGCCCTTGCTGCCCCAGGCTGGCACGCTGACCTGGTACTCGTAAGCCAGATCCTGCAATTCGCACTCGCCGCTCACGTCGCAAGTGATACAATCCTGCGGGTGGTTGGCAAGCATCAGTTCCAGCGAGAGTTTGCGCGATTTGACCGCCTTTTCGCTATGCGTCAGGATTTCCATCCCTTCCCAGACCTGAGTCACGCAGGCGGCTTGCAGGAAGCGCTGCTTCGCCACCTCCACCACGCAGATTCGGCAGTTGCCGGTGGGGGAGAGGTTTTTGTGATAGCACAGGGTCGGGATGCGAAGACCTTGCTCGCGGGCGGCTTGCAGGATGGTTTGGCCTTCGCTGGCTTGGATGGGTTGTCCATCAATCGTGATGTTCACAGTCATGGTTCACCTCATGGTTCGTAAACCATAAAACGTAAAGCGTAAATTACGTTTTACGTATCACGTTTCACTTTTCTGCCTTCTCGAACTCCTCCGCAAAATTGCTCATCGCCGAATTCATCGGGATCGGCACCGCCTGACCCAACCCGCAGAAGGAAGCCAGCAGCATGTTCTCGGAAAGCGCTTTGAGTTCGGCTACGTCGCCTCTCTGGCCTTGACCATCCGCCATGCGTGATAGGATTTCGAAGGCGCGCCACGTCCCGACCCGGCAGGGCGTGCATTTGCCGCACGATTCAGCCGCGAAGAAGTGCAGCAACTCGCGCAGCAAAGCGACCACCGAGACTGACCCGTCGCAAACCAGGAACGCGCCCGCGCCGAGGCTGATGCCTTTTTGCGCCGAGGCGTAATCGAGCGGCACGTCGAGCAGATCGGGGCTGACAATCGTCCCGGCCGCGCCGCCGGTCAATGCGCACTTGAATGCGCAGCCGTGCGGCATCCCGCCGCCGAAGTCATCAATCGCCTGGCGCAGGGTCAGTCCAAAAGGAGCCTCGAACAGGCCGGGGTTTTTGACGTGACCAAGCAGCATGTACAGTTTGGTACCGGGCGTGGCGTATCCCGATAACGATTTCCACCAATCCGCGCCATTCTTGAGAATGTGCGGCACGGCGGAGAAGGATTCCACGTTGTTGACTGCCGTTGGATAACCGCGATAACCGTAGGTTGGCGGATAAGGTGGGCGGATGCGCGGTTCGCCGCGCTTTCCTTCCAGCGATTCGATCAGGGCGGTCTCTTCGCCGCAGATGTAGGCCCCAGCGCCGCGATGAACGTGGATGTGGAACGAGAACTCGCTGCCGAAGATATCCTCGCCCAGGCAGCCTTTGGCTTCAGCCTGCTGGATCGCTTTTTCCAACCGCTCCGCTTGGCGCACATACTCTCCGCGTATATAGATAAAGGCTTCGTTCGCGCCGCAGGCGTAACCGCCGATTGCCATGCCTTCCAGCAACTGATGCGGATTGGTATCAATCAGCACGCGGTCTTTGAAGATAAGCGGCTCGGACTCGTCCGCGTTGCAGATGATGTACTTGGGCATGCGCGCCGCTTGGGCGACGAGCTTCCACTTGCGCCCGACCGGAAAGCCTGCCCCGCCACGCCCCTGCAATCCACTCGTCTCCACCTCGGCGATGATTTCTTCCGGCTTCTTCTGGATCGCGGACTTCAGTCCGCCATACGAGCCATGCTCAAGAGCCGAGTCAATCGAATCCGGGTCAATCTTTCCGGCGTTCGCCAGCATCACGCGCACTTCACCCTTGCGCGGCGTCGAGTATTCTGTCAGTACACCGCGCCAGCCTTCGCAGACTTTGGCGGCCTCTTCCAGTGTAACCGGCCCGGCCTGCTCGTCGTTGACCAGTACCGACGGTGCCCGGTCGCACACGCCCAGGCAGGATGTCCGCTCAACTGTCCAATCCTTGCCGGACATTACTTTCCCCCACATTTCAACAGGCGACTGATTACCGTTCACTGATAACTGATTACTGGCTCTCTTCAGCCAGCACACCGGCCCATCGCAGACGCGCAATACATTCTGGCGCGGCTGGAGCGAGAGCATGGAGTAGAACGTCGCCATGCCATAGACTTGCTGCGCCGGAATGCCCAGCGCGCGTGCTGTATCGGTGATAGTTTCAGTGCTCAAGTGGCCGCGCCCGTCGAGTTCGGTCAGGATTTCGAGAACGCTTTCGCGCTGATTCCCATGCTCCTGCGCCAGTTCTTCCACTTCCGGAGCAATTGGTTTGTAAATGATTTTGCGATTGGTCATAATGCCTCGCTTGTAACGTGATGCGGGATACGTCAAGAGCAACTATTCACTGATGACTGGTCACTGGTCACTATTCTTTCCGCGCGTGAATACACACGCGAACCATGCTCGATGACGCTGTACCGTAAGCTCTCCTAATAGTCTAGCACAGGGATAGCGGAACAATTCGTGATGATAGTCATGATTGTCGCAGCGGCTTGTCAGGTTCATTGTAGCAGAAATTCTTATGCTAGAATCACCTTATGCGCCTGAAAATCTGGACACTTGGCTTTCTTCTCTTCCTATCTGCCTGTGTGCGCTCTGCACCAGACTCTCCTCCCTGGAACCCTTCCGTTGCGGCCTCGACCCCGGGCCTGCCGGCCGTTTCATTGACCGGTTCCACCGCCACGGCCTCGTTCCACCTCCTGCCGACCCGCGTTCCTGGTTCGCCTATCCTGACCCCTACACCGGACGTGCCTCGTTTTATCCCCACCCCGCGCAGCGGCCCAGAAACGTACATCGTCCAGGTGGGAGATACGCTCGGTGCCATCAGCCTGCGTTACGGCGTCAGCGTGGAAGCGCTGATGCAGGCTAACGGTCTGTATGACCCAAATATCCTAGATGTGGGCCAGACACTGCAAATCCCCGTTCCCACGCCCCAGCCTGCCGGGCCGTCGTTCAAAATCATCCCTGATTCCGAGCTTGTCTACGGGCCGATGAGCCTCACATTGGACCTCGAGTCTTTCATTCGCAGCAAAGCCGGTTACCTGTCAAGCTACCAAGAGGAAGTAGACGGCGAGACTTTGAATGCCACCCAAATCATCCTGCGGGCGGCGCAAAATGATTCGGTCAACCCGCGCCTGCTGCTGGCGGTGCTGGAATATCGTTCAGGATGGGTGACGAACCCGAATCCCGATCCGGCCACGCTGGATGCGCCGCTTGGGTTCAAAGACAACTGGCACATGGGTCTGTTTCGCCAGTTGACCTGGGCAGCCAACACCCTCAACCAGGGATACTATCTCTGGCGAGCGAGCGCCGTCTCCAATTGGGTATTGGCTGATGGCTCGGTTGTGCCGGTAGACCCATCCCTCAACGCTGGGACGGCCGGCCTCCAGAACCTGTTCGCTCAATTGGACGATTACCAGACCTGGCTGCTGGATGTCTCGCCGAATGGTTTGTTTGCGGCCTATTCCAAGCTTTTTGGTTATCCTTTCGACCTGGCTATCGAGCCGGTCGTGCCGGGTGACCTGATCCAACCGCTAATGCACCTGCCCTTTGCACCCGGCGAGATTTGGGCCTTCACCGGCGGCCCACATGCTGGATGGAATCCTGGCTCGGCCTGGGCCGCGCTGGATTTTGCCCCGCCCGGCGAGGCGCTCGGCTGCGTTTCCAGCGACGCCTGGGTTACGGCTGTGGCCGATGGCACGATCCTGCGCGCCGCGAACGGTGCAGTCGTTCAAGACCTGGACAACGATGGTTACGAGCAGACCGGCTGGACGGTGCTGTATATGCACATCGAAAGCCGTGACCGCGTCCGCGCGGGTACGTACCTCCACGCTGGTGAGCGTATCGGCCACCCTTCCTGTGAGGGCGGCCTCGCCAACGGCACGCACGTCCACCTGGCGCGCCGCTTCAACGGCGAGTGGATTTCCGCGGACGGTTTTGTACCGTTCATCCTGGATGGTTGGGGTTCTTCTGGCACGGGCGTCGAATACAATGGCTACCTGACGCGCAACGGCGTGACCGTCGAAGCCTTCGACGGCAATAATCCCATCAACCAGATTCAAAGATAAGAGCAGTATAATCGTTCGCGATGAAGCCAGCTTTTTTTCCCATGCGCAAAGCCGCCATTTTGCTCCTCCTTACCGCTATGCTCTCCGCCTGCGGCCCGCTATGGGGGATGACCGGGCCGACCCTTACCGCGACGCCAACGCAGCCCGTTTTCTGGACAGCCGACCCGCCGACGCCCATCCCGACCTGGACGCCTGAGCCGACCTTCACCCCAACCGCGACGCCGTATCCCCCAACGCCTACCCCGACCCCCGTCTCAGTCACACAGCGTGCGCCGCTCCTGTACTATGCCCAACCGGGCGACAGCCTGCCAGTCGTAGCGGCGCACTTCGGCGTGGATGCCTCTGAGATCACCTCACCGGCGCTGTTGCCGGAAACTGGGTTGCTTGTCCCTGATACGCCCCTTATCATACCAACCCGCCTGGGCGAGACCACGCCCAACGTCCAGATCATGCCCGACAGCGAGGTGGTCTATTCTCCCTCGGCAATGGATTTCGATATCGAATCCTATGTAATAGAGGCGGGCGGTTACCTGAGCACCACCTATCGAGAATACCTGGTAAGCACCGGCTGGACGAACGGCGCGCAGGCAGTTCAACGTATGGCCATAGAGAACTCGATCAACCCACGCCTCCTGCTGGCCCTGATCGAGTACAGCAGCGGCTGGGTGAATGGCCAGCCCTCGAACCTGTCCCAGGGTGATTATCCCCTCGGCCACGTGGATTACTATTACCGGGGTCTTTTCCGCCAGATGATGTGGGCGGTGCAGGAACTATCGAACGGTTACTATGGCTGGCGTGGGGGCACGTTGACCGAGTTGACTTTCCCGGACGGGACGATCATACGCCTCTCGCCGGAGCTGAATGCCGGTACAGTTGCGATCCAATATTACTTTTCCAAAACGCGCAACTTCCTGGAATGGGCGCAAGCCATAGACCCAAACGTAGGGTTCCCGGCGCTCTATGCGCGCATGTTCGGTGACGCATGGGGGCGCGCCCAGGCAGTCGAGCCGCTCTTCCCGCCCGGGCTGACCGCCCAGCCGCCGCTGACCTTACCTTTTATGATTGGACAACTTTGGAACTTGACCGGCGGGCCACATGCAGCCTGGGAGCTGCAGGGCGCGATGGCGGCATTGGATTTCGCCCCCGGCGCGGACGAAGGCGGCTGCGTCCCCTCCGACAGTTGGATCGTGGCCTCCGCCGCCGGGCGTGTCGTGCGCTCGACGACAGGGGTGGTCGTCTTGGATCTGGACGGCGACGGTCACGAGCAGACCGGCTGGGATTTGCTCTATTTGCACGTCGCTACGAAGGATCGCGCCCCGTTCGGAGTCTGGCTGGATGCGGGCGACCTGGTCGGCCATCCTTCCTGCGAGGGAGGCATTGCCACAGGCACGCACCTGCATTTCGCCCGTAAATACAACGGCGAATGGGTGCTGGCCGATGGGCCGCTTCCCTTTACCCTGAGCGGTTGGGTGGCGCACGCCGGAAAGAAGCCCTACGAGGGCACGCTGACGAAGGGTGATAAGACCGTCATTGCCAGGTCAGAAGTTTCAACCGAGACGAAGATTATCCGTACAGCGGATGAATAACCTCCCGTGAACAAAATCAAGCCAGCGTTTATTCTTCGTAGTGACGACTTCCCTGGCCTGGCCGCCAGGGCAGGCAGTCGTTCAAGCAGAAGGGCGACTGAAGTCGCTACTACGCCCCGCTTTCGCAATATATTGTTTTTTGTTATCGCCTCCTTGATCCTGTCCGCCTGCCTGCCGCAGCAGGAGCCAAGCGCGGACCTGGCGCCTGCTACCGAGACACCGACCCTCTTCGCCGGACCTTCGCCGACTCCCATTCCTGCGCG
>Ga0315275_10007231_pt1 | contig 10711 bp, 7 predicted proteins | sample YL17G03_0_MG_FD_205557 | JGI IMG/M metagenome (GOLD analysis project Ga0315275, IMG submission 205557) | Sediment microbial communities from Yellowstone Lake, YNP, Wyoming, USA - YL17G03_0 | ecosystem: Environmental > Aquatic > Freshwater > Lake > Sediment | place: USA: Wyoming | collected...
AGGTAGTCCAACCCGATGCGTCGGCAGCGGACAGAGATGTCGGCGTGGAGAGGAACGACCATGTGCCGCCCCTGGTTGCGCCGGCGCGCGATGCATACATCACCGACCACACAGACCAGTCGCCCTCCGGGGACCAGGGCGCGGAAGCAGTGGCGCCAGACCTTGTCAAGCTCATCCTGGAACGTCTCGTAGCTGGTCACATCGCCGAGTTGAGCAGGATGGTCCTCGTATTTCTTCAGCGTCCAGTAGGGGGGTGAGGTTACGACCAGATGCACGGACTCATCCGCTATCCAGTCGAGCTGGCGAGCGTCCCCGAGCTGTAGTCTGTGCTCAGTAGCCGACTTCAACTCCAGCCCTCTGCGAGCCAGCGTGTGAGTACCCAAGCGTCTCGCCGTTGCTGTCGCCACGGTTCCTCCCCCTTAGCTCTTCGCCGGTGAAGCGGTTGCCCCGAGGGTGCCTACCCTAGCTGGGTTGATTCTCCCACAGAACCGCCACATGGGCAAGTTCTTCTCCTCGCCGCCCTTGTCCTGCGAGGGGCGGGTGTGGTAGCATCCAGCAGTCGAGAAAAGCCAAAGGCAGCGAAGGGGAGAAGTAGGCAGGAAGCGAGCCGCCAGAGACGAGGCCCCGTAGGCTGAGAGGGCCTCGCGGTCTTCCCCTGCCGAAGTTCGCCCTGGAGCCGCGCCGCTGAAAGGCCGGACGGCGTTCACCGCGGAGACGCTGAGGAGGCGGAGAGGACAGGCCGAGTAGGCGGCGACGGTGGGTCCCCCGTTATCGGGACGCAGAGAGGGTCTGCATGCGTGTGCGGGCAGGCCAAGCGGGGTGGTACCGCGGAAGCCCACGGCTTTCGTCCCTTTGGGATGCCGTGGGCTTTGGTGTTTGTGGGAACGGCGAACGGCGGGGAACCACAGATGAACACAGATGGACAGGGATAGGATCTCAGGCAAGCTTATGGCGAACGGGCTGCCGACTTGAACACGCAAGAGGTGGTGCGATGAAAGATACACCTGAGGATGCACGGAATGCAGACGTCGAGCTCCCGGAGGGACCTCTGACATGGGAGCAGCGTCTTGCTCTTGCTTTCGCGGGGGTCGAGGTGATCGCCGCTACGCCGACGCAGGAGGATCTGGAGCTCAGACGGATCGCCTATCTGGGCAAGCGCGGGTTGCTTGCCGAGGCATTCCGCGAGCTACGCAAGTTGGCGGCCCATGAGCGCGCACTGAGGGGGGACCAGGCAAACCGAGCTCGTGCCGCGCTTGAGGCAGCGATCGAGAAGCGGCGGGAGGAGCTGGCGGCGCTGGAGGCGGCGCGGCCGGCGGATGCGCTCGATGTGACACTGCCGGGCCGGGCGGTGGAGGTCGGGCATCGGCATCCACTGATGACGACGCTGGAGCGGCTGCTCGATATCTTCGTGGGGATGGGATACAGCGTCGCGACCGGCCCCGAAGTCGAGTGGACGACCCTGAACTGGACTGCCCTGAACTACCCGCCGGACCATCCGGCGATGGATGAGCAGGATTCGTTCTACGTTACTGACGAGATCATGCTGCGGACGCAGACCTCGACGGTGCAGGTCCGAGCGATGCGCGCGCAGCACGAAGATACATGCCCGGTGCGGACGCTGGATTGGCGCTTTCCGCCACACGAGGTGCTAGGCAGGTGTCGGTGCCAGCCACGGCCGTTGCGCGTCGTCGCACCCGGGCGAACCTACCGGCGGGAGTCGGTGACGCTAACGCACAACGATGTCTTCCACCAGTTGGAGGGGCTCGTCGTGGATGAGGGGATCACGTTCGCGGATCTGAAGGGGACGCTGGTGGCGTTCCTGAGCGCGTACCTGGGGACGCGGGTGCAGGTGCGGTTCCGGCCGGACTTCTTCCCGTTCACGGAGCCCAGCGCGGATTTCTCTGTCAACTGCGTGTTGTGTGAGACGCGCGGATGCCGGTTCTGCAAGGAGAGCGGGTGGGTGGAGATCGGCGGCTCGGGGATGGTGCACCCGAACGTGCTTATCGCGGGTGGCTACGACCCGGAGAAGGTGAGCGGATTCGCTTTTGGATTCGGGGTGGAGCGGCTGGCGCAGCGGGGCTACGAGATCCCGCACATACGGACGTTGTACGACAATGATATGCGATTCCTGCGGCAGTTCTGAGCGGAGGAACGGCCGAGGCAACCACAGATAAACGCAGATGAACACTGCTGGGACGGCAACGGACTAACCGCAGAGGCGCAAAGAGAACCACAGATGAACACGGATGAACACTGATAGACGACTGCAAGAGAAGGCGTGCGCTCAGTAGGACAGGCAGAGGGTCGGCCCTACGGGAAGACGGCTCGCGGCAGTATGATCTGATCGCGGAGCTGTATGACGGGTATCCGGGGAACTACCTGGATGACGTCGTGTTCTATGCGGAGGAGGCGAAGCGGGCCGGCTCACCCGTGCTGGAAATCGGCGTCGGCACCGGCCGGCTGGCGTTCTGTCTCGCCGCCATCGGCCTGGATGTCGTCGGGATAGATAGCTCGCCCGAGATGCTGCGGGTGCTGGAGCGAAAGCGCAGGGAGGTCGGCGATGTGCCGGGGCGAGTCGAGGCGGTGCCGGCGGACATGCGGCGGTTCGAGTTGGGCCGGGAGTTCCCGTGCGCCATCATCGCCTTCCGGACGTTTCTGTATCTGCTGACGAAGACCGACCAGAAGCGGGCGCTGCGCGCAGTAAGGCGGCACCTTCAGGCCAGCGGCCGCCTGATCATGAGCTTTTTCGTGCCGCCGAAGGAGCTGATCGGGAAGGGGCGGACGGAGCGGCAGGAGGTGGCGCGGTTTGCGTCGCCGGATGGCGAGGGCGAGGTGGTGGCGCTTGACTGGGCGGAGTTCCGGCCGAAGGGGCAGCGGGTGATCTCGCATATCACGTATGAGTGGCGCGATGAAGACGATCGGCCGGTGCGGCTGATCGAGCGTGAGCTGGTGGCGCGGTACGTATTCCCGGAGCAGATGCGGCCGTTGCTGGAGGAGTGCGGGTATCGGGTGGTAGCGGCGTATGGAGGCTTCGATAGGAGGCGGCTGGGACCGGATTCGCGGGAGCAGATCTGGGTGGCGGAGCGGAGGCAATGATGGGCTTCGGCAGCAAGCTACCGAAGCAACGGAAGTGTGGGTGGCGGAACGACTTGACGCCGATGAACGCGGATGAGCGCCGATGGCAGGAGCTTGCCCCTTCGCTTCGCTCGGGGCGGACGCTCCTGCCCAACAAGGGAATGGCATGAGGATACCGGTTGACTGGCTGAACGAATACGTGCCTAACAAGCTGTCGGTGAGGGAGCTTGCGTTCATCCTCACCAACGTGGGCTTGGAGGTGGAGGCGATTGAGGAGGGGGGGACGACCGGAGAACCGCAGATTACGCCGATTGCACAGATTGGGGAACGGCCTTCACCGCAGAGGCGCGGAGAACGCAGAGACGGCACAGAGGCGATCTTGCCGCCTTCGGCGGGAACGGCCGCGGTGTTCGACATCAAGGTGACGCCGAACCGGGGGGATTGCCTGTCGGTGCTTGGGGTGGCGCGGGAGTTGGCGATGAGGCTGCGCCAGTCATTGCCGGAGGGCGAGCCAAATGTGACCGAAACCGGGCCGCCTACGGAGTCACTCGTCAAGGTTACGTTGGACGATCCGGCGGGCTGCCCGCGCTACTCGGCGCGGGTGGTGAGGGGGGTGAGGATCGGACCGTCGCCGGAGTGGGCGCAGCGGAGGCTCGAGCTGTGCGGGCTGCGGCCCATCAACAATGTGGTGGACGCGACCAACCTGGTGATGATGGAACTGGGACAGCCGCTGCACGCGTTCGACTACGCGCTGGTCCACAAACGAGATGCAGCGGCGGGGGCGCATGGCCATGCGCCCCTACAGGGAGGACAGACAGGGGCAGACGTGCCCGAGATCATAGTGCGGCGGGCGAGGGAGGGCGAGCGGCTGGTCACCATAGACGGGGATGAGCGGGAGCTGACGCCGGAGATCCTGCTGATCACCGATCCGAGCGGGCCGATCGCGCTGGCCGGGATCATGGGGGGGTCGAGCACGGAGATCCACGACGGGACGACCGAGGTGCTGCTGGAGTCGGCGCACTTCGACCCGGGCACCATCAGGCGGGGAGCGCGGGCGCTGGGGATGAGCACCGAGGCGTCCTACCGGTTCGAGCGCACGGTTGACCCCGGCGGGACAGTGCGGGCGCTCGACCGCGCCTGCGAGCTGATGGCGGAGTTCAACGTTGCCCCGGTCGACGTTGCCGCGGGGGTGGTGGACGCCTACCCGAAGCCGATCCGGGAGCGCGAGATCGAGCTGCGGCCGGCGCGGGTCAACGCGCTGCTCGGGCTGACGCTGAGCGCGCGGCAGATGGCCGAGCATCTGCGCTGGCTGAAGCTTGAACCCCTCCCCCCTTCCCCCTCCCCGAAAGCGGAGAGGGGGAGACCCGGTACACTTGCCGTGCGCGTGCCGACGTTCCGGCAGGACCTGGTGGAGGAGATAGACCTGGTCGAGGAGGTGGCGCGGGTCCACGGATACGAGGACATCGCGGAGACGCTGCCCCGCGCCAGCGCCGGTGTCGGCGGCCTGCCGCCGGAGCTGGCGTTCGAGCGGGAGGTGCGTCATCTGCTGCGCGGGATGGGGCTGAGCGAGACAGTGACCTCGAGCCTGGAGTCGGCGGAGGGGCACGAGCGGCTAGCGCTGCCGGAGGACCATCCGCTGCGCCGGGCGGTCGCCATCAGCAACTGGAAGACGGTTGATCGGACGCAACTCAGGACGACGCTGCTGACCTCGCTGCTGGAGGTGGTGGCGCTGAACCGGCGGCAGGGGGTTGCGGACGTGAGCATCTTCGATCTGGGCCGGGTGTACCTGCCGGCCGCGCCGGAGGCGCTGCCGGATCAGCCGCAGCATCTGGGCGTCGCGGTGACCGGCGCGATGACGCGAGGCAGATGGGCGGTTCCGCAGGAGCTGGCGCGGTGGGACTTCTACGCGCTGATAGGTATGATCGAGAACCTGGTGGAGGCGACGGCGCGGGCCGAAGCGCAGTTCGAGCCGGGGGTGGAGCCGTGGCTTAGGCCCGGCCGGTCGGCGCGGGTGAGTGTAGGCGGCGTGGTGGTGGGCTCGATGGGCGAACTGGCCGGTGGGGTTCGGGCGGTGTACGATCTCCCCGACCCGGTGTTCATCGCCGAACTCGATCTCGAAGCCTTGCAGAGGGTGGGGGCGGATGAGCCGCGGTTCCAGCCGATGGGCCGGTTCCCGTCGGTGACGCGAGATGTCGCCTTCCTGCTGCCGCGCGAGGTGCCGGCGGCGGATGCCGGGCGGGTGATCCAAGAGGCGGCAGGTGAAGAGGTGGAGTTGATAAGCTTGTTCGACGCGTTCGAGGGGAAGCCGCTGCCAGCGGGAAAGCGCAACCTCGCCTACTCGCTGGTATTCCGACGAACCGACCGGACACTCACTGATGAAGAGGCCGACGCTTCAATGGAGCGGATACGCGCGGCGCTGCGAGACAAGCTGGGCGCGCAGATCAGGGAGTGACGGAGGAACGACTTCTCACCGCAGAGCCGCAGAGAACGCAAAGGAAAGCTGCTCGGGCAGGTCACATGACCTGCCCGAACGTCTTTCGTCGGCCCGTTGACTACGGGCTAGTCTTCTTTCTCTTCTTCGCCGCGGTGGATAAGGGAGCGGCCCTTTTCGGCCGCCGCCTCCTTGAGCTTGCGGGCCTTCTCTGCCACCAACTCCCGCGTCTCCTCACCCGCCTCGGGAGCGAAGAGGAGCCCCAGCGCGCCGCCGATGAGCACGCCGACCAGAATGCCAGCCATGAAATCGCCGCCTCTCATAAGCGCAATGCCTCCAATGGAATGCCGTCGGCGGGCATTGTAGCTATCGAGCACGCGAGCGTCAAGGAGAACGCGACCACGCCTGGGCCAGGGATACGACAGGCCGCCGTCACTGAGGCTACAGAGGGGGCGAAGAGGCGATCCCCCGTCGCGCGCCCTGGCGGGCGCGGCTATGGGGGACAAGGGAGTCGAGGAGGCGGAACGGCCGAGGGCCGGGGGTGGCACAAGTGTCTGGCCCGGCGTCGGGGACGGACGCCGGGCCAGTTTTGGCGCGGGAGGGAGTTGCGCCGTTCGCGGTATGTGTCCGCTCGCGATGGGGGTGGAGGCGGTTAGGTGGCCCCAGGCGCGGGCGGATTTGTCAGAGTCACCGCGGCAAGGTGATCGTCGTTCCCGACGATGGCAGCGAGCGCAGACCGGGAGGAGCTGTAGCGCCGCGGGTGACCTTGCGGCATGGTAGTTTGAGGCATGCGGGCGTGTCGCACCGGGCGAGCATGTGGCGCGCGGGGTAGGGGAGAGTTCCACTCTGCCCAGTGCATGGTCCGCACTTCCCTGTCCTCCTTTCCCTCCGTTTGATGAGCGGCGAGACTGTCGGCCCCGGCTTCGGGGCGCCGCTCTCCGGGGGGTTCCCCGGAAAGCGAAAAGGCTTCCGCAGGCGTCACGCCCACGGGAGCCTTTCTCGACACCCCGCGGGCCTGGCGGCTACGGAAGCCCTTGCCACGGCCCGGACGCCGCTTCCGGCGTCCGTCTTCAGTTCAGCTCGTGCGACTGCTGCTACGTCTGTATGGGATCATTCCACAGGGGGGGGCGGATATGAGATGCGTTTTCCTCCGATTCGAGCGATGGTGCTTTCTGCCAGACAGGCATCACGAGACGGGGACGTCGTAGTCCTCGACGCCGATCTGCTCCAACTCCGTATAGGGCCGGCCGTCGGGGAGGCGCTGTCCGTTGGTCCGATAGCGGGCCGGCGTGCAGCCGTAGACCTGGGCGAAGGCGTGGTGGAGGTGGCTGGCGTCGGCGAAGCCGGCGCCCTCGGCGATCGAGTCCACGGAGAGACCGGTGCCGAGAAGCAACTGCGCGACATAGGCGAGCCGGGCGCGCATGCAGAACTTCCCGAAGCTGAGCCCCATCAGATGGCGGAAGATGTAGCCGAACTGGGAGACGCTCAGCCCACAGGCGGCGGCCGCTTCGGCGAGGCTCAGGCGGCGCGTGGGGTGGGAATGCACCAGCCTCACCGCCGGCATGATCTTGCCCAGGTTGCCGGTCCGCACCGTCTGACCGCGGCCGAGCTGGGCGCGAGGTTCCCAGTCGCGGCTGACGATCAGAAGCAAGCGGAGGATGTGCAGCCGAACCGAGGTTAGCCATCCCCGCTGTCTGTCGCGCATCTCCCTGCGGACCTCGTGAGCGATGGCGAGAACCTCGCCTCGCATCTCCTGTCCCGTAACCCGGGGACGCTGCTCGGGAGCAGCGGAGAAGAAGGTCAACCAGGAGACGCTATCGAGCATCTCCTCGCCCAGGAATTCCGGCAGGAACTGGAGCACCAGCTCCTGCGTGCCCGGCGCGAGCGCCCGCCAACCGTGAGGCTCCCAGGCGCCGCAGAGCCAGACCTCCCCGGGCTTCATCGCCAGGACGGTGTCCTCGAAATGGCGCTCCTCCTCGCCCGTGAGGAGCACGCCGAGCTCGAAGGCCTGATGCATGTCGGTGCCCAGCGGCGCGGGGAAGGGGTGCTCGACTACCCCGGCGTGGAACGGCTTGACCGGCGTAAGGTGGAACTCCTCAATCCTCGCAAGCATGTAGCCCCTCGCACATCGAGTTGGGAGAACTGCGCCTCGTCCGTCAGATGCTACAAGAAAATCGCCGATCTGTCCAGTGACTGTTCCGGGGTAGGTATGTTAGCATTCACGCGAAAGAATGCGAGGCCGGTCCCTGCTGGCAAGCGACAGGCGGGGCCGGGGAAGCCAAGGGACACAGCGAGGAAGGAGGTGAGATCGGGACGGCAGTTCGGTGTGCATCCACGGTGATGTGAAGTGGCGTCTTGACGCACCCAAGGAGGTAGGAGACAGCGATGTTACGATCACGAAGAGGCTTCACGTTGATTGAGTTGTTGGTTGTCATCGCGATCATCGGGATTCTGGCCGCGATGGTCTTCCCGGTTTTCGCACGGGCGCGTGAATCGGCGCGCAAGGCGGTGTGTCTTTCGAACGTGAAGAACATCGCGCTGGCGCTTCAGATGTACCTGGGGGACAACAACGACACGTTCTGGCCCTGGCAGCACCAGCAGGAGGCGGCGGACTTCTTCGCCACGTCTCCAGGGGACAAAGACCACTGGGAGGGGGAAGAATGCGGGAATCAGTTGGGGTACCGCGCGAACCCGTACCTGCGCCCGCAGGTGATCATTGACGAGTATGTGAAGAACCGCGATGTGTGGCGGTGCCCGAGCGCGAAGATGGAGGCAGGCGCGCTGGCTATCGTGCCCGGCCCGAACTGGTTCGGCTATGTCCAGGCCAATGCGGACCTGATCGGGTCCGGCTCGGACCAAGTCTGTCTCAAGGACGGCGTTTTCCCGCCGGGATGGGGTGGAGCCATCACCGACTCCTTCCTGCAGGGTACGATCGGCGGCAACGCGCCGACGGTTGGCTGGGGCGGCCAGGCAGTCGAGAAGGCGTTCAAGTCTAGCGTTGGGGTCAACGGCTACAGCCTGATCGAGACGAAGATGGCCGAGATAGACGATTCGGCGAACTACGTTGTGTGCGGCGACGCCGGCGCCTTTGGAGAGGCCTTCAACCCCGGAACCCTCGCCTATGCTGACCTCTGCAACGTGGAGTGCGGCAACTGCTGGTGCTCTGACTCGTGGATCGAGGACTGTGCCGATAGCATCCAGAGCGGCTGCCCCGACGCTTACCAGTGTTTCCTCGACTGGCACACCAGCAGCGCCATGCTGAGGGACCAGAATCTACTGAAGAAGGGGTCGCGTCATCTGGGCGGCACGAACGTCGGGTTCGCCGATGGTCATGCCTCGTGGGTGCAGTCGGAGCGGCTCCTGGACAAGTGGGCTGATGAAGCGAAGAGCAAGGGCGGCTGGCCCAGCGCGATGGGGCTGGATGCCTGGGGCCCGTACTCCTGGTATGACTGCGGCAGCGGACCGTTCTCGGTGGCGAGCGGCGGCGAGCCAACCCTGCGGTAGGAATCGGACTCAGCCCTGCCACCGGCAGTGATGAAAGCGTGAATTGGGCGGAGCGCCCCTCCGGGCGCTCCGCCCCTGTGAAGGGCCTGCCGCGGTGGAGACTGCCGACCGACCGGCTCAATGGGCAGGAGGCACGCTCCTGCCCCACGTTTGACCGAAGTGGACAGCATGACGTCATGTGGCACCGAGCATCACTCAGGCCAAATGCCGCAAGACCGGGAGCGAGGGGTGACCGGACGGGCGATCGGCATCGCGCTGGTGATGCTGGCGGCAGTCACGCCGCTGAACTTCTACATCGAGGTGGCGTGGGGAGGGGACTGGGAGGGGATCTGGTTCTTCGCCAGCGGCATGCCGGCGGTGCTGCCGGTGGTGGCGGTGATGCTGCTGACGCTGTTCGCGACGCTCCCCTTGCTGCGGCGGCTCGGACTGACGCGCCGGGAGCTGCTTGCCATCTATGCGATCTTCCTGGTGGGCGCGCCGGTGCTCTCGCATGCGGTACTGTGCTGGATGCTGGTGAAGAACATCGCCTACTACTACACGGCGCGGGCGCAGCCGTACTGGGAGACGATGTTCCTCCGCCAGGTGCCGGTATGGTACGCGCCGAGCGACCCGGCCGCGGTGGAGGGGTTTTTCGAGGGGCATGTCCCGGTGCCGTGGGCGCTGTGGCGAACGCCGCTGCTGGCGTGGGGGGGATTCCTCACCGCGCTGTTCGCGGCGAATGTGTCGCTGATGGCGCTGGTCCAGCGGCAATGGATCACGAACGAACGGCTGACCTTCCCGCTGGCGCAGATTCCGCTGGAGATGATCAGCGGCGCGCGGCCGGGGGAGGGCGATTCGCCCGGCCGGCTTACCGGCTCGTGGGTATTCTGGGCGGGGGTGGCGGTTGCGTTCGCCATCAACTTCCTGAGCACGCTGTCGCAGAAGATCCCGGCGATCCCCAACGTGCCGATCTCGCTTTACGATATCATCCCCTGGCAGCGGGTGGGGCCGCTGGCGGGAATCGGCGGAATCACGCTGCTGTTCTGGCCGTGGATGATCGCCATCTCCTATCTCATCCCGAAGGAGCTATCGTTCTCGGTCTGGTTCTTCACTGTCGTGCGCCATCTGCTGACCGTCATCGCCATCGCCGCAGGCGCGACGCCGGCGCGACCGGAGGATTGGTGGAGCACGTCGTTCCCGGCGCCGTACTACCAGGGCGGGGGCGCGGTGCTGGCGCTGGCGGGGTGGGTGCTATGGATCGCGCGCAAGCACCTGAGCCATGCGTTCCGCACAGCCTTCAGCAGGAACCCGAAGCGAGAAGACGCGCAAGAGCCGCTGTCCTATCGGATAGCATTTGCAGTGTTCGCGCTGTCGGTTGCCTTCATGGTGATCTTCTTCTGGTACGCGAACTGCCGTCCGCTGTTCGGGCTCATGCTGGTGGCGATGATGCTGGGTTACTTCACCATCTGGGCGCGGCTGCGGGCGGAGACGGGGCTTGGCTTCCTGGCGTTCCCGATCCAGATCCAGGATGTGGCGATGGTGCCTTTCGGCAGCCACGCCTTCCGGGTGAGCGAGCTGGTGACGTTGGTGACGATGCGATGGGCCTACACGCCGGGCTTCGGGGTATCGTCAGAGGTCTTCCCCGGGAGCGCGCTGGAGGCGTTCAAGATCGCGGACGCGGCGCGGCTGAACGCGCGGCGGCTGACGTGGGCGATGATGGGC
>Ga0315275_10007232_pt1 | contig 10709 bp, 16 predicted proteins | sample YL17G03_0_MG_FD_205557 | JGI IMG/M metagenome (GOLD analysis project Ga0315275, IMG submission 205557) | Sediment microbial communities from Yellowstone Lake, YNP, Wyoming, USA - YL17G03_0 | ecosystem: Environmental > Aquatic > Freshwater > Lake > Sediment | place: USA: Wyoming | collected...
CGAAGACTTCTGCTAAACTCGGGTCCTGATGGACATCGAACTCTTGACGATCCCCCAGGTTCTCGATCTTCTGCACATCTCCCGACAGACCCTCTATCGGCACCTGAAGGCCGGGAAGCTCCCTCATGTCAAGCTCGGCCGGCGCGTGCTATTCAGGAAGGCCGACCTTGAAAAGTTCATCGCCTCGAAGATCGTGAAATAGGCCCCCGGCCGTCTTAAAACCCGACACTTTTCCCGGTTTGGCCATTTTCCCCAGGCAGGACCCGCGGATACCATGTCCAGAGGGCTGGGCCGTATCGGCGCAGGAGGACCCGGCAGCAGACACCCAACCCCCGGTTCACTTATGGCCATGACGTCGTACAAGATCCTCGTGCATCTCGCGGCCCTTCTTGTTGACGAAGACCCGCGGGGCCGTCCCCTCTTCCCGCGCTTTGGCTTCAGCCTTCTCCGCGGCCCTCTGCTCGGGCGTCTTGCGGGGGCCGGGATTGAGGCCCGACAAGACCAGCGCGTCCCTCATGCTCCGGTCCAACATGTCCCTGACGAAGTTCACCGTCTTCACCTCGCCCAGGGCTTCGATGATCCGGGTCCGCTTCACGTCGATTTCCCATTCGCGGCCCCCGAACTCGCGGAAGACGATCTCCCCGTCAGCTTCGAGCCGGACAGACGCCGTATTCTCGTATGTCTCGCTCATTGTCAGAACCTATTCAGGACAAACGGGACTTCTTCCGTGAAGTGGCGCTCCAGGTTGTTCTCGAACACGTCCACGGCCTTGAGAAAGGGCGTGCTCTGAGAATACATCCCGGCGGTCTTCCTCGATTCGTGGAGCTGCCCCCGGGCCGCCTTGGCGTCCTGCGTCATCTGCTCGATGACCGGGACCATCTCGCGTTCGGCGTTGGCGACCCTCTGGTGGAACCCCTCGGTGATGAGCTCGGCGGCCGAAGGGCCCTCGGGCTCGGGATCCGGGCCCGTCCAGCCCATAAGCTTCCCATCCTTGTCATAGACAGCCAGTTTCTTCGGCTCCTGGGGCGCCTTCGGCTCAGACGCGACCTGTTCCAAGATAGTTTTTTCTTCAGCCATGTTGGCCTCCTAAATTGAAGTTATCCCCTCTGCCATCCCGTTCTAGCGGTCGGCGGAGGCGGAATTTTCTTGTCCAGAGAAGCGAAAAGGTACGGCTTCTCAGCGACGAGCCGTTGCACGGCCTCGGACGCGCCGGAGACGGCTTCGCTTTCCAAATCGACCGTGACCCCGGTTCGATCAATCAAGAGTAATACCAGCTCATGATCGACGGTCCCTGCCCGGGCTGCTTCGCTTTGGATGGCCATGTCCGCCAGCTTTCGGCAGACGGCCGCCTTCAGGCGTTCGAGTTCGGCGTCCATTTTTTAAAACCTCCTAAAATTTAATGATTTCCGAAATAAAATCCCGGCGGCCTGCTTTCGCCGCGGTGCGCGCGCTCCTCGGCCTCCTCGGCCTCGAACGTTGTGCAGACCGATCCGAAGCGCTTACCCGCGAAGCATAGGACACCGGCGGCCGCGTTCCCCATGTCGTCGTGCTGGCCGGGAAAATGCGTCACGAGGTCACGCCCACCGCTCCGCACGCGCCGCTCGAGGTTCCCGAGCTGACCGATGAGCCGTCGATCGTCCAGGAGCTCCACCGCCCGGCTGGTGACGAGCGGGAGAAAATCAAGGTAGAGCTCGCTGACGGACTTCGGGCTGAACTTCACCCTGACCCCGTGTTTCTCGAACTCCGTCTTGACCCAGTCGCGGGAAAACCTGTCGCTTATGAGCTCGAAACACCGATAAGCCTTGACGATCTCCGCTAACTCGCGGACCACCTCCTCGGGTCTAAACCCCGGCTTGGCTTCCCGCACGAGGTCAAGGATTCGCACCTGGCCATTCAACTCGCCGTGCCCGATGGCGAGGACGAACGAATCCTGGCCGCCGAAGGACGGGTCGATAAAGGCGGTGTACCTGACGCCGTGGAGCGGCGGGATCTCGGTCCGGCCCGTCACGACGCAGGCTTGGAGCGCCTCGAACGGCAAGAACGATTCGATGTCCGCCCTCCACTCGCACTCCCATTCCGCCGCAGCGGCTGCGGGGTCTTCACGGAGCGCTTCCTTCACGAGCTCCGCATCAAGCGTCGGATTCATGACGAGTGATGGAGCCTTCCACACGAGGGTCCGGCCGGGCTGCCCGAAGGCCCGCTTGTAGGTATCGTAGAGAATCCCGCGCCGACTGTAGGGCGTGCTGATGCTGATGAGGAGCGATTCCGGGATCGTCGCCAGGGCCGGGCGGAGCGCGTTGATAACCTCCCTGTCCGGGTTGGCCGTGAGCTCCGAGCGCCAGAAGGCCGTCTCCTCGAGCACCGCAGCGAGGCAAGTAAAGCCCCGGATGCTCCGATAAGAATTTGTCTTGATCTCGATGGCGATTCGGTTCTTGAGGACGATCTCTTCCTTGAGGTCTTCCTTGACGAGCTTCCGAAGGATGGGCGTCGAGTCAAGGATGGCCGAGACGTATTCCTTTATGATCCGGGCTTGCATCCTGTCCACGGCGATGATAAAAATCATGCCTCTCTCGCCGCGACTCAGCCAGGGCGTCCAATCCTTGAAGCAAGCCAGGAAGACGGTCACGAGGGCGGAGATAAAGCTCTTGCCGCTCCGACGTCCGCAAATGGCCGTGCACTCGCGGACGCGTTCTTGGGGCGGCTCGGGGAGGCCCGTACACCGCCGGAAGAGCTCGAGGTCGGCGGGGTCCTCAATAGGCAGGCCGAACAGCGCCCGGAGGAAGACCATCCACGGCCGCCAGGTCGCCGGGTCGCGGAACAGGCCGCCGAACATCCGAGGGTCGCGGGTCGCGTCAACGATATTCATGACGGCCTCTGTCCCCGCCCTTCCCCATTCCTGGCCTCGCCCAAAACCTCGAAGTTGCTGGTCTCATTCATGTCCACGTTCATCTCCTTTCTTCTCGCTGTCGCGTGAAGGGTGCCCCGGTTGATTTGGTCTCCCATATTCGCTACTTTTTTTTCATTAAAATTAAAAATATATAATCCCCCTACCTTGACGGCGGATTTTCCGGCGCATATATTATATTCAGGAGGAAAAAAATGCCTAAACCCTTTGAAATCAGTCGGTTGCGCCTCTATTCCAAGCTCTCCGCCCGGGGTCGGTACGCCGGGCTTCCCAAGGGCGAATCCCTGTGGCGGGATATCCTGGACGTTACCGGCGGCCGCGGCATCCGGCCCTACCGAAATCCTTGTGGCCCCGGCTGGGTTCAACTTGACGAGTTCCGGCGGTCCGTCCCGAAACTTCTCAGGAATTACTCTGACGGCGTGCCGGCGGACTGTGTTGCCGCAAGTCTCGGGATGGAGGATGACCGGGACCTTTACAGGGCCCTCGAGGGCGAGACCGTGGACACTTTTAACAACCCTCGCGGGGATCAATTCCCGCTCGACCTGCTTGCCTCCGGCTGGAGATTCGATCGAGAGTACTAAGGGAGAAATAAATATGGCTATCATGACCGAAACCTCGACGCTTTCATGTAATCGAAAGGAGAATGACCGTGGGTGAATCGAATTACCGGATGAAGGGCGAGAGTCAGGAGCACTATTGCCAATCCTGCCTCATCTACCGAGATGGCTTTTGCAACGTGATCCTCAGGGATGCCGAAGAGTGCGGCGACAAGATAGCGGTAGAGCCGCCTATCCCCGGAGGCTATTGTCAGGACGCTGACTTTTATGGCTATCGAGACTAAAGGAGAAAAAACGATGTGGAACAAACCGATTGAAAAGCAGTTGGCAAAGTTGCCGACAATGTATTCGACCGAGAACATCGACGTGAAGGATAAGGTTATCCAGATGCACTTCTTCCTCGGTGGAAGCGATTGGTACGCGACCGAATACTCGCCGGAGAAGGAACTCTTTTTCGGATTCGTGATCCTGAATGGCGACACGCTAAACGCCGAGTGGGGATACTTCAGCTTGCCCGAGCTCGCGGAGATTAAGGTTCGGGGCTTGGAAGTTGACCGGGACCTCTCCTGGGATGTCCGCCCGGCGCAGGAAGTCGCTGAAATTCCTGCCCAATGAACGCTAAAACCGAAACCTTGACGCTTTTCTGTAGTTCCTGCCTCCTCGGTAAAAAGTGTCTCTACCACGGCTGGCTTGCCACGTTCGCATTGCCCGCCCTGCGAGACTTCGAGGCCCACGGCTTCCGTATCGTCGATGCCTGCCCGGAGATGCTCGGCGGACTGACGTGTCCGCGCCGGCCATCCTACGTCTTTGGAGATCGCGTCCGGCAGTCGGTCGGCCGAGGCCGGGACGTCACGGCGGAGTTCACGCTTGGGGCCCGGCTGGCCCTCGAGGTCCTCAAGGCGGCCCGCCCGGTGGCGGCCGCGCTGCTCCTCAAGGACTCTCCCTCCTGCGACCCGGAATTCGGCATCTTCGGCCGCCAGGCGGCCCGGCTGGTCCGGGTCGTGGCCTGCAAGCGTGGCCTCGAATGGGAAGCGGAACTTCGCCGTATCCTTCAAATCCTTCCTCCTCAACGGAATTTATTCCAGCAGCGGCCGAATCGCCCGCCTAGAACGGGATCTCCGAATCATCCGTCCGCTCTTCCTTCGCCTTCTCCTCCGGCTCGGCCTTCGGCGCGATGTAGAGGTTGAGGTCCGGGTCCTTTGGCTCCTTCTTGAACTTGTTCGCGAAGATCAGCACCTGAGCGCCATAGCCCAAGAAGCCCGAATAGAACACGCCGTTCTTGCCCTCCTTCTTCCATAAGCCCGTGATCTTAATCATGTCCATCGTCGTTGCTTCCTAAGTTTGATTTATCGTCCCCTGGGGCGTCGTCCGAATTGTCCGTGGTTTCTTGGCCGAATCCCCGGGAGATAATCGATCCTGGGGCACTGCGGGCCCTTTTTCGGCTGCCTCCCTGGCCTCTCGCTCAGCCTTCTCCCTGTCGAATTCGGCCACGAAGGTCAGGACGTCGGGCTCGCCTTCCGGTGCCTTCCGATCCGCCAGCCGGGCGGCCGCCTCGATGTTCAGCCGGACAAGGTTCGCATAGCTGATGAACTGCCCGCTCAAAACGCTATGAAGGGCCAAGTCGCCATGCTTCAGGCTATCCTGGCGCAAGATGCCCGCCTTCTTGACGTACATTGTCGATAGTTTTTGGATCGTGAGTCCCTCAATAGCACTCTCGATAAGGCAGAGGACCGACGGTTGGATCTTCTCAACGCCGCCGTATTCCTCGATCAAGGCCTTGCGAAGGCTCGAGATCTCCGCCTGGACACGCAGCCATGCCCGCCCCGATGGTAGTTTTCCCTTGTCCAGGTAGGCATAGACGCCATGCTTCAACCGCCCGCCCTTGCCTCCCTCAGCTTCAATTTTCCTCAGGCTCATGCTCATATTGCCTCCAATAACCCCAAAAACGACGGGATGCAGGACGCTGTTTTTGCCCCGTTTTTGCCATAAAATGGGCGAAAAGGCCTGTTTTTCATGCCATTTTGGGATGAAAAACAGATAAAGAGACATTTTCTAGCCCGCGAGCGCCATCCCGTTTTATTCACGTCTATAAATCCTTTATTTTCAACTATATATAAATCGTTTCTGATAATAATTTTTATGTCTCCTACGTCCGCCTCTATAGGGGCTCCCTGGCCGCATACCCGGAGCATCCGGCAGGCCAACGGACGCCTTCGATCTTCGCTGTTCAGGCCAATAGTCCCACGTACCCCCCTAACAGGATTATTGATATTATTGGTACTATTGGTATTATTGGGACTAATGGAGACCCTCTCAATAGTTCCAATAGTACCAATAGTTCCATTAATACCATGAGTCCCATATAGGCAGAGCTTGGGACTATTGAAGGGATTTATCATTTTGGAAGCTCCCAGGTCGAGTTCTTGAATTGCCCGAAACCCGTAACGCGGGAAATGACGCCGATTTTCTTTCGGGCGCGGAAGAGGGTCGTCCGACCAATGGATTCTTTTTTCGCGTTTTGGAAGAGTTCTTTCAGGTCAAGCGGCCCCGCCCTTAGCTGTTCAACGAGCCACGAGGCCGCATAGTCCCCTTCGGCGGCTTGATCCGGGGCTTGTCGTTGGAGGACCTCATCCGCGCCGATGTCAATAACGTTTGGCTCAAACTCAATTCGCGCACCTTCCCCAATGCGAAAGGCTATCGTTCCCGGCATCCTGGCATAATTGCATTTAGCCGGGGCCAGGAACCGTCTTTCCGTATTGTCGGGATCGTGGCCCAGGGCCAGCACGGATCGAGCGGCCGCACCATAGGCCACGGATCCGCCGATCCTATTCAGCGCGCCGGATTCGTCTGTCCGTTTGTTCAAATGGCAAATGCCGAGGACCGCCGCTCCGGTCTCTTCCGCCAGGGACGCAAGCGGGCGAAGCAATGAGCGGCGAACGTCCGGATCTCGGAAGTAATCGGTCCCGGACTTGAGAAATGCGTTTAATGGATCAATGACCACGAACCGGATTCGCGGATTCTCCGCGAGGACTACGCGTAATCGTCCATTGATTTCCCCGGCGTCAAGTTCCTCGGCTTCTATAAAGAAAATTCGGGAGAGGTCCGCGCCGTTGGCTTCGGCCCGTGGCCTGATGGCCTGGGCTATCGGATCCTCCGCGCAAAGGAAAAGCGAATCACACTCAAGCGCGGCCCCGCCGGAATCCGGAAGCGGAGCGCCCTTACTAAGAATTGCAGCGACGGTAAGGGCGAGGACAGATTTTCCTTGGCCCGGACTACCGGCCAAAAGATTCAGCATCCCGAACAGGATCCGGCCCGGCCAAAGGAAGGAAACCGCCTCCGGCTTCACTTCGGATAAGGCATGAAGGCTTGCGCCGTGCGTGGAATTATTCGTTCGGTCAAGCTCCTCGTAATCCTTCCGAATCTCCGCTTCATCGATTCCCGCTGGAGACTTGGCCTGGCGCTCAATTTTTTCTGCAATTCGCAGGCCACCCGCTTTCCGCCTGAGCTCAGTAACAAGGTCTAGAAAAACCTCGGAATTTATCACAATAGCTCCGTCGAAAAGAGAGCCGAGGAAGGCTAAGTTGACGTTCGGCCCGAGCTTATTTGCCAACCGTCTGGGGTCGATAACGCCGGACCCGGAATCCTGCCACTCGGCGTCGATGGCCTTGAATGTTTCCCTGAGCTGTCCTTCCGGGAAATCGTCGGGGGTGAGTTCGGCGACCGCGATCAAGTTGGGCGCTGCCGTAATCGAGCTTAGAATTTCGTGGCTGAGCTCGCGGAGGCGGTTGTAGTTCATCGCGGAGGCCTCCCATCGCCGACGAGCGGCTGGCCCTGGCCTTCAAGCTGTTCGTCCAGGCGGCGTCTATCAACTAAGATCTTTCGTCCAACCCGAGCACTGGGGATCTTGCCAGAATCGATCCAAGAATAGACCGTCATCGGGTGGCAGCCGAGATATTCGGCGGCCTCTCGCGGCGAGATCCAGCGCCTTTCCACCGTTACTTTCCGCTTTTCTGTTCTTCAGGGAAAAGCCATTCGATCGGAACGCGAAGAACATTGGCAATTCGCTTCCCCTGATCTCTTGCCGGGCGGACCATGCCTCTTTCGAGTCTTGAAATGGTCGTATAATGGACTCCGCTTTCAATGGATAACTTCGCTTGAGTCATCCCGCCCAAAACCCTTGCGAGCCTCAGTTTGTTCTCTAACATCTTTGTCATACCTCCCTCTTGAGGATAACAGCATTTTAATTTCTGTCAACGTATTTATATTGTTATCAATAGATTAGAGGACATTCGGGGAGATTCAGGGATAATCAGGGACGGTTTTGGATATAAAATATTTACGTTATTCTTTTATTATCAGTAATTTATGATAATGCGGCTGTATCTTATTATATATCTGCTAGTTGGAAAGTGACTGAAAAAGCACAAGGAGTTGAATTGGACTTTTTTTTATAAAAAATATTGACATCATGCACGTATTCGCCTATTGTTTAATTGAGGTTGGTAGGCAGCTTACCGGCTTCCTGATTGACTTATTTAGTCCTTCCCGGGCTGAATAAGTCGCCAGCCTCTTTTTCTTTTATTACCCTAATACCCCTAATTGGCTTTTGATTTCCGTATACATCGACCAAAGTCTTACTTATAAATTGCAGCTCTTTCACCCTCTTAAAAAATTCCATTTTTCTAATATCCCCCGTAAACCTGGCCCCCAAAATATATGCACCTATATCTGCTACTTGAATACCGACATTTTCGGACGATATCGCAAAAAAGGGGACTTTAACGATCGTATCAAAAGATTGGCCTATCCTGGATTTATGGAAAAAATTACTCAAACTTTTCGATATGTTTTTATTAGTCTGTAAACCCCGGTCATCAAATATCAGGTGCGCCATCATTCCGGGATAGTTCTCTTTCATAAATAAGTCTATTCGCTCAAACAGGAATAAAAAAGGTCTTTCAAGTTGGTATTCATCGGCACATGATAAGTTAATTTCTTTTTCCGAGAAAACAACTGAAGCGAAAAACTGCACGCCACGACTTTGTATATAATCAAGAATATCTCTCGCTAGGTTTAATCCGTTCGAAATAATTCCCTTAGATTCTAGCCGGAAACAAAAGTTTTTTAGAAGGTCTTTCCCCTTTAATTCGGTGTCATGAGATCTAAAGCCCAAGTGCTTTATTTTAAGGTTGAATATCTGGCTAGAGCATTCATTAAAATCGTGGCTTTTTATCTGAATCGCTGACAACACACCTGCTTTATACTTTTTATTGTGGGTCGATTGCCAACTCTCATCTATGAAAAACAGCATTAGCTATTATAAACAAAAAACATTATAAAAAAGCAAACAATATAACGAGGGAAATTTGATTATCAAACCAAGCATCCGCCAGACAAACGCCCTGCTCTCGGGTAATATACGACTGTCAAGATTTGCGACGTGTTGAACCCTAAAATGGGCTTAAAACGGCTTACGTGGACTTAAAGCCGATTTTTCATCGGCCGCAGCGTAACTCGTTAATTCTTCTCTGTTATATGGGGGAAAAGAGAGAGCGTGCCTGAGAGGATTCGAACCTCCGACCTACGGATCCGGAGTCCGTCGCTCTATCCAGCTGAGCTACAGGCACGCGACGGTTCCTCATTCTACAACATCCCCGGACCGATGTAAAATCGATTGACATCCCATTTTTCGGAGCGATATACTCGGAAACGGAAATCCGGCGGTTCCCTTCAATCTCCAAAGGTCTTGAAAGGAAGCTGAGCATGCATCTTCATCTCGTCGATTGGATCATCGTGGCGATAAGCCTCCTCATCTGCTTCGTTCCCGCCCTGTTCTACGGAAAAAGGTCGGGCAAGAGCACCTCGGAGTTCTTTGCCTCCGGCCGGGCCGTGCCCTGGTGGCTGGCCGGCCTCTCCATGGTCGCCACGACCTTCAGCAGCGACACCCCCAACCTGGTAACCGACATCGTTCGCAGGCAGGGCGTCTCGGGGAACTGGGTTTGGTGGGCGTTCACCCTGACCGGCGTCGCGACGGTGTTCTTTTACGCCCGGATGTGGAGGCGCTCCGGCGTGTTGACGGACCTGGAGTTCTACGAGCTTCGCTATTCCGGCAAGGCGGCCGGCGTCGTGCGCGGCTTCCGTTCGGTCTACCTGGGCTTCTTCTTCAACTGCATGATCATGGCCACCGTCAATCTGGCGGCCTGCAAGATCGCCGCGATCCTCTTCGGACTGCCGCGCTGGCAGACGCTGGCCCTCGTCGGCAGCCTCAACGTGGTCTTCGCGGCTGTCTCCGGACTGTGGGGCGTTCTCGTCATCGACATGATCCAGTTCTTCATCAAGATGACGGCCGTCATCGCCGCCGCATACTTCGCCGTCAAGCACGTCGGCGGGATGCACACCCTTGTCTCCACGCTTTCCGCCAAGCCGGGCCCGGGCGGCATCAACTACCTGAACATCCTGCCCGATTTCAAGAACACCTGGGATATCGCCGTGGCGGTGTTCATCATGCCCATCGCCGTCCAGTGGTGGGCGGTCTGGTACCCCGGCGCCGAGCCGGGCGGCGGCAGCTACATCGCCCAGCGGATGCTGGCTTCAAAATCCGAGAAGGACTCCCTCGGCTCCGTCCTGTTCTTCAACATCGCCCACTACGTCCTGCGGCCCTGGCCGTGGATTTTGGTCGGCCTCTGCTCGCTCATCGTGTACCCACAGCTCGCCGACATCCAGAAGGCCTTTCCCCATCTCGACCCGAGCCTTATCGGCCACGACATCGCGTTCCCGGCCATGCTGAAGTTCCTGCCCGTCGGGTTCATCGGCCTTATGGTCGGCGGGCTGATCGCCGCTAATTCCTCGACCAACCTGACCCACCTTAACTGGGGCGCGTCCTATCTCGTTCACGACTTCTACCGCCGCTTTCTCCGCAGGGACGCCGAGGAGAAGCACTACGTGCGGGCCGGCCGGCTGGCCACCGTCCTCCTGTTCCTCTGCGCCGGCGGCTTGGTCTTCGTCCTGGACACGGCCAAGGACAGCTTCGACATCATCCTCCAGGTCGGCGCCGGCACGGGCCTTCTCTACCTCGTCCGCTGGTTCTGGTGGCGCGTCAACGCCTGGTGCGAGGTGAACGCGATGATCAGTTCATTCCTGGTATCCGCAGGACTGCTCGTCCTTCGGAAAAACGGCCTCGTCCTCAGCACCCATATAGCGCTCCTCATCACGATCGCCATCACGACGGTCTGCTGGATCCTGACGGC
>Ga0315275_10007235_pt1 | contig 10708 bp, 8 predicted proteins | sample YL17G03_0_MG_FD_205557 | JGI IMG/M metagenome (GOLD analysis project Ga0315275, IMG submission 205557) | Sediment microbial communities from Yellowstone Lake, YNP, Wyoming, USA - YL17G03_0 | ecosystem: Environmental > Aquatic > Freshwater > Lake > Sediment | place: USA: Wyoming | collected...
TTCCGTCTCGGTCCCGGCGTTGCGGACGTTGGCGTTCTTGGCGATCTCGACGACCTGCGCCGGGAACTTCCGATCCGGGAAGGCGTCGACCTCGATCTCGGCCACGTCGCCCTCGTGCAGGTAGACCACCTCGTGCTCGCCCACCTCGACCTTCATCTCCATGCTGGAGAGGGTCGCGATGATGACGATGGGGTCCTCGTTGAAGTCGGAGCCGCGCACTCGCTCGCCCACCTGCTTGAGGCGCGAGGTGAGGATGCCGTCGATGGGGGCGGTGAGCGTGGTGAAGGAGAGGAGGTAGCGGGCCTCGGCCAGGCTGGCGGAGGCGCTCTTCACCCGGTCCTTGGCGGCCTGGACGCGCGCCGCGGCGCCGTCGCGATCGGCCACGGCGCGCTCCATCTCCGCGGTGCTGGCGCTGTCGGCCTTCACCAGCCGCTCCACCCGCTTGAGATCGGCCTGGAACTTGGCGAGGTTCACCTCCTCGAGCGACAGCTCGGAGCGGGCGCTCTGCTCCATGGCCTCGCGCTGGTGGAGCTGGGCCTCGTACCGCCGCGAGTCGATGCGCCCGATGTACTGCCCCTTCTTGATCGCGTCCCCCTCGCGGACCGGCAGGTCGAGCAGGTCGCCGGAGAGGTTGGAGGAGAGCTTCACCTGGGTGGCGGCCTGCAGCTTGCCGGCCGCGGCCACCTTGCGCGTGATGGCTCCCTTGCGGACCGTCGTGGTCTGGACGGTGACCGGGGGATCCTTCCTGGGAACCAGCGACGCGGCGACGATGCCGATGATCGCGAGCACGAAGACGGCGGCGATGATGCGCTTGGTCCAGGACATGGCCAACGGTTCCTTTCGGCTACAGCGCGCCGCCCACGGCGCGGTTCAGGTCGGCGCGGGCGATGATGGCGTCGATCCGGGCCGCCAGCAGGGTGAGCTGGGCCCGGGTGAGATCGAGCAAGGCATCGCGGATCTCGATCTGGGTGGCTGCGCCTGCCTCGAAGCGGCGCTCGGCGAGGAGCAGGCTCTCCCGGGCGGCCTTGAGATTGTCCTCGGCGAGCGCGGCCGAGTTCGAAAGGGTCTGGTAGCCGATCCGGGAGCGCGCGACCTCGCTCGTCACCTGGAGGAAGGCCTGCTCGGCCTGGAGACGGGTCCGCTCCTCGGTCAGGTTGGCGCGCTGGACGTTGGCACTCGTGGTCCGGCCCTCGAAGAGGTTCCAGTTCACGACGATGCCGAAGTTGGCCACGTACTGGCCGGTGGGATCTCCGTAGACGCCCTGGGCGCCCGCGATGTACGGCCCTTGCCGGGTGTAGCTGGCCTGCGCCGAGACGTTCGGGTAGTACCCGGCGTGCGCGGCGCGAACCTCCTGCGCGGCGGCCTGGATCCGCTGCTCGTCGGCGGAGAGCACGGGGCGCTTGCGGCGGGCCAGGTCCACGAGGGCAAGCTGATCCGGCGGCTCCTGGAAGGAGGTCCTGTCGAGGGTGGTGGGCGGAACCACCCGGAGGTCGGGGTCGGCGCCACGGCCGAGGGCGATCGACAGCGCCACCCGCGCGTCGGAAACGCGCGCGAGCTGTTGCTCGGCGGAGATGCGGTCGTTGCCGAGCGTGACGCGCGCTGCGTAGGTGTCGCTTCTCGGCGCGCGACCGGCCTCGTAGAGGGCATCGGTGCGCCTCACCAGCTCCTCGCTGCGCTTGACCGCCTCCTGGAAAACCTTGAGGCTCCGCTCGGCGCGGACCACCTCGTAGAAGCGCCGGGTCACGTCGAAGGCCACGTTGAGCGAGGCCTCGTCGTAGGTCTGATCGGCGGCCCGGAGAAGCGCCTTGGTCCTGGCGATGGTCGCCCAGTTCCGCATGCCGTCGAAGATGGGGACCGTGAGGACGAGTCCGAGGGAGTAGCTCTCCACGCCGTTGGCCGGCACCGACTGCAGCGAGTACTTGTAGGAGATGCTCTGGCTGCCGTCCGGGTTGATGACGATGTAGGGGATCGAGAGGTTCTGCACGCTGGGTGCGGTGTAGACGTTTCCGAAGCCGGCGGAGAGGTCGAGCCGGGGCAGCACGCCCGCCCAGCTGGCGTACTCGTCCACGCCGGCCAGCCCCCGGTCGGTCCCGGCGATCTTCAGATCCACGTTGCCTCTCGCCGCCGCGGCGAGCGCCTCGTCGAGCGTGATCGGGGACGGATCGGCAACGGAGAGCGCGAGCGGGAGGAGAAGAAGGATCGGATGCATTTCTACCTCACGCCTGCCAGGACGGGGAGCGCGACGCGGAAGACGGCCACGTAGGCGAGCCAGAGGACGGTGACGGTGACGAGCGCACGCCGGCGGGAGACCTTGGCCACCCCGGCCATGCCGGCCGCCACCAGCCACACCGCCCAGAGAGAGAAGAGGTCCACGGCGCCCAGGAGCGAGGCGAGCGGCCCGTTCGCGTCGGCGGGGAGCAGGATCCCGAGGCTGGATGGCAGGAGCGTCCCGAGCTGCTCCGGCATGAGCGTTCCTCGAACGAGGAGCGCCGGGAGGGCGAGGAGCGCCTCGAAGGCCCCGGGCAGGAGCGAGTAGCACATCACGGTGAAGGTCTGGGGGTAGCCGGGCTTCGAGCCCACCACCTTGAAGGCCAGCCAGACCCAGAAGGCGCCGAGAAGCGCCGTGAGCGCGGTTCCGAAGGCGGCTCCGGAGTAAGCGGCCAGCGCGGCCACCTTGCGGGCCTGCTCCAGCTTCACCTCCCGGTCGTGCGGGGAAACCTGGGCAGCGCCCTCGCTCCGGTCGATCGCGTCGGAGGCGGCGCGCTCGAAGTCGATCCGGGGCACCGCGACGATGGAGAAGAGCAGCGCGGCGGCGGTGGCGAAGAGCAGCGGGACCCAGTAACGACGCTCTTCCGCGGCGCGGGGCAGCTGGGCGGTCGGGTGGAAGAGCGGGGACTGCTCGACGCTGTCGGTGGACATTGGGCTCCCGTTGCGGACCGACTCCCCCAACGGAAGAGGCGCGACGATATTTCAGTCGAGCCGCCGGGAAGCCGCGGGGGTAGGACACGCGACGTGGACCGGCCGGAATCCCCCGACAATCCGGGCAGGGAACGTGGGGCTCGTCTAGCACGGGGAGCCCCCCGGGGCCAGTCTCGGTGGGGCCTGGCTATCGCCGGGTGACGAGTTCCAGCCGCCGGCCGAAGACCTGCCGGAAGAGCGCGGCCTCGCGCTCGGCGTCCCAGATCTCGAGGTCGATCGGCTGACGCGACCGGAGGAGGAGGCGAACCGACCCGTTCGCGACCCGGGCCCGGACATCCCGGACCAGCTGGTGATGACTTCGGTCGCAGGAGTCGGCGAGCCGGAGCAGCGTCGCCAGCTTGCGCACCGAGCGGAAGTCGGCCGGGGCTAGGGACACGAGGTCGGGGCGCTCCCGGTCGGGCGGGCTGCGCCGGTGGTAGCGGGCCACCAGCGCCACGAGCTGCCGCTCCCGGTCGGAGAAGCCCGGGATGTCGCCGTTCGCGATCAGGTAGAAGGTGTGCTTGTGGTGCCTGGAGTAGGAGACGGCGCTCCCCACGTCGTGGAGCAGCGCCGCCGCCTCCAGCATCGGGCGAGCCGAGGCCGGCAGCCGGTGGAGCCCGGCCAGGTCGTCGAAGAGGGAGAGCGCCACCCGGGCCACCTGTGCGGCGTGGACCTCGTCGAAGGCGAAGCGGCGCCCCAGAGCACGCGCCGCCTCGCCCGTGCTGGCGTCGGGCGCCTCGCGCCCCTGCCGTTCCAGCATGTCGACGAGCAGCCCCTGCCGGAGGCCAGTGTCGACGGAGGTCACGCTCTCCAGCCCGAGCCGGTCCACGAGCGCTTCCAGCACCACCGCCCCGGCCACCACGATCTCCCCCCGCCGGGCGTCGAAGCGCCTACGCCGCTCGTCGAGCCCCATCGAGGCGAGCACGTCGACGGCGCGCCGGATGCGCTTGCGGGTGGCGCTGCGCCGGCCCCCCTCCGCGGCGAACGAGACGATGGTGCCGATGGTGCCCGAGCTGCCCAGCGCGTGGCGCGGGTGGGCGAAGCGGGGCAGCGAGCGCTGGAAGGCCTCGGCGGCGAAGGTCCGCATGAGCTCGAGCCGCCTGGGCGGCACCTTGCCCGTGGAGTCGAAGGTCTCGGTGAGGCGGACCGAGCCGATGGCCACGGTGAAGAGGCTCGTCGGATGGTCGCCGGTGGCGACGGCGATCTCGGTGGAGCCACCGCCGATGTCCACCACGAGATTTCGGGCCCGCGGCGGCTGCCCGCGCAGCACGCCCAGCGCGATGAGGCGAGCCTCCTCCTTGCCGGAGATGACCTCCAGCTCGAGGCCGGTGGAGGCGAGGACCCGGGCCACGACGTCGGGGCCGTTCTTGGCCTCGCGGATGGCGCTCGTGGCCACCGCGCGTACCCGTGCCCGGTGCCGGCGCGCCAGCGCCGCGTAGCGGCGCAGCGTGGACAGGAGCCGCTGCTCCACCTCGCGCGGGATGCGGCCGGTCTTGAAGACCCCCTCTCCGGGCCGGACCGGATCCCGCTCGGAGTGGAGGACGTCGAAGGAGCCATCGGGGAGCGGCCGCGCCAGCTCGAGCCGCACCGCGTTCGTGCCCACGTCGATGGCGCCGAGGATCCGGGCGTGGGCAGGGGGTTTCCGGGCGTGCTTTCGGGGCGGGCTCACTTGCGGCCAAATTACCGCATCCAATCCGTTGCGTCCCCGTGGCCAGGAGACGGCCCGCCGGATAGAAGAGCCAGATGCGCCTCGCCGTCGCCGTCGCCGCCTGGGCGCTCCTCTCCCACTTCCCGCAAGGGCGGCTCTACCGGCTGGAGCGGGATGACTCGGACGTGGTGGCGCTCCGCGCCGAGGGCACGCTGAAGGCGCCGGCCTGGGCGGTGCGGGACGTGCTCCTGCGGGCCTTCGAGAGCGACCGGCTGAGTCCCTACCTCGAGCACCGCAAGGTCCTTCACGCCGAGGGGTGCCGCGAAGGCGCGAAGGACTTGCCGGGCTGTCGGAATACATGGGTCTACGAGCGGTACTCCCCACCCCTCGTCGGCGCGCGCGACTACGCCTTCCGCATGGACGTGGTGGCCGACGACGTCGCCGACGGCGGGGACTTCGAGCTGCGCTGGACGATCGACGAGAGCCGCGGCGCCCCTCCGGAGGGAGCGACGCACATGGTCCGCAACACCGGCGGCTGGGAGATCTCGCCGGCCGGCGCGGGTGGGAGCCGTTTCCGCTACCACATCGACATCGACCCGGGCGGCAGCGTTCCCTCCTGGATCGTCAACATGGCCAACAAGTCGCAGGTGCCCTCGGTCATCGCGGCGGTCGAGGACGAGGCGCGGAAGCTCGCGATCAAAAAAGCTCGTAGCGCAGACCAGCCGTGATCACCGGCCCGATGGTCTGGATCCCGTTCAGCTTGGTGGCGAAGGGGAGCTGGGCCTTGGCGAGCAACCAGCCGCCGGGGAAGACGTTCACGTAGACGGCCGGAACGGCAGCCAGGACGAAGCCGCCGGTGTTGTCGACCGCGGCGCCGTCCTGGACATCGGAGCCGGCCGCGCGCCCGTCCACGGCGAGCGCGACGGCGAGCCAGTCGAGTGGCTGGTACTGCCCCGCCACCGTCCAGAGCGCCGCCGAGCCGAAGCGGTAGCCGTACGAGTTCACGCTGCGATACAGCCCCCACAGGCCGGCGTAGCCGCTCCAGACATCCCCCTGGATCCGGTAGAAGAGGCCGACGCTGGGTCCCCAGCCGCCGGTGCCGATCTGCCCGTGCTCGTCGACGCGCTCTCCGTCGGCCTGGACCGCGGAGTTCTTCCCGGTGGGCGCGAAGGTCGAGGCCGAGACCGAAAGCGTCTGGTGGGTGCGGTTGCCGACGTCGGTGTCGTCCCAGAAGAACCAGCGCAGCCCGAACTGCATGTCGCCGAAGCCGTTCAGGTTGGACGAGGTCATTCGAGAGCCGTCGGGCATCTCCATCTGCATGTTCTTCCAGACCCAGGGCATCGTGACGACGAGGTTGAGGTTCGCCACCGGCGTGTACGATGCGGTGAGCAGGACCGAGTACTGGTTCAGGATGTCCGTGGTGTCGGGCACGTCCCCGCCAGCCTTCTGGGACAGCCACTGGCCGTCGAGCTCGAGGCCGAGCTGGCCGGCGGGGCCGGCGACCTGGCCGACGCCGACGAGCGGGTCGCCGCATCCGCACACCGAGCAGGCGAGGGCGGGCGAGGCCGCGAGGGCGAGTGAAGTTGCGGTGACGAAGGCGGCGACGCGAGCAAGAACCTTCATGGACTGGATCCCTCCATTTCCCGGAGATACACCGGACGACCGGAGCCGCGCCACGCATCTCGTGCGACATGATGCCGCACTCCCTTAGATCGAGGACATGCGAATCGCCGTGATCGGAGCCGGAGGGGTCGGAGGGGTCTTCGGAGGACTGCTCGCCCAGGCGGGGAACGACGTGTCCTTCGTGGCTCGAGGAGAGCACCTCGCGGCCATCCGGGCCGGAGGGCTCCGCGTCCACGGCCCCTGGGGAATCCACACGATCCGTGCCCAGGTCGCGCCGGAACCGTCCGGGGTGGCGGGAGGCGCCCCCTTCGACGCGGTTCTCGTCTGCGTGAAGGCCGGGCAGGTCGGGGAGATGGCGCCACGCCTTCGACCGCTCATCGGTTCCGGGACGGTCGTCGTCCCTCTCCAGAACGGTGTCGAGGCCGCCGCGACGCTCGCCGAGGCGCTGGGGGCCGGGCCGGTGGCTGGCGGGATCTGTCACGTCATCGCCTGGGTAGAGGGGCCAGGCGAGGTGCGCACCACCGGGACGCCGCTTCAGATCACGGTGGGTGAACTGTCGGGCGGCGGGAGCCCCCGCCTCGAGCGGCTCGCCGCTGCCATCCGGGCCTCGGGCGCCACGGCGGTGGTGGCCGAGGACGTGCTCGCCGCGACCTGGGAGAAGTTCCTCTTCATCGACCCCTTCAGCAGCGTGGGGGCGGCGACCCGGGCGCCGCTCGGGGTGATGCGCGCCGAGCCGAGGACCCGCGCGCTCCTCATCGCCTCGGCCGAGGAGGTGGCGGCGGTGGCGCGGGCGCGCGGAGTGCGGCTCCCGTCGGACGCGGTGGCGCGCACGGTGGCCCGCTACGACGAGTTGCCGGCCACGACCACCGCGTCGATGCAGCGGGACGTCGCGGCCGGACGTCCCTCCGAGCTTCACGAGCAGACCGGCACTGTGGTCCGGCTCGGGGAGGAGGCGGGCGTGCCGGTGCCGGTGCACCGGTTCCTGCTCACCATCCTCTCGCCCCAGGAGGTGGCGGCGCGGGGCTCCGGACCGGGATAAGGTCTCGGACCATGCGACTCACGTCCATCCGGTCCGCCGCCGCGGCCCTCTTCCTCTCGCTCGCCGCCGCCTGCGGTGGCGGCGGAGGCCCCACCATCACCGTGACGGTCAGCCCGGCCAGCCCCTTCACCGGTGTCGGCCAGACGCAGCAGTTCACGGCCACGGTCGTCGGTACCACCGACCAGACGGTGACCTGGACGGTGCAGGAGGGGAGCGCCGGTGGCGCCATCTCGACGGGCGGTCTCTACACCGCGCCGCTCTTGCCCGGCAGCTTCCACGTGGCGGCGACCAGCGTCGCAGATGCCTCGAGGAGCGGCACGGCCACCGTCAGCGTCGTCCCGCCTCCGGCCTGCACCCTCGAGACGCCGCAGTCGAGCGCCCTTCCTTCCGCACAGGTCCGGCAGCTCGGCGTTCACACGGTCGGCGAGACGGTCACGTTCACCGTGCCGGCAGGCACCGGCAGCGTCACCATCGTCCAGCAGGGAACCGAGCCGCTCGCGCCGGAATCGGTGACCTACCAGGGCAGCCTGGTTGCCAACACGGTCGTGCCCTTGACGGTGAAGGTGGGCGGCGTCGAGTTCTACAACGACAACGTGGATCCGACCGGCGACCCGGCGTTCTGGGGAACGAAGAACGGGATCGGGTCCATCTTCTTCGACAGCGCGTCGCCCTGGACCGGGACGATGACCGTTCCCAACACCACCCACATGCTCGAATACGTGCTGGATCACGGCGGCGTTCCGGCCGGGACCTGGTCGGTCGTGGTGAACGACTATGCCGAGGAGTGCAAGGTCATCGGGTCCCCCACCTGCGTGGTCGGCAACGGGACGCTGACGTACCCGCCAGGCAAGTACGACGTGAAGGTGCTCCTCAAGACCGGCCCCGTGCCGGCCGCTGGCACGGTCGACGTGAACTTCTACCTCGTCACCACGCAGTTCACCTCGACCACCGCATCCACGAGCGCCTCGGTCGCGCGGATGCGCCAGATGCTCGCCAGCTACCTCGCCCGCGCCGGCCTTACGCTGGGAACCGTGAACTTCGTCGACATGCCCGCCGACGTGAAGGCGCGCTACGCGGCGGGAGTGAACATCGACGACACCCTGCCTTGCGGAGACATGGCCACCATCCTCCGGATGTCGAATGCCGAGAACGCCATCAGCCTCTTCCTCGTGAACAGCCTGGTCTCCAGCCAGGGGGGCATGTTCACGTACGTCGGCGTCGACGGCACCATTCCGGGGCCGTCCTCCGTGGGCGGCACGGTGGCGAGCGGCGCGCTGGTCTCGGCCGCCAACCTGAACTTCAGCTCGACGCCGACCTCCTGCCAGGGTGCGGTGAACCTCTCGGGATGCGGCGCCGATCGGACCGCCTACATCGCCGCCCACGAGACGGGTCACTTCCTCGGCCTCTACCACGTGACCGAGAGCGACGGGACGCGCTTCGACCCCGTGCAGGACACGCCCACCTGCAAGCTCAGCCTCTGCGCTCCCGCCGGAAAGGAGGTCGTCAACTCCGACTGCACGAAGAACCTCACCGACCCGGCCAGCCCCTGCGGCGGCGGCGAAAACCTCATGTTCTGGCTGCTCAACAATGCGCTTTCGACCGGCACCCTCTCGGGCCAGCAGTCGAGCATCTTGCGGGCGAACCCGCTCGTCCGATAGGAGCCCACCGTGATCGCCCCCATCGCGCTCCTCTCCGCCGTGCTCCTCTCCGCCCCCGCGATGTCGGACGCCGAGGTCCGGACGCAGGTGGAAGCGCTGCTCGGAACGATCGACAGGGCCATTCCCGCCGCCCGCTGGAAGGAACTCGGGCCGGCGGCCGTCCCGGTCCTGGCCGAGATCGCCGCGTCGGAGAGCCAGATGCCCTCTACCCGGTCGATGGCGCTCGGCGCGCTCGGCGTCGCCGCCCCGGCCCGGGCCGAGACCATCGCCCGGGCGCTCCTCGACTCGCCCAACGCGCCGCTCACCGTGCGCGAGACGGCGGTGCGAACGCTGGGTCGCGTTCTCTCGCCGGTCCAGCTCCGCTCGGCACTCGCCCCCGCGCTCCGCGCCGCCCGCCCGGTGGGGCTGAGGTCGGTAGCCGCCGAGACGCTCGCCCGTCACGCCCCCGAGGAAGCCTGCGCCGAGGTGGCGGACCAGATCTCGCTCGAGCCGGCAGCGGATCACCCCCGCTTCGAGCGGGCCGCCGCGCTCTGCGCCGGAAGGCGCTAGTGCCGCACGCCGCCGGTCAGATCGTGTCCCACGAGTAGCCTTCCTTCTGGAAGGCCTGGTCGGCGACCATCTTCACCAGCTCGTCGTCGTTGTCGTCGATGCGGTTCAGGTTGCTGCGCATGCGGCGGCGGGCCCGGCCGGCGAAGATCTCCAGAATGGCCAGTTCCTGCGCCGAGGCCTCCTCGCCCCCGTCCTCGACCGCCGAGTTCACGCGCGAGAGGACCGCCGAGAGCACGTAGAGGTCGATGAGGATGTCGGCCAGCCGGTGGGTGGCGAACTGCTTGCCGACGACCTGGCCGCCGTGCTTGCGCAGGATCCGGTCCGCGGCCAGCGCCACGTCGCGCGTTCCCTCCTCCACGACCGTGGCCGCCTTCTTCACCGCCGGCACGAGCAGCGTGAAGGTGCGTTTGTCGCCAACCATGCCGGTGGCGAGCGAGGCCCGCTTCTTCGCGTAGCCGGAGAGCACGCCGAAGCCCTTGATGGGGTCGGCGACGCCGTTCTTCACCACCCCGGCCAGCTCCTTGAGCTGCTGGCCGACGTCGTTCATGGCGGTGAGCGCGATGAAGAGCCGCAGGATCTCGTTCGTGCCCTCGAAGATGCGGTTGATGCGGGAGTCGCGAACCGCCTTCTCGTAGGGGAACTCCTTCATGAAACCGTTGCCGCCGGCGATCTGCAGCGCATCGTCGGCGGTGCGCCAGAGGGCTTCCGTGGCGAAGACCTTGGAGATGGCGGCCTCGACGGCGAAGTCCTCGTAGCCCTGGTCGATGATCCCGGCCACCAGGCTCACCACCGACTCGGAGGCGAAGGCGTCCACCACCATCGCGCCCACCTTCTCCTTGATCATGCCGAACTCGGAGATGGGGCGGCCGAACTGCTGCCGCTCCACGGCCTGCTTCGCCGAGAGCGAGATGAGCCTCTTCATGCCGCCCACCGAGCCGCCGCCCAGGCCGGTGCGCCCGGCGTTCAGGATGCGCATGGCCGCCTTGAAGCCCTGGCCGATGCCGCCCAGCACGTGGTCGCCGGGCACGCGCACCTCGTCCATGCGCACGGTGGTGGTCGAGCTGGCCCGGATCCCCATCTTGTCCTCGTGGGGGCCGGTCGAGACGCCGGGCATGTCGCGGGTGACCACGAAGGCGGTCAGCGCGGCCTTGCCCTTCGTCTGCACGTCGGGGGTCTTGGCGAAGACCGTGAAGAAGTCGGCCATGCCGCCGTTCGTGATCCCGATCTTCTCGC
>Ga0315275_10007237_pt1 | contig 10708 bp, 12 predicted proteins | sample YL17G03_0_MG_FD_205557 | JGI IMG/M metagenome (GOLD analysis project Ga0315275, IMG submission 205557) | Sediment microbial communities from Yellowstone Lake, YNP, Wyoming, USA - YL17G03_0 | ecosystem: Environmental > Aquatic > Freshwater > Lake > Sediment | place: USA: Wyoming | collected...
GCCGATGACCATGAAATCGGTGATTTCATTGATCCCTTTCAATTTTAACACCATCACCCGTTCGGCTTTTTTGTCCAGCATAGCGGTCACTGCTCTTTTTACTTCCGGGGGAATTTTTCTCTTCTTTAAATCGTCCGTGATTCGTTTGAATTCCTCAGGTTTCATATAATTTATATTCCTCCATAATTTTTTTTACCTCCTCCTCGACCAAACCGTCGACCGGTTGAGATTGTTTTATTTTCTCCCGGATAAGGGTTGACGATATGTCCAGTTTATCCGAATCGTAGGAAAAGAGATAAACCCCTTCGACTTTTTCCCCGTTTAGCAGCTTTTCCACTGCCGGGGCGTGGCCCGGGTCCCGCAAGACCACGATAAAAGGGAGCGTATGCAGGAGGACCTTATAATCTTTCCAGGTTCTTATTTTGAGGAACCCTTCGCTGCCGGAGATAAAGAAGAATTGAGTATCAGGGGATTTTATTTTCAATTCCTTCACGGTGTCGATGGTCCAGGACATGGTGGGGCGTTTCATTTCGATATCGCAGGGAGCCAGTTGGGGGAAAGGTTTCAGCGCCCGGGTCAACATTTCCCAGCGGGCTTCCGTGGGGGCAAGATCGATAGTGGTTTTATGCGGGGGGTGGGCGGCCAGGATGTACAGGATGTTATCCAGGTGAAAGGTCCGCAGAATTTGCAGGCCCAGTTCGATATGACCGCAGTGGATCGGATTAAATGTTCCCCCCAATAAACCGGTTCTATTGCCCATGGTCATTCGTTGGCCGGCGCGGCCGTATCGGGCGCGCCGGTATCGGGTGCGGCTTTAGTGGGCGCCGCGGTGGCCCGGTAAAGCTCGAAGAGTTTGTTTTTTAGTTGTTTGAGGTTTATTTCTTTGAGGGCGGAAATCTCGATGTACGGGATCTTTTGGGTCAGGCAATATTCTTTCAATTCCTCCAGCGCCGGGTTTTCCCGGTCCGGTCCTGGCGGCAGCAGGTCGATTTTAGTGGCCACCACCAGTCGTTGTTTTTCCAGGAGGTTGGCCCGGTAGGATTTCAATTCTTCCCGGAGGACAGCGAAGGCTTCCAGGGGGGGCATTGTGGTGTAAGGGGAAACATCCAGTAAAAAAAGTAATACTTTGGTGCGTTCGATATGTTTGAGGAATTGTATTCCCATGCCTTCGCCGCGGTGGGCGCCCTCGATAATACCGGGGATGTCCGCCACAACGAGGCTGTCGTAGTCGCCGTAAACCACGCCCAGGTGGGGGCTCAGGGTGGTGAAGGGGTAATCGGCGATTTTGGGTTTTGCGCCGCTTATTTTGGAAATAAGGGTGGATTTCCCGGCGTTGGGAAACCCTACCAGCCCGGCAAAGGCGATCAATTTCAGTTCCAGTATCACTGCCAGGGTTTCTCCCGGGGCGCCTTGTTGAGCGAATTTGGGGGCCTGGTATGTTGAGGATTTGAAATGGGCGTTGCCTTTTCCTCCCCTGCCGCCTTTGACGATGGTGAAGTTCAGCCCGTGCGCCGTGAAATCGAAAAGTGTTTTCTCGTCCGGGTAGGATTTGACGACTGTACCGGCAGGGACAGTGATAATGATATTTTCCCCGTCTTTGCCGGTTTTATTGGCGCCGCTGCCGTTGGCGCCTTTTTGGGCTTTAATGGTTTTTTTATATTTGAAATCGATCAGCGAGTTGGCGGCGTTTCCGCTTACCAGGGTAATAGAGCCGCCGCGGCCGCCGTTGCCGCCGTCCGGGCCGCCCCTGGGAATATATTTTTCTCTCCGGAAACTAACGCAGCCATTGCCGCCATTGCCCGCAATAAAGTTTACAATGGCGCTGTCGACAAACATTTTGAGCTAAACTCACTCCCGTATCCCGTGATGGAGGGGATGGGTGGTGGAATAGTGACGGCGATTAATTGGCGACAACCTCTACGAATTTTCTTTTGTTCCTATCTGAGAATTTGACAACGCCCGTGGCCAGGGCAAACAGGGTATCGTCTTTGCCGAGCCCGACATTATGTCCGGGTTTGATTTTCGTACCTCTTTGCCTGACGATAATGGACCCGGCGTTGATCTTTTGGCCGCCGAATATTTTAACACCCAGTCGTTTTGATTGACTTTCACGTCCGTTTCTTGCGCTGCCGCCGGATTTTTTATGTGCCATTATTCTTTCTCCTTTGCGCCTAATTCGATTTTTTCGATCTGGATCCTGTGAAGTTTTTGCCGGTGGCCCCTGGTGCGTTTGTATTGTTTTTTGGCTTCCTTTTTAAATACGATGATCTTGGGGGCTTTAATTTCTTCCAGTATTTTGGCCCTGATCCGGGCGTCTTTCACAAAAGGCTGACCGATGTGCAGATCATTGTTTTGAACCAGGAGAACACTATCGAAATCGATTATATTCTCATCAGGGAGATTTTCAGTCTTTAATAGTTCAACTTCCAGCACGTCACCTTCAGCAACCTTATATTGCTTACTGCCTGTTTCAAGAATTGCAAACATCCTTGTACTCCTTCAATCGTTCTTTTTTGTAATGTTTCAAACATTTATACCATAAAACCCCGGTCAAGTCAACCGCTTTTTATTAATTATCCGGCAATCGTCATTTTAAAAAAAATTTGGGCGAACTTTGCTTTATTTACCGGCAGTAATACCTTGACAATAGGGCCTTTTTCGATTATGATTGCACTGTAGAAAGAGGTATAACGATGAAAAAAAGATTTAACGACACAGGTGCTTGTTTCCCGGAAGATCATTATATGGTGGACATTTCGAATAAAACCACCGAAATATTCGGTATGATCGAGCAGGGCCATTATTTCGTCATTAACCGCCCCCGTCAATACGGGAAAACCACCACCATCTATATGTTGAACCGGATTCTAAAAAAAACCGGTGACTATTTTCCTATTAAAATAAGTTTTGAAGGAATCGGTCAAGAAGGTTTTAAAGATACTGCCATATTTATTGAAGAATTTTTCCTCTTGTTAAAAAAGGAATTTAGAGCTGCCGGTAACACCGGTTTGATAACGTTTTTAGAATCTGAACCTATTATAGATCGTTTCAGCAAACTGGACGTATCGATTAGCGATCTCATCAGGACAACCGGGAAAAAAGTCGTCCTGATGATCGATGAAGTCGATAAAAGCTCCAATAACCAATTGTTCCTGGATTTCCTGGGAATGCTGAGAAATAAATACCTGGAACGGCACGAACCTGGGCAGATTACCTTTCACGCTGTCATCCTGGCAGGCGTTCATAATGTAAAAAATTTAAGACTCAAAATGGGTCTCGATGCAGAACCCAAATACAACAGCCCCTGGAATATCGCTGTCGATTTTAATGTCGATATGAGCTTTAATCCCACGGAAATTGCATCGATGCTAAACCAATACGTGACCGAAACCGGCATTGAATTAAATATCGATACCACTGCCCAAACTCTTTATTATTACACTTCCGGCTACCCTTTCCTGGTAAGCAAACTTTGCAAGATTATCGATGAGGAAATCATCGTTAAAGAGAAACGGAAAAACTGGAATCCCAACGATATCGAACGGGCTGTCAACCTTTTACTCAACCGTCAATGCACTAATTTCGAGACCGTGATAAAAAATCTTGAGAATAATGAAGGCCTCTATGAATTCGTTAAACAAATCACCCTCTTTGATAAAAAACTCGAATTCAATCTTAGTGATCCTATTATCGATATGGGGGTAATGCACGGTATTTTTAAAGTGGATGCTTCTCCTGTTGAAATTCACAACCGTATCTATAAAGAACTGATTTATAATTACATGGTGTCTGTTTTTAATAGGGAAAAGATGCTGAATTCGTCGTCCGGTACTTATGATTTAGAGGATACGTATTTAACCGAGGATGGAAAACTCGATTTCGAAAGGGTCTTGCTGAAATTCCAGGAATTCATGAAAAAAGAATACAACAAACGTGATGAGGAGTTCCTGGAGCGAAACGGGCGCCTTATTTTCCTGGCCTTTGTTAAACCCATTATCAACGGGAAAGGTTATGATTTCAAAGAAGCCCAGGCTTCGGAAGAGAAGCGAATGGACGTGATTATTACATATAAGCGGGAGAAATTTATCATCGAATTAAAAATATGGCGCGGTCAAAAGGCGCATGAAAAGGGTATCCTTCAATTATCCGATTACCTGGAAACACAGGGGCTTGGCAATGGATATTTGATAATTTTCGATTTCATGAAAAAGACAAGGAAAGCGTATAAGCAGGACCGGATTGCTTCCAATCAAAAAAATATTTTTGCCGTTTGGGTGTAATTGATCCCGGACCCTTTGGTTTTGAAACTGCTGCACGGCTATATGAAGCATATGGAGGATGATAAAAAGAAAATCCGAAATCCGAAATCCGAAATCGCGTGTACAAACAAATCCAAATGACCAAAACCCAAATGACCAAAACGAAAACAGAGCCTGCCCGATTTAAATTTCATTTTTTTAAGCTATTGACTATCGACTGCCAATTTGTTTATAATTATTTCTTAAATCGGAGGAGGATTAACCTATGAATCAGACGGAAGGCATCAAGCTAACAAAACCGGAATCCATCTGGGTGAAACCGGTTAAAATCAAACTGCAATTGTTTAAAAATCTTTTTAATCTCTTTAAAGACATCCTGCAAATGGATATTCCAAAAATTCCCGGCGATGTTCTCGATACTTTTTCCGGCCTGGAATTAAAAACAGGGATTGGGGAACGGGGCTGGCTCCTGGTTTCCCGCGCCTTAACCCAGGCCATGATGGAACTGGTAGAAGAAAATCAAAACGGCATCGATGTAAAAAAGGTTGTCCGCGACGTTCAGGACTCCCTGGACGCCCAACTGAATGAAATCCTGGAAAACCAGGAGCATTTCCTGGGCTTTGACTTTTTTGAGAAACCTAAGAATTTGGGTTTATTGGCAAGGATTCAACCGGTGTATTGTGAATTTCTTATTAACGTGGGTTTCGCCCCGGCCATGGCCAATAATATCTGTAACCGCCTTCCCGGTTATTTTGTGCTGGCCTTGATGGATGAATGGCGAAAGAAATCCGACTATTACAAACCCCTGCAAGATTCTATAAAAACGCCTTTTGATAAGGCCGGCCAGGAAGAAATAGAGTGGCTCCATTACCTGGCCTGGTTAAAGAAACAGCCGGATGAACGGGTTTTCGACGAAACTTTCGGCTTACGCCAGGTTTACATCCCGCTGCGCGGCTATTATAAAGAAAAGATTATATCCAAAGACCGGGACGAAACTAAAGGTTTTAAAGATACCGAGGATGCTGAAAAGTATAAATGGATAGCCGTCGACCTGGAGGAGCAATTAAGCACCTGGGTGAATGCCGCGGATAAAGACGATGCCTTGCGTATTATTGCCGGCGGGCCCGGGTACGGCAAATCTTCTTTCTTGAAGATTTTCGCGGCCAAATTGGCGGAAGCCAATACCCGCGTGTTATTTGTCCCGCTGCACCGCTTTGAAATCAAAGATGACTTAGTCGAAGGCCTGCAGCGGTTTATTCGCTTTAACGAGTATTTGAACCACGACCCACTGGGAAGCGAGCGGTTGGTGGTTATTTTCGACGGCCTGGATGAATTGGCCATGCAGGGCAGGGTTTTGGCCGATGCGGCCAACCAATTTATCCGAGAAATCAAAATGAAACTGGGAAATTTAAACAGCCAGAGGACCCGGCTCCAGGTCGTCATCAGCGGCCGCGATATTATTATCCAGGCCAATGAAGCGGAATTCCGCAAGGGACGCCAACTCCTGCATATCCTTCCGTATTATATCGAAGAATGGGAACGAGAAGGGTACACTGCTAAAAAGGATTTCCTGGAGGAAGACCAGAGAGATGCCTGGTGGGAAAATTACGGCAAAATCAAAGGCAAAGGCTACCCGGGCCTGCCGGAGGAATTAAAAAACCGGGACCTGGACAAACTGACGGCGCAGCCGTTGCTCAATTACTTAGTGGCCTTAAGTTTCGAACGGGGAATAATCCAGTTTTCCCAGCATACCAATTTGAATGAGATTTACGAGGATTTACTGGAAGCGGTTCATCATCGAAGCTATGAGAAAAGTGGGGTGCACCAGGCAGTGAACCGCCTGGAATATAATCAATTTGTCCGCATTCTTGAGGAGATTGCGGTATGCGCCTGGCAGGGGGATGGCCGCACCACCACTGCCGGGGAAATCGAACGGCGCTGCAAGGATTCCGGCCTGGATCAAATACTGGAATCCTTTAAGGATGGCGCCAAAGCGGGGATCGTCTCCTTCATGGCCGCCTTTTATTTCCGAAAGGCCGGCCAGCAGCTCAAAGGAGAAGAGACCTTTGAATTTACCCACAAGAGCTTCGGCGAATTCCTGGCCGGACGGCGGATCGTCAATAAAATCCGGCAAATTGATAAAAAGCGCCGGGACCGGGAAAAGAACTTTGATGACGGCTGGGGAGATAAAGAGTGTCTTACCGAGTGGATTAAACTCTTCGGCCCCAAACAGTTGGATTGGGATTTACTCAAGTTTATTGGTAATGAAATGGCTGCGCTGGGGGGAGAACAAAAAGATAAAGAGGAAATTAAAGGGTTACAGACTACTGTCATACGGCTGATGAATTACATGTTAAAAAACGGCTTGCCCATGGAGACGGTGCTCAATGCGCAAAACTCACGTAATTCCTATTTTATTGAGAATATCCAGGCCATTAACGCGGAGAAGGCGCAGCTTATCCTGTTAAGTACCATTGCCGATATCACCGGCGAAATCTCCAACATTGCCTGGCCCAGTAATACAGCCTTTGGCGAACTCATCTCCCGGCTGCAAGGACAGAGACTGGTGGGAGAGAATTTCATATTGCGATGTTTAAACCGGTTAAATCTTGAAAACGCGGTATTATTAATTAAAGACTTTTTCTGCGCCAATTTCCAGAAGACCAATTTAAGAAAGGCGAGCCTCAATTTAGCAAATTTAAGGAGAGCTGATTTAAATGAAGCTGATTTAAGTGGAGCTAATTTAAGGGAAGCTAATTTAAGTGGAGCTAATTTAAGGGGAGCTGATTTAAGGGGAGCTGATTTAAGTGGAGCTGATTTAAGGAGAGCGAATTTAAGTGGAGCTGATTTAAGTGGAGCTGATTTAAGGAAAGCGCAGGTCACTAAAGAACAATTGAAGGAAGCTCGAACTGACAAATACACTAAATTCTAGGTAATTGGCAAGAGTGGCGAAGTGGATTGAGCAAAGTTCATTGCAGCGGCCGGGTGTTGCCGGGACTGCCCATAATTAGTAAAAGGCGCCAGGCAAAATTTTTTACCTTGCGTTAAAGAAATGAAGTTGATATAATTATGATTGGAGGTGACGGCAATGACATTGCAAGACATTCTTGCCGACATTCATGCGATCAACGAAGACCTGGAGGCCTACGAATCGAAGTATGGAGTGTTGTCTGAGACATTTTACGAATCTTATACCAATGGGGAAGAACCGGAAAATGAATACTGGGTTCTTGATTGGGCGGACTGGGCCGGTGCATATAAAATTTTAATTCGCCGTAAAGAACAATATTATCGGGCTATACAGGATTTGCGCAAGCAATCTCGGACATTGGTCGGGGTTATTGAGAGGACGGTTCTTCATGAACCCATTTCAATCGCTACGTGATTATGAGGATTTCGTTTATACACTAAAGCAGCGATATCCTATTATTCAGCGGTCCACTATAGTGATAGCACGACGGGGTAAACGTATGGCTTCGCTGCAAGGCGAAATCGCTTTTGCCGATGGATATAGAATTGCCTTAAAGGAAAGACTATCATTCGATGAAGGTCCGGTATTGATTGAGGATTACGGTTACGAATTATGGCTTAATAATGAAAAAATAGCCTGGTATGATGCTCAACCGCATCCCGATGATCCGTCTCTGGCATTAACACATCCTCATCATAAGCATATCACTCCCGACATTAAGCACAACCGCAAGCCTGCGCCCAATATGAGGTTCTCAGAGCCAAATATACCAGCGCTAATTCAAGAGATCGAGAATTTGTTGGGGGACTAATCGATTTCTTGGCGGGGACAAAAGGGGACAGCCAAAAATGTGCCCCTATTGTCCTCATCAGGCGCCGCGATATGAAAGATCGCCGCTGTTTCGCGAAAGAGATGCGCGGCATCGCTCCAGGTATGCGCAGTTTCGCACTTATCGTTCGCGGCGGCGTGAAAGATAGGCGCCGATTCGTGAATGTCGGGTGCGGATGCGTCCAGGATGTGCGCGGCAATGCGAAAGCGGTGCGCAGTTACGTCCTTATCGCTTGCGGCGGCGCGAAAGATAGGCGCGGTTACGTCCTTACTCCTTGCGGCGACGTGAAAGATTGGCGCGGCTGCGTTCTTACCATTTGCGGCGGCGAGAAAGGTTGGCGCGGCAGCGTTCTTACCCTTTGCGGCGGCGAGAAAGGTCGGCGCGGCTGCGTTCTTATCACTTGCGGCAATGCGAAAGCTCAGCGCGGCGACGTCCTTAATCGGCGCGAAAAATCTAAAAAAAACTGGCTATTTCTTTGCAAATGTATTATAATACTGAAATATCGCAGGTAAACCATTAAAGGAGTAACAAATGGAAATAAATAGGACAAAGATATTGCAGGCTGTGGGTATTAAGTTAGCGCAACTGCGGAAACTAAAGGATTATACCCGGCCGCAAATGGCTTCGCATCTCGGTATAACCGGCAGCGGGTATCGCAAGAACGAGAACGGCGTTTCATTACCCGATCTGAAAACCTTATACCGTTTGGTCATGGAAGACCAGGTATCCCTGGATTGGCTAATCTTCAGCAAAGGCCCTATGTATTTTAACGACAAAGAAAGAATCGCTGAAATCGATGAGTTGAAAAAAAAACTGGCGCTAAAAACGGAAAAAGAAAAAACAGGTCTTGCGGACAATGAAAAGGAAAAGAAAGTGGACTGGCCGGATTTGAAACCCGGGATAAGGGAGTTAGTAGAGCATATGGAAGTGATACCTTTGCTTTACTATGAAATTTTGGCTCAATTCCAGCGCTTTAAAATAGATAACAAGGCGTTGGTGGATAGTTCCAACGAGAGATTGTAGGGAACAGGCACTGCCTGTTCCAACGAGGCATTTGAAGGAACAGGCGGTGCCAGTTCCCTACCAATTTACGCCGTGCGGAACCGTTTACATGTTGTTCAATATTGCTTCCGCTAATTTCTCCACATAGGGGCTTTCCCAAAGTGAACTGTGATCACCCGGGATTTTAACAACCGTTGCTTTAGTTTTAGTTATTTTGCCGAATTCCTCAGCAGTTACATTTGGGCGTGTCGTTGACTCGACAAGTATGGCTAATATCGGGGTAAAAATTTGGCTGTCCCCTAATCCTAAACGAGGTATTGTAGGGAACAGGCACTGCCTGTTCCAATGAGGCATTTGAAGGAACAGGCGGTGCCTGTTCCCTACCAATTTACGCCGTGCTCATTTGACAAATAGAATTTATAACTAATTTTTCCCTGTCCCCTTTTCCCCCAACAGCGTATTCGGCTGCTGGGTATGTAGTCTCGACGCCTGCGCGGGGGGAAAAAATCGGTTTACTATGTGGAATGGACTTGATTTCTTCTGGAATTTTTATTATGATGAACTATACATGAATACAAAAAAAATTTTAATCATCGACGATGAAGAATCCATTAGGAACATGGTCAAAGAATTCCTGGCAATGGAACAACTCCATTGCGACGGCGCCGAAACTTTCGAACAAGGGTTGGACTTGATCGCCAGACAGCATTACGATTTAATCCTGCTGGACCGAAACCTGGGAATGATTAAAGCGGAAAACATTATTACCAAAATCCATCACATCGACCCGGGCGTCCCGGTTGTCATCCTGACCGGGGACACGGAGTGCAATGAAAATTTCCTGGAACAGATCGGCGCCGACGGTATCATTTTTAAACCATTCATGATCAGCGACTTAGTCGGCAGTGTTTTAGGGCACCTGTAAACATAAAAATAAAATAATGCGTATGACGTATGACGTATGATGTAAGATGCAACAAGTAAAACGAAGACGTAAAAATGGAGCTTGAATGAATAAATCGACAAATGTAAATTGTAAAGTTGTTTCAATAAACAGGGGTGCGGCTTCCGCGGTTTTGGCGTTGGCAATCGGTTGGGGTTTGTTTTTCCTATCTGCGTGGACCTGTCCATGCCCGGGACTTTATGCCGCCGAGCCGGGGAATCCCGATATTATGAAATTGTCGGAAATAAAGCCGGGCATGACGGGCGAAGGCAAGACAATTTTCAAAGGCAGCGAAATCGAAACCTTTAAATTCAAAGTATTGGGCGTGCTGGAAAAATTCGTCCCGGGTAAAAACCTGATCATCGTGGAACTGGAGTCGCCGGTGCTGGCGGAAGCCGGTATAATCGCCGGTATGAGCGGCAGCCCCGCTTATATCGACGGGAAAATCATCGGCTCGGTGTCCTATGGGTTTGCCTTTTCCAAAAGACCTATCGGCGGCGTCACCCCCATCGAAGACATCATCAAAACCGATGACTACAATAACCCCACCTTTTCCATCGATATCTCGGATATCAAAATCCAATTCGATAAAGAAAATATTAAATACATTACCGACTTCCTGCAAAAAGAACTGGCGCGGCGAATCAATTTCACCCCCGATGCGGCCCTGGCCCCCATTCGCTTGCTGGGCATCCATAAAGGCA
>Ga0315275_10007239_pt1 | contig 10705 bp, 6 predicted proteins | sample YL17G03_0_MG_FD_205557 | JGI IMG/M metagenome (GOLD analysis project Ga0315275, IMG submission 205557) | Sediment microbial communities from Yellowstone Lake, YNP, Wyoming, USA - YL17G03_0 | ecosystem: Environmental > Aquatic > Freshwater > Lake > Sediment | place: USA: Wyoming | collected...
CATAACGGCACGCTGGAAAAGCATACGGGCTATTGCACGGATATCTGGTTCGATGGGGCGATGCGCTTTATCGAGGCCAATCGCGACCGGCCGTTTTTTGCCTACATCGCCACAAATGCGCCGCACGCTCCGTACCACGTCGCCGAGAAGTACAGCAGCCTGTACGCTGGCAAAGAGGTTCCGAACGCCGGCTTCTACGGCATGATCGCGAACATCGACGAAAACGTGGGCCGCCTGCGGAGCAGGCTCAAGACCCTTGGCCTCGAGGAGAACACGATTCTCATCTTTATGACGGATAACGGCACGGCCGCCGGCTTCCAGGGTAAGAGAGGCTTCAACGCCGGCATGCGCGGGACCAAGGGCAGCGAGTATGACGGCGGCCACCGCGTACCGTGCTTCATCCGTTGGCCGGCGGGGGGACTCGGCGGTGGGAAGGATATCGCCCGGCTGACCGCCCATATCGACTTGCTGCCGACGCTGATCGACATGTGCGGGCTGCCCAGGCCGGTGGGTGTGAAATTCGACGGCGTAAGCCTCGTTCCGCTATTCAGGGGCGCCGACGCGGATTGGCCGGACCGGGTCCTCATCACGGATTCACAGCGAGTTGAGCAGCCTCAGAAATGGCGTCAGAGCGCTGTCATGACCGACCGCTGGCGGCTGGTCGATGGCCGAGAGCTTTATGAGATCCATGCCGATCCCGGGCAGAGAAACGATGTCAGCTCCAAGGACCCCGAAGTGGTCAATAGGCTGCGGCAGGCGTACGAGGATTGGTGGATGAGTGTCTCCCCGCGGTTCGGCGAGTGCTGCGAGATCATCATCGGCTCGGACAAAGAGAATCCCGCCCGGCTGACTTGCCACGACTGGCATGGCAGCGACCTGCCCCCGTGGGACCAGACGCATGTCCTCAAGGGCGAACAAGCCAACGGCTTCTGGGCCGTGGAGGTCGCGCAGGCCGGCGAGTACGAATTCTCACTGCGTCGTTGGCCGGGGGAGGTGGATCAGCCGATCAACGCGGCCATCCCCGGCGGCCGGGCGATTCAAGTGAGCAAGGCGAGGCTCACGATTGGCGAGATCGACCTCACCGAACCGGTCGCGGAAAAGGCCAAAGAAGTCGTCTTCCGGACCCCGTTGAAGCCGGGCAAAACGAAGCTGCAAACGTGGCTGATTGCCGACGACGGTGCCTCGCGGGGTGCGTACTTCGTCTATGTGAAACGCATTCCGGCTCACGCAAGCGGAGCGACCCGGCCGATAGTATCATTGCCGGGCACAAGCCCGATCAGAAGCACGCTCAGAACAAGTCTGAGCGTGGCACCCGGTGAAGCTGAGTGATGGAAGTGACTTCTGGCGGAACCTTGCCGCTTGAGGTATCATGGAGTCGTATGCGAACAACGACGGAATCTGTTCGTCCGGTGTTTGAGTAGGCTTTCACCAGGAGGTTTATTCGACCGTGGACGGAATGAACCACAATGGCAAGCCCAAGCGTACGCGGGTGCTTCGTGCGACGGACGTGATCCCGCCATTTGACAAGAGCGTCCCGCCATCGGACAAGGGCCGGACGAATGGGGAGCCGCCGCGGGCCGGGCCCTTTGAGGCGGACGGTCGTGAAGGCGGCCCAGAAGGTTGCTTTGTCCCCGGCGACGCGGCCGGGCCGTTGCCGGCCGATGGTGTGGAAATACCGACGTACGATCTGGCGGAGAATATCCTGGCTGAGCAGCGGCGTGCCGCCGGGAAACGCCGGCGCGCACCGGGCCGAACGGAGGATGAGCCGGTCGCTTCCATCCAGGGGGCCGGCGTAAGGGTATCTGTCCCCGAATTGGCGTCACCAGACCTGCTGGAGCTCCAGCGCATTGTCGGCGAGATCGTGGCCCGCGACATCGAGCGGCTCTGCCGAAGGCCAGACAGCCGGCCGTACGTCCGGCCGTAGAATGCCGGATGCCACGGCGAACCGGCTCCGCACGGAAAAATAGCAGAATGGGATTTATCTTGTTGCACAGCGGGGGGATTTCGGGTACATTGACCATAGACGGTTTGGAGAGGTGGCCGAGTGGCTTAAGGCAACGGTTTGCTAAACCGTCGTAGGGGGTTAACCCCTACCCCGGGTTCGAATCCCGGCCTCTCCGGTCTCCCCCGTGCACTTTGGTGACAATGGTCGCCCAAGTGCTCTATGCTATTGACCGGAGTTTTGCAGGATGTCCATTTTGCAAAACTCCAGCTATCGAGGAGACGGTACTATGAGGAATCAGATTCCTTCCCGGCGTGAGTTTCTCTCAGACGTGGTGTTGGCGACAGGTCTTGCGACCGCTGCACCCGGCGCGATGGGTCTGGCGGCGACGGCGGGCTCAGGCAAGCTGCATGTGGCCTGCAATCAGTATCCCTGGGGCACCTTCTACTCGCGAGAGAAGAGGGACTTCAACTCGTTGCTCGATTCCGGTCTGGCGGAGGTGAAGGCCAGCGGCAATGACGGCTTCGAGCCCGGCGTGGGGGGCCTGCAGCAGATCGAGCAAATGACGCCGCTGCTGAAGAAACACGGGCTCGAGATGCGGTCGCTGTACGTCAACAGCACGCTGCACGAGGCCAGTCAGGCGGATCAGAGCATTGAGGAAGTCCTTGCCGCTGCGGCCAAGGCGAAAGCCGTCGGCACGCGGATCATCGTGACCAACCCCAGCCCAATCCGCTGGGGCGGACCCGAGAGCAAGACCGATGAGCAGCTCAAGGTCCAGGCGGCGGCCCTGGACAAGCTCGGCGCAAGACTGAAGCAAATGGGCTTGACCCTGGCCTATCACAATCACGATATCGAGTTGCGGAACGCCGCCCGCGAGTTTCACCACATGATGATCGGCACCGATCCGGCCAACGTCACGCTGTGTCTCGACGCCCACTGGATCTATCGCGGTGCAGGCAACTCGCAGGTAGCCCTGTTCGACGTGCTGAAGCTGTATGGTCCCCGTGTGACCGAGCTGCACCTTCGTCAATCGCAGAATAACATCTGGACCGAGGTCTTTGGGCCGGGCGACATCGATTACCCGCGTCTTGCCGGCCATCTGCTCCAGATCGGCGTAAGGCCGCTGCTGGTCCTCGAACAGGCTGTCGAAGCGGGGTCGCCCAACACCATGAACGCAATCGAGGCCTTCAAGAAGAGCACCCAATACACCCGGCAGCTCTTCGCGGTTTCGCCGCCTGATCTGCCGGGAGCAGGCGTCATATCTGCGTTTGTACGTGTCTGTCTGTCCTGACCGCATCCGAATGCGGTCAGGTCATACCCCCATGCAGTGACGTGGCATGTCTCAATGCCCAGCACAAAAAGTTGACCGATTTGGGGGATTTGTGCTAAAATACAGCCGATGCGGCGATTAGAAAAGCGTCCTTTGCGGTGCCTCATCGGCGGAGGAAAAAACGCGACGGTTTCGGTCATTCGAGCAAGGGAGGAATGAGTGAGCACATCGGTAAGGTTCAAAAGCCCTTTGGGGGTGGCTGTTTGTGCCCTTTCTGTCATCGTGGCTGTCTGCTGTACGGTAGTCTCAGGAGCGGACCCGCAGGCCGGGGCTGCGGCGGTGGTGATCAACGAGGTGCTTGCGTCGAACAGCCGGACGGGGGCCGACCCGCAAGGCGAGTACGATGACTGGATCGAGCTGTACAATCGAGGGGACGCGCCGGTCAACGTGGGTGGAATGTACCTCACGGACGATCTGGCCGAGCCAGCCAAATGGCAATTTCCGAAGAACAGCCCCGCCCAGACGACGATCCCGGCACACGGGTATCTGCTGGTTTGGGCCGACAACGAGGTGAGCGATGCCGGCCTTCACGCCGCCTTCAAACTCAGTGCCGGCGGCGACAGCGTTGCCCTGTTTGATCGGGACGTAACGACCCTGATCGACAGCATCAGTTTTGGCGAGCAGAGGACGGGCATCTCCTACGGCCGGTTCCCCGATGGCAGCGATGCTTGGTCCCTCCTGACCCTCCCCATGCCGGGTGTGCCGAACATCAGCATCTATCAAGGTTTCGTCGAGAAACCGCAGGTCAGTCCGGGGCGGGGGTTCTACGGCGCCGAGGTCCTGGTCACCCTCACCTGCCCGACGGAAGGGGCGACGATTTACTATACGACCGATGGGACGCCGCCCTATCTCACGGATAGTGTCAGACGCGGTGCCGCTGGCACCGTCTATACAGGGCCCATCCGTGTATCGAGGACGACCTGCCTGCGGGCGATCGCGATCAAGACCGGCTGGTATCCCTCGCCCATGGAAACGGACACGTACCTGTTCGTGAACGATGTCGTTACGCAGTCGCCGACCGGAGTCAGGCCCGGACTCACCTGGCCTTCCGGCGCCGTGAATGGCCAAACCATCGACTACGGCATGGACCCGGACGTCGTGAACGACCCGCGGTACAAAAACCTCATGGATGACGCCTTGCTGGCCATCCCGTCCATCTCGCTGGTGACCGATCCGGCGAATCTCTTCGATTCGCTGACCGGCATCTATGTCAATCCCCGCCAACAGGGTCAGGCGTGGGAGCGGCCCGTCTCGGTCGAGTTGATCGATCCGAATGGCTCGAAGGGCTTCCAGATCGACGCGGGATTGCGGATTCGCGGCGGCTACAGCCGCAGCGGCGGCAATCCAAAACATGCCTTTCGCTTGTTCTTTGGCCCGGACTACGGCGCCCCCACGCTCAAATACCCCCTCTTCGGGAGTGAGGGCGTCGATAAGTTTGAAGGCATCGACCTGCGCACCAGCCAGAATTACTCCTGGAGTTACGAGGGCGGCAACAGCAACAGCCACGACACCTTCGTGCGCGAGGTGTTCTCGCGGGACACGCAGCGCGACATGGGCCAGCCGTACACCCGAAGCCGCTATTATCACCTGTACATCGACGGGCAATACTGGGGCCTCTACCAGACCCAGGAACGGGCGGAGTCGTCGTATGCCGCATCGTACTTCGGGGGGGACAAGGAGGACTATGACGTCGTCAAGTCCAAGGCCGGCAATGGCGGCTATGACATTGAGGCCACGGATGGCACACTCGATACATGGCGCCAACTCTGGAACGCGGCCGGGTCGGGCTTCGGCAATGACGACACATACTACCGCGTCCAGGGTCTCAACCGCGATGGCACACGCAATCCCAACTACCCCAAGCTGCTCGACGTTGACAACCTCATCGACTACATGCTCTGCACGTACTACGTGGGCGATCCGGATGGTCCCGTCAGCGCCTGGGGCCGTGTTGCGAACAACTTCTACGGGATCTGCAATCGTGTCGATTCCGACGGTTTCAAGCTCTTCCGGCACGATGCGGAGCACTCGCTCTACGATCTGCAGGAGTCTCGCCTCTTCGCCGCAACGACCGTCGCCGTGGGCAGCAGCTTCAACCAGTCCAACCCCCTGTGGATGCACACGCACCTGATGGTCCATCCCGAATACCGGATGCGTTTTGCCGACCGTGTCTACAAATACTTCTTCAACGACGGTGGACTGACGCCCAAGGGGTGCACAAACCGCTTCACGGCCCGCGTCCGTCAGGTTGAGACGGCCATCATCGCCGAGTCCGCCCGATGGGGTGACTCCAAGCGGGCCAAGCCCCGTACCAAAGACGACGACTGGCTGCCGGATATCAACGGGATGATCGCCAATTACTTCCCCGCGCGAACCGGCGTTGTCCTCAACCAGTTCAAGGGCCAAGGCTGGTGGCCGAATGTCGATCCGCCCACGATGAACATGAACACACATGGCGGGTACGTCGCCGCCGGCTTCAGCCTCCAGATGAGCGCCAACGGCACGATCTATTACACGCTCGACGGCACGGACCCCCGGATTCCGGGGACAACGTCTGCTCCCACGACGGCCATCATGTTCGTGCCGGAGAGTGCGGCCAAGCGGGTGCTGGTGCCCACGGGCTCGGTCGACAATGCCTGGAGGTCGGACCCGGCGTTCAATGATGCCGCCTGGCTCCGCAGCTCCGGCGGCGTCGGTTACGAGCGAAGCACCGGATACGAAACCCTATTCAAGATCGATGTCGGCAGCCAGATGTATGGAAAGGCCACGAGCTGCTACATCCGGATCCCGTTTACTGTCACCGCCGAGGTCCTGCAGGGTCTGAGCTCTTTGCTGTTGAAAGTACGCTATGATGACGCGTTCGTCGCCTATCTCAACGGCGTCGAAGTCCAGCGGGCGTTGTTCACCGGCACCCCGGCGTGGAATTCCGCTTCTTCCACCAGCCAGTCCGACTTGAATGCCGTGAACCTCGAACCCTTCGATATCAGCAGCCGCATCGGCAGTCTCCACACAGGCGTGAATCTCCTGGCGATTCACGCCATGAATGACACGACCACAAGCTCCGATTTCCTGAACTCGGTCGAGCTGTCTGGCAGCAAGGCGCCGGCAGGCGGCGCCACGCCCGGCGGCATCTGGCCCTCGGCGGTCCGGTACACCGCACCCGTTGTGCTCTCAAGAAGCGTGGTGGTCAAGGCCCGCGTCCTGAGCGGCACGACATGGAGCGCCTTGAATGAAGCGGTGTTTGCGGTAGGGCCGGTGGCCCAGAGCCTGCGGGTGAGCGAGCTGATGTATCATCCGCTCGATGCTGGCAATCCGAACGATCCCAACACCGAGTTCATCGAGCTGGCCAATATCGCCAATCAGAGTGTCAACCTGAGCCTGGTCCGGTTCACCAAAGGAATCGACTGCACTTTCCCGAGCTTCGATCTGCCCGCCGGCGGCTACTGTCTTGTCGTCAAGGACATCGCCGCCTTCCAAGCCAAATACGGCTCGAAGCTGCCCGTTGTGGGGCAATATACGGGCAGTCTCAGCAACGGCGGTGAGCGCGTCGAGCTGGTGGATGCGGCAGGCAAGATCATCCAGAGCTTCCAGTACCAGGATACCTGGTTTCCGGCCACCGATGGTCCGGGCTTCTCCTTAGTCGTCAAAGACCCGAAAACCTCGGATGTGAGCAGTCTCAATGAGAAGGCTGCCTGGCAGCCGAGTGCCCAAAAAGGCGGTTCGCCGGGCCGCGCAGGACCGTAGGAGTTTACGATTTACGATTTATGATTGATGATTTAAGATTTGTTTATGCGGTGAAGCCATGGAGAGTCATAAATAGTAAATCGTAAATCGTAAATAGGAACGGATTCGGAGCCTATGGCTGATTGGGAAATCAATAGACCGCTGGGGCAGTGTTGCGGAAGCGGAAAGAAGATCGAATGCGGCGAAGACTACTACGGCGCTCTCGTAGAGACCGAGCAGGGACTGGTGAGACGCGATTTCAGCGGCGAGTACTGGGAGCGGGAAAAGCCGCCGGTGTTCTGCTTCTGGAAGACGAAGCTGGCGGCCCCGAACGAGAAGAAGCAGCTTTTCGTCAGCGATGACATGCTGATGGCCTTCTTCGAGCGGCTGGCCCACGAGACGGACCGCGAGAAGGTGAACTTCCGGTTCGTGCTGGCCCTGGTGCTCATGCGCAAACGCCGGCTCAAGTACGATGCGACGAAAATGGACGATGGGCACGAAACCTGGTGCCTGCGCGTCGCGGGGGATAAGGACCTGGTCGAGGTGGTCAACCCGCACCTCGATGAGAATCAAATCGAGGTGCTGACGTCACAAATCGGTCAAATTCTCCAGGTGGACTTATGAAGCCAAATCCGAAATTCGAATTTCGAAACTCGAAACAAGTACGAAAGAACCCAATTCAAAATCCGAAACAGGCCCTGGTCCGGCGCGAGCGTTTGGTGCTTTGGATTTCGGACTTGTTTCGGATTTCCGCCCTCTGGGCGGTTATCCTGTTGGCCGGTGGCTGCGTAACGCCGCCGCAGCGATTGGCTGTCTGTCCGGGCAAGGCGACGGTGGACGAAGCCCTGCGGACCCTGTCGGCCCGCGCCCAAAATGCTGTTCCCGTGTGGGCGAACGGCCGCGCCATCCTCGCGTATCATGCGCCGAATAAGAAGAAGCCCGAGCGGCATTCCCTGGACATCGTGCTGAGGTTTGACCCCCCGACGCGGCTCCACATCCAAGGCAGTGTTACGGCGGTCCCCAAAGCCGTCATTGTCGGCTCGAATGAAGAGGGATTCTGGCTCGCCTTGAGGCCCAAGGAGATCAGCAGCTACTACATAGGCCGGTGGCGGGACGTGCGGGACTTCGAGGGCCTTGTGATGAGCCCCCGGGTGGTGCTTGAGGCCGTCGGCATCGCGATCGAGCCGGGCGCGGAGGTGGACGCGGCTTCATGGAGGTTGGAGAACAAGGGACCTTATGATATCCTGACCCGGCGGGACGCGACCGGCCGTCCGGTGAAACGCCTCCACGTCTATGCGTGTGACTATTCCGTTCACAAGATCGAGTACTTCGATCGTCGCGGGAAGGTCGTGGCCGTGGCACAGCTTGGCGGCTACAAGCCGGTGGTGGAAGGCTTCCAGGTGCCGACCCGGATCGAAGTTGTATCGACACAGCCGGACGGACGCAAGGATTCCCTTGTGATGGACATTGGCCCTGTGTGGACCAAGCCCTTCGACGAGCGGCAGCGGCAGGGCCTCTTCAACCCGCCGGATGCCAACAAATTTGAGCACGTCTACCACTTTGAAGACGGCCAATGGGTGCCCGAGCAGTAGGGTAGAGGAGAACGATGGCTAAACGGGATTTGAGGGCGAGGATTCAGGAGGGTTTGTTCCTGCTGGATGGGGCGATGGGCACGCAGCTCTTCGCCCATGGCGCTGAGCCGGGCAAGTGCAACGACTGGCTCAACGTCGAATCGCCCGACATGGTGATGGAAATCCATCGTGCGTACTTCGACGCCGGCAGCGATGCCGTGCTCACGAATACCTTCGGCGCCAACCGTCATGCGCTGGCCCGTCATGGGTATGCCGACAAGGCCATCGAGATCAACGAGGCCGGGGCCCAAGTAGCCCGCAAGGCGGCGGGGGACAAGCGGTACGTGCTCGGGGACATCGGGCCGACCGGCGACTTCCTGGAGCCCCTGGGGACGCTGCGGGCCGAGCAGGTCCGTGAGGCGTTTATCGAGCAGGTCAAGGGGCTGCGGGAGGGGGGCGTCGATGGACTCATCATCGAGACGATGACCGCCCTTGATGAGCTCTCCGTCGCGGTCGAGGCCGCACGGTCGGCCGGCGGCGGCCTGCCCGTCTTTGCCTCCATGTCGTTCGACAAGGGCAGCGCCGGATTTCGGACGATGATGGGCGTGGATGTCGTGACGGCGGTCTCCAAGATGTTCTCGCTCGGCGTGGATGTCGTCGGCTTCAATTGCGGCACAGCCACGCTCGACGAGTATGTCGAGCTGTCGAAGGTCTACGTAGCGGCGGCACGGTCCGCCGGCAAAAAGGTCCAGGTATTCGCCGAGCCCAACGCCGGCAAGCCGGAACTGGTGGACGGTCAGGCGGTCTATAGGGTCACTCCGGAGGAATTCGCGGCTGCCTGCGGACAGATTCTGAAAGCGGGCATCCACATCCTGGGCGGCTGCTGCGGTTCGAGCCCTCCGCACATCCGGGCAGTGGCTGACGCATTGAGATCGTAGTCGCTTTACTCATCTGGAGGATGCAATGACTTGCATAGGACCACGTGCATTGGGCTGCCTCACGCTGCTGATGGCGGCTGTTCTCACGCTATCACACGATGGATCTGCACAAGAGAAGGTCCTCCATCCGGGGGAGAACCTGGTTGCCGAGGGGCTCCCGCCGATCCCGGCGTCGCTCATCGACGAGGTTCGGCGGTATACGGAATTCCGCTTGGCCTCTTTGGCCGACTGGCATCCGACCTCGCGTGAAATCCTGATTTCGACCCGCTTCGGCAACACGGCCCAAATCCATCGGGTCCGGCAGCCCGGCGGGGCGAGGACCCAGCTCACGTTTTTCGACGAACCCGTCGCCGCTGCGGCTTACGAGCCCCAGGCCGGGCGGTACTTTCTGTTCACCCGGGACACCGGCGGCAACGAATTCGCCCAGATCTATCGCCATGACATGGCGGATGGACGAATCACGCTGTTGACCGACGGCGGCCGCTCCCAGAACGGCGGCATCGAATGGAGCACCCGCGGCGACAGGATCGCCTATGGCTCGACCCGCCGGAATGGCGCCGACCGAGACATCTGGGTAATGGATCCGCTCGATCCCAAGACCGACCGGCTTGTCCTGCAGGTCACCGGGGGAGGCTGGCGCATCATGGACTGGTCCCCCGATGACAAATCGCTGCTCGCCGGGGAAACGATCTCGGTCAACGAAAGCCGCCTGTGGCTGGCGGACTTGTCTGCAGGCACCAAGACCCTGCTCACCGAGTCCGGGCAAGCGAGTGTCTCCTATCCCCAGGCGCGGTTCAACAAGGACGGCACCGGTCTGTACCTGACCTGCGACAAAGACAACGAGTTCCAGCGCCTCGCCTGCATGGACTTGGCGACGAGGAAGATCGCCGTGCTCGTGGAATCCGTCCCGTGGGACATCGAGGAGTTGGAGCTTTTCGCCGACGGCAAGACCATTGCCTTCACGGCGAACGAGGCAGGCATCTCCCGGCTGTACCTGTTGGACGCGGATAGCCACGGACTCAAGCGGATCGATTCCATTCCCGTGGGCGTGATCGGGAGCCTCCAGTGGCACCGCAAGGCAAACGTGCTGGGGTTCACCCTCTCCTCGGCCCGCTCGCCATCGGATGTCTACTCCTTGGACGCCGACACAGGCCGATTGTCGCGATGGACCGAAAGCGAGCTGGGCGGGCTGACCGTGACG
>Ga0315275_10007240_pt1 | contig 10705 bp, 5 predicted proteins | sample YL17G03_0_MG_FD_205557 | JGI IMG/M metagenome (GOLD analysis project Ga0315275, IMG submission 205557) | Sediment microbial communities from Yellowstone Lake, YNP, Wyoming, USA - YL17G03_0 | ecosystem: Environmental > Aquatic > Freshwater > Lake > Sediment | place: USA: Wyoming | collected...
AGCGAGGTGCCACGGGAACCGCTCCTCCGTTCCCGCCGTCGCGAGAACGTCCGACGTCAGGTCGGCCCGGATCACATCGCGCCCCGTCGGCCGCCACCCCAGCAGTCCCGGCCGGCGCGACGTCGAGGGAGCGGTCTCCGGCGTGAGCCTCTGCAGCGCAGCACCGCGCCTGTACCCGTTCAGGACGAGCACCGACAACCCGAGCCCCACGAGGGGAATCACGATCGTGACCCAGGTCTCCTGCCGCGTCACGACGGCGAGGAGCGCCTTGATCACCTGGGTCACGAGCACCGCGGTGGTCGCCCCGACGAGCCCGCCGACCACTCCGCCGACGGCGTAGGTCGCAACGAGAACGGGCCGCGACGACAGGGCAGGCGGCTCGTCTCCGGGCAGCTCGGGTGGTGTGGGGCCAGCGCTCACGGAGACGCAGCCCTCACCCGTTGTGCGAAGTCCGCCACCGACGTGACGCCGAGTGACGACCGGTCGAAGCGCGCGTCGTAGATCGGCCGGTACACGTCGAAGAGCCAGAGGATGAGCGTGATCAGGCCGGCGAAGAAGAGACCTGTGCCGAGCTGGAAGGCGTCGCCGCTGAGGAGGAAGTGTCCGAGAACCACGAGGGCGAGGTTGGCGACGACGAGAGCTCCGAACCGTACGGCCGCCCGCTCTCCCCCGGCACGGCCGCTCAGGGCGAAGCGCATGCTGATCGCTGTGTTCGCAGCGACGATCAGGACGACACCAACCGTCGGGTTCTCCGCGATCGTGTCCGTCAGGTCCCGCTGGGCGATGTGAATCCAGCGCGGGTTGAGCAGCGGCGCGAGGAGCCGCGCCGCGACGATGGCAACGACGATCGCCGTGTCGTCCGCGGCCAGGTCGGCGAGAAAGCCGCGCACGATCAGCGCCATGCGCTCACAGGTACCGGTTCCGTTGCAGCCACCGCATCGCAAAGAAGCCCCACAGCGGCGGCAGGTAGAACGTCGAGATCCGGTAGAGCAGCACCGCGGCAATCGCGGACTCGGGCTCCATGCCGGCAGCTGTGAGGCCGACGGTGAGGCCGAACTCGGCAACGCCGACGCCCCCCGGCACGGGCACGAAGCTCGCGAGGAGAGAGACGCTGATGTTGATCACGAGCAGCTCGGCGAGTGAGATCTCGTAGCCGAAGCCGCGGGCAAAGAGCCCGAGCGCAACGGCGAAGAGCACCTCCGTGCCCAGGCTGCCGAAGACGAGCAGCGCCAGCTTGTGTGAGGCGCGCAGTGCACCGAGCGCCGATCGCACGTCGGGCCACCAGCGCCGGACCTGGTCGACGATCAGCCTGCGAACGCGCGAGACAAGGGCGAGGAAGAGCACCGACCCGAGCACGACGGCCGCGAGAATCCAGATCAGCGTCTGCGTGCCGCCGGACGGGGCGGGAAGGTCGAGCGCAACGGTCGACTCGGAGAAGACGAGGATGACCCCGAGCAGGAGCGCCTGCACGGCCGTGCCGACGAAGGAATCGATCGCCCCCGATGCGACCGCGATCGGCGCCAAGAGACCCTGCCGCTGGAAGAAGCGAATGTTGACGGCCATCCGTGCGAGGTTCGACGGCAGGGCAACGTTCATGTAGCCCATTGCGAGCTGCATCGTGTAGACCGGGCCGAATGGAAGGCTGACGGGAACGGACCCGAGCGTCGTCAGCGCCTGGGTGAGGCGCGGGAGCTGCGCGACGAGGACGCCCGCGACGAGCCAGCCCCAGGCCGAGTCGGCAATGCTCGATTGGACCTCGCTCCAGTCCACCCCACTCGCCGCATCGATGATCGTGTAGCTCACGAACGCGAGCAGCACGAGCTGTACTGCAGCCCACCAGGTGACACGACGGAGCTTGACCGGGTCGGGGGGCTCGGTGCCTGTCACCGCTACAACGGCATCGCGGAGGTCGTCGACGTCCGTTCCCATCGCCTTGATCTGGCGTCGAAGTTGTGGGCTGAGGGCGGCTGGCTGGAGATAGGGAAGCAACTCGGCCAGGCCGTCCGCACCCAGAGCATCCATCGCGCAGCGAAGCGCCCTCTCGTCCCCCGCGAGGCTCGCCGTCGTGACGAGGAGCTGAACGCGGTCCGTCACGAGCTGCAGCGCGTCCGGGGCGACCGATGCGCGGCCGAGGTCGACGAAGCCGACGACGCCGTCGACCGTGGCAATCGTTGTCGCGTCGATCTGCTGGTGGGCAATCTTGGCAGGACCGAGAAGGGCGATCGCCTGCCAGGTGCCCTGGAGGAATGCATCGTCGATCTCATCCGGGTGCAGTTCGGCCGCTGTCTCGACGTCACCCCGGAGAACGAGAAGGGCGTCGTCGTCGATCGTTGCCGCCGCAGTCACGACCTCCCAGGTAGCCAGTCCCGCATTCCGTGCGAGGAGCGTGACGAACGCCTCGTGCTCTGCGGCATGGAGCCTGCCGAGCCGGAGCGGCATACCGTTTCCGCGATACCAGACGCTACGCCACAGCGCGGAGACGAGCTGGTTGTCGTGTGCGTCGCGCCCGTAGATCTTCACGGAGAGGGGGCGTCCCGCCTCGTCGAGACCCCGCACGAGGAAGACGCCCGCGGACTGTCGCTCGTCGATCACGAGCCCCGTCGCAGCCACTCCGAGCTGGGCGAGCGCTGCCTCGACGTCGCTGAGCCCTGGCCTTCCCGCCGACGTCCCGCCCGCAAGCCGCGCTCCTGCCGCCGCCCCGACGCCGATCAGCAGTGCGGCAACCGTTCCCAGGGGCGTGGCCCCTGACACGATCATCGTCCCGACGACCCCGAGCGCGACCACCCATCGTCCCAGCCGACGCCAGGGATGAGCCAGGTGGGGTGAGACGGCGACGACTACCGCGGTCGCCTCGGCGAGCCGAACGCTCGGGAAGCGCGGCGCGTTGGCCGTACCGAGGAGCGCGTCGGAGACATCCGGCCAGGACCCGACGGCGAGTCGCACGACGAGGAGCCCGAGGAGAGCCGCGAGCACGAGCGAGCCGAGAGCCTGTGCGACCACGGCGACGCGCAGCCGCACGACCGAGATCACGAGCAGGAGGAGTGCGAACAGCCACGTCAGATCGGAGAGAAAGGCCCACACCGGATCGAGCCAGTGCGGGATGCTCGCGAGGAATCGCTGGAGCGCGAGCTCGAAGCCGCTCGGCGGGTACGCGATGACCGTCGCGACGAGCCCGAGCAGCGCCAGAGCGAGCAACACGAGATCCGTTGCTCGCCGTGTTCGAGGCTCCCCGCGAGGGGAGGAAAAGACCTTCAGGCCGCGCGCGAGAAGCTCGGACGGAGCGTGAACGCCTCGATTGCCGGCCGGCGCAGCCATGGCCTAGAACCCCGCGATCACCGGTACGGGGAACACGGCCACGGGCTTCGTCGACGCGCGCAGCGAAGATGTGACAGAGAACATGTGGGAAGTGCCCTCAATCGTGGCGCTGGGCTCGTTGCCCGCAACCGTAGTGCAGAACCCGGTCAGGAGGGGTGCAGTTCGATCTCGGCGGGCAGCTCCCTGCGATCGTCCGCCGGGTCGAGCTCGCCCCGGGTGCGCGCGTCGAAGTAGACGTACGACGTGACGAGGGCGACATACGGGAGCGCCAGCGCGTAGACGACCCCGGCGACGATGTTGAGCAGCGCAAACGGCATCTCCGTGAGGAAGATCAGAGCCACCCCGAGGAGGGGGCCGGCGATGATGGCGACGGCGGCGCTGATGCCGACGAGCGAGCCGACCCTGATCCACCGGCCCCGAACGAGGCCCGCACTTCGCCGCAGGGCCGCGATGCCACCGCTGTCCTCGAGCTCGACGACAGGCGCGAGCAGGCACCAGCGAACGGCGAGCCAGAGCGCCACGGGGATCAGGAACGCGGTCGCGGTCAGTGCCATCCAGGCGACGACGAAGAGCGCAATCGTCCGGAGCAGCGGGCGGATCCGCCGCAGCGCGAGCCGGTAGGCACCCACCGGGCCGATCGGCCGCCCCGCATCGATCTCCACGAGCGCACATGCGGTGGCCGCCTGCACGAGACCGAGGACGAGGAGCGTGAGCGTGGTCCCGATCATCAGGGCGAGCACGGCGAAAGCGCCCGCTCCCTGGCCCGTGACGACGCCGACCAGGTCGATCCCCCGGTAGAGGAGCCATTGCAGCAACGTGATCGCTACGGCGAACGGGAACACGAGCAGGCCGATCCCGAGGAAGAGGCGCGCGCGGTGGAGGTACATGCGCCCCGAGGCCGAGATGATCTGCCCCCACGAGCGCCGGCGGGCGAGGCGGAGCGGCGCGACGGGTGTCCAGGTCGCGCGGACCGCGGCGAACACGATCAGCGCGAGGAAGGCTCCGATCGCAAGCAGGGTCATGGTCGGGCTGCGAAGCAGGAGCACGAGCCCTTTCGAGCCCTTCGCGACGCCGCTGCAGAACAGGTCCGTGGCGCCCGTCCCGAAGACGCCACCTGCCGGTACCGCGTACCCCTGGTCGCGCCAGTCCTGCGACCACTCGATCGGATGCGCCCACTGATCCTTCATGTTCGGGCCGGTCGGCCCGTTGAAGAACGCCTTCTGCAGCTCGCCCCAGCGGCCCTCGAACGCGATCCACGGGAACCCGGCCTTTGCCGCGACCGCGTCGCTCGGGATCGTCTGCACGACCGGCCTCAGCTCGCGGTGGGGCCCGAGGGTGACGTCGCACCCGACGCCCGCGTCGGCGGAGCTGCCAAGGTACAGCGCCGCCGTGAACTTGTTCGCGTGCGAGCCGGCGGCCGGATACACGACGGGATGCGTCCCGTCGACGAGCTCGAGCTTCTCGTCGCCCCAGGCAGCGCGCTCGGCCCCCTCGTGTGAGCTGTACCCGACCTCGACGGGATCCTCCCTCAGCGCCTCGCTCGCGTCGGCGGCGTCGAAGACGAGCTGGGTCATCTCCCAGTCGCCCTCGTGGGTGTTGTTGAAGTCGTTGAACGGGTAGAAGAACCAGTACTGGAGCGCGAGCTTCCCCGGGTAGCCGGGCTCGGTCGCAACGTGGGCGTAGACGGTGGGCTCGGTCCCGTTCGTCAGGCGGCGCGCCCACAGCTCGTAGTCGCAGCCGGCGTCGAGCGGGTCGCCGGGAAAGTCGAGGTGATACTCGTAGCGGTTGACGAGGTCGCCCGCCGCCGGCCCGATCCTGACGAGGTCAGTGCGGTTCCACGGCCCGCGGAACGCGACGGTCGGCTCGTCGAAGAGGACGTCGACGTCGGTCGGGATGTACGGCTCCCCGGGGCCGCACTCCTCCGGCTGCTCGACCAGCCGGACGACCGGGGCGTACTTCTCGGCGAGCGCAGTCTCATCCCTGATGTCTGCGAGCGCCGAGGGAGCGAGCGCGACCGAGACCAGGCCAACGACGAACGCAACGAGCAGGCATCGCCGCGGCCACCTCGGCGGACACGGCCTCGAAACGAACTGGCCCGAAACAGTGCGCGTCCAGCGGTCGAAAGTCACGCGTGGCAGCCTATCCCGCGCTGATCCCGCACGAGCAGCCATGAAGAGGGCCCCCTGACACAGGGTTCGAGGCGCCCGGGGAGCGACGAACCCCTACAGCCCGAACTCCGCGCTCACGCGACCGACCTCGACCGCGGTCTTCAGGGCTGCGTAGTCCTGCTCGTTCTGGTCGGCGTAGGCCTCGGCGAACCTGGCCATCGCACGATCGAAGCTGTCACCCGCGCCGAGATAGCTCGCGATCGCGACCCCGTCGCCGGCACGCGCATGCGCCCGGGCGAGCTCGGTGCCGCAGATCTGCGCGTACCTGGCCAGCGCCCGCGGTTCCATCAACTCGATCGCCGCCGACATCTTCGAATCCCAGAGCTGGCGGATGTAGAAGTCGCGCTTGACGCCGTCGACGCCGTCGACCTTGATCCAGCCGAGCATGATGTCACTCGCTGCCTGGGTCAGGCGCTGGCCCTCGACCACCCGCTGGCCGCTGCTCGCGAACTGGCTCCGTCCCAGGAACGGCTCGAGCACCGACGCCTGCGCCTCCTTGAACTGGAGGAACAACGGATCGTCACCGTCGCGCCCAAGCAGCAGACAGATCCAGGCGCGAGTCCCGACACTGCCGACGCCGACCACCTTGCGCGCCGCATGCACGTACCGGTAGCGCTCCAGCAGGCGTCGCCTGTCGCCTGTCAGCGTGCGGCGGTACGAACGGACGACTCCACGGAGCACCTCCTCCAGGCGATGCGCCTGGTCGCCCGCAACATCCTCGATCGGAACGATCAGCGGCGGATCGCCCGTGATCCGCGGCTCGCCGTCGACCATCGTCGTCAACTTGCCGAACGCCTTCATGCTGTCCTTCGCGAGACCCTTGGCAACGTTCGCCTCGAGGCGCTTCACGTTCGCCTTCACGTCTTTGGAGGTGGCCTGGCGACGCAACTCGACAATGAGGTCGTCGATGTCGAGCCGCGTGTACCAGAGTCGAAGATTCCCCATCGCCGCGAACGTGCGGATGTTTTCCCGGTACGAGCGTCCGACCTCGAGGTTGATCGCCTCTCGCTGCTTCTCGTCGAAACCGCGATCGCGGCCGGCGACGGCGAAACTCGCGACGAGCCGCTTCACGTCCCACTCGAACGGGCCGGGCAGCGTCTCGTCGAAGTCGTTGAGACTGAAGACGAGCTTGCGATCGGGCGAGGCGAAGCCGCCGAAGTTCGACAGGTGCGCGTCGCCACAGAGCTGCGTGTGGAGATCCGTCCGGGGGCCTGCAGCGAGATCCGACGCCATCAGGTACGCAGCGCCACGATAGAAGGTGAACGGCGACACCAACATGCGCCCGTAGCGGATCGGCACGAGCTCGGGCACACGACTCTTCGCCTGCTCCTCGAGCAGCTCGACCGGGTCAGGCCTCTGCGGGACCGGCTCCCAGTCGCCATGTGAGGCTCGCTTCACATCGGCGCGCTCCGCCTTGCCCCGTGCCGCGCGCTCCGCGACCGTGAAGTGATCGACGCGACCTACTGCTGCAGGACGCTTTGCCGGCGTTCCCCCGTCGGCGTCACCGTCCTCCCGCTCCACGTTCTCCCGGAGCTCGATGTCTCGTGTCTCCATCGTCAGATCCTCGTCGCCCGAGCTCATGTGAACCCCTCCCCATCGTTGGCGCAGTCAGCGCGGCGTCAATCGCTTCGTGGATCTCGCCGGCCTTCCTCCACCTTCGGCCAAGTCGGATGCCAGTTCCTGCACGCCGGCAGCGGAGTGTATTCGAAGCAGCTCACCCGTCCAGGCTGAGGCACGACAGCCTGGTCGAGTCTCGACCGGCCCGGTTCACGAACCAGCCACCACTTGCTGACACATCCGCTCCCCGCGGCCCCGCTGCGCTTCCCTGGAGCCGGCGAGAGGAGAAAAACGGTGCTTGGAAGGGCGTGCGCGGTGCGCGTTCCTAGCGCAGCCCGAGCAGCGCGATACCGGAGACGACGAGCACGGAGCCGGCGACGCGGACTCTGCTCACCCGCTCGTGCAGCGCGACCGCCGCGAAGACCGTTGCCATGACGACGCTCGTCTCGCGCACCGCGGCGACCGATGCCGCCGAGGCTCGCTCGAGCGCCGCCAGAACGAGCGCGTAGGCGGCAAAGGAAAGGAGACCGGCGAGGACGGCCGAGGCGCCGAGCTCGTCGCGCACACGCTCACGTCCCCTGACGGCGATCGTCGCTCCCGCGTAGCCGAGTGCCGCCGGGATCATGCTCAGCTCGAGATAGGTGATCGGGCTCGCGTGCGTGATCCCGCGCTTGTCGAGGAGCGTGTAGGACGCGATCACGCACGCGATCCCGAGGGCGAACGCGAGCGCGTGCGGATCCGCGGGTCGCCGCAGGCCGCGGACGAGCAGCACGCCGGCGCCGACGAGGGCGACCCCCACGACCTGCGCCGGCGAGGTGGCGTGCCCGAGCACCACCACCGAGACGACGAGCACGATCGCCGGAGCGACCCCACGAGCGACCGGGTAGACGAACGACAGCTCGGCCTTGCGATACGCGGTCGCGAGCAGGGCGAAGTAGAGGAGCTGCAGCATCGAGGTGCCGACGATGAAGGGCCACACGGCCCACTCCGCCTCGAAGCGGAGGGCCGTCACCGGCGCGAACACGATCACCGCCGCGAGGAGCGCGACCGCGGTCGCGCTCTCGGGGTCGCGCGACCGCGCGAGGAGAATGTTCCAGAAGGCGTGCAGCACCGCGGCCGCGAGCGCAAGAGTGAACGCCAGAGGCGGCATCGCACGAGCAGAGTAGGCTTCCGGCCCGGATGGGAACGGTGCGGGCGCTCATGTTCGACTGCAACGGGACACTCTCCCACGACGCGCGAAGTTCAGCACCCGCTTCGTCAACGGTGCCGCCGGACGCCCCCCTGCGCCTGCGCGGCGTCAACGCGCGCGTCGTCGAGCCGGGCACCCTCGGCTGCGGCGACCTGATCTCGAAGCTCTGGTGCACTAACCCTTGCGGCGGGCAAGCGCCGCCGCACCGGCGAACACGGCATCGGGCCGCTCCGCCTCGATCCGCAGCAAACGATTCCACTTCGCCGTGCGCTCGGAGCGCATCGTCGAGCCGACCTTGATCTGGCCGGTGCGCCAGCCGACGGCGAGGTCGGCGAGCCACACGTCCTCCGTCTCGCCCGAGCGGGCGGAGAGCACCGTGGCGTACCCGGCCTCCTTCGCGATCTCGACGACACGGCGAGCGTCGGTCAGCGTCCCGACCTGGTTCGGCTTCACCAGCACCGCGTTCGCAATCCCTTCACGGATGCCCGCCCGCAGGCGCTCCGGCGAGGTCGCGAAGAGGTCGTCCCCGAGCAGCTGGATACGCTCGGCGAGCCGGCCCGTGACGAGGCCCCAGCCCTCCCCGTCGTCCTCGCCGAGCGCGTCCTCGATCGAGACGATCGGGTAGTCGTCGATCCAGGCGGCGATCTCCTCGACAAGCTCGGCGGCACGGAGCGAGCGCCCCTCGCTCGCAAGGGCGTAGCCGTCGGTTGCGACCAGCTGTGTGGCCGCAACGTCCACCGCGATCGCGGCCTCGGCTCCCGGCGTGAGGCCGCTGCGCTCGATCCCGGCGACGAGCAGGTCGAGCGCGGCACGGTTCGAGGGGAGCGCCGCCGCGAGGCCGCCCTCGTCGGCGACGAGCGACGCCTCGTGGCCGAGCCGGCGCAGCTCCTCGCCGGTCGCGGCACGGACGCGCCCTGCCCACTCGAGCGCCTCGCCGAAGCTCGCGGCCCCGACGGGCACGACGAGGAAATCCTGCACGTCGATCATCCGGCCGGCGTGGGCGCCGCCGGAGATCACGTTCACCATCGGCAGCGGCAGCAGCGGCGGCCCGGCCGGCGCGAGCAGCTGCCACAGCGGCAACCCCTGCGCACGCGCCGCAGCGAGCGCGCAGGCGACCGAGGCTGCCAGCACGGCATTCGCGCCGAGCCGCCGCAGGTTCGGCGTGCCGTCGAGCGCCCGTAGCGCCGCGTCGATCCCGGCCTGGTCGGCGGCTTCCCGCCCGAGCAGCGCCGGCCCGAGCTCGTCACGGATCGCGCCAACCGCCCTGCGCACCCCCTTGCCCCCGTAGCGCTCCTCCCCGTCACGGCGCTCGTGCGCCTCGTGCGTGCCCGTCGACGCACCTGACGGAACGATCGCCTCCCCCTCGGCGCCTCCCTCGAGCCGCACGGCGCACGCGACGGTGGGCGTCCCGCGCGAGTCGAGCGCCTCCCAGGCGAGCACGCGCTCGATCACGCCCATTGCCACAACCCGTGCTCCGGCGTGCGCAGCAACGCCAGGCCGACGGCGCGGGCCTGCTCGCGCGCCCGTCCATCGAGGAACCGGGCCGGTGACTTGCCGTCTGTACGCGCGAGCACGAGGCAGCCGGTGTGAGCCGTCACGTAGGCGCCGTCGCCTGCGAATTCCTCTCCGGCGGCGGCGGCGTAGCCGCGGACGAACCCGTCCGCGAGGGCGCGCAGCTCCATCCCGAGAGCCGGCCACCGCACCGCCGAGAGCACGACGAAGGAGAGGAAGAAGCCGAGATCGAAGACCGGGTTGCCGTAGTGCGCAACCTCGAAGTCGAGCACCCAGTTGCGATCGCGGCCCACGAGCGTATTCTTCATCGCGAAGTCGCCGTCCACGAAGCAGCGGCGCGCCCGCAACTCCTCGAGCCGTGTCGTGACGTCGTCCGCCGCCTCGGGCAGGCGCTCGACGACGGTCTCGTAGAACGGGCTCAGGCGCTGCTGCTCGAACGACTCGAAGTCGTCGAATGCCGCGGCCACCTCGGGGTCGCCCGCGGTCCGAGCGTGCCAGAGACCGAGCGTCTCCCCCGCCCACGGGCCCACGTCCACGTGCGCCCGCCCCGCCGCGACTTCGCTCTGCCAGTTGAGCGCGTCGTCCGGCAGCAGCTCCATCACGACGACGTGCGCCGACGGGTCGTTGTCGAGCACCCGCGGCACCCGTCCGGGCGTGAGCCGGTCACAGAGGCGCATCGCGGCGGCCTCGAGCTCCGTCCGCTCCTGCTTTACCCACCAGTCGTCCTCCACCCTGAGCCGCGACAACGCCTGCTTCGCGACGACGGCCGCCCCTGCCGTGCGCACCGCCAGAACCGTGGCGGAGATGCCACCGGTGAGCTCCTCGACATCTGCGCGAACGCCATCCGGGATGACTCCGCGACGGACGAGGTAGGGGATCACATTGCGCGCGGTGAGCTCGAACGCCTCACCGACTGGGAGACCGGTCGTCACAGCCCGGCGCGATACCCCGGACGGTCCCGCAC
>Ga0315275_10007241_pt1 | contig 10705 bp, 8 predicted proteins | sample YL17G03_0_MG_FD_205557 | JGI IMG/M metagenome (GOLD analysis project Ga0315275, IMG submission 205557) | Sediment microbial communities from Yellowstone Lake, YNP, Wyoming, USA - YL17G03_0 | ecosystem: Environmental > Aquatic > Freshwater > Lake > Sediment | place: USA: Wyoming | collected...
GCCATTCCAGGAGAAGTGGCGGGCCTGCTCACCCTGCACGAGAAGTACGGGAAGCTCACTCGGGCGACGGTGATGGCGCCCGCCATCAGGCTTGCGGACGAGGGTTTCCCGATCGGTCAGATTCTCGCCGGCTTCATCGCGGGCGCCGAAGAGCGGATGAAGGCCTTCCCCGAAGCCTACGCGCTGATGTTCCCCGGCGGGAAACCGCTCCAGCCCGGGCACGTGCTGCGCAACCCCGTGCTCGCCGCCTCGCTGCGGCGGGTGGCCAGCGACGGTCGCAAGGGTTTCTACGAAGGGCCGACGGCGGAGGCGCTGATCAAGGCGCTCAACGCCGGTGGGCATCCTGCGCGCCTCGAAGACCTCCACGGGTTCGAGCCGCAGTGGAAGCGGCCGATGTGCACGGACTATCGAGGCTATACGGTGCTGTCGGCGCCGCCGCCCGAGAGCGGCATGCAGGTGATCCACAGCCTGGAGATGCTCGAGCCGCTCAATCTCAAAGCGATGGGGCTTCCGACGCAGTCCGCCGCCGCGTTTGACGCCCTCGTGTCCGCGATGCGCGCGGGACAGGCCTCGGCGCGCTCGAACGGCGATCCGAACTGGGTCGCGGTGCCCGCGCGCGGCATCGCGTCGGCCGAGTTCGCGGCGTCCCGGCGCGCGCTGGTCGGCGCGCCGATGGCGCCGCCGACGATCGGCCCGGCGGACGCAAAGCCCTTTGACGGGGCCGTGCCGCCAGGTTCGTGCGGCCTCTACGATCCGTATCCGAGTGTGGTGGCCGTCACGGGCCGAACCGGCGATCCGCAGCCCGCCGCGTTCGACGCGTACGGCGAGCGCGCCGGCGAGGAACTCGGCGAGACCACCCACATGTCGGTTGTCGACAAGGACGGCAACGCTGTGGCCCTCACGCAGACCAACAGCAGCGTGTGGGGATCAGGAGGGTTTGCGGCCGGGTTCTTCCTGAACGATTCCGGCTTCCGTTTCTCGGAGCAGAGCGTCAACGCCCCGTCGAAGAGTCGGTGGCGGATTCGCCAGACCACGATTTCCCCGACCATCGTCCTCAAGGGGTCGCACGTGGATCTGGTCATCGGCGCGCCGGGCGGAGGGCGCATCCCCACGGAGGTCCTCCAGGTCATGGTCTACATCCTGGACTATGGCCTCGACCCCCTCGACGCCGTGACGATGCCGCGCATCTATCCGACGGCCGGCAATACCCGCGTCCAGCTGGCGCACGGATTCGCGCCGCAATTCCTGAAGGACATCCGGGCGCGGGGGTACGAGCCGCTCGCGGAATCAGCGGGCTATGCTCGGCTGTATCTGATTGCCCGCCGCGGCGGCAAGTGGGTTGGCGTGGCCGACCCGCAGCACGACGGGCAACCCCGCGGCTACTAGCGGCGGGTTGCACCAGAAGTGGTCCCGCCGCGTGTGGCGGGCAGCGATAACGGACGACATCAGTACGTTGAACCAGGGAGGAGATCGACATGCGCAAGAGCGGGTGGATCGTGTGGACTGTCGTATTGGCGGGACTGCTTGCCGCTCCGGCTGCACTGGTGGCGCAAACCACCGACCGCTCGGGGATCGAGGGCAAGGTGGCCGATCAGGGCGGCGGCGTGCTTCCGGGTGTGACCGTCAGCATCGCGAGCCCCGTGCTGCAGGGTGGTTCACGCTCCACGGTGTCGGAAGGCGACGGCGCCTACCGTTTCGCCGCGCTGCCAGCGGGCACCTATCAGCTCACCTTTGAATTGGCGGGGTTCGCGACCGTCAAGCGTGAGGTGCGCGTGGACACCGGCTTCGTGGCGACGGTGAACGAATCCATGAAGGTCGGTGCGGTCAGCGAATCACTGACGGTGACGGCAGAGTCGCCCGTCGTTGACATCCGCACGACGGCCGTCAGCACGAACCTGGGCAAGGAGGCGCTCGAGCAGTTGCCGACGTCGAGGAGCATGTGGCAGGTGATGAACCTCGCTCCGGGCCTCCGGGTGACGGGGGCCGACGTCGGCGGAACCGGCGCGGGCACGCAGCAGAACTACTCCAACTACGGGACGTCGACCGGCGGGAACAAGCCGTCGCTGGACGGCGTCGACACCCGCGAGGATGCGGGCGGCGCCGGGTTCTACTACGACTACGGCGCGTTCCAGGAAGTCCAGATCAAGGCCATGGGCAACGATGCCGAGATGCCCGTCCCGGGCACGAACTTCCTGGGCATTCTGAAGTCGGGCGGCGACACGTTCCACGGCTCAGGGATGTACTCCTGGGAAACGCCGAGCCTCCAGGCCAACAACGTGACCGATGAACTGAAAGCACGCGGGGTGACGTTCGGGAACCCGTTGGTTTCGTATCATGACGCCAACGTCGATCTCGGCGGACCGATACTCAAGCGGCGTCTCTGGTTCTACGCCTCCTATCGGAACCAGGACATCAGGCAGGGCGTGTTGGGTTACTACGCCTCCCCTGACGTTCCTGGGGAGTATCACGTCAACCTCGAGAACCTCACGGTGAAGCTGACCGGCCAGATCGGCGCGAAACACCGCTTCAACGGCTTCGTGCAGAAGCAGACGAAGGACTATCCGGAGCGGAACGCCGACCAGTACCGCTTCGCCGAATCCACGTGGCACCAGATCTTCAAGCCACTGGCCGGCAAGGGGGAGTGGTCGTGGATGCTCTCCGACCGCACCTTCGTGAACGCCTTTGTGGGGCGCTGGCAGTACAAGACAGATTCCATCAACTACACCGAAGCTCCGCCGGCCTACGACACGGTCACGCTCCGGTTCTGGGGACGGTTCAACACCGCCCCGTACGTCGGGGGCCGGGGCCGGTGGCAGTACAACACCAGCCTGTCACACTACATCGCGAACAAGTGGGGCGGAAGCCACGACCTGAAGACCGGTTTCGAGTACACCGACGAGACCCGCACGTACGACGCGGATGCACGGTCGAATGGACGCGACTACCAGATCCGGTTCCAGAGCGGTGTGCCGTACCAGGTCGTCGTCTCCAACTACCCGTACTACACGCTGGACAAGATGACGACGCAGTCGGCGTTCCTGCGTGACGCGTGGCGCTTCGGCGACCGGGCGACGCTCAACCTAGGCGTGCGCTGGGAGCGGTATCACCTGTTCCTGCCGCCGCAGTCCAAACCGACCGGGCGTTTCTATCCCGGCGGCGACTTCGCGGCCCAGGAGGTCCTCACGTGGAACAACTGGGCGCCGCGCGTGGGGTTGTCCTGGCCGCTCGACAAGAACAACCGGACGGTGCTGAAGGCGACCTACGGGTGGTTCAACTTCGCCCAGCAGGCCACCTACGGGGACACCTATAACCGCAACTCCGCCAACACGACGACCTACCGGTGGAATGATCTCAACGGCAACAAGGACTACGACGACGGCGAGTTCGGCACGTTCGTCAGCTCGACCGGGGCGTCGTCTTCCATCGCAAACCCCGACCTACAACAACCGAAGACGCACGAGATCACCACGTCGATCGAACGGCAGATGGCCGCCAGCATCTCGGCCCGGGCCAGCTACATCTACCGGAAGGAAGTCGACCGCTACCAGAACGTCAACGTGCTGCGACCATCCTCGGCCTACTCGATTCCGATAGCGAACACCGACCCTGGCCCTGACGGCGTCCTCGGCACCAGCGATGACGGCAAAGCGCTGACCTACTACGACTACACCGCCGCCTACGCCGGATCGGCATTCGTCCAGAACAAGGACCTGAACACGGACGGCTACGACAACAGCTACCACAACTTCGAAGTGGCGGCCCAGAAACGGCTGGCGAACAAGTGGCAGCTCGTCACGTCGTTCCTGGCGACGCACACGGACATGTGGCGCAACGGGATCCCTCAGGACCCGAACGCCGCCGGCTTCTCTCCGAAGTCGAACTACTGGGAATGGGGTTTCAAGCTCTCTGGCAGCTACGAGCTGCCGTGGAAGATTCAGGCCGCCGCCATGTTCACCAGCCAGAGCGGCGCGGTGTGGGCCCGTGATGCGCGGTTCACCACCGGACTCGTTCGGCTCTCTGAAGTCATCCTGTTGATGGAGGATGCGGCGGCGAACCGGCTGCCGACGCAGAACATCCTCAACCTCAGGATCGAGAAGAAGCAGAAGATCGGTCCTGGCACGGCAGCCTTCCAGCTGGACCTCTTTAACGTGACCAACACCAACGTCGAACTGGGCGTGACTGCGCGGTCCGGCGTCAACTTCAACAAGATCACGAGCATCGTGCCTCCATTCGTCGCGAAGCTGGGAGTCGTTTATACGTTCTAGGAGGTCGTGTGCGCGGTCAATCCATCGTCCGCATCGTGGTCAGTGCGTGGCTCGCCGTGTGCGCCGTGCTGCCCGGCTCCGCCGGGTCGGGCTCAGAGGAGTGCACCACCCTTGTCGCGGGCGGCGCCGCCACCACGAGCGGCGGTCCGTTGATCTGGAAGAACCGCGACACGGGCACCCTGTCGAACAAGGTGATCCAGGTCATTGAGCATCCCTACAGCTTCATCGCGCTGGTCGATGGCGATGACAGCGCCGGCCGGATGGCGTGGGCCGGCATCAACACTGCCGGGTTCGCCATCGCCAACTCGGCGTCGTACAACCTGCCGGCGCCGACCGGTGAACTCCAGGAGCAGGAAGGCGTCGTGATGGCCGAAGCGCTCCGCACCTGCCGCACGGTCGGCGATCTCGAAAAGCTCGTCATCCGGCGCCAGGGGAAGCGTCTCGGCGTGCGGTCGAACTTCTTCGCGATCGACGCCGACGGCGGCGCGGTGATCATCGAGACCCACAACCACGGCTACACCCGCTACGACGCGGCGTCGTTCCCGGGACAGCGCCTGCCCAACACCAATTTCTCCCGCAGCGGAGGAGAGAACGAGGGGTCGGGGTACCTCAGATTCGACCGGGAGAACGAACTTCTCCGGACCATCCCGGACGGCCGGCTCGAGGCGGGCACGATCTTCAGGGTGCTTGCGCGCGACCTCGGTCACTCACTGCTGCGGCATCCGTCACGGGACGAGTGGAAGAAGCTGCCGGCGGACACGCCGTACTGGATTCATTCGAACTACACGATCGATCGGCCCAGCACGGCCGGGTCGGTCCTCATCCAGGGCGTGCGGCCCGGCCAGGATCCGTCGCGGTCCACGATGTGGGTGGCGCTCGGCGAGCCGGTGACCACGATCGCGGTGCCGCTCTGGGCGGCCGCCGGCGTGCCCCCTGATGAGCTGTGGCAGGGCAAGGAGGCGCCGATCACCGCGGAGGCGTTCCGCCTGAAGGACATCCTCCGGCCGCTGAAGTCGAAAGAGCGTGGGGAGTACATGGATCTGACCCGGCTCGACAATGCCGCCGGCACGGGATGGCTCCCGGGTCTCCTGGACATCGAGAAGGGCATCATCGACGAGACCGAGGCGCTGCTCGCCAAGGACCCGACGCCCGCCGTGCTCGCCGCTCACCAGAAAGCCATGGCAGGGCGGGCCCTGGCAACGCTCAAGAAGATCCAGCCTCAGGCTCGTCCCGTGACCGCCGGCATGCCCGTGCCTGCGTCGCTGCCGGCGCCCGCGATCGCGGCGGGCATCGTCGCGCAGCAGCAGCGCAAACACGACGAGGCCCTTGCGGCGTTCGCGAAGGCCGACGCCATCGACCCGGGCGATGCCGGCACGCAGTTGCTGAAGTGCCGATCGCTTGCGGGCGTGCGGAAGTACGACGAGGCCATTGGCGCGTGCAGCGAGTCTCTGCGCCTGAAGCCGGACCAGACAGAGGTGCTGCGGGATCGAGGCCACTACTACCTGAATGCGGGGAAGGCAGAGCCGGCCCTGGCCGATCTGCAGCGGGCGGCAACCCTCGCGCCGAGAGACCGGGGCGTCTACTACCACCTCGGCCTCGCGCACTATTTGCTCGGTGACTTCGCCAACGCCGCGAAGGCCTACGAGGGCTGCGTCGCGACCTCGTCGGACGACGCGCTCAGAATCGAGTGCCAGGCATGGCTACTGCCGAGCCTGATGCGCGCCGGACGCAAGGACGATGCGAAAAAGCTCCTGGCGGCCGTGCCAGTTGCTCCGATGGGTGGACATCCCGGCAACTACCTGGACCGCCTGCTGCTGTTCAAGGGGACGCGCACCGAAGCCGAGGTCGCGGCCACTATGGCCGCAGAAGGCGCGCTGTCCGAGGCATCCGTCGGCTACAGCATCGGCGTCTGGCACTTGCTGAACGGACGGACCGATCGGGCCCGCGAGTACTTCAACCGCGCGATCGCGACGAAGTACTCGCAGGCCTGGGGATACCGGGCGGCCGAAGCCGATCTGAAACGACTCGATGGAAGAACGCCGGTAAAGAAGTAGGTCAGCGCGCCTATTTCTCCATCTTCGGCTGCCAGACCTTCCAGACGTTCCCCACAAGCGCCGGGCCCGGCTTGAGCGTGGGCTCGCCCGGTTCCCAACCCGCTGGAGTGGCCTCTGTACCCTTGCTGGCGCGAACCAGCTGGAACGCCTTGATCTGGCGGAAGGTCTCGGCGAGCTTGCGCCCCACGGGCGGTGTCATGACCTCCATCGCCTGAATCACGCCGTCCGGGTCGATGATGAACCGGCCGCGCAGCTCGATGCCCTGGTTCTCGTCCCACACGCCGAAGGCGCGTCCGACGTTGCCGGCCTGGTCGGCCACCATGTGAAACGGCACCCCGCCGTCAACCATCTTGACCAGTTCGTAGTCGTTCCACATCTTGTGGACGAAGTGGCTGTCCACGCTCACGGACAGGACCTCGACACCCAACTCCTGAAGAGCGGCGTACTTGTCGGCGACCGCCGACACTTCCGTCGCTCAAACGAAGGTGAAATCACCCGGGTAGAAGCAGAGCAGCACCCACTTGCCGAGGTAGTCCGAGAGCTTGACGTTCGTGAAGGCGCCTTTGTAGTACGCCGGAGCCTGGAAATCCGGGGCTTTCTGTCCGACACGTGCGGTCATGCGCGCGGCCTCCTTCTGGGTGACTGGGGAATCGATTGCAGGCGCGGTCGGGGCGTGATCGCCCACGACGGCACCGGTCGTGCGTGCGCACCCGGCTGGCGGATCGGCCATGTAACCTCCTGGTCGCTGGGGGGACGGGTCCACGGTTGGGGGCGTGGTGTGCTTCAACATAGGCCTGACGCCCGCCCTGTCAATGCGGACGTCCGGCGGGGCCTCAGTCCTCACGGGCGGTCGTAAACTCCCACCCGCAGTGGCCGTCCGCTTCGGGGTCAGGCGGGCAGGCCAGGCACGACGTGACGATGCGCGAATCCACGGTGCGGGCGAAGGTCTCGAACTCCACCTGGCCGACCGGCCGGCACGGGAAGTCGGGCAGACCTTTCCGCCGGCGTGTCTCCTGCACGCGGCACGACTCCATGAAGAACCGCAGCGCCCTGCCATCCGGTGAGCGCTCGATCCTGAACGGGTTGATGAAGCTGTACATCCGGTAGGTGAGGGCGCGCGCCAGCGCGTCGATCCCGCCGTGCGGCGCGATGCCGAACGCCTCCATGATCCGCCGGGCTTCGGCCGCCGCGAACCTCCGCCACGCCGTCGTATCGAGCTCGATCGCGACCTCCTGGCCGTACCGTTCCTCCGCCGCGAGGAACCAGCACCCGTCGTGCGCCAGCCAGTTCTTGGCGAAGACATCGAGCGCCGTCAGCAGTTGCGCGCGGCTCATGGCGGCGAATGCGCGAGGGGCGGCCGGCGACGCTGGCGTGCGGAACACACTCACGCGGTGAGAGTGACCATTGGCTGAGGGGCCCTCCGTGGCGCCCGCTGCCGAGAGGAATCCGCGCGACCAGTCCATCGTGACGGGGCCCTCTGGATGGACGTTCCCCTCAGCGGCGTGGATGCGCGCGACCATCGCGAATCCCTCCGATGAGAAGTCCGCGAGCACCACCACGCCGCCCGGCCGCACCACGCGCATGACCTCGCAAAGGACTGCGGCGCCGTCCTCGAGGTGGTGGAGCACGTCGATCGCGATCGCGCATCCGAACTGCCCGTCCGCGAAGGGGAGCCGCGCCGCATCGCCGACGTGGTACGTGATGCGCCGGGCCAGTGCCGGATCCTCCGTCAGGAACGCCGCCACCTCCTGATCCTCGGCGCTGGAGTCGACGGTGACGACGTCGTATCCGCGACCGGCCACCGCCCGTGCCGTGATGCCCGTGCCCGTGCCGACGTCGAGCACGGGGCCGCCGAGGCCGCTGGCCTGATCGATGATGAACTGCGGCGCGCCAAGCCGATCGAAGCCGACCTCGGCGAACTGGGCGGTGCGGCGGTGGAAGTGATCACGCTGCTCGCGAAGCGCATCGTGGGACAGCGGCATGCTCATGCTCCGTGATCGGTCGATATGCTCACGCAAGCGGGCGGCACCGAATGCTGCGGCTGGACGAGCCGCCGCCGGCCGCTACCCGCAGAACGCCAGCGCCTGCTCCAGGTCGGCGATCAGGTCCTCGACATTCTCGATGCCGACCGAGTAGCGCACCAGGCCGTCGGTGAACCCGGCGGCTTCTCTGGCCTCGCGCGACATCGAGGCGTGCGTCATGGAGGCCGGGTGCTCGATGAGGGTCTCCACGCCGCCCAGCGAGACCGCCAGCGTGGCGAGCCTCACGTGGTCCATGAGCCGCCGGCCGGCGTCGAGCCCGCCCTTCAGCTCAAAGCTGATCATCGATCCGAAGCCGCTCATCTGACGGGCCGCCAGCTCGTGCTGCGGATGGGAGGGCAGGCCGATGTACCGCACACCCGTGACCATCGGATGCGCGTCGAGCCAGCGCGCAATGGTCATGGCGTTGGTCTGGGCGCGCTCCACGCGGATCCCGAGTGTCTTCAACCCGCGCAGCACCAGGAACGCCTGGTGCGGGTCCATGTTGCAGCCGGTCTGCACCATCACATCCCGCAGACGGGCGAACAGGCGCTCCTCTCGTGCGATGAGAACGCCCCCGACCACGTCGGCGTGGCCGTTGATGAACTTGGTGATCGAGTGGAGCGCGATGTCCGCTCCCAGATCGAGCGGCCGTTGCAGGTACGGGCTGGCGAAGGTGTTGTCGACCGCGAGCAGGCTGCCGTGCTCGTGGGCGATCGCGGCGGCGCCGGCAATGTCGGTGACCTGCATGGCGGGGTTCGACGGCGACTCCACGTACACCAGCTTCGTCGTGGGTCGCATCGCCCGGCGCAGGTTGTCGAGATCGGAAGTATCCACGAAATCGGCTTCGACGCCGAACCGTTGATAGTGCTTCTCGACAAGCCCGCGGCTGGGCCCGTAGACCGAGGCCGTGCTCACCATGTGCGCGCCGTGTCCGAGCAAGGCCATGTAGACCGTGTTCACCGCGCCCATGCCGGAGCTGGTCGCGACGGCGCCGACGCCGTTCTCGAGGGCCGCGACGTTCTCTTCCAGCGCGGCGATCGTCGGGTTGCCGATCCGGGTGTAGATGTACCCCTGCTCCTTGCCGGCAAACAGGGCGGCGCCATGCGCCGCGTCGCGGAAGGCGAACGTGGATGTCTGGTAGATGGGGACGTTGACGGTTCCGGTCGCGTCGGCGTGGTGACCGCCATGCACGAGCTTGGTGTCGAACCCGGTGAGTGTGGCTTTCATCGTGGATCCTCTGTGCTGTCGGCAGGGCGGTCAGTTGTAGTCCAGTCGCGTCGCGGGGTCCGCCATCGTGGGCGCCAGAAGATCCTTCCAGCGCGGCTCTTCCCAGGTTCGGCAAGCGACGTGCGTCGTCAGGTACTTCTCCGGAATCGGGTGCGTGCCGACCACCACGGACATGCCGTACTTCTCAGGGATGAACTTGGTGAAGTACTCGAGATAGGGGCACGGCGGATAGCCGACCAGCAGGCCCGTCGCCAGGTGGACCACGGTGGCGCCGTTCTTCTTCATCTCTTCCGGCGCGTACTCGATGTTCCCGCCCGGGCATCCGCCGCAACTCGTGAATCCCACCAGTTCGACATCCTGGTCCTTGTAGGCCGCGAAGGCGCCTGCCCGTTCCTTCAAAGCACGAAAGCACTTCCCGCCGGCGCAGCTTCGGTACCTGTCGCAGATGATGATTCCAACGCGAACCGGATTCGACACGACTCCTCCTCCAACCATCGAGCCTGCGTCATGACCAGCGATGCCCTAGTGAGCCCTTGCCGGTCCGCGGGACTCCGACGCCCATTCTGTCGCCACGACGCCGGCGGCCAACGAAGGCCCACGCGTTCGGTCCTTGAACGTCGCCGTGGCAGTGGCCACGACGCCGCCGCTCTGCTGCACGTCACCACAGAGATAGTGGAGGCTGCGGCTCGAACGAACGAGCGTCGCGACGACCTCCAGCGGTGTCCCCAGTCGGCCCGGCTGGAGATAGCGCACGCTGAGCCGGGCGGTCACGGCGACAATCCCGCGCGCAAAGAGGCAGTTGGTCATGGCCGAGTCGAGCAAGGCCGCGATCAGACCACCGTGCAGCGTGTCCGGATAGCTCTCGTGTTGCGCGCTCCCGGCAAATGTCGCCCGCACGCTACCATCCGGCAGAACCCGGAAGCTGAGGCCCAGGCCCTGCACGTTGTCGTCGCCACACAGCAGACAGTGTGAATGGGCGTCTTGACGCGTGGCGTCGAGCACAGACTGACTGGACGCGGAGGCGCCATGACACGGGCTCATGACGACCTCCCATCCCTCGCTCATTGGCCGGGTGCGTGGCCATGACCCTGCCCATGGCCGTGCCCCTGCCCCTGTCCGTTGCTCTGACCGTGATGGC
>Ga0315275_10007242_pt1 | contig 10704 bp, 5 predicted proteins | sample YL17G03_0_MG_FD_205557 | JGI IMG/M metagenome (GOLD analysis project Ga0315275, IMG submission 205557) | Sediment microbial communities from Yellowstone Lake, YNP, Wyoming, USA - YL17G03_0 | ecosystem: Environmental > Aquatic > Freshwater > Lake > Sediment | place: USA: Wyoming | collected...
TAGACGGGGAGGCGTCGTCGGCCACCCCCGTCCATCCCATTGCGAAGTTCCGGGGCCCTTGGGGAAGCGAGAGGAAGGTCATCGAATACGACGGGACGTGCGCGAACGGTTCGGCCGCAGCGGCCGGGGTGATCGCGGTTGCCGCCGACGCGGCGAGAGCCGCGAGAACCGGAAGAAACGCGCACACGCGTGCGGGCGTCATAATTCCCCCCCGAGGGTTCGTCGTCTGCCGTCACCTGCCGTGCGCTGCCGCCCAACGCCACCGGAGCGGGAGCAGCCGGCGAGGGGCGAGACGATCCGCCCCCGAACCCTTACTTCAAAAGAACGAGTTTTCTTGTGAGCGCTTGTTCGCTCCCCACGGTGAGGCGGACAAAATACACGCCGCTCGCCACGCTCCTGCCGTTATCGGAGTTCGCGGCCCAGACCGCTTCGTATCTGCCGGGCGCAACCGGCCGATCGACGAGCGTCGCGACGCGCTCGCCGGCCACGTTATAGATCGCAAGCACGACGTCCACCGGCCGCCCGGCGCCCGCCGAAGCCCCCACGGTGTACGGGATCCGCGTCGTGGGGTTAAAGGGGTTCGGGTAGTTCGCCCCGAGACGGCTCGCGAGAACCGGTGTGTCGCCGATCCCGGTGACGCCCTCGATGGTGATGCTCCGCGAGAGGCTCCACTGACCGATCTGATTCTGGGCGTCGTGCGCCCGGACGCAGTAGGTGAACGCCGCCTCCTCGTGAGGGGTCACCGCGAGGAACGTATCGGGGATGGCGCTCGCGGCGACGGTCATGGTCTCGAAGGTGGGCACCGGACCGGGAAGATCGATGTAGATCCCCTCTTCGAGGTAGGCCTGGTCGGTGACATAATTGAAACGGATGTCGAGCTCGCTCCCCAGGTACGAAGTCAGCGGGAAAATCGCGAGGACCCAACCGGCGCTTGCTCCGGTGATCCCGTTCCCGCGGTTGGTCCCATGCGGGTTGTAATTCGTCGTGATGTTACCGGGGAGGGTCGACCATATGACCCCGCCGTTCGTGCTTACCTCGACGTACCCGTAGTCCCAGTCGGTCTCGATGTTGTACCACGCGCGAAAACGAAGAGAATCTGTGTCCGTGGTGACGCGGTAGAAGGTCGACATCTGAAGCTTCTGCGACGCGCTGCTCTCGGTGTTCCCCGAATAATAGCTTCCCGTGCCTTCGTACTTCCGCGCGGTCGACACGGTGAACCCGTCGAAGGTCCACAGATCCGACACGGCGTTGGCGCCGTCCTGCGCGACGGTCCCCAGGTTCTTGTACTCGACCACGTCGTAGGCGACCGACGGGTTCGGGTCCGGTGGAAGGATCGGCGCCCAGTTCACCGTATAGAGCGGATACTCCGCGTCGTCGATCGCGTACTGTGTCGGCTGCGACGGCGGCATGATCCGCCACGGATTATCGGCGAAGTGGAGGAGATCCATGTTCATCTGGAGTAGAAGGTTGAACGTGGGCTGTATGTATGTGTCCGCCGGACCGAACCCTCCCTGGGCGTAGGTGTTCATCTCGGGTGTGAAGAGATACATCCGAGGTTTGTCGACCGTCTCCCCGTAGGCCCAGTCGTCCGTGTCGCCGTTCGTCGGGTAGAGAGTCGTCGACGCGGCCCCCGGAGTGTACCCGTTCCCCGAAACGAGCGAGTCGGCGAGCGCGGCGAAGAGGGCATCATCGGGACAGGGAGTCGGGATGTATCCCCACGGATAAAGCAACCACTCGCCGTACGTATGAAAAGAGAATCCCAGGATGAATTGCCGCCCCTTGCAGAACGTCCGGATCCTCTCGGTCTCATTCTCTGAAAAAGCGGCGGTACCTCTATATATGTCGCTGGTCGGATCGGGCGAAGAGCCGTTATTATCGTACCCCCACATGTACCCGTAGTTCCGGTTGAGATCGACCCCGTAGCTCCCGCCGGTGTTGGGTCGGCGGTTCTTTCTCCACCAGTAGTCCGAGGCCCCGGAGTGGTTGAGCTCGACGTAGATGTGTCCGTCGGGGTTCACCATCGGGACGAAGAAGATCTCGCGCTCGTTTACCATCGCCGTCACGTCGGGGTCGGTCCCATAATTCGCGAGGAGGTACTGGGCGAAACGAAGCGGAATATCCACGCTCATCAGCTCTCGCGCGTGGTGGTTCCCCATGTAGAGCACTTCGGGCTCGTTCTCGTCGACCGAGACGTTGTCCGATATCTTGAGGGCGTAGATGGACCTTCCCTCGACGGAGTAACCGATCGGAAAACGGTCGGCAAGACCCGGATACCCCTGTTCGAGCGCAAGAAGCGCCGAGGTCAACTCCGCGTACGTGTGGTAGAGCCCGAGGTTCGCGTCGAGCGCGGACGACGAGGGGAGGGGCATGTCGGGCGTGCGGATCACTGCGATCGGCACGCCAAGCGTTCTCAAGAAGCGAAGGGCCTCATCGTTATCGGCGACGACATCCACCTGTCCGTCCTTCGTTTTCGCGAGTATGTCGAAGTTGTGTTCGACGAGCGCCCGGAGAATACGCTCCCCCTTCAAAGGGATACGAACAGTGTAGGGCCCGCTCGGGGTAGCTGTCTGCGGCGTTGCGGGATTGTCCGCGGCGATCGCGGCGGCCGGGGACGATACTCCAAGAGTCCAGGTGACGGCGACCAGAACGATCGATACGGCGATCCATCCGACGATGCGCGTCCGCATGGTGTCCTCCGTGAAGTGTGGGTGCCGATAGCGAGTGGAAAATCGCGGTGATTATACCGCGGGACCGCCCGGTCGATCAAGCTAAATTATTTGTTGATAAATGGTTGAGTGGCAAGCGGATCGGCCGCGCCCGGCGACGCATCGCCTGGTCCGTCACAACGCGCGGGGGCGCCGCTCGACCCCCCGCCGGGCGCATCGCCGCACGCGGTCGCGCCCCGTGTCGATCCGGCGTCACGTCCGGCTTCTGTACCGGTTGACGAGCTTGAGCGCTTCGAACCAGAGGATGCTCACCGCGCCCGCCACGAGACAGATCCACAGATCGAGCGGATGCAGCGGGTCGAACTTGAAAAGATCCCGCAAGAAGGGGAGATAGAGCACGAGCCCCAGAAAAACCGTGGCGCCGAGGAGCACGAACCACAACGCCGTGTTGGGAGAGCGAAGCGTGGAGAGAATCGTCCGCGACCACGATCGGTTGGTAAGTATCAGGCCGAGGTTGGCGATGATGAGGGTCGTGAACGCGAGCGCCCGCGCGCCGTGTTCCCCTTGTCCGCGTGACATGGCGATGGCAAAGACCGCCAGCACGAAGACGAGGACGCTCAAACCCTGGAGGAGGCTCGCCGTCAGCGTCCAACGGTCGAAGAGCCGGTCTTTCGGGTTACGGGGCGGCCGGCGCATCACGTCCTCTTCTTCGCGCTCGGCTTCGAAAACCACCGAGCACGCCGGGTCGATGATCAGCTCCAGAAAAACGATATGGACGGGGAGAAGCACGAGCGGCCACTTGAGGAGCACGGGGATGAGCGACATCCCCGCGATGGGGACGTGGATCGCGACGATGTAGGCGATCGCCTTCTTGATGTTGGTGTAGATCCGGCGGCCAAGCCTCACCGCTTGCACGATCGATGAGAAGTCGTCGTCGAGCAGCACGAGCGCGGCGGACTCGCGCGCCACGTCGGTCCCACGCCCGCCCATCGCGATCCCGATGTGCGCCGCCTTGAGAGCGGGCGCGTCGTTTACCCCGTCACCCGTCATGGCCACGATCTCGCCGTTCGCCTTGAGCGCGTTCACGAGCCTTAGCTTCTGCTCGGGGACGACTCGCGCGAAAATGTTGACCTCCTTTACACGCTCCCGGAGCGCTTCGTCGGAGAGGCTGTCCAGCTCGGCGCCGGTGATGACCTGGTCGCTCGGCGTGAGCCCCACAGCGCGCGCGATGTTGCGCGCGGTCCCCGGGTAGTCCCCGGTGATCATGACGACGCGTATGCCCGCCGTGTAGCATTCCTTGATCGCCGCGGGCACCGTCGGGCGGACCGGGTCGGCGAGCCCGATGAGCCCAAGAAACTCGAACGTGAAGTCGTGCTGTTCGCGGGGCAAAGCGGGGTGCTCGAAACGGGCTTTGGCCACACCGAGAACGCGAAGACCTCGGTCGGCCAGAGTGGCGATGTGCGACGAGAGGCTCTCCGCTTGCGCCTCGTCGAAATGGCAGAGATCGATGATCGCCTCGGGGGCGCCTTTCGCGGCGATGATGAAGTCCGCTCCGTCCGGCGACGTCCACACGCGCGAGAGCGAGAGCAGCTCCTTCGACAGGGGATATTCGTGAACCAACGTCCAGTCACTGTGCAAGTGTTCGGTCTGCGAGAGATACTGCCCACCCAGCTGCTGTATCGCCTTCTCCATCGGGTCGAAGGGATCGATCTGGCTCGAGAGAATCCCGAACTCGACGAGCTCGTGGAAGTTCTCCGGGATCGCCGAGTCGGCCGGGCCGGACGTCGAATCGCGAGCGGAACCGGGAGTCGAATCGTGGATGGGGTCATGACTCGATTCGTGAGCCGCATCGAGAGACGAGTCGTGGATCGACCCGCCGAGTGCGTAGTACTCGCCGCTAGCGAATAGTTCGCTGACCGTCATCCGGTTGAGCGTGAGCGTCCCCGTCTTGTCCACGCAGAGGACCGTCGCGGATCCGAGAGTCTCGACCGCGGGGACCCGGCGCGTGAGGACATGGTTTTGCGATATACGCCACGCCCCCAGGGCGAGGAAAATGGTGAGCACCACGGGGAACTCCTCGGGGAGGGTGGCCATGGCGAGCGTGATACCGGCGAGAATCCCGTGGAGCCAGTCGCCCCGCGTGAGCCCGTAGATGACGACGACGAGGACACAGAGCGTCAACCCGGCGACCACAAGACGGCGGACCAGCCGGCCGGTTTCTTTCTGCAGAAAGGTTTGTTCCGGCTCGACCGTCCGGAGGGCCTTGCCGATCTTTCCGATCTCGGTGCCCATCCCGATCGCCTGGACCTCGGCGATCCCCTGGCCCTGCACGACGAGCGTGCTCGAAAAGATGAAGGGGAGATCGTCGCCGCCCGGTCGGGAGATCGCTCGCGAGGGCACCGTCGGTCCGGTTTGGGCCGTGGACTCGGAGCCGCCGAGAGGAACCGCCGCGCCGTCGCCCCCTTCGCCGAGCAACGCCTGGGATCGGGCCGCCCCGCCCTGCGCGGCTGCCATCTTTCGCACCGGCACCGATTCGCCGGTCAAGAGAGATTCATCGACCGAGAGGTTGAGCGAGGAGAGAAGGGTCGCGTCGGCCGGCACGCGGTCGCCTTCCTTGACGACGAGGAGATCGCCGCGGACGACTTCGCGGCCGGCGATTCGCTTTTCCACGCCGTCGCGGATCACAAGGGCGCGCGGGCTCGATAGATCGCGGAGCGCCTCGAGCGCGCGTTCGGTCTTTCTCTCTTGATACAGAGTGATCCCCATCACGACGAACACGAAGAAGAGGAGCATCGACGCTTCCTCGACATCGCCGAGGATGAGGTAGAGGATCCCGCACGCGACGAGCATGAGAAACATCGGCTCTCGCGCGACGTCGAGCGCGATGGCGAAAATGCTCCTCCGCCGGGTGGAAGGGATCTCGTTGTACCCTTCCTTGCGAAGCCGCTCCGCGGCTTCCCGTTCGGAGAGCCCTCTAAGTGTCTTGATATCGAGTGGAGGATTCATGAATGGTTTTTCTTGCATCGCCCGCGCGGACGCATCTTTACCGCTCGCTCTGCTGGATCTTGTACGCGCGTGTCTCACCCGCGCGGGCGGCGGAGAGCACCCGGACCGCCTCGATTATGAGCCACACGCTCAAGACGAGGAGAATAATTCCACAAACCCCCGAGATCATCACATCGGGCTTCATGCCGCCTTCTCCCCCAAGAGCGGGTAACGCCGCGACGAACGGCTTGATCTGCAGAACGAGCGCCCACAGCGCGAAGACGAGCATGAAGAACATCGGAAGCACCGCGAAGCGCGCCCGCTTACCTGTGCGGATGAGCCAGATCGACACGGCAAGAAGCGTCAGGCTCGCCAGCAGCTGGTTGCTGATCCCGAAGATCGGCCACGCGACGAGATACCCCTTCTCCTTGGTGAGCAGGAGAAAAGCGAGGGGCAGGGAGAGCGTGATGAAAGTGGCCCCGACCGCCCCGGCGAGCGACTTCCAACCGAAAAGTTCCTGCAGGATGTATCGTGCCAGCCGCGTACACACGTCCAGTGTGTCGTATACAAAGGTCGAGAACGCAAGCAGGGCGAAGGACAGCGCGAAATACGATCCCACGCCCGCCATCCCGAGGTAACCCGAGATCCCTTTGGCGAAGATGAAGTTCGGATCGCTCTTGAGAAGCGGATCGCCCTTGGGGAGCATCATGACGGTCGCGAGCGCGAGGATCGCCACCACCGCCTCGAGCAGCATCGACCCGTAGGCCACGGGGCGCATATCCGACTCCTTGGCGATCTGCTTCGACGTCGTTCCGGCGGATACGATCCCGTGAAAACCGGAGCAGGCCCCGCACGCCACGGTGATGAAGACGATGGGGAAGAGGAGCTTGCCGTTCAAGGGGCTTTGGAGTCCCTCGAGGTTTAGCGCGGGGTAGTGGATACCGAAACCGCCGAAGAGCGCGCCAAAGAGCGCGGCGGCCATGGTGAGGTAGAGGAACCACCCGCCGAGGTAGCCGCGCGGTTGGAGCAAGAGCCACATCGGGAGAAGCGAGGCAATGAAGCAGTACACGAGAAGCACGATTTCCCACGATTTCACCGGCACCGAGAGCAGCGCCTCGACCACCGAAGCGGGGAGCCTCGTGCCCCACCAGATCACAAGCCCCAGAAGAGGAATGGCGATCGCCGTCACGATCCAGAGCTTTACCTTGAACCGGCGCAGCACGATGCCGAGGGTGACTCCCATCAATAGATAGAGAAAAGAGCTCGCCGCCACACCGGGACCCGGCGCGGTATCCGCGGCCACCGTCTTGAACGTCTGCGCCGTGATGTCGGTAAACGCGATGATCACGTACACCAGCGCGAACCAAACGAAGACGAGATAGATGATCTGCGAGGTCCGCGACATGTACCGGCGGGCGAGCTCGCCGATCGAGGTCGCCTTGTGCCGCACCGAGGCCACGAGACTCGCGAAGTCGTGCGTCCCTCCGATGAAGATCGATCCCAGCACGATCCATAAGAGGGCGGGAAGCCATCCAAACCAGATCCCCGCGAGGATCGGTCCGACGATGGGGCCGGCCGCGGAGATCGCGGAAAAATGCTGGGCGAGGAGCATCGACTTGCGGGCGGGCACGTAGTCCACGCCGTCATTTATTTCGCACGCGGGTGTCGCCCGCGAATCGTCCAATTGTAGACGCCGGGTGAGGTAGGCACCGTAGAGCCGGTAACCGGCGGCGAGAATGACGATGGAAGAGACGACGACAGCAACGATCACAAGAGATCCTCCGCGCTACCCAGGGTCGGGCCGCGAGACCCTGGAGTCGCGGGACCCCAGGGTCTCTACCGGATCACCAACGAGCCGGACGCGCGCTCGTTAGAATATCAAGTCCAGACGGGCCCAGGCCGCGTTCGAAGCGGGGTCGTCCCCCGACGTCGCGTTGACCTGGACTCTCGAAAATTCGAGGTGCAGCGCGAGGTTGTTGACGAAATAGTACCTCGCGCCCCCGGTGAATCGCGTCAAGTCCTCGTCGATCTCCTTGGGCGGGCTCACCATGTCAAAACGGCCAAAGGCCACGAAGTCGGTCCTGGGCATAATGGAGAGCTCGGCGAACCCTCCCCAAAAGTCGGGGTCCTCCGCGTATCCCCACAGATTCTTGTCGTCTTTCCCGAACAGGTACTGCACGGCGAGGTTCACCATTTTGAAGTTCAAGCTCGCGTCGACACCGAGTCGCAAAAACGTTTCGCGGTGGTATTCCGGCACGGTAAGGGACTCCTCGGGTCTTGCCGAGCCGAAGTACCCGGTGACGCCGATTCGTTGTCCCGCTGTCTGACCTTCGCCGGCTCCGAATACGGCGGCCGCCCTCGCGTATGCGTCGGCGGGAACGTCGTCCGACCGGTTCGTTTCCGATCCGTTCACGCACCCGGCCGCGTAGGCAAAACCCCTCCCCTGACCGGTGATCTCGATCCCCGTTTGCGTTTCGGACAGCACCACGCCGCCGGGCGCCCCGTACTCATATACGTCGTAAGGCGAAATGGACAACCGGCGCTTGACGCTGAACGCGACGTAAGCGGGTTCGAAACGGCCCGAGCGGACGTTGAGCCACGGGGAACCGATGTGGCTAAAGACAACGCTTGCCATCTCGAGGTTGCCCGACTGGCCTTCGACATGGCGGGATTCCACGATCTCCGGTGTGTAGACCATCATGTACCCTATGTTCGATCCGAAGAGACCGGCGGAGAGCAGATCCAAACCGCTCATCCTGAAACCGCTCGATGTCACCGCGTCCGGCACGTTCGAGAAAGACTCGTACGCGTACCCCCCGCTCGTGCGAAGAGCGATTGGGGGAGGGCTTTCGAGAACGGTTTTCTCGTCGTGCTCGCGTCCCGGGAGCCGGTAGCCGTTCTGACGGTACCGAGCGCCGAAATCGTTCAGCCTCGGCGCGTTCGAGTGGCACATGGTGCAGGAGAAACCGTACTTGCGGGCGAACACGGGAACGGCCGATGAGGTTGCGGCCAGACCCGCGACGAGTGCGAAGAGCACCGACCCGGCGATGAGTATCTTCGAGGTTCTCATTTCGACATCCCCCCTTTCGATTCTCCCGGCGCCCCGGCATCAGGCGGAAATGGCGGCGCCTCCATGATGGGATAAGGACCCGTGAGCGCTTCGAGGAAGGCGACCAGGTCGTTCTTTTCCTTCTGCGTCAGCTTGAGCGGGAACATGAGCGGATCGAGATTCGGGTTCTGTATCCCGCCGCGGTTGTAGAACTCGACGACGTCCATGAGGGTCTTCTCGGACCCGTCGTGGAGGTACGGGTGCGTCACGGCGACGTTCCTGAGCCCCGGTGTCTTGAATCTCCCGCGATCCTCGGGTTCCTTGGTGATCGCTTCACGACCCGCGTTGGGTTCGGGGGCGTCCATGCCGACCCCGATGTTGTGAAACCACTGGTCGGAAAACATCGGTCCGCTATGGCAGGGGCTGCAGTGCCCTTTGCCGTTGAAGATCTCCATGCCGCGAATGGCCTCGGCGGACATGGCCTTCTTGTCGCCGCCGATATAGCGGTCGTACGGCGACGGGCCCGACACGATCGTCCGCTCGAATGCGGCGATGGCTTTGGCGATCCCATCGGTGTTCACGTCGGTCCCAAAGACCGTCTGGAACTCTTCGCGGTACCCGGGGATCGCGTTGAGCTTGCGGACGACGTTCTCGAGCGTTTCGCCCATCTCGATCGGGTTGTGGATGGGACCGAGCGCCTGTTCTTCGAGCGAGAGAGCGCGTCCATCCCAGAACTGGAATGTCATGTACCCCGAGTCGATGATCGTCCCGGAGTTGCGGCCGCCCACCTGGCCCCTGATCCCCGTATCCGTCGGGTTGTGGTTCGCCCACCCCGTCTTCGGATCGTGGCACGTCGCGCAGCTGATCGTGTGGTCGGCGGAGAGCCGCGTGTCGAAGTACAGTTGAGCTCCCAGCCTGACCTTCGCATCGGTCTGCGGGTTATCGGCAGGGATGGGGACGGGCGGGGGAGACGTGTTCGCGAGGTACTGACCTTGGGCGAAGGTCGATACCGTCGGCGCGAACAGCACCGCGCCCACAATCACCGACAAGAGGCACGGCAAGAAGAGCCTTCTCATCATCATCCTCCTTTTGTCGACATTTCTCGAGTGTCGACTGTGAGAACGCGTGCTGGCGACGCACCTCCACAGCCGCCCTCGAGGAGGCTGGGGCGGAATCCGATCGTCGGCGTCGCCGCGGGTTCTAATTCCCCGAGATTGTGTCGCGGTTCTCGTTTCTTGTCAACCCACCCTGCGACGGCTTATCGTAGCCCCGCGCCGAGGTCACAGTGTTCGAGATGCCAGGCGGTTGGCGTTTTGCCTGTGAGACCCTGCGTGGGCCGGCCGGTTTGCGGCGAAAGTATGGGCTTTCTATCGGCTCTCGGCGGTCTTAGAATACCGTTTGGCTCGTGGGTCTGATTTTTGAATCGTTTTCAATCGTACCGAGGAGGCATCCGATGCGCAAATCTCGTTTGATGAATCCCGCGTGGATCTTGATCTGGGTCTTCGCGTGTTTCGTGCTCGTTCCGGCGGCAAGTTCGTCGGCCGACTGGGCCGGTGTGTCAAAAAAGCTCACGGACCGCTGCGCCAATTACGAAAAAGAGATCAAGGACATGACGGCCGACATGGAGATGACGACTTCGACACCCGACGGCGCAATGACCATAGGGATGAAAACGTACTTGAAAGGCGAACATTTCCGTGGCGACATCGTGATGAAGGAAATACCCGACGCCGAAGGGATGAGCGCGGGGATGGTGGGTATGACGATGGTCGTCGTCGGCGACGGCAAGCAGTACTGGATGATCAGTTCCATGATGGGGAAACAGCTGGTCCCCGATGAAGAGGCCGAGAAATACGGGACGCCGTGGCGCTGCGGCGAGTTCATCCCGGGCGACGGCGAGATCGTGGGGAGCGAGACCATCAGCGGACGCGACTGTCACGTCGTCCTGGTGAAGGACTCAACGTCCGAGCAGGCCAAGCTGTGGCTAGACAAGCAGACTCTGGA
>Ga0315275_10007243_pt1 | contig 10704 bp, 9 predicted proteins | sample YL17G03_0_MG_FD_205557 | JGI IMG/M metagenome (GOLD analysis project Ga0315275, IMG submission 205557) | Sediment microbial communities from Yellowstone Lake, YNP, Wyoming, USA - YL17G03_0 | ecosystem: Environmental > Aquatic > Freshwater > Lake > Sediment | place: USA: Wyoming | collected...
GCCGATGTCGGTCACGTTCTTGATGTCCTTGGCGACGACCTCCGCCGGCAGCCGGTAGGCCGGGATGGCGAGACGCAGGAAGCCGCCCGGCTCGGGCGCCGCCTCGAAGATCCTGACGGCGTAGCCGCGGAGGGCCAGCTGCCAGGCTGCGGTGAGGCCGGCCGGGCCGGAGCCCACGATGGCGATGCGCTTCCCGTTCGGGGCCGCGACCGTCACGCCGGGGCCGTCGAAGTGCTCGTGATGCCAGTCGTCTGCGAAGCGCTTGAGGCGCCGGATCGGGAGCGTGCCCTCCAGCTCGCCGCGGGTGCAGTCGGTCTCGCAGGGCGCGTAGCAGGCCCGGCCCAGCGTGCCGGCAAGGGGAGTCGCCTCCAGGACCAGCTGGAAGGCCTCCTCGTACTCACCGCTGCGGACGAGGGAGACGTAGCCGTGGGCCTGGATCCCGGCCGGGCAGGCGAAGGAGCAGGGCGAGCTGCCGGCCCGGTCGATGACGGCCTTCTTGGGCACCGCCTGCGGGAACGCGATGTAGGCCGCACGGCGGGGGATCATGTCGGCGTTGAACTGGTCGGGGACCGCGACGGTGCAGGCGGTCTCGCACAGCTGGCAGCCGGTGCAGGCGACCTCGTCGACGAAGCGGGCCTTGCGCCGGATCCGGGCGCGGAACGGGCCCTCCCCGTTGCCTTCGATGCCCTCGACCTCGCTGTACGTGTAGGCCGTGATGTTGTCGTGGTGGATGGTGGCTGCCATCTTCGGGGTGGAGATGCAGCTGGCGCAGTCGAGGGTGGGGAAGACCTTGCTGAGCAGGATCATCTTGCCGCCCACGCTGGCGTCCTTCTCCACGACCAGGACCTTGTAGCCCATGTCGCCCAGCTTCAGGGCGGACTCCATGCCCCCGATGCCGCTGCCGATGACGAGGACGTCATAGTCCATGGCTCACCTCGTCGCTCGACGGCCCCAGGGCGACGAGCGCCGTCGCGAACTGCACCACGTGCTTGGTGAAGGGCTCCGCGCACACCGAGCAGATGGCGGCCATCTTGAGCCGCTGGGCTGAATGGCCGGCCGCCTTCAGGATCGTCTGTGCCTGCGACATGATGTGCGAGGCGCGCTCGGCGCAATCGGGCAGGTAGGCGCACTCGTCACCATCGGAGGCCACGAACACCCCGTCGAACCCGCGCTCGATCGCGTAGGCGATCCACGACGGCTTGATGCCGCTGGTGCAGGGCATCCCCATGACCATCACGCCCGGCGAGTAGTGCATGTGCGAGCTGCCCGCGAGGTCGATGCCGGGGTCCGAGATGTTGTTGGTCGAGAAGACGAGGATCCGGGGCTCGAACGCACGAGGTGTCGCCTGGGGGTCGGCAGCAGCAGGGGAGGTCATCGGGAGATGCTCCGTCTCAAGCAAGGGAGTCGGCGAGGGCTGTGAGAGCGGCGCCTCGCCGGCATCGGTCCGTCGGCCGCTACTTCTGGCGTCGCACGAAGACCCGGTCGTAGCCGTCGCTCTCGAGGACGCCCATGAAGTCGTGGCCGACCTTGCCCGACCAGGCGGAGATGTCGGTCTTGGTCACGGGGTCGCTCGACCAGATCTCGACGACGGAGCCGAGCGGCACGCCGGGCATGGCCTTCTTGGCCTCCAGGAGCGGGCCGGGGCAGGCTGCCCCGCGGGCGTCGATGACCTTCGCGGCGGTGGTGGACTCGAGCTCGGTCATGGTTGCGGTCATGGGGTCTCTCCTTCTGATCAGATGAACAGGACCTGGCCGCCCTCGGCGGCCATGAGGAACGTGGCGATGCCGCCCGAGGAATCGACCAGCGGATCGAGCTCCGTCGGGTCGATGCCGAGGACCTCCAGTGAGCCGGAGCAAGCCAGCACCGTCATCTCGCCGATCTCCTTGGCCTGGCGGAACGTCTCCAGCCAGGGGATGTCGCCGACGCGTCCGACCGGCTCGTCGAAGCGAGGTCGTGCCGCGTCATAGGCGAGTCCGTGGTCCATGGCGATGCGGTCCGCCCGGAAGGCATCCAGGGCCCAGTACATGAGCAGGACGTTGACCGGGCGATCCATGGCCACGGCCCCGACGGCGATGGTGGCGGCGGCGTGCAGCTTGTCGTCAGTACCCGAGAACAGGACGATGGACAGCGCTTCGCTCACCTGGGGCCTCCCTCATCGGCGTTGACCGGCTGTGTGCCGGGTCCGTTGGCAGCGGCAGCCAGGTCGCCGAGTCGCGACAGCCGGCGGACCAGCACGCCCCGCATGGCGCTGCAGGCGGCCAGGATCTCCCGGTCCGACAACTCGTAGCGGACGGCGCGCCCATCCCGTACGGCGTCGACGATGCCCGCCGCGCGCATCACGGCAAGGTGTTGGGAAGCGGTCGCCTGGCTGAGGCCCAGGTCCCGTGCCAGCTCATTGACCCCGCACGGCCCGACGCCGAGGCGGTGGATGATGCGCAGGCGGTGTGCGCTCGCGAGCGTCCGCAGCAGCCCCGCCTGGATGTCATCGATGTCGTCGCGATGCTCGAGCATCAGATCGGCCTGCTCCCCTCTGGCCACTCCCGTGTCCCGGGCATCTGCCATGCAGACTGTCCGGTGGCTCTACAGCCACTGCATATATATATGGTTAGCACATATATAAGCCACGGGCCATCTGTCATCAGTCGAGGGGGCCGGAGGGACCGCCTGTGGGTCCTCGCATGGCGTATGCTTCACGTCACCTTGACCATCCATGTCTCATGAAGTGAAGCGGCCAGCAGCCCGGGAGCGTCTCCGTGGTGAGCTCCTCGACGAGCTCCTCTCGCACACGCCGGCCGCGGTCATGCGCGTCATGCGCAAGCGCCCGGGCGGCGCCATCAGCCTCGTGCACCTCAACGTCCTGAGCGTCCTCGAGCACGATGGGCCACAGGCCATGCGCGGCCTCGCGGAGGCCTTGGACGTGTCCCGGGCCAGCGCGACCGGCATCGTGGACCGCATGGCAGAGCGTGGGCTCGTGACCCGCCAGCGGGGCACCGCCGACCGGCGGGTCATCCGTGTGGCCTTGACCGAGGAAGGCGGGGCTGTCCTGGGCGGCCTCAGCGCCGAGCGCCGCGAGGCCGTCGGCGAGCTGCTCGACGAGCTGACCGATGCCGAGCTCGAGGGCTTCCTCCTCGGCGCGCGCGCCATGCGCCGCGCCCGCGAGCGCCGCCACGCCAGCGGCGCCGACTGTCGATCGGGCGGCCAGGGCCAGACGTCGTGATCGCACTCCTGCGCCGCTACCTGCCGCGCTACCGCTGGCCGCTCCTGCTCGTCATCGTCCTGCTCTTCGTGCAGGCCGTGGGCACGCTCTACCTGCCCGAGCTCAATGCCGAGATCATCAACGACGGTGTCGTCACGGGCGACACCGACCTCATCCTGCGCACCGGTGCCGTCATGCTGGTGGTGTCGCTGGCCCTCATGGCCGCTGCCATCGTGGCCGTCTACTACAGCGCGCGCGTGGCCATGGGCTTCGGGCGCGACGTGCGCAGCGCCATCTTCCGCAGCGTGGAGTCCTTCAGCCAGGCCGACATCAACCGCTTCGGCACGGCCACGCTCATCACCCGCAACACGAACGACGTCCAGCAGGTCCAGCAGGTCCTGCTCATGGCCCTCACGATGATGATCACGGCCCCGATCCTGTTGATCGGCGGGCTCATCATGGCCCTCCGCCAGGACGTGCCCCTCTCCGGCGTCCTGCTCGTCATCATCCCGCTCCTGGTCCTGATCATCGCGCTCGTCATGAGGCGCGCCATCCCGCTCTTCGGCGCCCTGCAACGCAGGACCGACCACATCAACCTCGTCATGCGCGAGACGCTCACGGGCATCCGCGTCATCCGCGCCTTCGTGCGCACCGGCCACGAGGAGCGGCGCTTCGACGCTGCCAACCGCGAGTACATGACCACGGCGCTCTCGCTCAACCGTCTCTTCGCCATCACGATGCCGGCGCTCATGCTGCTCATGAACCTGAGCTTCGTGGCGGTCCTGTACCTGGGTGCCTTCCGCGTGGAGAGCGGTGAGATGCCCATCGGGAATCTCACCGCCTTCCTGCAATACATCATGCAGATCCTCATGGCGATCATGACCGCCGTGCTCATGCTGGTCGTGGTCCCGCGCGCTGCTGTCTCCGGGGGTCGCATCCAGGAGGTGCTGGACACCGAGCCCTCCATCCAGGATCCGGTGGCCTCCACGACGCCGTCACAGCGCGGTCACGTGGAGCTGCGAGGCGTCACGTTCGGCTACCCCGGCGCGGAGGAGCCGGTGCTGCGCGATGTCACCTTCGAGGCCCGCCCGGGCGAGACGACGGCCATCGTGGGCTCCACCGGCAGCGGCAAGACGACGCTCGTGAACCTCCTGCCGCGCCTCTACGACGCGACCGACGGTGCCGTGCTCGTGGACGGCGTCGACGTGCGTGACGTCGACCGGCAGGAGCTCTGGAAGCGCATCGGCATGGTGCCCCAGCGTGCCTACCTCTTCAGCGGCACGGTGGCCAGCAACCTCCGCTATGGCGACGAGGAGGCCACCGACGACGAGCTCTGGCAGGCTCTCGAGATCGCCCAGGCGCGCGACTTCGTGAGCGAGATGCCCGAGGGCCTCGAGGCGCCCATCGCGCAGGGCGGCACGAACGTCTCCGGCGGCCAGCGCCAGCGGCTGGCCATCGCGCGGGCGCTCGTGAAGCGCCCCGATCTCTACATCTTCGACGACAGCTTCTCAGCTCTGGACTTCCGCACCGACGCCCGCCTGCGGGCCGCGCTCGGGAGGGAGCTGGACGACGCCACGGTCATCATCGTGGCCCAGCGCGTGGGCACCATCCTGCACGCCGACCGCATCGTCGTCCTGGAGGGCGGCGCCGTGGCCGGCATCGGCACCCACGAGGAGCTCATGGCCTCCTGCGAGACGTACCGCGAGATCGTGCTCTCGCAGGTGACCGAGGAGGAGGCGGCATGAGCCTCCGGGATCGACGGGCTGCCTCGGCACCGCCCGTCTCCGGGCCGGTGACCCCGTGAGCGGGCCGATGGGTCGGCCCGGGGCCGGACCCGGCGCCACGAGCCGCCCGGGCAGGCCACCCGGTGGCGGGCCTGGCTTCGGGCACATGGGCATGGGCATGCCGGTCGCCAAGTCGAAGGACTTCCGGACCTCCTTCCTGCGCCTGCTCCGCGAGCTGCGACCCGAGCGCCGCTGGGTCTTCCTCGTCGTCGTCCTCGCCATCGTCAGCGTCGTGCTCGCCGTCATCGGCCCCAAGCTGCTGGGCGAGGCCACCAACATCATCTTCGAGGGTGTCGTCGGCCAGCAGATGGGAGCCATGGGGCTCTCCGACGTGCCCAAGGAGCAGGTCGTCGAGATGCTCCGGGCCCAGGGCCAGGCGAACGTTGCGGACATGCTGGCCTCGATGGACGTCATCCCGGGTGTGGGCATCGACTTCGCGGCGCTGGCCACCATCCTCGTGTTCGTGGCCGCCGCCTACATCCTCTCGGCGCTCTTCTCGTGGGGGCAGGCCTACGTCATGGCCGGCGTCACGCAGCGCATCGTCTATCGCCTGCGCCGGCGCATGGACGAGAAGATCGGCCGCCTGCCGCTCGCCTACTTCGACCGCCAGCCTCGCGGCGACCTCCTGTCGCGGGTCACCAACGACATCGACAACATCAGCCAGACGCTCCAGCAGAGCCTGACCACGATGATCACGTCGGTCTTCACGGTCATCGGCGTGCTCATCATGATGCTCAGCATCAGCCCCCTCCTGGCCTTCGTGTCCCTGCTCGTGGTGCCTGCCTCGGTCGTCGTCACGATGCTCATCGCGTCGCGCTCCCAGAAGCAGTTCGCGGCCCAGTGGGAGCGCACCGGCACGCTCAACGGCCACGTCGAGGAGATGCACACCGGGCATGCCATCGTGAAGCTCTTCGGGCGCCAGGATGAGGCCGTGGCCGAGTTCGACCGACGCAACGAGGAGCTCTACGAGGCCAGCTACCGGGCCCAGTTCCTGTCGGGCATGATCCAGCCGGCCATCAGCTTCATCTCGAACCTCAACTACGTGGCCATCGCCGTCATCGGTGGCATCCAGGTGGCCACGGGCCAGATCTCGCTGGGCGACGTGCAGGCCTTCATCCAGTACTCGCGGCAGTTCACCTTCCCCATCATCCAGCTGGCTGCCATCGCCAACACGCTGCAGAGCGCCGTGGCCTCAGCGGAGCGCGTCTTCGAGTTGCTCGACGAGCCCGAGGAGGTCCCCGACCCCGTGGCGCCCCGTGTCATCGAGGGCCCCGTGGCCGGCCGGGTGGCCCTCGCCGACGTGGCCTTCCGCTACGAGCCCGACAAGCCGCTCATCGAGGAGCTGGACCTGCAGGTCGAGCCGGGCCAGACGATCGCCATCGTGGGGCCCACCGGCGCCGGCAAGACGACGCTCGTGAACCTGCTCATGCGCTTCTACGACGTGGACAGCGGGCGCATCGAGATCGATGGCATCGAGACGCGGGAGCTGACCCGCGACGACCTGCGCCGCTCCTTCGGCATGGTCCTCCAGGACACCTGGCTCTTCAAGGGCACCATCCGCGAGAACATCACGTACGGTGCGGAGGGCGAGGTGAGCGAGGAGGCCTTCCACGCGGCCGTCGAGGCGGCCCACGTCGACCACCTCGTCAAGACCCTGCCCGAGGGCTACGACACCGTGCTCGACGAGGACGCCACGACCGTCTCCGCCGGGGAGAAGCAGCTCCTGACCATCGCCCGCGCCTTCCTCGCCGACCCGCCCATCCTCATCCTGGACGAGGCGACCTCCTCGGTGGACACGCGCACGGAGGTCCTCATCCGACGCGCCATGTCACGCCTCATGCAGGGCCGCACGACCTTCGTGATCGCCCACCGCCTCTCGACCATCCGTGATGCCGACACCATCCTCGTCATGAACCAGGGTCGCATCGTCGAGCAGGGCAGCCACGACGAGCTCATGGCCGCCCACGGCTTCTACCACGACCTCTACGCCAGCCAGTTCGAGGAAGCCCTGGATCCGGCCGCCTGAGCGCGGACGGGTGCTCGATCGACTCAGTCACCACGGCCTGACTGTCGGCCGCCAACCTCGGCTCGACCGGTTGCCCCGTCACGGATGCGTGAACGCGCCTCCGGGCTCGCGTGGCTGCGGCATCATCGGTGACATGGACCTAGTCGCGCGTCTCCGGGTCATGAACCCCATCCCGCCTCCGCCGACCTCGCCCCATGAGACGCGCGCCACGGGCTTCCTGCGCCCCGCCGTCTTCGGCGGCAGCGACGGCCTCGTCTCCAACCTGGCGCTGGTCATGGGCGTGGCGGGCGCTTCCTCGGACAACCAGGCCATCGTCATCGCGGGCATCGCGGGCCTGCTGGCGGGTGCCTTCTCGATGGCCGTCGGCGAGTACATCTCCGTGCGCTCCCAGCACGAGCTCTTCGACGCGCAGCGGCAGCTGCAGGTCAAGCAGCTGCAAGTCGACGAGGCCGGCGAGCGCGCCATCCTGGAGGGCATCTACCAGGAGCGCGGCTTCACGGCCGAGGAAGCCCGCTCGATCGTGGGCACGCTCTTCGCGACCCCGGAGCGAGCGCTCGACTCGATGATGCGCGACGAGGTCGGCCTGGACCCCAAGTCGATCGGCGGTCCTTGGGCCGCCGCCATCAGCTCGTTCCTGGCCTTCGTCTCGGGCGCCATCATCCCGCTGCTGCCGTTCCTGATGCTGACCGGGACGCCGGCGCTCGTCGGCGGCGTCGCCATCTCGCTGGGCGCGCTCTTCCTCCTGGGCCTGGGGGTCAGCCGGCTGACCGGCCGCCCGCCGCTCCGCTGCGGGCTGCGCCAGATGGGTCTGGGCGGCATCGCAGCCCTCATCACCTTCCTTATCGGCCAGGCTATCGGCACCGCCATCTGAGGCAGGCCCACATCCCGGAGTGTCACGGCGACCGGCCTGACGGGGCACGCATCTGCCGATCCGCGAGCGATTCGTTCCCGTTCCGCGCCGCTCCCGCTGTCGAACCGCAACCCGCCGCTCGATAGACTCGGGACAGACACTGACAGCGGTCCCAGCCCTCGCGTGCCCGCCGTCGCGCGCCACATCCATCCGCCAGCCCACGCACAGGAGTCCCATGACCGCACGTCAATCGGCCATCGCTGCGATCGCCGGCCACCGGGTCGCGTCCACGCAGAAGTACCTGGAGCACGCCGGTGAGGCCATCTACGGCCAGTACGTGTTCCACGAGGAGGCCCAGCGGGAGTACCTCGCCAAGCCCATCTTCCGCAAGCTGCGCCAGACCATCGATGGCCACGAGCCGTTCGACCCCGGCATCGTCGATGCCGTGGCCCACGGCGTGAAGGAATGGGCCCTGGCGCACGGCGCCACCCACTACACGCACTGGTTCGTGCCCATGACGGGCGCCACGGCGGAGAAGCACGATTCCTTCCTGACGCCGATGGGCGAGGGCCGCACGATCGCCGAGTTCTCCGGCCAGAACCTGGTGCAGGGCGAGCCGGACGCCAGCTCCTTCCCCTCCGGTGGCATCCGCGCCACCTTCGAGGCACGCGGCTACACGGCCTGGGACGTCACCAGCCCCATCTTCCTGCAGGTGGAGCCCAACGGCGTCACCCTGACCATCCCCACGGCCTACGTCTCGTTCACGGGCGAGGCGCTCGACCACAAGATCCCGCTGCTGCGGTCCCAGGAGGCCCTGGGCAGGCAAGCCCTGCGAATCCTGCGCTGGTTCGGCAACAGCACGGCCACCCGGGTCCTCACGGCCATCGGGCCCGAGCAGGAGTACTTCCTCGTTGACCGGCGCCTGGCCGAGCACCGCCCCGACCTCGTCCTCACCGGCCGCACCCTCTTCGGTGCACCTTCGCCCAAGGGGCAGGAGCTGGAGGATCAGTACTTCGGCCCCATCCGCGAGCGCATCCTGGCCTTCATGATGGACCTCGACCGCGAGCTCTGGCGGCTGGGCATCCCGGCCAAGACCCGCCACAACGAGGTCGCACCCGGTCAGTTCGAGATGGCGCCCGTCTACGAGCCCACCTCGGTCGGTTCCGATCACAACATGGTGGTCATCAGCACGATGCGGCGCCTCGCGCTGCAGCACGGGCTGATGCTGCTCATCCACGAGAAGCCCTTCGCCGGCATCAATGGATCGGGCAAGCACAACAACTGGTCGATGGCCACCGACGAGGGTGAGAACCTCCTCGACCCGGGCAACGACCCGCATGCCAACGCCCAGTTCCTGGCCTTCCTGATGGCCGTCATCCAGGCTGTCGATACCCATGCCGACCTGATCCGCGCCAGCATCGCGGACGCCGGCAACGACCATCGCCTGGGGGCCAACGAGGCGCCGCCGGCCATCATGTCCATCTTCCTGGGCTCGCAGCTGGAGGACGTCGTCGACCAGCTCGGCAGGGGCGAGGCCTCCGCCTCCAAGAAGGGCGGCTCCGTGGAGCTGGGCGTCACCTCGCTGCCCGTGCTCCCCAGGGATGCCACGGACCGCAACCGGACCTCGCCCTTCGCTTTCACCGGCAACAAGTTCGAGTTCCGTGCCGTGGGCTCGTCCGCGCCCATCTACTGGCCGCAGACGGTCCTCAACACGGCCGTCGCAGATGCCATCGAGGGCTTGGCCGACAAGCTGGACAAGCTCGAGCCGGGCGACTTCGATGGCCTCACCAGGATCCTCTCCCAGACGGTCAAGCGACATCGCAAGATCCTCTTCGAGGGCAACAACTATTCGGAGGAATGGCACAGCGAGGCAGCCAAGCGGGGCCTGCCCAACAACCGCACGACCGTGGACGCGCTGCCGGCGCTGACCACGAAGAAGGCGCTCGCGGTCTTCTCCCGCCTTGGCGTCCTCTCTGAGCGAGAGTTGACCGCCCGGGCGGAGATCAACTGGGAGCGCTACGTCAAGGTCAGCAACATCGAGGCCAGCTGCGCCCTGGACATGGCACGCACGATGATCCTGCCGGCCGCCGTGCGCTACCTGGGCCAGCTCTCCGCCGCGGGCAGCTCCAAGGGCGTCGCTGCGGTGGCCAGGAAGCTGGTCGCCGAAGTGGACGACCTGGTGACTGCCATCGACACGCTGGAGCATGCCCAGCACGCCGCCCACGAAGCTGGCTCATTGCAGGCGGAGGCGAAGGCCTTCTGCGACAAGGTGATCCCGGCCCAGGAGGCCCTCCGAGCGGTCGCCGATGCGCTGGAGATCCTGGTCGCAGACGACCTCTGGCCGATGCCCAAGTACCGCGAGCTGCTCTTCCAGTACTGAGCGGCTCGGGCATGAGAGGCGGCCATCGGCGCGGTGGCCGCCTCTCGCTCGTCTCTGGTCGCCTTCCTGCTCGTGGCTGACCCCCGGCTACTTCGTGAACGGCTGGCGGCCTGGCGCCCTGCCGCCCGCGGACGGGTACGCCACCAGGACGGCGAAGAGCTCGGCACCCGGAGTCGACGAGTCGAGGATGCGGCTGACCCGCGCACCCGGGTAGTCAGCCGGAGCAGGGATGCCTTGATCGGGTCCTCGATACGAGGAGCGGGGCCCGGTGAGCGGGCCTCGGTCACTCATCATCTTCGCCCCCGTCAGACCGGCGGTGATGCAGCGGCTTCCGGCACCGGGTCGCCCAGGGCGACCGAGGGGTCGGCGGCCAGGACGACCGGCACCGCGACGCGGTACGGGGCGCCCTGCGTGATGACGGGCACGCCGGGCCCCGTCCACAGCGATAGCCCGTCGGTGACCCTTGCC
>Ga0315275_10007245_pt1 | contig 10698 bp, 9 predicted proteins | sample YL17G03_0_MG_FD_205557 | JGI IMG/M metagenome (GOLD analysis project Ga0315275, IMG submission 205557) | Sediment microbial communities from Yellowstone Lake, YNP, Wyoming, USA - YL17G03_0 | ecosystem: Environmental > Aquatic > Freshwater > Lake > Sediment | place: USA: Wyoming | collected...
CAAAAGGGCGGCAATGATGCAATGTAGTATGATACTGCCGGTTTTTTTGAAAGTTCTCTTATCCATGACTGAACCTCCTAAGAAAATGTTACTCTTATGACAACTTCAGGATGTATTGATGGGTTCTTTTTATTACGCCGAAACAACCGTCTCCATAACTGCTCATTACACAGATGAAAAGTGTTTTGTCCGGCAAAGTACAGGCATTGTAAAGAAGCTTCAGAAATCAAACTGGGAATGCCCTGTGAGCGTTATGGTCACACAAGTCATTATCAATAATTCATATAGATTAGCTATTTATCTCATGTATTACCGCTTGTCAAGTATCTCTTTGATATATCTTGTTCCCTCTTTATCAAGAGTATAGGTGAAGCGGGTTTATATGTCAATATCATTCAGGGGAGGTCTTTTTATTTGAATTGACACGCACTATGCTTTTCCTTATAATTTACCCAGAGACAGGGGAGTTCCTGTTTGACTTGGTTCATTGAAAGGTGTAGAAATGCGATTGTTCTCGTGTATAACTTTTAATAACTCAGACTAAAGATCAAGTAGTTCGCATTGTGAATGCAAAGCAATGAGAAAGGGGTGTCATACGTGGGTAAGAAAATGAAGCGTCATGTGAAGTGTTTAGGTCTTGGTGTTGTAATTTTTGCGTTGGCAATAGGATTTGTCTTTGCATATTGTGAGTATGCAAGTGCAGCGGACCTTCGTAAAGCAGATCCGCTTGTAGGTATGATGTACAAGTTGGATATCAACAATAAGACTGCCGGTTACTTTACCGAGGCATATGATATTGGCTCTGAAAATGAAATAAATGAAACGAAAGTTGTGGATACAAAAGGGAGGCAAACAATACGTAAGGTGCCGGGCAGATTAAAGTTCCCTGAAGTTGTTCTTAAGAGAGGTGTTTCCATCAGCATGGATCTGGCAAGATGGAGACAGGATGTGGAAAAAGGAAATATTGCAGGCGCCCGTTCGCAGGTATCTATTATTTTAATGGACAACTCCCTTAAAGAAGTCGCCCGCTGGAACCTGGTGAACGCGTGGCCAAGTAAATTGATTTGCAATCCTCTCGATGCATCAATAAAAGGCGCGCCCAGTGCACAGGGGGTCGAGGTAATAGCAATCACTGCTGAATGGATTGAACGCGTGAAGTAATAGGCACGCTGCAGGATGATGGTTTTCCCCTGGCGGTTGTGTTCATTGATCCCGTTTTTTTCAGCTCCCGGGTTTTTATGGTTACCTGCGTGAGCCTTCACAACAACTGCAGAAGAAACCTCGATTCTCCTTTGTCGTGGAGCTCATGAAGAAAGGGGCCCCAGATGAGCGCCATCTTCTCCCTGCCGCGCGATTTCGACGCGCCGATGGCGCCGGCGGCGACAAGATACTTGAACATAGTCGGGTATTTCTTGGACGAGCTTGTCAATATTTCTTCCGCGGCGGCGGCCATCCCCTGAGCATCCCGGCGCCCGACGGCCTTGAAGAGGGCAATCCACTGCTTTTCTGCTTTTGTGAGGCTCTTTGCGTTCGGCGCCGACTCCAGATACTTCCAGATGGCATCGAGCTCCCCCGTGGTGAGGAAAGGCGTGATGAAGGACCCTGTGTTGTAAAGCGCCATGAGCCGCTCCGTTTCGTCAGTCTTGGTCTTCTGTTCGAAAAGCAGCTTCTTGAGGAGGACGGCATTTTCCCGGATTGCCGTCGGCATCTGAAGATATTTAATAACATCGAATGTTCCCGTCTCGTAGTAATCGCGGATTCCCATAGCCGAAAAAGCCATAAGGGTCGGGCCGAAGGAAAGGGTCGGCGTGATGTCCGTCTGAAGGTCTCCCTTCGGGGAACCGGAGAGAATTTCAAAGGCCGGAATCGGCACATGGGCGTACATCAGAAGCTCCGTGGCTTTCGCCTTGAGAAAGCGAGCCCTGGCCGCGTTCCGGTCAAGGAAAGGGTCGTAGTCTGAATTGGCCGGGATTCGAGATCTTTCAAGAAGCCCGTGAAGGACTTTCCGGTCGCCCACCTTGCGGAACTCGATGTCCTGGACGGAGCGGATTGAGATGCGCTCAAGGGCCTCCGCGATTCCCGGGACCCGCAATACACCGGGATCGGGAGGCGGTAAGCTTCCTTGCTTTTTCGCCACGATGAGGATATCCCCGGCGTTGGGGGCGTAAACGACATAATCGGGGAAAGACGCGGATACCGCCTTGAGGACTGAAATCACCAGGGTCATGTCGATCTCGTAGAGCTGCATCCACTGGACGAAGAGGCCGTCGTCGGCGAGGTGTCGCCGGATCTGGCGGTAAAATTCAACGGAAAAAAGGCCCGCCACGCCGCTCACCCAGGGATTCGACGGTTCGGAGATGATGATGTCGTACTTCCGGGCGGTCGCGGAAAAAAAGCTCTTCGCGTCATCAATGTGGATTCTGCTTCGAGGGTCTTTGAATCCTTTCTCGACACGCCAGCCGAAGAATCGCGCGGCCTCCACCATTTCCCGCTCGATTTCGATCGTATCGACTTCCGTAAGCTCCGGATACAGGAGGAGAGTGTGGGTCGTGAGGCCGCACCCCATGCCGATATTGGCGACTGTTTTCGCCCGCGGATGCAGGGACAGGGGGAGAACGGCGGAAAGAATCATCGTGTCCTCGTCTCCTATGGCCATGCCTTCTATGTCCATGTTGATTCCGGCATCCACCTTTCCGTTCGTCCGGACGGCCAGTATTTCGTCTCCCTTGGTCACACTGACGGTGGCCGTTTTCCCGTCCCTGTGGAAAAGGACTTCTGAATCCTGGGGGGAAAGAAGGTTCCCGTTGCGATACACGCCGGAGGCCATCTTGTAAGTGTCGAGATGCGCCAGGAGCGCCGTGGAGACAAGAACAGCGGCGACGCCTGCCGCCGCGAAGGCGGGATGGAGCCTCCGCCCCGGCTCACTGCCTGCTCCCCAGAGAAGCACAATTCCAAGGACGGCATCTATAGAGGCGCCGGCGATGATTATACCCTTGAGCCCGATGAAGGGGAATCCCACATGGATGCCAAGGAGGACACCTATGATGGCCCCGATCGTATTCGCGGCATAGACGGTCCCGATGCTGCGCTCGCCGTATCCCCGCCGGAGAAGGACGAAGGTGATGAGCGGGAGGGTCGTCCCCGCGCAGAACGTCGCGGGGAGCATGACGGCGAGGGCGAGGCCATGGCTGACGAGATTAAAGAGGACGTATCCCCCGTCGGACTTCTCGAGAGATTCAAGGGCGATCTGCATGGCGCGAAAGGTAATCCCGTAGGTAAGCAGCGTCGATAAGGCAAAGAGCCCCATGGCAATCTGCAGCCAGCCGAGAAAGCGTACGGGTGCGGCGAGGCGGTCGATGCGCCGCTGGATCCAGAGGCCGCCGCACGCGAGCCCGAGGATGAAGGCGCAGAGCATAAGCTCAAAGGCATGGGTGGAGCTTCCCAGGACGAGGCTGAGCATCCTGATCCAGCCGATTTCGTAAAGGAAAGATGCCGCTCCGGTAAGGAGCGAGGCAGCGAGAAATCCCGCGTATGCGCGATTACACGGTGTAGATGCCGGTACACAGTGAATTTCTTCCTGTTTGTCGGGATGCCCTGCCTGGGGGGCTTCCTTCGCAATGCGCCAGACAATGAGGGCGAGGGTGATATTTAAGATCCCCGCGGCGCGGATCGTACCGGGGAGCCCAAGGAAGCCTATCAGGAAGAATCCGCTCGCAAGGACTCCAAGGGCAGCGCCGAGGCTATTGGTGAAGTACAGGAGGGCCACCGTGCGGCCAGGCCTCTCCGGCCATGCCCGCAGAATCCCTGCGCTCATGAGGGGGAAGGTCATTCCCAGGAGCACCGACTGGGGAAAGATGAGGGTCGCCGAAAGGATCCACTTGTAGGAGAATACGATCCAGGGGGAAGCAAGTTGGGGGATGACGGAAAGGAACGAGAACTGGATTGCCTGGTCGAATCCCTCGTGGAAGATGAGGGCACAGGCTCCGATTATTCCTTCCGTGAGGGCGTAGCCCCACAGAAGATTTGTCCATCGTCCGGAGTACCGGGCGGACAGCCACGACCCGAAGGCCATGCCGCCCATGAAGATCGTGAGCACGAGTGACTGGGCATATGCCGCGTGCCCGAGGAACAGCTTCAGGTAGTGGGTCCAGATCGACTCGTAGATCAGGCCGGAGAAACCGGAGACCGCGAAGAGGAGGAAGAGAATTTTCCGGTAATCCGTCCGCGTTGCGTGTGACCTCATTTCCCAGGGAGAACGAATGGTTCCAGAAAGTATCTGAGAACCTAAAATTTGGTGTTACCCCTCACGTCCCATTTTGCCTGGATGGCCGCACCCAGGGATCCGTCTGTTTTCTGCGGCGAATACTCTATTGCCACTTTTCCGAAGTTGAAAGAAAACCGATCTATCGGAATTTGGTCGCCTGTGCCGGTTCCCTCCGTTTGGTAACTCGTGAACACAATGTCAGTAAAGATGATCCTATAGAATTCCTGTTGCGCTTTCCCCGCTTTGCGGCCGGTGAAGACCGCCTGTTTGAAGAGTCTTCCCGTCGCGCAGGCTTGAAAGAAAATAGGTGACGCGCTGTTCACTCTCATGGTGAAGCGAAAATCCTGGAACTGAACCCTTGCGGCACTCACCGCACCGCCTGCGCTTCGGCTGCCGGTACCTGGTTGGGACACCCCCCAGGTCCAGCTCAGGATGTCAATCTCACCCTTGTGCTTCGCGTCCGCGGATTCACCCTTGACGTCGTCGATCTTCAGGAAATAGTCAGCTGCCCCGAAGACGACACCCACCATGATAAATAAGGCCGCAACAAGTACCGCAGCAATTACCCAACGCTGTTTCATAGAATTACCTCCTGCATTTTGGCCATTCTCACATTTTGTCGGACACTATTTGATAGTGTGCAAAGAAATTTCTCTTTATAGAGTCCAGTATAGGGAAGGTATTCTTTGCTGTCAAGACAATTTGACTTTACAAATTCTCTATATTTTCAGGTGCATAATGGGGAGACCCAGGTGCTTGCGCTTCGTCTCGCCGTAGAGGCGGGTCTCTTCCCTCACCGTGGGCGCTCCCCGCTTCCCTTTTCCCCGCACCTCAATGGGGTGTGATCCGCCCAGGTGGAGGGTGTGCTTGCCGTATTTTCCTCCCAGGGCGTCTGCCGCTTCATAGAGCTGCCTGATCTTCTCCGCTTTCAACGGATCTTCGAAAAGGGAGTACTGGACGGGGGTGTCGGGTACGAGGTCGAGGAGGATAATGCCCGTAGCCCTGTAGAGTTCTTTTGCATCGTAGAGCTGATCGAAAAGCTCTTTCAGCAGGGGAGAAAGCTCCACGGGATACACGGAAGGGCGGGTAAGTTTTGCCTCGCTCCCTGCCGTATCGAAATTATTTTTCTTCAGGAGGGGGATGATCTTCCGGGGCGCGAGAGAGTAGCGCCGTGCCTTGATACAGGCCGACTCCAGGTTTCGCAAGAGATGGGCGTAGAGGTACTCCCGGTCGCGGGTGGGAGGAGCAAAGGTTTTCATCTTGCTGATGGAAGCATAGGTGCTTTTCTCTTCCGGCACTACGGGGTATACGGATTCGCCCCGCAGCTCTCTCCATATCTCCACGCCGGGCTTCGTGAAACGCGCCTGTACGGTTTTCTCCGGGAGCCTGGCGAATTCGAGGGCCGTTCTGATCCCCATTTTGTTTAGATAGCTGGTCGTGGCGTGGCCGATGCCCCATATTTTTTCTACCGGGAGCTCCTGAAGATACCGGGCGATCAGTCTTCCGGGAATGACGGTGAAGCCGTCCGGCTTCCGGTGCTTGGATGCCACTTTGGCGAGTACTTTGGTGATGCTCAATCCCGCCGATACGGTGATACCAAGCTCCCGTTCGATCTCCTTTTTTATCCTGGATGTGATGGCCTCATAGGAGGCATGGAGGGCCCTGCGCATGCCCGTGATGTCCGCGAAGGCCTCGTCGATGGAATACTCTTCCACCTGGGGGGTAAAGCGCCGTATGATGGTGAACATCCGCCGGGAAAAGAGGCTGTAGGTTTCATAGTCGGAGGGCAGGATAAGGATCTCCGGACAGAGGGCCTTTGCCTGGTGGAGGGGAACGCCGCGTGTGATGCCGAGCTTTTTGGCGGCATAGCTGGCACAGGCGACGATTCCCCGCTCTCCCCCTGTGATGATGGGCTTCCCTTTAAGCTCAGGGTGAATGGCCTCCTCGCAGGAAGTGAAAAAGGCGTCGCCGTCAATATGGAGAATGGCCCGGGGCCATGAGTAAAGGCTGAAGAGAATGTCGCTCACGGGGTGACCTCTGTAAGAATTTTATATCAGTACGACAATGAATTTCATCACCCCCTTTTTAAAGGGGGCCGGCATTTGATTATCCCCCTCTGGAGGGGGTGGGGGAGGTGTCCCCCTCTCCAAAATCCCTCTCTATCTCCCTTTACAAAAGGGAGACGTAAAGGAGCTGGAAACGTTCATGCCTTCGTGGCGTTCCCATGGGGCAGGGGGATTTCTATAAGTATTATAGAACGATCGTTCTATTGTCAAGGAGATTTTTCAGTGGTGGGGAACGGTGGCTGAGTGCTTCATTTCATAAATACGCATACGCTCCTGTCATTTCGAGCAACGCGAGAAATCTTAATTAGTACGCTATATTGGAAAGATATCTCCCTTCGGTCGATATGACACTAAGCTTAGGAAATGAAGCACTAAGGGAAAAAGAGGACTGAAAAGCACGTTTTTCAACAGCCCGGATCAAAGGAACTTTTCTTCCGGACGCCCTTCAATTTCTATTATGGACACGTCTCTCGTATTGCGCTTGAAATTCTGCAAACCGCAGATGACGCCTTCAAGGTAGGAGTTATCGGCAAGGAGAGTCGTTGCGCTCGTTGCCCATTTTTCAATGTCCCTGGAGAGAAAATCAAAACATCCATGGACCAAGGACTCCGTCATGCCGGCTACCGGTAAATGACACCTGCCGGCAGCGGGAAGGGTGAACACGAAATCAGTACAGCCCATACCGTCCATTATCTGGGACAGATTGAATCCCGTGAGGTGGAGTTTTTCATACGTGAGTTCAGTGAAAAGCCCCATACCCCAGAGCACGATTTTTGAGGCGCCGATACGGGGAGGAGTGGCAATGAGGATTTTCTCCATAAATTCCCCGGAGATGCGACCACGGGCAAGCTCCCGGGAAATCATGCCGTTCAGACGCCAGTCCACAAAACCGCAGTGGCCTTTCGGGGGCCTCTCGTCGGAAAAGAAGCACAGTGCGAGCCCTTCCCGGTTCAGGGTATCCAGCGACTCTGTCGTTATCTTGATTCTCATGCATCCTCCCTCCCTCAATTCCTCCCGCCAGGGAAGGGAATCTGAAGGAGCTTAGTTCAATAGCGCTACCCATAACCAACCCGTCAGCGGGAGAGCGGTGCGGAAGTATAGGAAAAAAATCCTCTGTGTGTCAAGGTAAACGAGAGTGCGGGAATTTTCAAGACCGTTGACAGAGTCATGAAAAGAAGGTAATGTGAGCGGCAAAATGATAAATTTCGCGAATATATACTTAGAAGAGGTGTATTTCTGACTGATAAGTTAATCAAGGTTGTGGCAACCGGTTTCGGCAGCGGGCTTGTCCCGTTTGCTCCGGGGACTGCCGGTACCCTTGTCGGCATTCCCTTGTACCTGGCCCTCTCAAGACTGTCCCCAACCCTTTATTTTATATTCGCGGTGGCGATCACCGTGCTCGCGTGTTATGTGTCTCATAAAGCTGAGAGGCTATTTGGCGAAAAGGACCCACCCCGCGTGGTGATCGACGAGATTGCCGGCTTTCAATGGACCATGTTTCTTGTTGGTCCCACATTTTTGCATGTGCTTGTGGGTTTTGTACTTTTCCGGTTCCTCGATATCCTGAAGGTATTTCCCGCAGGCTATTTTCAGAGAAGACTTCCCGGAGGAATGGGCATTGTAATGGACGATGTCGTGGCGGGCATGTATTGCAACATTGCCCTTCTGGTCATGATTAGACTCTGGGGAATATAGTAGAAAATCCTTCCAGTACCCCTTTCGCGAAGGGCGTATGGATGATTGTGGGGAGAGGCGAAACGCACATAATGAACCTCGTGGATATCTGCGCATGAAAGTCGGCATAGTGACAATCGGCAATGAATTGATCAGCGGGAAAACCCAGGATACCAATTCTTCTTTTATCGCCCGACTGATGACTGTCCAGGGGTGGCGTGTACCGGTTACAATATCCATTCCCGATGATGAAGGGGCAATCAGGGTGGCGCTCTCCTATTGTATGTCCATGTCTGATGCCGTCGTTGTCACCGGGGGTCTTGGACCCACACTCGATGACATTACCACGGCAGCCATTGCAGGGGCTTTTGGCCTTGCTCTCTATACCGATGAGTCCGTCCTGGCAAATCTCAAGGAGAGATTTAAAAATTTTCACCTTAAATGGACAGATAACAACGCAAAACAGGCCGTCTTTCCGGAAGGTGTGGAGACCATAGAGAATCCCGTCGGGTCGGCTTGGGGGTATTTCCTGAAGAAGGATGGCAAGATTATCGCTGTCGTTCCCGGTGTTCCGTCTGAGGTGCAGAGAATGGTGCCGGAGAGCGTTGTTCCCGTATTCAGGAGGAAACTCGAAACCGAGACCTCGTATATTGAGAGCAGAACCATAAAATTGTCCGGCATTACGGAGGCCCGCATAGATCAGACTCTGGCTGCTGTCAATTTCGGAACTCTCGGTGTTGATATCGGATTCTATCCCAGTTTTCCGGAGATCCAGGTCGTCCTCACTGCACGGTGCGCCTCGGAAAAAGAGGCAAAGGAGCGAATAAAGAAGGCGGAAATTTGCGTAACAGAGAAGCTCCGGCAGTATATATTCGCCTATGACCAGGATACCCTTGAGGGTACTGTTGCCAAGCTTCTGTCGGAAAAGAAATTAACTCTTGCCATCGCGGAATCATGTACGGGAGGGCTGATCACCGATCGACTGACAGATGTTCCCGGTTCTTCAGTCTTCCTGGAGAGAGGTGTCGTTGCCTATAGTAACAAGTCTAAGAAGGATCTCCTGGATGTTTCGGAAGACGTGTTAAGGGATTATGGCGCCGTAAGTGAACAGGTCGCGGTCCTCATGGCAGAGGGAGTGAGACGCCGTGGCGGATGCGATCTGGGGCTGGCCACAACAGGGATAGCGGGCCCGACAGGGGGTACCGATGAGAAACCGGTTGGGACAGTTTTTATTGCCCTCGCAGACGGGACGAGGACTCACTGCAGGAACTATTCTTTCAGGTGGGGCCGCAGGAGAAACAAAACCATTACATCCCAGACGGCGCTCATAATGCTGAAAAGATATCTCGAGGGCGAGCGTGCATGAGTGAGGAAAAATCCATAAGGTCTTTTCTTGCCGTTGATCCGCCCCGGGAAATCATCGATGCGATTGGCATGATTCAGGATCGGTTGAGGAAAAACATTCAGGGTGATATACGCTGGGTGCGGCCGCAAGGTATCCACCTCACTTTAAAATTCTTTGGCGCTATTTCTGAATCCGATGTTGCAAATATTTCCCTGGTAGCGGAGAATACCACCTCCAATATATCGCCGTTCACGCTCGGCATAAAACGGGTGGGGGCATTTCCTGATGTAAAGCGGCCCCGGGTGCTGTGGTTGGGAATGGACGGTGATGTAGATACACTGATCCGGCTTCAGAAGGAAGTGGATGCGGAACTCCAGAAGTACGGCTTTGAAAAAGAAGACAGAACCTTCCGGCCGCATCTGACCCTCGCCAGAATAAAGGACCCGAGGGGGTTGATCGGCCTTGCAAAAATTATGGAAAAAAGGGAAAACTATGAAGCGGGAAGTTTTTCCGCCGCCGGCCTGAATCTCTTTAAGAGTGACCTGACACCGAAGGGGGCGGTTTATACAAAACTCGCGTATTTTCCATTTGGAGGGTAGGTAGTTTTAATTCACGTTGTTTTGTCATTCCGTGCAAGCGAAGCGCGACTTTGAGCCTGCCCCGTACTTGATACGGGGGAATCCAGTATTATCAAAAGACTGGTTCCCCGCCGCAGCTTGCCCTCGAATGTTCCTGTCGGGGGCGGGAACGACCTCTGGATGCCGGCTTTCGCCGGCATGACAACCTTAATGACGTTTTCTACTATTACGATAAAGTCTTGCATCGAAATGACACAGCTTTCAACATGAAATAAAAGGATTAAGAATTTCTATAATAATGGAGGTGGGTATGGGAACGGAGATGGATAGGGAAAAGGCCGTGGATCTGGCGATCACCCAGATTGAGAGACAGTTTGGTAAAGGTTCCATTATGAGACTAGGGGGTGGTGAACAGATAGCCGATATCGCGATTATCCCGACCGGGTCGCTGAGCCTTGATCTGGCCCTCGGAGTAGGGGGTGTCCCACGGGGACGGGTTGTGGAGATATATGGTCCGGAAGCAGGCGGCAAAACGACCCTGGCGCTCCATATTATCGCCGAAGCCCAGAAAAAAAACGGTCTTGCCGCATTTATTGATGCGGAACACGCCCTCGATGTGTCGTATGCGAGAAAGATCGGAGTGAATACGGATGACCTCCTTATTTCCCAGCCCGATACGGGCGAACAGGCCCTTGAGATCGCGGAGACCCTTGTGCGCAGCGGGGCACTGGATGTTCTGGTAATCGATTCCGTCGCCGCACTGGTTCCCAA
>Ga0315275_10007246_pt1 | contig 10698 bp, 7 predicted proteins | sample YL17G03_0_MG_FD_205557 | JGI IMG/M metagenome (GOLD analysis project Ga0315275, IMG submission 205557) | Sediment microbial communities from Yellowstone Lake, YNP, Wyoming, USA - YL17G03_0 | ecosystem: Environmental > Aquatic > Freshwater > Lake > Sediment | place: USA: Wyoming | collected...
CCTGGTGCTCCCCAAATCCCTCGCCGTGGTCCCCCACCACGCAGAAGATCGTATCTTCGGTCAAATGAAGATTCGTCAACTCCGCATCGAGCGCGGCGAGGAAGCGGTCCGTGTAGGCGATCGTCTCCAGATAGCGGTCCGACAGCTCCCTGGCGTTGGCGCCATACCACGGCGGGACCTGGTACGGATCGTGCGTCACCGAGCACAGCGTCACCAGCAGGAAAGGTTTGTCCTCCGACTGAATCCAGTCGCTGATCGGCCGGAGCATCGCGAATTCGTCGCAGCCGAGATAGCCCACGAACTGATTCGGGTCATTCAAGTCATCCCGTGACCAGAATTTGTCGAAGCCCAGGTTGTGCACCAGTCCCGGCCGTGATTCGAAGCTCCCCTTGGCCGACTGGAAGAACGCCGTCCGAAAACCGAGACCCTTCTTGAGGATCGTGGCGAGACTCGCGTAAGGCTGATCCACCGGCACCGTCTCGGCGATGTCCTGCGAGGCGGACGGGACTCGACCAGTCAAGAGGGCAAAGAGCGCCTTCGTCGTGTGGGTTACGACCGAGCGCGCGTTCGTAAAGGACACACCCCGGCCTGCCACAGTAGACAGATATGGCGTCAAGCCGCCGACACGGCCGCCCGTCTGTGGAGCGACACCCCCCTGCTCTACCGCCAGCGACGTGCAGTCGTACTGAATCCCTTCGAGCACCACGATCACGACATTATGGTTCATCCGGCCGGGCTTCAGCGTCGCTGGGACCTGGTCGTGCCGGGGCACGATCCGCGTCGCATACTTGAAATCATGCCGCGCGAGGTGCCGATACTTCGGCAGCACGAAGGCAAGCACCATTCGCGACTGGCAATTGAACCGCAGGCCGGCGGCTGCAATCGGCGTTGACCCGAGGCTCGACACGGCTGTGTCGCCGGCAAGGGCCGCCAAGCCGATCGCCAGCGACGCGGCAACCCGTACGCGGAAACGCCGCAGGTCATCGTGCGACGGCGGTGCCTGTGCCAGTATGGGGAAAAAGATCGCCAGCGCTACCGCACTGGGCACCAGCAGGATCGCCGCCGCGCCGGGCATGCGGACCAGATTGATGACCACAATCCATAGGCTGTTCAGCGGGTCGCGGAACAGCGGCGTCAACTCCATCGGCAGAATCTGCGTTCCCGTGCGAATCAGCCAGCCCGCGTTCATCACCGACCAGGTACAAACGAGCGCCGCGAACACCAGCACGCCGCGAATAACTCCTTTCGTCGGCCGAAGATAGCAGACAAGGGCCAGTCCGGCTTCCAGAATCGGCAGAACGCCGATGCCGCTCAACGTCCAACTCGGATACTCGCGCAGCAGCCCATATCGTCCAGCGTGGAATAACTTGGCCGCCAGGTTGCAGAACAGCGCCCCGAAGATGATCGCCGTATATCCGCGCGGCCCCAATACACCATACGCCGCTCTCGCATACAGGCGCATCGGCCCGAATCCTTCAGACCTCAATCCCGTGTCCTTCACAGGCCGAGCATACCTTAGTCCGTCCACGATAGCAAGCACACTACTGTCAACCGTCTCGCTACCTTCATAACCAGCCGAACGCCTCTATGCCACACCAGCTAGCCTCGGCCATTGTCCTCCTTCACCTGAGGCCCCCTAACCAACGGCAGTCGGTCGAGCCCAGCATTCGTTGCACGAGGCCCTCCCCGACACTCTGCACGGCACATGGCAGGGGATCAGAACCCCCCTGCTTCCCATTTGGGTGCCTCATCCAGCGTCATGCCGCGTCCTATAATACATTCCGTCTGGCTCGCATTAATGGCGTTTAGTAACATGTGGCGATCCATCCACCGCTCACCAAAACCGTCAGTCACAATCTGCCAAGCCCTGGTTCAGAGCACAGAGCCAAATGTCGGTGCCCGTGGCTCCAAGAACCGACCGCACTCGCCGAGCCCAGCCACACCGAACCCACGCCCCCTTCCTGCGGTTTTGGCGATTCAAGCCACCAGTGGCCAGGCGACAATGAGGTACCATGCTTCCGATCCGTCGGAGCGCAGGAAATCAAGGACTATTGAGGCGCCGGGATTCCATATCTCTGACCCGCACACAGTCGAGCGATCTGTTGCGGGCCGTGCTGCGGTAAGCTCGCCCGGCTGTTGCCGTGAGCTATTTGTGGTTTGTCCGCACCTTGGAGAAGCGAGCTAATCCCTTGACCGGCAAGTGCTCTGCTTACGCGACTCTCAGGGGGCGCTACGACGACAGTGGAAGGCTGTCAATGCCCGAATCGAGATCGATCATTCATAGATCCGCCCTGCTGCGATTGTTTCACGTGGCGCGCTACCGTCGTATCGAACGGGTTCCAAGATGTGAACTGAGTTGACCTTAGCCTGGATGGCTTTTGCGCGGATGACGACGGGTCGACATGCGTCTTAGGCTCAGGCAGTGGCCGCAATGGACCACAGCGGCCATTCCAAGTCCCGGTGTGCCGAAACTGGCGGTCCTATTGGCGAGTGACGCCGCCAATGGAGACAGCTTCTGGTATGGCATATCCTCCTTCGGCAGGCACGCTCAGACTCGCTTCAATGCGGCTGTCATCCGCCGCAACCGAATCAGCCCGAGCGCGGTTAAACGAGTCCAGCGATGGCACGGACGCAACTCCCCCCTACAACGCAGCCACATGTGAAACGAAGTCCGCCACCTGCAAGATTCTCGCTATCGCCGCCGCCGGGTGCCACTCTGGTGCACCGTTGGCCAATCTGCTTGTGCCAGCGTTGCTCTGTTTGCATCTTCTCGGCCGGACCGCTTGCGGCGAAGGCGAAGGGGCGCAGCGACGCCTTCCAGCGTGGCCCAACGGGTCGCGGGGATTTCATGTGGATCAACGGATCTGCCGTATCACCATCAAGAACAGGGTTTCTGGCAACCAAAGCGACCAGCTTGCCCCGGTGTCAGGTGATCGCGACCAGAGTTGCCGTTCGCTGGCCCCGGACCAAGTCAGACTGTCTGCGAACAGGGGTGCAATGAACGGAGCTTACGCCGTGGAACCGTCAAACCGCATGAAGCGCGAAGGGTGCCATGATTGTGGTAGACAAAAGAGCTAGCATGAACGTCATGTGCGGCGAACCGGCGGCAGCACGGCCCTGCCATTTGGAACCATGCAAGGTGAGGTACGATCGGAGCGGCGCACCTGGATGGAGTCCGTGCCCAGTCGCTTTGGCGTCCACCTACTGTGGACTGTTCCACGTGCCACAAGTGGCGGACGACTGCGTGTTGCCGTGTAAATCTGTAGAAGTTGATGCGGACTTGCCGAAATAAGGCTTGAGTACTGTTGCACACAGCGGTTAAGATCATCGTCTCGCATGGGCCGCATGTCGTCTGGAACAAGGAGGTAACGTATGAATGCAGGGCGCACCGAGAGGCCGCGGCATTTGGGCAGGGGTCTTGAATCGCTCTTAAGTCCTATAAGTATACAGCCAGCCCCGGTCCAAGCGGTGCCTGCGTCGGGTGTTGAATTGCCTAAGATGCCTCCCGACAAGGAGTTAGGCGAGTCTATGCAGGAGTTGGCTGTTGCATCAATATCACCGAATCCGTATCAGGCCCGCACGGTTTGGAACGAAGGTGACTTGGCGGAGCTGGCTTGCTCCATCAAGGCCAACGGCGTCCTTCAGCCGATCCTGGTGCGGCCGGTCCAGGGTGGGTACCAGCTCATTGCGGGAGAGCGTCGCCTGCGCGCGGCTCAGATGGCCGGGCTGGTCCGGGTGCCTGCGCTCGTCCGGCAAGTTACTGAGGAGCAGCTCTTCGAGTGGTCGCTGGTTGAGAACATCCACCGACGGGACCTGAACGCAATCGAACGGGCGAAGGCATATCAGCACTACCTGAGCGCGTTTTCTCTGACGCAGGCGGAGGCGGCCGAGCGGTTGGGCGAGGATCGGTCGGCTATCGCTAACTATGTGCGGCTGCTGGACTTACATGAAGAGATTCGGCAGATGCTCGTGGATGGACGCCTGACGATGGGCCACGCGAGGGCAGTCCTGTCGCTGCCGACGGATGAGTTGCGGCGAAAACTCGCCAACCGCGCCATGGCAGGGCGGCTGAGTGTGCGGGAGGTAGAGCGCCTGGTGCGGAAGCACTTGGAGGAGGAGCCTGGTGGCAAGGGCAAGGTCCGAACGAAGGCGGCTCACATTGCGGATTTGGAGGACAAGCTGTGCCGGCACCTGGGGACGCGTGTAGCGATCGAAACGAAGCGGAACGGTCAGCGCGGGCGGATTCTGATCGAGTTCGATTCGCTTGATGAATTCGACCGCCTCACAGAAGCCCTGGGCTTGGCGTGCAACGATGGGGTGTAGGCAGGGCGGCGGCGAAGGAAATGCCTCTCGATCAAGTTCTGCTCGCTGGTCGAGGAACGGATGTATATAATAGATGGTACAATGGTCTCTGCGGCCTCGGCGTGGCTGCGGAGCGGTGAGAACGGGCGTATTGACATTGACAGGGGTGTTTTGTGAGACAGTCAACGGTGCTTTTGCTGAGCGTGTTGATCGGACTGGCGGGCAATCTCGATGCTTTGGGTGCGAATCAGCCAGTCCAGACAAAATCGGTTGAACAGGCGGCGATCGAGGGGGACGTCGCGCAGATCAAGATGCACATTGCCAAGGGCTCTAACTTCAAAGCGATGGATCAATACGGATATACGCCTCTGACGCGCGCGATTGAAGGGCACCATCCGGAGGCCGCCAAGCTGATTATCGAGTCTGATAAAGCGGATATCAATAGTAAGGACCGCGCTGGGAAGACCCCGTTGATGATCGCGATAGCCAGCGTGGCGAAGCCTGAAGAGATGAGTGTCGCTCTGGCGCTCGTGGCAAAAGGGGCCGATGTCAAGGCCAAGAATGCCTACGACCAGACCGCGCTGCACATTGCGATCCAGACGGGCCAGCGGGAAATTGCCGAGGCGCTCATCGCAAAGGGCGTCGACGTCAGCGGTGCAGATAAGAGTGGACAGACGCCCCTGAGCCTTGCGATGCAAAGGAACGACGCGGAGATGGCCGATCTCCTGAAGAAGCACGGAGCGAAGGAGCCGGTGATGAATGCCTCGTCGCCTTACGGCGATTACGCATACGGCGGCAATCCGGGAGCACCGCAGGGTCCGGGAGCGGCCGCGCCTTCGCGGCGGGCGGAAATCCAGATCGATCCTAACGCCATCCGCGCGGAGATCAAGGCTTTCGAGGGCTTGGCTGCGGCATTGAAGGCCGTCGATGACAAGAGCGAGGCGGAGCAGCAGGCGTGGATTCAGCGCAGGATCGACAACCGAATCGCCCTCCTCGGTGCGGTCGAAAAGCAGTTCTCGGATGAGATGGCGTTCATAAAAGCGATGACGGCGGGGGGGAGTGACGCATCCGGGTCGGTATGGAAGGGCTTTGCGGACGCCATCGTCAAGCAGGGGGCGGCCCCGGCCAAGGCGGAGAAGACCGCGAAGGCGATCGACGATCTGAACGCCAAGAGAAAGAAGCTATCCGACCAGATCGGGCCTCAGTTGCGGGACCAACGCCGTACGACACTCACGCAGAACCAACAGACGAACGCCGTTGGCGGGGCCCGATCCGGGGTGCGCGGCGGGAGAGGACGCAGCGCAACCACAGGCACGGCAGGCTCGCCCGGCTACTCAGCGTCCGGTCCGTATGGTGCTGCCGGGGCGAGGACGCCGCAACGGCGAGGACCTGCGGATGCCGGTCAGCCCGTGGTGGACCAGGAGACTCAGGGCCAGATTCAAGCATGGCTCAACGCGAAGCCTGAGGATAAGACGAGCCTGCTGGAAGCCGTTCACCAGATGAACCTTGCAGACCTTGATGATCTGCGCCAGGTCGCCGTGGAAGAGCAGTCGAAGAAGGCGGCCGCCGCCGTCAGCGGTCTGATGCTGGCCCACGAGGAGCGGGTGCAGAAGATCACGAAGAAATGGCAGGACGATGACGAGCGGCAACTGAAGCTCCAGGAGCGATACGGCACGCAGGGTATGCCTGGCCGCGGCACGCCGGGCACGCAACAGCAGCAGAACCAGCCGGGTATGCGGGGAGGGCGGCGAGGTCGCTGACGGCGCTGGGAATGGCCAGTGTGGTGGCGAACAGCATCCGCTGGCTACGGCGGGCTGTAAGAGAATCGCATTGCGACCTATAATACGCTGTTCCGCGTCATCAATAGTGCTGATGGAACAACTGAGGACGGACAGGGGGGTGACTGTCGATAGGAGGCTGGCATCGAATGCTCGCTGGAAGGGGAGCGTAACATGTTGCAGTCGCTGGTGTATGTTCTCGAAGCGTTGGTCCTGCTGGGTGGGCAATCATCGGTCTTCGACGTTCAGGTGGTCGTCCGGACGGTTGACGCCGAGAAGCGGGTGTTGGTGGTCACGGCGGGACAGCAGGATCGACGGCTGCGGGTGCCCGCGGGTGCGAAGGTGCTCGACGCGGCCGGGCGGGAATTGGTCGAGGGCCTCAAGGCGAAAGGGCTGCGGGAAGGGGCACGCATCACCATCATCTCTGGACTGAAGGGCAATCGACCGGTGATTCAGGCGATCCGCTTGGGATGGAAAGGGGTGCCATTCACCGCGGCGGACAGTGGTCAGCAGGACACGTCCAGCCTCTTGCCACTGACGGATCTCGGGGAGGGCGAGTATAAGGGGTTTCCGGGAGGTCTGTATCCCGATGGTGCGAACACCCGGCCGGCCGCTCACGAAGCGGCGGGCGTCGCACTGGCCGGACGAGTGCAACCGCTGGACGCCTGGGGCGAGTCTGACCTCGACGGCAAGATCGTGCTGCTGGGAATCGGCTTCAGCAATGCGATGCAGGCGTTCGACGGCCTTATGCAGGTTGCGCGGGCCGACCAGGAGTTGAACCCCCAGGTGGTGCTCGTCAACGGAGCGGCGGGGGGCATGGCTGCGTCTCTCATCCAGGACCCCAACGACCGCCGGACCGGCGCGAAGTACTGGGCGACGGTGGACGACCGTCTTCGAACGGTCGAGGTGACGCGGGCGCAGGTGCAGGTCGTGTGGATCAAGGAAACCGACTTGGCTCCGCACGCGGGCGGCTTCCCCAGGTACATCGAGACCCTGCTGATGGAGCTGAAGAATATCGTCCAGATTCTGCCGGCGCGATTCCCCAACCTGAAGCTCGCGTACTTCTCGAGCCGAACCTACGGCGGCTGGGCGATACGCCCCAGCGGCGGTGATCCCGGCAACTCGGAGCCGTTCTCGTATGAGTCGGGTTTTGCCGTGAAGTGGCTCATCGAACTGCAACTTCAAGGCGATCTGGCGTTGAATTTCGACCCGCTCAAAGGCCCGGTCCAGGCCCCCTGGCTCAGTTGGGCCGCATACCTGTGGACCAACGGCTCCAATCCTCGCAACGACGGTGTGTTCTTCGTGTATGGGGACTTCAGCGACAAAGACCACATGCACGAGTCCCCGGCCGGACAGCAGAAGGTCGGCAACCTCCTCCTGGAGTTCTTCAAAGCCGACCGGACGACCAGACCCTGGTTCGTCCGACCGAAGGCTCCCGGGGCATCCCAGTGAGAGTGGATCGCGAAGGCCCTCGGGTGACTTCTTTGCCCGTACAGGCGGGACCGCAGGCGGGGGGATGGGAGACATGGGCTTGACGTTCCAGAATTCCTGACCGATCGAAAGGAAGAACCGTGGCCGAGACAGCCGGTGAGTGTCCGGAGGACCCTCATGGGACGACGCCTGAGTCGCGCCTCGGCTCTTGCCTGGATTGGGTGTTCCGCCTGCTGCTGGTCGTCAGCGCGGTGCCATCGCTTCTACTGACAATCGCCTGCGTTGTGGTCTTCGCGCATGACGCTCCGGGCTTGGCACGAGCGCTATTGGGAGGTCTTCCGGTGCCGTTGGCCTGCGCGGGGCTGGTGCTGCCGTGGACGGTTCTGTTCGCTGGCCGGACGAGAATGGCGTTGGCGCTTGTGGCTGGTTGCATCGTGGCGCATCAGACTTATGCTTCTTTCGCCATGTGGAGAAGGCCGATGTGGCCCTGGGCTCTCTTCGCGTTCTGTGGCATCGTGCTTGCCACAGGCACGGTCTCGCTCGCCCTGTACACACGCCGCACGCAGCGGAGGGTCCTCCCCATCGCCCTGGGCTTGGTGCTGGTCCTGGCATGTTTCGTCTTCGGCAGTGGAGATCCGCAGTGGTCGCGATACATTTTCATGTGGCAGGTGCATTATTCGCCGTCGAGGAGAGAGGCCGACAATCTGCCGACCAACCGCCGCAGTGTTCGCGAGACGCTCCCAAAGTACAGGGAATGGGACGCCCAGGGACGCGTAATTCGAGAGTGGACGCACCCCAACAGCACGCTGCTCAGAACGGAGTACTACCCCAACGGGCAAAAGCGGATGGAGAGACTCTACGCCGAGGATCAGTTCGTCACGTCGTGGTATCCCAACGGCCGGATGGAATATCAGTACGACCAGCAAACACGTCGCCGATGTGCCTGGAAAACCGACGGTACTCCCCGCGACGGGGAGGTTATCACGACTTTTCCCGGCACGGACAAGGTCCAGTCCGTGTGCCAATACAAAGATGGATACTTGGACGGAGTCCACCGCTACTGGAACCCGTACAACGACAACCTTATGCGTGAGACACACTACCGTAATGGTCTGACACACGGTCGTGAAAGATGCTGGAGTATCGAGGGCGTGCTGACTTCCGAGGAGTACTACGTCCACGGCTATCGCGATGGGCCGCGGCGATACTTCCGCAACGACGGCTCGCTCGACTGGGAGGAATTCTACGTCCACGGCGTGCTCCACGGACAGCGGAGGAACTACCCCGCGCGGCACTAAGCGCGATCATGGTTGAATTCGGCTAGACCTTGAGCCAAGGTCCGGGTGGCAGCGGCAAGGCCGAAGGCTTTGCCGCTGGCGGAGGGGCCAACCATCGGCAAGCTGCCGCTTGCCGATGCCACCCGTAGTGCGAGACGCCAAGCGTAATCGTATCAGCCAGAGCGGTCACTTGGGATGCTTGCTGGAGCATCGCCATTCTGGCCCCGAGCCTGCTCTTCGAGGACGAGGAGCAGATCTATCACATCCATTTCAAGGGACGATACCACTGGGTCTGGCCGGACATAGCCAGGTTCCCGGAGTACTTCAGGAGGATCGAGTAGCACGTCCGACCGGCCCGTCTCTTCACCGCTCACGCCAGGCTTGAGAAACCCTGCCGGGGGAACAACTGCGTCATCAGGTCCATTTTCTGCAGGGCGGCCATGTACTCGGCGGCATCGACGACCCCGTCCTGGTTGGTGTCCATGGCGTCAAAGACCTTGTTCGCCGTGGAGTTGTCAGTGCCCTCGGGCAGGGCGGCTTTGAAATCGGACTTGTTGATCTGGCCGTCCCCGTCCTTGTCGGCCTTGTTGAACACCTGGAGCGGGTCCGGCCCGCGAGGCGGCTTGCCCCGGTGTGTCTTCCGGACGGCCGCGGCACCTTCCGACTCGTCAATGAAGCCGTCGCCGTTAGCGTCGATCTTGTTGAAGAGGTTCTCCGCGCCGGGACCGCCTTGCGGTGCAGCCGCTTTGAATTCCCCTTTGCTGATCCTGCCGTCCCCGTCCTTGTCGGCTTTCTTGAGCAGCTCCTGCCACATGGCGGACATGTCCCCGCCACCTGCACCGCCACTAACGCCCGAGATCATAACAAACTCCCCGTACCACACCATAAGGAACACCGCATAGTCGCACCGAGCGTGCGGAGTTGGCGCTCCAGGTCATTTGCCAGTATCATCGGACGGCGCCGGCGTAATTCAACAGAGAAACTCCGATAATCCAGGTGTTGTCTCGCTCCACGAATCGTCTGTTCTGCGGTATAATCGCCTGACCATTCTTTGATCTGGAGCATGTGATGGCTGGAAGGTTGGATGGGAAAGTGGCGATCGTGACCGGCGGCAGCCGGGGGATCGGCAGGGCGATCTCTATCGCGCTGGCAGGGGAGGGAGGTGCGATCGTGATTGCCGCGAGGTCGCCGGGTCCGCTCGCGGAAGCAGCGAAGCTCGTGGAACAGGCGGGCGGCCGGGCGGAGCCGATCGTGACGGAGTTGGCTGACGAGGGGTCCATCAGGAACCTCGTTCGAGCGACGAACGAGAAGTTCGGGCGGCTCGATATCCTCGTTAACAATGCTGGGATCGCACATTCGGCGAAGCTGGAGCAGACTCGCACCGAAGACCTGGACCGCTGCTGGACGATCAATGCGAGAGCGCCGTACCTCTTGTGCCGGGAGGCGCTGCCGTTGCTCCGACGGGCCGAGGCGGCCTCCATCGTCAACATATCCTCAGTCGTTGGGGTCAAGGGCTATCTGCTGCAGAGCGCTTATACCGCGTCGAAACACGCGCTTCGCGGCATGAGCATCTCGCTGGCGGAGGAGCTTCGCGGGACGAAGATCCGCGTACACGTGATTTGTCCGGGGGCGGTCGATACCGGCATGGTGGGGGACGTGCGCCCTGATATCAAGAAAGAAGAGCTTATCGGACCGCAGGAGGTTGCGGAGCTGGTCCTGTATCTTGTGACGCACCGGGGAAACGCGGTCGTCGATGAGCTGCACATCCGGCGGGCGGCCGCGGTGCCCTGGTTCGGATAGGAAAAGATGATGCAGAAACATAAGATAGGAATGATTTGCCTGGCTGCGTTGGTCGGTTCAGTGGTGGCTCTGGCTGATGAAACCCAGGTCGTCTACCTCTCCGGGCATGG